>POVV01000453.1_pt1 | contig 26589 bp, 32 predicted proteins | sample 1560271 | NCBI WGS metagenome assembly POVV01 (sample SAMN08337232, study PRJNA429181) | Bioreactor metagenome, whole genome shotgun sequencing project. | biome: cows' rumen and soil; feature: anaerobic; isolation source: anaerobic chemostat enrichment culture, galacturonate as sole carbon... | reverse complement strand
ACATGGATTGGGTAGAAATCAGAGATATGCATGGGCTTGATATTACACCAGATCAGCTAAGAAAACAGGCCGTAGGGTATGAAAAATATGATAACCACATTCATGGATACAATAGTGTATCTACTACTATCCTATCCGTTTCTGATTTACATGTTCCATTTCAGCTCCCAAAGGAACTGTTGGCTGATTATGTAGGCAGAACTGATATTTTGCAATTGAATGGTGACATATCTGACATGCAATCAATATCCACTTTTCCAAAGGCATATCGAGTAAGCCCGATGGAAGAAATTATTGAGACACGAAAATATTTAATTGAGTTGATTGAATATATCAATCCGAAGAAGGTAGTTATTACATATGGTAATCACGATATCCGCTTTCAATCATACTTGGCAAAAAATTTGGACAGCGATTTATTAGAATTAATGCCAAGAACATCACTTGAATTGATTTTCGTAGACGGTTTTAGGCATTTTGATAAACGTGAGCGCACAAAAGTTGAGTATAAGCCACTAAAAGATGTATTTGAAAATATTGAAATTGAATACACCGATAATTGGTACTGTCAGATTAATGACACTATATTCTGTCACCCTATGGCATACTCTTCTGGTATTTTAAAAACAGCAGAAAAAGCAATGCTGTGGTTTAGGAACGAAGGATTTAATTTCAGACGACTTGTCATGGCTCATACTCATCGCAGTGGACAATATACAATTGGAAATACAACAATTTATGAGCAAGGAGCATTTTGCGATGTAAAAAAGAATAATTATTCTGACGGAAAACTCTTCAATAGCCAAAAGGAAGGGTTTATTTTTATGTGTCAGGATCATGAAGGCAATACGATTGATAACAAAACAAAATTAATAGTTTTGAACTAAACATACATTTGATGGTGAATCGCTTAAGGCGGTTCTTTTTTATTTGAGGGTGACTACCACCCTCTTCTATTATTTTAGCATAAGGAGATTTTAATATATGAATAAACCAGAATTAATTACTTCTATCGTAGACAAAACAGGTTTACAGGTAAAAGATACAGAAGCATTTTTAAAAGCACTTACAGAGGTTGTAACTGAGGAATTGGTAAAGGGTGAAAAGGTTCAGTTAGTTGGCTTTGGCACATTTGAAGTAGCCGAAAGAGCTGCCAGAGAAGGACGGAATCCCAAGACCGGAGAAGCACTTCACATCGAAGCGTCAAAAACGCCCAAATTCAAAGCCGGTAAAGCGTTAAAAGAAGCCGTAAAGTAAGGGGTGATATGAATGTTTGACATTATAACGAAGACAATCAACCTTACTGATGACGAAATCTTAATTCTGAAAGAAGTTCTTGAAACTCGCCAGGACACATGTGTATCTATTGGAGAAACGACGACCATTGAAGGACTTCTGGAGAAGTTGGATTAACTGCGAAATACATATTTTTATGTATAAATATAACATATAAAGGAGTGAATACACATGATTTATGATTACGAAAAAGAAGTAATTACATTTGAAAGCCCAGCAGAGGAAGCCGATTATAAGGCACATATGGCAGAGTATGGCCCCGGAACCGGAAAAGTACATCCTGATGACTGCGCTTATTGTGCAGCTCGTGGTTGGAAGACCTTTTCAGGAACCTCTTTTAAAGAAGAGTGTGCTAAGAGAAAAGCACAGCAGTAATTTAGGAAGTGTAGATGTAACAATCTACTCTTCTATTTTTGTATTGAATACAGGCTTTGGAGGTGAAACGAAATTTTAGTTATACGTACAGAGCAACATACGATTACGAAAAACTGTCAATTTTTCAAATTCATTGATGAGTATTGTTTTAAGTCTAAGAATCTTTATAACTATGCAAATTACATCATTCGCCAAGAATATATCAATAACGATAATCGGATTAAATATAATGATCTGTTTCAATTATGCAAAAATAGTTTTGAATACAAAAGTATCGGTAATAACACAGGACAGGCAACCCTAAGAATCTTAGATAAGAACTGGAAATCTTTCTTCAAAGCAATTAGGAAATACGGAGACTGTAAAGATGGATTCTTAGGAAGACCCAAAATTCCGAAGTACCTTAATAAGAATGGAAGATTTATTCTAGCTTTGGACAATAATAAGGTTTCAATTAAAAATGGTAAAGTATTTTTTATCTGGAAACCATTCAAGATCATGAATAACATTTTTACAACCAACATTCCAGAATACGCAAAGGTTATACAATGCCGTTTTGTTCCAAGAGGCAGTCATTACATGATGGAAATTGTATATGAAATAGAAGTACCTGATACGCTTCCAGAATCCAATAGAATTGTTTCTATTGATTTAGGTGTAGATAATTTCATAACTATGGTAAACAACATAGGCGAGAAGCCTATTGCTGTTAAGGGTGGAGTTATCAAAAGTATAAATCAATATTACAACAAAGAAAAAGCAAGAACCCAGTCAGAATTGAAGAAAATAAACAAACTGGATTGGTCAAAGAAATTGCAGAAACTTACGAATAAGCGATATGAAATGATTAAGTATCAAATGCATTGTATCAGTAAATATGTGATCGACTATTGTGTTCTGCATAATATTGATACTTTGATAGTTGGGTTGAATAAGGGTTGGAAGCAAGAAAATGGTAAGAAACAGAATTTTACATACATTCCATACGATATGTTCATAAACATGCTGAAATATAAATGTGAGAATAATGGAATTAAGTGTATATCTGTAAATGAAAGTTATACCTCTGGAACGAGTTTTCTTGATGGCGAAGAACCTGTAAAGGCGAATTATAATAAGAGTAGGCGAGTACACAGGGGATTATTTGTAACTAATAACGGTAAGAAGATAAATGCCGATGTAAATGGTGCTTATCAGATTATGAAAAAGGTAATTCCTAATTGTTTTATTGAAGGAATAGAGGGTGTAGGTTTACACCCAACGATTGTTAAATTGATGTTTAGCAACGTAAAGGTAATTAGAATTACCATAAATTAGCGATTTGCTTGGGAATTTGGAGCCATTGAAGGCTCTTTTTATTTTGTGAAAAGGGAGGTGGCATAATGCCAAAATCGAATACTGCTGGCAAAGTGCCAGCTAATAAACAAAAAGGAAGTAAGATATGTACTTGTTGTCACGAGGAGAAAAAACTTACAAATTATTATGTTAGTTACAGTCCGCTTTACTCAATTGATAGGCGTGTCCATGTTTGTAAGGAATGTTGCAAGTCGATGGCTTTAAACGACGATGGCTCTGTAAATGAAATTAAATTAAACGAATTGCTTCGATCTATAGATAAGCCATACTATAAGGATTTGATTTTATCTTCGGAGAAATCTGTTAAGAAAGAAAATAGTTACGTCAGTGACGAAGAAGTAAAATTTTGCGGGTCTGAAATATTGCAGAAATATTTTACACTAATTGCGATGAGGCAAGATAGAGCTAAGTCATACTCTGATTCTGAAAAAGATGGATTCATGCACCAAAACAACAATAGGATAAAACAAGAAAAAGAATTCGTTGAAAAAAACTATAACGATGTAAACACACAAATAAAAACTAATAAAAAAAAAGACATTATTGAGTTTATACCAACTCCTGAAATGATTGAATTATTTGGTGATGGATATGAAGATCCATTAATTTACAAAAAGATGTATGAAAAGTATGAGAAATTGAAACTCAATTACTCTCTTCAAACCAATTTGCATCAAGAAGCGTTGGCTACATATGTCAGGTTTAAAGTACAGGAAGAAATATCAACCGCTGAAGGCGATGTTACAGCAGCAAAAAAATGGTATGACGCAGCCATGGGTGCAGCCGAATCGGCAAAGTTAACACCAAAACAATTAACTCAATCAGATTTACAAGGTGGTTTAAATAGCTTTTCCGAAATATTTAAGGCTGTTGAACAGGCTGTTGAGGTAATTCCTATATTGCCCAAATTTAAGTTCAGACCAAATGATGCATTAGATTTTAATATTTGGTGTTATGTAAATTATATTAGAGACTTGCAGGGATTGCCATCTTGTGAGTACGAAGATGTATATAAATTTTACGACAAGAAAAAGCAGGAATATCTTGACCAATATGGTGATCCATATGGAATTTTCGATGAAGATACTAGTGAAAAAAATAGAGAAAGTATAAAGAAATTCATTACTCTTCCCAAAGATTATGAGGAAGGTGATGAGTAATGACCAAAGAACAAATACTTAATCTACAAGATGAATCTATATTTGGTAAGAATATATACAAATACGTTGAGTTCTGTTCTTGGTGTAGGTGGTATCCTGATCTTTTTTTAGACTTAATTAAGCCCGATTCTGGAGGAATAAATTTACACCCAGACCAAAGAACGTATCTGCGATGCATTATGAGATTCGTAAGTATGTATGGTGTGTTTCCTAGAGGTTGGGGAAAAACTTACGATGAAGTATTGGCGATGTACTTGGTATCAATATTTTTCCCTGGCATTGATTTAGCTATGACAGCTCAAACCAAGGAAAATGCCGCAGAACTATTAAAAGACAAGCATTATGAAATTATGCGCCACTTTCCCATGTTGGAAAATGAACTTGAAAGAAAAGAAAAATTTTCTAAGGGTGACGCTGAGGTAAAATTCAAGTCAGATTCAAGAATTGATAATCTTGCCAATGCCCAAACCTCAAAGGGACAAAGACGGAAAAGAATTAATATCGAGGAGTCAGCTCTTCTAAATGATGTCACTTTTCAAGACGCGCTAAAACCAATAGTAGAAGTTCCAAGATATACTATTGGCAAACTAGGAGTCGTAGACCCTTGTGAATTAAACCAACAAATAAACTTTTTTACCACTTCGGGGTTCAGAGGTAGTGATGAATTTCAGCGAAGTATTCAAATGGTTGAAAATATGACTAATCTCGGAGGAGATATTGTATTAGGTTCTTCTTGGTTTTTAGCATGTTGGTATGGACGCGGAAGTTCAAAAAGTCAGATATTAAAAAAGAAAAAAGAAATGTCGCCGATTGCCTTTGCTCAGAACTATGAATCTAAATGGGTAGGCTCTTCAGATAACGCTCTTGTAAATATTAATAAACTAATGAGTTGCCGTTCTTTAACTTCCACACAAAAGGTCGCAAAATCAGATGAAGAATTTTATCTAGGTGTTGACGTAGCTAGGTCTCAGAATACAAATAATAATCAATCGTCTGTATGCGTGGCAAAAGTTAAAAGAAATAAGGACAAGACAAAAATTGTTTCAGTTGATATTGTCACAATCATAAATATTCCAAATATTATGAATTTCACAGCGCAAGCATGTATGATTAAAAAAATCAGGAAAAGGTTCAATGCAATGGCAGTTGTAATTGACGGGAATGGGCTTGGTGCAGGGCTTGTTGATGAATGTCTTAAAGAAAGCTTTGATCCAATTACCAACGAATCTCTTGGTTGCTGGAACACTATAAATGATGATAATACTCCTGAATTGTTAGATGGTTCTGAACAAATTTTATATAACTTAAAGGCTCAATCTGTACAAAGTAAGGTTGTTACTAACTTTATAGATATGGTTGATAGTAATAAACTACGACTGCTGGTATCAAAGCAATTAAATGAGTTTACAGTTGATGAACAAGATAATTTTGATGATGCAGTGGCTCCTTTTATTCAGACAGATTGCCTATTCGAAGAAATTGCAAATCTTAAATTAAAGCAACTCCCTAATGGTGGTTTGACTATTGAAAAAGTTGTAAAAAAATTAGACAAGGATAGGGTTTCGGCTCTTATTTATGTGTTGTGGTACATAAATGAGTTTTGTAGAGATCTATATGCATCATCAGATTACGAATATGAAACACTAATCAATTAGAGAATGGAGGTGAAAAATGACAGAAGAAACAAAGCGCGGTAGAGGTCGCCCAAGAAAGGTACAACCTACCGAAAATAAAGAAGTCCCTTCTCTCACTTCTGATAATACTTACGAATTCAACAGTTTTTCATCACGGGGGGTATCTGAATATATTTTTGGACTTGATATTTTTGAGATTTATGAACCGAAGGAAATCTCAGCTATGATAAAAAGTCCAATGGTACATAATGAGCAATTAAGAAAGTTATCAAACCAACTCTATTCTGCTAATGGTTTATTGACACAATGTATTGACTACTGTACTGCTCTTCCCACGCTCGACAATGTGGTTATTCCAAGAGGAAAGAGTAAATCAAAAAGACAAACCAATAAAAGATTGATGGAATCTGCTTTAAGGAGTTTTCATCATAAAGAAATAATGAGAGACGCTCTATATAAATCAATGATTGATGGGGTGTCTTTTTATTATTGTGCTTTTACTAATAGTTTGAATGATAATAAAAAAACTATGAGTGATTATGATGTTGAAAACATTCTTGAAATTAACGAACTTGGCATAAATATGTCAGTTATTCCATTGCCTACAAACTTTACTAAAATTGTTGGTCGAAAAAATTCTTCTTATGTTCTTGCTTTCAATTTAAGATATTTCGAAGGATTGGATTCAAATGAATTAGAAAGAAAACTGCGCCTATACCCCGCCGAAATTAGAGACGGTTGGCTAAAGTATAGCAAATCAGATTCTTCAATGATGAATTGGCTGGTACTTGATAACTCTAAAACGATTGTCTCAAAGGTCAGAAGTAAATTAGAAGAAGCATGGGGCAGGCCTCTTTGTTTAGCTGCTATTAAAAATATACTCTATTCATCTTATTTTCAAGATACTTGTCGAGGTACTCTTGATGAAATCAATAACAGAATAATTTATCAGACATTGCCACAAGGTAAAGATCCTGGTTCTTGTGCGCTAACAAAGAAACAACAGACAGATCAGCATGAAGCGGTTAAGGGTGCTATCTTAACTAAAAACAACCGTAATTCAACAAGTTTCTTTACTGTGTCCGCTGGCACTAAAATAGATCAGATTGAAGCCGATGTATCATTACTTGACGAAAAGAATAGCTCATATATCAATGACCAGATTGGTGTTGATTTAGGATTCATGGCTAATTTAGTATCTGGAACCGGCTCTGGAAACTTTGCTTCTCAACAGAATAATCTTCAGCTATTACTATCTGAAGTCTTTATGTGGATAGAGCCTATTACAGAAGAGTTTGTGAAGGTGATAAATCAAAATATCATTAAGGACTCAAATTATATGGTGAGTCTTTATTATTTACCATGTAGCATTATTACAAGAAAAGATTTTACCCAACAGATGAAAGATTTGTATTTGCAAGGAAAAGGATCTCTCACTGCATGGATTGCAAGTACTGGCTTTAATTCAGAAGCATATTTTGAACTTATGAATATGGAACTTGATGAAGATATTGAAAATAAATACCCAGTTCATATGACTTCATATACCGCTAATGAAAAAACAAAAACTGTTGGTAGGCCTGAAGCTGAAAATCCCAATAATCAAAGTACTCTAATAAGTAAAACAAACAATGGTAATGCAATGCCAAGTCCCAGTGACAGTAAATAGCAACAATAATCTTAAGACAGCCAGCAACTGTCTTTTTATTATACAAAAATTTAAGGAGGATTAATTATGTTTCAAAACAATATCCTCGAACTTTCAAAACGTGCCGTTAGAGGCGGAAAAGTACCTATTAAAATTGCACTTCTAAAAATTCATGAAAATGCCACTGATACTAATAAAAATGGTATTCATTGGAACGAAGAATATGTACTGAATGCGGCAAATAATTCAGGCTCTATTCCAATTTGTAGCGAATTTTGCGACGAGACAAAAACTACACCCCTTGGGCATGGATATACAAATGATCTAGTAAATGAAGATGGCTCAAAAGAGCCCATTTTTGAAAATAGTGAAGTTGTTGGTTCAATTGAAAAGTATTCTATTGAGGAAATCTCTTATGGAGATGAAACAATTAAAGTCCTTGCTGGCGAAGGATTTCTATTCTATTCAAGATATCCAAATTTTGTGAAATGGGTAAGACAGAATTATGCCATTGATAAGGTTGACTCTTCTGTTGAAGTTATGGGGTTTGAAACAAATCAAAACAAAATCATATATGAAGAAGATAAACCAACTGACAGGTTTAGAACGCCAAAGGAATTTTTACTTTCTGGTACTGCAATTTTATCTGTGTCTCCAGCAGACGATGACGCAATTGTTTTGGAAGTAGCTGAAAAGAGAAAGAAGGAGGAACAAGAACTAATGGAATTTGATATGAATGAAGTAAAAAACGTCATCAGAGATACTATTTCTGAGACAAATAACAAAACCGCCGAATATGAAACAAAGATTAATGAACTTAATGAACTGGTTACTACAAAAGAGAACACTATTGTTGAACTGAACGCAACGGTAGAACAAGTTCAGGCAGCACTTGACCAGTTAAAGAAAGACCACGATACATATTGGGCAGAGAGGGACATTCTCGAAAAAGAGTTAGCTACTTTAAAAGCTGAAAAAAGAATAGCTGAACTGAATGAAGCTATTTCAGTTTATACCGACGATGAAAGGAAGTTTGCAGAATCTGAAATTAACAGTTTTAATGATGATCCAATCAAGGGCAACATTGAAGCAATTAAAGCAAAGATTTGCGTAGGTATTGTGGAGGCTCAAAAGGAACAGTCTAAAACATCCGAACTCAACTCAAAAAAGGAAACTACTACAGAAGATATCTTCTCTGAAGTTTGTACATATTCCGATGGTGAAGATGACGATGATGTCAACATTTTTTAATAAAAATAAGGAGGAAAATCATGATTAAATTTAATAAAATCTCTCAGATTGAGAAGGAATACTTTTTTGAAGATGCGGTGACATCCGCAGCAATTGCAAATGGCGACTTTGGTTCTGTTGCTAACGGATCTTTTGCTGTTTCCGCAAATGCAACCAAAGCAGTTATGCAAGTAGAGGTGGGCGACAATGCCGACTTGGATGTTTATCCTATTGCAAAAAACACTCATGTTAGAGTAATTGATTTAAAGAAAGTTGCGGCAACTGGAAAGAAAATTGAGGTTTATGGCTCTCCTCTTCCATCTACATACGCAAAGGGTAATAAATTAGCTTCTGATGCAACTGGAAAACTTGTTGTAACCGCATCTCCGACTGGATTATATCTTGTTGTTGATGAAATCATTGGGAATAAACTTGGAATTATCGCATCTGTAGTTGCACCGGCAGATGGTGAGTAATCGACTTTTAAGGAGGAATAAAGATAATGTATACAATCGAATTAAACAATGAAAGAAGAGATTCTGAGTACGCAAGTGGAAAGGTAAATGGCAAGTCTGCTGTTGTAGAAATCTTCTCCGCAATGGTAAATGGTAAAGAGTTATCTTCTTATGGTAAAAAGGCCGATGCTGCGGCGAAATATATTAAAGAATTAAATTCTAAGGCAACTAATGGTGATTCGACTGCGATTTCTGAGCTGAATACAATTCGTCGGCTTGCTATTGAGCCAGCTTTACTTCAGGAAATCAAGTTACTTGGAATTTATGGTAACTACAAGCCGCTTGGCTATAATGAATCCTGTGAAGTAGAAATTACAGAGTACGCTAATTTGCCAGCAAAAGAACAAGCCGCTGGACAGGACGTTGGTTTCCCTGTTATTCGTAAGAAAAGAGTACCAATTGCAACCACCGTTATTTCTGGCGGTTATGCTGTAGATTATCGTAAGGCTACTCTTGGAGATATGTCTGATGAGAACGAGTTACAGAATCAGGTAAGAGTCCAGATTAGAAATAAAGCTACAAAATACGTTATTCAGACTGTTTATGACGCAATCAAGGCTGCTACTGGAATTAAGTATTTCTTTGAGGGAGCCGGTCTTACAAAAACTGGAGTTGATGATGTAATTACTAAGATTAGGCGTTTTGGAAAGACTACTGTATCAGGTGACTACGCTTTACTTACACAGTTTAATCCTTGGCATGGATATGTTGGTACAACTCCAACTGTCAGTGGTATTTCTGAGGCTGTTATGAAGGAAATTCATGAGACCGGTCTAATGGGTATGTACAATGGTACTATTTTGTCAGAAATTCCTAATCCGTATGATTTAACAAGCATCAACTCTACAGGTGACAACTTTAATACTATACTTCCTGCGGGACTTGGTTTTGTATTACCTGCTGGTTCTGCTTCACCTATTTATACTGTAACAAGAGGTGGCTTAACTTCTTTCAGTGGCAACGAGGTAACAACTGGACAGCTAATCTCCCGATTTGATCTTGAAGTTGGTGCAATTGTGGCTCCAGGGCAGGAGTACAAAGTTGGCACGATCCATGATACAAATCTTGATGATCTAGCAGATTAACAAGAGGGATTTTGAGAGGGCGTAATGCTCTCTCTTGGTGATTATATGAGTGATATATTCTATTGTTATTCTAAGAAAATGGCATATTTTTTAAGAAGTTTTGACCAGAGATATATTTCTACAAAAGTTAATATAAACAGTGGTATGAGATATTGGACATTTGCAAAATCAGATAGGCTTAATACTCTCATTAAACTGTGGAGTTCAATCAAAAATAATTGAAAATTTTAAACTAATTGTTAAGGAGATTATAATGGAACCCAAAGAAATTAGACTTGATGAAAAAATAAAAGTTAGAAGCATAGCTCCATGGCTCACTGGAGCTGCTAGAAAAACAACTACCGGAGATATCAATGTCCCAGCTAATGGTATTGTCTATCTAACCAGAGAAGAAGTTATAGCTCAGGGACAGAGTGGTAATAAATTATTGACCGGAACTGACGGATACGGTTCTCATGCAACATGGATCATTGAAGATGAATATGTAAGAAATCAGTTAGACTTTGATGCAGATGGAAGAAAACAGCAGATAGTAGATAATGATATTATTAAGAAGATTTTTGAGTTAAAAACAATGAAAGCCTTTGAAGATAATATTAAAAAGACAATTGTCACACGTGCTGAAAAAGTATTTCTTATTGAAATGATTAAAACGTTAAACATTAACGATTATCAGAAGATACAGTTTTGTCTTAGTCATACTGGAAACAAACTGTAAGATTGGAGGAGTTATGGCTAATACATTAGCAAAAGATGTTATCGACTCTTTTGAATCTTCATTTGCTGAAAAAACCGTATTGCCAGATTCTCTTGAATTAATATGGTTAAAGAAAGCAGTTGGAAGATACTCTGTTGAGTTAGATGAACTGCATTTCAATGAAGAATTGATGGAATTTGATGTGAAGCTAGACCAATATATAATAGATACGCTTGCTCAATTTATGTATCAATTATATCAAGAACGGCAAGTTTCACTGGTAAATAAAAGAGTTAGCATTGTCACAAAGGATTTAAGTTGGGACGGATCTAATGGAGCCAAAACAGCAGAAAAAGCACATCTAGAATACATTGAAAGCAAGTCAACTGAAATGGTCGAAAATCAAAAGCCAACCGCTTTTGTTTAGGCGGTGAACTATGAAAGAATGGTATTTGATCGGTTCACCATCTCTATCTAGTGGATTGGAAAACGATGTGTTCAATGATTACAAATCAGATTCATTTGCGGAAGTATTATCTACAGAGGTTGGAGAAAATGTTGTTTTTTACAATAATGATATGTCAACTGAATTCGCGACAAGAGCCATCATTCAAAACAAAACGGCAGATTCCGACACTAATTCAATTAAGCGACAAGTTTTAGCTAATATAGGAACATTAAACTTGTATCATTATATCAAGGATAAATCAGGTGTAATCTGGTTGTTAAAAGGTAAGGTTGATAATAATGGTATCTATGATAAATCAGCCGCAAGTATATGTAACTACAAACTTCATTGGCAAAACGAATTTGGCGAAATAGTATCTCGATATGCCTACGTCTTAAATGCATCAGCTTATAATAATGGAGAAAAGGAAAATAAAACTCTCACTCTTCAATCTAATCAGTTTATGGTTTATTTACCATATGACAGTGAAACCATGTTGTTGGACGATAATAAGAGAATACATATGTCAAAAAACATTCGGAAGTGTAAGCCATATGAGATTACAAGGATTGATGACATATCCTATGATTTCACAGATAAGGGGCTGATTAATCTAATTTTCACTCAAGTTCAAGCCAGCCCAACTAATGATAAACTCGTTGATGATGGTACTGGCAATAAAGTATGGATATGTGACTACAATACCCCGCCCTCTCCTTCTGATCCAGGCGATGATAATGGCAATCAAAGTCCAATTTTATTAAGAACTGAAATAGTCTATAAAGGTAATCCTGAACTAATGATTGGTGGAACTTATAAGGCTTTTACTGGAAAGTTTTATGATGAAAGTAATAGCGAAGTAAACGATGTTGGCGTATGGTCTATTGATACAATTGATGAACTGTCAAAGTTTGTAAACTTTGCAACAACTGGAAACACAATCAAAATCAAGATATTAAACTATGATTCTGCTATAGGCGGAATAGTTAGATTAAAATACTCAAGCACAGATGGCAAATTTTCTAAAATATTGGACGTTTCCATAATGTCTGGTATATAGGAGGTGTTATGATATGGCGGCAACTCCAATAAAAAGATACAAACAGAAACTTGTGTCTTCCATGCTTAACTCAGTGGATCTAATTTCTCTTATAGATTCTAGTTACATTGAAGATGGTGAATGCGTAGAAACTAAAGATTTAATGTATAAACAAATTTTTCCATATTACTACATACCGGATACCCAAAACTCAGAAATGTCATATGTGATAATAAAAGTAAATGCTTTAAATAGAATAAATAACATGTATAAAAATGTTGAAGTTTTCATTTCGGTAATATGTCACCAGAGACTGATGTATGTAGAAAATGGTGGTGGAACAAGAATAGATCTGATGGGTGAAGCTATTGAAAACTTATTCGACTCAAGAGACGATTTCGGATTTGGAGAAATGGTTCTTAAATCCAGTACAGAAGGAAATATTACCAATGTGCATAGATGTAGAGAATTGAGATTTGTGGTAGAGGAGTTTAATTCAAATGCCTGTCGAGAAGAATAACAGTTTGATAAAAAAGAGCTTTCTGCAAACTGGCAATAATCTCCCGCTTACAACCAAGTATTCATTTAAGCACCCAACTGTAGGTGACGTACTTGCTATAGATAGTATACATAACGGTATATACAGCGAAGATATATATTTCAGCATGATTAATATTTTTCTTACAGATCCCTATTTATACATGGTTTATTTAGATGACCATGAAATGGATTATGAAAAGACAACCGCCTATGAAGTGTTTTTGCTGTTGTTAAAGGATTATTTTAAAAACATTGAGAATGTTAAAGACAAATATGATAAAGAACAATACGAGATTTTAGCTAAAAATAATATCTATTATCAAGCATTCAAATTTTTTATTGGAATTGAAAGTTTTTACATAGCAACATGCGAAGGTAATGAAGTTATTGCTAATGATAATCATCTAGTTATTAACTCTGAGATTTATGAATACATTTATCAATTCGTTAAAATGATGAATGGTATTCAAGATGGTATAAGAATTAATCCAGCAGATGAATTCGCAAAGAAAATTCTCATTGAAGATGAACGTGAGAAAATCAAAAAACAGGTGAATAGGAAAATTAATGATAAGACCGACAATAACAGGCTTGGTAACTTAATATCATCTGTCACTTGGGGTTGTAGTGGTGGAATCACCCCTTTCAATAGAAATAATCTACACATCTATGATTTGATGGAAGCAATTGAAAGAACTGATAAAGTGTTAAGATATAACCACACTATGTCTGCAATACATTCTGGTTTTGTAGACACTAAAAAAATAGATTTTGAGGAACTGCGCTGGTTTAATTAACCAGCGTTATTTTTATGCTTAAAGGAGGATTTTATAATGAAATATGCTCTTAAGAAAATCAGAAAGATTACTGGTAGAGATATTGCTACTGGCAAGAATAAATTCATCTTATCTGATTTAAAGACTGCTACTCTTACTGGTAATTCAGATGTAGTATGGGCAGATGGTCAGGACGGTGCGCATTTAGTTGGCTTCGACGTAAACAAAGTTGCTGGTCTGACTGCGGAAAATGGTGCAATTGACATTGGATACCTTGAAACTCAGACTGGTGGAACATTAAAAAAGGTTTCTAACGGTAATGACGTACTTTTCTCAGAGACAATTGTTACTGCTAATGGCACAAGTGCTGTTACAACACATAAGGCTTCTGGTGCAGTAGGTAATGAGATTGGATTTGTATATAAGATTGATGCTACTGGTGATCCAGACAGGCTTAATGCATTTGTACAGGGAGCTGCCGCTTCTGCTACTGAATTTGCTTACGATCCAGAAACAAAGACAATTACACTTCCTACGGGCAAATTTACATCTGCCGATAAGGTATATGTGGAATATTTCCCGAAGTTTACTTCATACGAAGAACTTGATAATGAATCAGATAAATTCTCTGAAACCGTTGCTGTCTATCTTGATGCTTGGTTTACCGATATCTGTACAAAGACAGATGTTCCGTTGCAGATGATTTTACCAGCAGGAAAAGTTAGTGGTGAAATTTCTTTGCAGATGGGCGATCAGGCTGCGGTTCAGGGACTTACAATTGATGCCATGACGACATGCGGTGAGAAATCTTTATGGAAGTTGTATAAGTACAATATGGAAGATGTAAGCAATGCTTAACAACTAGAGGTAACTTTATTGTTGCCTCTTTTTAATGGAGGTGAATAAGTGGCAGAAATTAAGCCAAATCACATATGTAAAAACAGAAATTGCAACAAGGGGCACGATGGAGGCAGAAATCATTATTATGCTTGTAACCATTGTGACAAATCGTTTAACTGGCGGTCTGTAGCTTGTTCATTTGATTGTTATCAGGAGTATATGAAACAAGTGCTTGATGAAAGATCTAAGAATGTAATAGTAGACACATCTCCAGAGAGAACTGATATGTCAAAACCCGAATTATCTGAGATGTTACAAAGACCAGCGGAGGAAATTTTGGCAGAAACCAAAATAGAACTTTCAAAGTATATACAAGAGAATGAGAATTCTGATATTGCAGAAATTGTTGATGATATTAATAAAGATATAAAAAAGAAATCAGCATCTAGGATCAGAAAATAGAGAATTATATAGTGAATGGATTTTAATTATAGGGTATGCCATTCATTATTTATGATTTGTGGTATACCCTATTTTTTACTATTTTACGGAAAGTGGTGAACTATTGAAGGTTCAAAGTCTTGTAACAGGTAAAATGTACGACACAGAGAATAGCGTTTATATATTAAACCGTCTACAGGTTTGGAAGTATTTAATGAATAATGCTGTTTTGCTTGATGTTTTACCAGGAGAAAATGAAAAAATTGTTTATGTCTTTGATCGAAAGGATACATACAATTTGTACGATTTATGGTGTAAAAGAAAATTGTAATAAGTTACTATAAAATTCAACTTTACTTTAGAAATGGAAGGAGTACATATTATGGAATTTTTAAATGAATTTATGTTACCAGTAGTTTTAGGAATTTGTTTATGTTTTGGATATGTCTTAAAGAACTGGATTAAAGATGTAGATAACAAGTATATCCCAACTATATGCGCGATTTTAGGTATTGTAACGTCCGCATGGTTAAGTAACTGGACTGTTACTCCACAGGTCGTATTAAGCGGAATGATCAGTGGCTTGGCAAGCACAGGGCTTCATCAGGCCATGAAGCAGTGGATTGAGAAAAAATAATTTAAGGAGCGCGATGATATGATTATTAATAAGCGTCTTACACCTTTTAATTACAATACCGGTACCGTTGACCGAATTAAATACATAGTGATCCACTATGTAGGAGCCTTGGGAGGAGCAGAAGCAAACTGTAAATATTATGCATCACAGTACATTGGTGCCAGTGCACACTATTATGTTGGGTTTAACGGGGAAGTATGGCAGTCCGTTGAGGACAAGGATATTGCGTGGCATTGCGGAGCTAAGGCATACATGCACCCAGAATGTAGGAACGGAAACAGCCTGGGGATTGAACTTTGTGTAAGAAACAATGGCAGCCTGGCCGACACAAGCCGAGACTGGTATTTTGAAGATGCAACGATTCGTGAAGGCATTGAGCTAACCAAGACGCTGATGGAAAAGTACGATGTACCTGCTGACCGTGTGATCCGACATTACGATGTAACAGGGAAGATATGCCCAAACCCTTATGTCTATAATCACACTCGGCACACCTGGGATGCATTTAAAGCAGCACTTGTGGTAGAACCAGTAAAAAAGTCTGGTTGGCAATACGAAGATAGTCGTTGGAGACTTTATCTTGGAAACACCGGAGACTGTATTAAGAATAATTGGTATAAATGGACATCTAGGACTGATGGTAGCGAATACTGGAGTTTCTTCCTGGGTGACAACGGATTTGCTATTCAAGGGGACTGGTATCAGCATAATGAGAAATGGTATTACTTTGATAACAACTGTGCTATGCTTGCTAATCAGTGGCTAGAATACGAAGGCAAGTGGTATTACTTTTGTAATTCCGGAGAAATGGTAACTAATGCCTATGTGAAATCTAAGAGTAAGGATGATATATATTATTTTATAAATAAAGATGGAATTTGGGAAGGCAAGGAGGAAATCAATCCAAAAACTAGCCATTTCAAAGTTTTCTAAGGGGGTGGCATATGGATGAAAAGTATCCTGAACTTGCTGTGGAGTTACAAGAGGTAAAGAGCCGAGGGGAATCAAATCAGCACAGAATTGATAAACTCGAAATTGGTATGGAGAAATTAAATGAGACACAGATATCTCTTGTAAAGATAGCTAATAGTGTTGAGAATATAGGTAAATCTGTAATTAGCATGGACGGGAAGGTTTCTAAGATTCAGGAATCTCAAGATGCCTTAACCGTTAAAGTTACAGAGATAGAAAACCGACCAGCTAAAGAAACCAAAAAACTTACAGACAATATCAAGGAAAAATTATGGTATCTCATTATAGGTGGAATTGTCGTAACTATATTGTATCAAGTCTTACCAAATTTCAGATGGTAACATAACAATGGACAGTTGAGTAATAGCTACTCTTCTGTCCATTCAAATTAGAAGGGAATGATTATTATATCAGAAACATTAAAATTAACAAGTCCAATTCCGGTTTCAGTTAATCATTACATAAAACCAAGAACATTTATCACATGGAAAGGTAAAACTCCAATAGCCAATGTTACAATGTACGAAACTGCTGACGCAAAAGCCTATAAAAAGCTATTCAAGAAATATGTAATTGAGCAAATTAAAGAACAAAACTATTCTTTATCACCAAATAAGACACAGCATTTTTATATTGACTGTGTTTTTTATTTTGAAAGAATAGATCAAGATCCCAATAATTATTTTAAATTACCGTTAGATGCAATAACAGAGACACAGCTAATATGGATTGATGATAATACAACATGTGAAAGAGTAAATGCAATTTATTATGATTCGAAGAACCCAAGAATTGAATTAACAATATATCCAGTTGACTACATAGGAGTGTTTAAAAATTCCTCTCAATTAGAAAAATTTGAATCTAATTGCATCGGTTGTACTAGATACAAACGAAATTGTAGTATTTTAAGACAGGCAAAAGAAGGGCGCATACAAGAAGAAATTATTGATGGCACATGTAAAAAATATAAAAAGAATAAGGGAGAATAAATATGTTTAAGAAAATTAAAGAATATTTTATTGCAAGAAAAGAATACAGCGAGGCAAAGAAAGCGCTTACTCTCTTGCTGTTAAATCAGTATAGTGACCTCATTGAATTGCAGAAGCAGGTAACACTTGAGCAGCAAGAGGTAATTAAATCAATGTCTGGATTCACCGAAAACTTCAACCCAAATGACATGAAGAAATTTTTGGGCAATATTTCAAAGGTAGCTAATAATCCAGAATTGACTACTGATTATTTCAAGACAGTAAATGAAAATGCTCATGCAGAAAAGATGGCTGAATTAAAGGCTGTAAAGTAATATGGGTAAAACAATCACCCCTGACCAAATTGATGCTTATATAATTAAAATGGTAGTTGCCAAATATAAACAACTGCAAGAAGATCTTCCACGATATTTAGAGCAATTTATTTACAGTGAATTTTATGATAAATTTGAGCCAGAAATGTACGAAAGACAATACAGAATTATTAATGCTATTATGGTCAGTAATATAAAAATGTCAGGTAAAACCATATCTATGGAAATCTATCTCGATCCAAGTAAAGTATCATATGACCCGGCAACGTGGAAAAATCCCATTACAGGAACAGTTTCATCTATTCCCGGTGATACCGTAGAAGACGTTTGGGACTTGATGAGAAGCGGTATACATGGACAGGAGTCTATCGCTGTGACAGACGGAGACTTTTGGCAGTCTTTTGTAGACTCTGTGAACCATGGTGGTATTTATGATTTATTTGCAGAATTCAAAAAATATTTGAGTAGTACTGCTGGTCTGACAATTAAATAAGGAGATGTTGTTTTGGTAAAATACGAATCTGAGTGCTGCGATTGTGGTCTTCCTTGTTTATATGACTCCTGCCCATGTTATAGAGTCGAAAGGCATTATTGCAATGTATGTGGAGAGGAAATTACTCGATCAGAAGATGAAGTGACTGGCCTATGTAAATATTGCAATAGTGATAATCTACACTAATGTTTGAAAAACACATATTAGATAATGTAATTAATGGTTGCTTTCTAACAACCGACTTTTGGGAAATTATGTGATATTATGTCATTAATAAATTTATTGCTTGTGCAAATACTATGGATACTACTAAATTGTAGAGGTGTTTGCATGTTTATAAAATTACGTGACGTAAGAATAGAAAAAGGTATATCAATAAGAGAACTAGAGCAGAAATCGGGGGTTGATAGGTCGACAATCAGTAGGATTGAGAATGAACAAGCCATCCCTAGCGTATTAACGTTGTGTAAATTGGCATATGCTTTAAATGTGAAATTAGATGACTTAGTAGAATATACGGAATATTGTGAAAAAGAAAAAGGGGATTAATATGACTGAGAAAGTGTTTTATAGCGTGATTTGTGAGGAGATTGGAATTACTGGAGGCAAAATAATCCATGTTAATGAAAATAGGGGTACGATTCAGGAAGTACACGATCTTGTAGATGAAAATATAGAAAAATATCCTAATGCCAAATGGGAGGTTCATCCAAGAGGACTTAGGTACATATTTTCAAATTAAATACTGATTTGTTTAGATTTTAGGCGCTCATGCTGTAACAGGTGTGGGCGCTTTTTGTATTTGAAAATGAAAGGAAGTGATCTAATGGGACGAAAAACTATATACAACTACATAACTACACCGGAACTTTTATCTCAGGTATCAAAAGAAAATACGGAGCTGATGAATGATTTTCTTGACTACCTATCTTCTATCAAAAGAAGCGAAAGAACAATATCAGGATATAGGTCTGATTTGGAGATATTCTTTGTGTGGAACTTACAGAATAACAAGAATAAATATTTTGTAGAGCTAACAAAACGTGAAGTTGCTAAATTTCAGAAGTATTGTCTTGATGATTGGGGTTGGAGTACAAACAGACTTGCAAGGGTTAAATCCACTTTGAGTTCAATGAGTAACTACATTGAAAATATTTTGGACGATGAAATCGAAGGGTATCGCCCGATTATACGGAAAATAGAGACTCCGGTCAAGGTAAATATTAGAGAGAAAACTATAATAACCGATGAAGAAGCTGATAATCTGCTTGACGAATTGGTAGAAAAGAAAAAATACCAGATAGCTTGTGCTGTAGCTCTGGCTGCTAACTGCGGTTGCCGAATTAGTGAACTACTTAGATTTAAAACATCTTATTTCGATGATTCTAATCTCGTATTTGATGGTGCATTGTATAAAACACCAGAACAAATTGTAACAAAGGGAAGGTCTGGAGGCAAACTTTTAACCAAATATGTTTTTGTGGATTTTAAGAAATTTTTTGATTTATGGATGAGCGAACGAAAAGAAAAGGGAATTGAAAGTGAATGGTTATTTGTAAAACCAAATACGGGGGAGCATATGAAATTAAGTCAGTTGTATTCTTATGCTGACACAGTTTCAAAAATGCTTGGCAAACCATACTATTTTCATTGTCTGAGGCATTATCTCGCCACCAAAATGAAGAAATACAATTTGCCCGATGAGGTTATTACTGAATTTTTCGGTTGGTCTAGTAAGGAAATGATCTCTATATACAATGATGCTGATGCCACTGAAGACTTTGGTAAATATTTTACGAAAGATGGAATCGTCGAAACAAAACAAGGAAGTATTTCAGATATGTAATTCATATAAAATCCCACTTTGCTTGTAAATCAAAAACAGAATAATTAAACCATTACTGCCGCCCTCTCATATGGCGGTTATTTTTATGCCCAAAAATATGAAAGGAGTGTTACATGGATAATATAATTCTTCAGCTTATTACGAGATTGGATTCTAGCAAAACGGCTGATGATATAAAGAAAATTCAGGAACAGTTAAATGCTAAAGGCATTACATTAAAACCTGTTCTTGACACTGCAACAAGTAAAAAGGAAATTCAGAATCTAGCCAAGCAATTACAATCGATAATGTCGTCAATTGACCCAAAGTTTGGAGAAATAGGTGTTAAAGAGTACACGTCTGCCATTAATGCTACTATTTCTGCAACAAAGAAGGCCACTGCTGAACAGGAGAAGTCTAATAAGGCAATGGAGGCAGCTTTCGAGAAAACTGAACGTATGCGTCAGGCAGAAGAAAAACGTCAACAGACAGCTCAGAATAATGCAATAAATAAAAATCTTGAAGCCGAATATAAAGAGCGCGAAAAACTTGCTAATCTAATGGCAGATGGACGAGAAAGTGCCAGAGTAAACGCTCTACAAGTAGAAGCAAAAGCCATAGATGATCTCAATGTAAAGATGGAAAAACAAGCTTCTACATATCGTGAACTTAGGTCATCAGGTAAAACGGAATTTTCATTTGAAAAAGCAAACAATGGTTTTGCTGAATTAGAAAAAATGGGTCTTGCTACAAAGAAACTAAAGAGCGACATGGCAGAACTCAATAGACTATATCGTGCTATTGACCCATCAAATAGTCAGACCTTAGTATCTACATATGGTGCATTCGACACTCAGCTAAAAAAGGTAAACAACTCTCTTGGAGTACAAAAACTCGGGTTATCAGAAGTAAAAAATCAGATTTCGCAAATTGATAAGGCCAATTTTGCCAATCAAATACAAGCGTGGCGTAGAGTTAACTCGGCAGCCGAAAAGGACTTCGGTGGAACGCTTGACGGACTACTGATCAAACTGAGAGAAATTGATAATAAATCAGATTTCAGTAATCTACAAAAGAAATTTCGAGGTGTAAAGGCTGAAGCTGACGCTTTAGGGGTTACTGGTAAAAGTGTTGGAGATACGTTTGCTTCTAGCGCACGTAAATTTACTGAGTGGATAGTGTCTGCTGGGGCTGTAATGACTGTTATACAGTCAATACGTCAAATGATTAAAAATGTAATCGATTTAGACACTGAGCTGGTCGATTTAAAAAAGACTACCGATGCAACTACAACTCAATTAGAGAAATTTTATTATAGTTCTAATGAAACCGCAAAACAGTTAGGTGTATCAACAAAGGAAATAATTTCTGCAACAAGTGCTTGGAGTAGGCTTGGATATTCCATTAAAGATGCCAATACAATGGCAAAGAACTCGGCAATACTTGAAAGCATATCACCAGACCTTAATATAGATAAAGCCACAGATGGACTTGTCAGTAGTTTAAAAGCTTTCAAACTCGATGCCGAAGATTCTCTTGATGGCATTATATCAAAAATAAATGTTATTGGTAACACTCAAGCAGTAAATAATGGAGACATAGTTGATATTCTTACACGTTCATCTTCTGCTATGTCTGAAGCAAACAACACTCTAGAGCAAACCATCGCGTTAGGAACGGCTGCAACTGAAATTGTTAGAGATAGCGCATCTGTTGGAACTGCTCTAAAGACAATTTCAATGCGATTACGCGGATATGATGAAGAAACAGAGTCATATACCAACAACGTAGAAGTTCTTACTGGTACAATTGCGAATTTAACAAAAACTGCACAAACTCCTGGTGGAATAAGTTTATTTACAGATGAAACAAAACAAACTTATAAATCTACATATCAGTTGCTTGAGGATATTAGCAAGGTATATTCACAGCTCAGTGATAAAAATCAAGCCGAATTACTTGAGGCCATAGCAGGTTGACTTAGTTTGCCTGAATATGTAGAAATACATATGTAGAATATATTTAATTGCAGGTAATGCCTTAAGCCTTACACCACAATATAGGGGAAACCACTATATGAAGGTTTGACAACGTAAGGATTGGCTGTTCATGCAGCGAAGCACCCTAACGTATTCCGTAGACCATACGGTACTTTAGTCGAGGGTGAACGTTCAACGACTAGATTCATGTCGAGATTTGGACTAGAGAATAAGGGTGGAAATCCCGAATATCCAAATCAATAATCGTAGGGCGCAAATCGCAAATGGCGTGGGTGAAAATCCCTTAAATCGAAAAGGTATACTCTCAGCGCGTAATGGTGGAGATGAAGAAATAGTCTACTCTCATATGAAAGTATGAGGCATTATTAAACATATTAAACGTAGTAAAAATGAGATACAAATATACAGACGAAGATATTTTATTTTTCAAGGAAAATTATCCTGACGGAAAATGGGATGCAATACACGAAAGATTTCCATATCTATCGGACACAGCAATATATAGAAAAATGCGAAAACTTAGAGTTAAAAGTAATAATACTCACAGAGAAACATTTGATATTAGTAAAATAAGACGCCCGTGGAATGAAGATGAGGATAAAATTTTAATAGAGAACTATTCAAATATTGCTTTGGCTGATTTACTGGAATTAATGCCTAATAGATCTAAAAATTCAATTATAAACCACGCAAGGAAGCTTGGTTTGATTTCATATGGATCGAAGCACAATGGCAGGTGGAGCAATGAAGAAATCAAATATATAAAAGATAATTGGGAATTAGAACCAGATAAGTTAATGGCAGATAAGTTATGCAGAAGTTTTAGATCTGTTAAGGCTAAGAGAGAAGAATTAAACTTGTATAGAAGAGATATGAAAAATAATTCTTATCCGACATTGTCTAAGTTTTTGCGAGGACAGAATCAAAAATGGAAAAACGATTCTATGGAGAATTGTCATTATAAGTGTGTTTTAACTGGTGATAAAGATTTTCAAATCCATCACTTATATGGTGTGAGTAATATAATAAATGATATTTTAACAGAATACGATGACTATAAAGACAAAGATTTTTCTGATTATTCAGAAGATGATTTGTCTTTTATTTTGGACAAATTTATATTCTTGCAATCAGAATATCCTTTAGGTGAATGTGTAAGTAAAAGAATACATACTTTATTTCATAGTATGTATGGGCAGTATTATAATACTCCAGACCAATGGTATAAATTTAAAATTGATTATATAGAAGGGAAATACGAAAAATATGTTTAATAATCAGTAGGAGTTGCGATCCTACTTAATATAATGAAACGTCAAGGACAAATCGTAGCTGCAATGTTAAACAATTTTGATGCAGCACAAAAATCAATGGATTCAATGGCGAATTCTGCTGGCGGCGCAATGCAGGAAATGGAAGTAATTTATGACAGCGTTGAATACAAATTAAATAGACTATCACAAACAGGCGTTGGAATATCTCAAAACTTGTTTAATAGAGATGATATAAAAACGGTAATTGATTTATTAACAAGTTTGGGAGAAGCACTAGAATTTGTCACAGATAAATTTGGTTTATTCGGATCAATAGGTGCAATAGGAGGTGGGATTTTAGGTGCAAAAAGCTTGGGTCAGCGAAATCGTTGTAGGTACAATTGGCTGCGAGGCTCAAGAAGTCGCTACTGCTATGGTTAAAAGCCATAGATAAAACAGGAACGAGTTTATGTATGTTCACATAAACAAGAGGGCTTTAGAAAAATTCCTTATATGACCATGCGTGACTGCGTGGCTTTGAGACTGGAACGACTATGAAAATAGTATTATCAGCAGGGAGACGTACTGCCATGTGGTAAGTGTCGCCCCCATCGGCTCTCAGGGAACATGGAAGTCTAATTTCATGAATGTAGAGTCAGGCCAGGTTGTCATATGACAATAACAAAAAGTCAATCGTAACTATGCGATGTACCGAAAATAGTTGGGTAGATGCACCCAGATTTTTATACGGCTTGCAAACGTATAAAAATTAATGTGTCAAAACGTTAGAAATGTAAACATACCCCCTATTCATAAGAACCTACGTTCTTGTAGAAATATGGAAAATTATGGTATATAATTGGAAGTATTACTTATGATAGGGGTATGGGAGTATGGAGAAATTTGCTAATGCTGCGCTATATAACGTTGATTTAGAGGGAAAAGATTGCGGTGAGTTTGGAGGTCAACATCCAACTTTAGTGTTTAGGACAAAAATGGAAAAAGAAATGTATATTGCAATTCCGTTTACCACATACACTCCTGAGCGATGGTTAAAATTAAAATCATTTATGTGTTGCCGTGTAAAATCAACTAACTCAATCGCTAGAATTGATAAGATTGAAATAATTACTGTCAATAAAATTACAAATAGGTGGAGAGAAAACGGAAAGTTATTAATTCCATCTAAGGAGGATTTACAGACAGTTATTGACAAGGTAATGGCATATTGCCTAACATCATTTAATACCGGGTTACGTAGCTACGTTTCTTTGAATGATGAATATGAGACATTATCGCGTGAGTTTGATGATATCATAATTAAAGAAAATATACTCAAAAAGAGTTTTATGTCATTAGATTTTACAAACCAAAATTATATTATTTTAATATTTGGTTGTTGTCATGTGAGAAATATTTCTATTCATGAATTATATGACTTATTAAATAGTGCTTTTAGCCGTGGAAAATATCAAATAACATTTCCACACAATAATGTTAGCATAAAAATTTCGTTAACTGACAAAAAAGCATTGACGTTGATGCAAAAACATGATAGTATAAAGGCATCAGAAGGGTAGCTTAACTATATGAGCATAAAACCAGCTGTATAAAACTTTTGATTAGGGCGTTGAGAGTATATGTTTATCATTGTAAATCTAAGCGCATATTTTTGAATTTAATGCATATAGTAATTATAGTGTTAAGGGTAGCAGAAGTGCATAAATCCAGACACAATCATGTTGGGAAAAAGCATCTGATGACAGGTGCTTTTTTCTATTTGCTCATACAATCATTATATTCTACATTATCAAAAATATTCCACAAATTTAATATTCTACATTAATTTACACACTCATCCACAAAATTTTAGAGCCAAGTCACTAGACTGGCTCTTTTTGTGTACAAAAAAAAGGAGTATCCTACGATACCCCTCATCTGTGCTATAATTTTACTCTTTACTCATTTATTATATTTTGATGACTCACTTAATTAAATATAGAAGGGACTAACCTATGAAACAAAAATTAAGAACCTTATTTTTTCTAACCCTTGGCTCTTTTATGGGGTATTGTATATGGTTTACACTCGCTACACAAATAGGGATAATATAAAATTAAAACAAGTCCATAGTTGACGATGACTACGGACTTGTTTTACCACTACTCTCCCACTCTCTTGACCAATATAAAAAATGAAGAAACTTACTCGTCGTAGAATGAACCATCAATGTTCAAGCCGTTCTGGTCAACGGAACAATGAAAATCTTTAGTCTTCTTGGAAAAGATATTATGTACCAGATAATAGCCGAGTCCAAGTGCTACAGCTTTCAGAATAAAATTAAGTATAAGTTCTACCATCTCTCACCTCCCTTCCGTGATATTTATAACGGTTGGGATTACGGTGTGGAGAACCCACAAGATGTTTTTCTTCCAAGAGCGTTACACTCACTTTCCCCTAGATACTAGGAATGTGAAACTACAGGTTACACTTCTTAGTCGACCTTGATTCTCTAACATTGTACCATATATTTCCAGATTTTGACAGTCGGAACATTTGTTTTATATCGTAGTAAATAAAAAGAACCTCCCACCGAGGTTCTTTGAATTAATATCAAAAATCTGATTTACAACTATTACAATGCCACTGTTTGCTTACTTTGCCAACAGAGAATATTCCAAAAAGTGCAACGCTTCCAGCCTTTGAGAAACCAGAAATTTTCTTTAAATCGGTTGAGTTGCAATATGGGCATTTAGGTGTATTGCTGTTATTTCTACTCTCTTGCTTCTGAGCCTGTTGTCCTTGCTCATACTGATTTCTAAATTGAGACATTTTCAGTTCATACTCTATGATGTCTTTCTTATGGAGATCAACCATAGCATCGAGGAGTTGACGGTTAAAATTTGAAACTTTGCTAAGTAAAACGTAATCGGCATTCGAAATTTCTGCCTCTATCAAATTATGATTACAGTATGGACAAACAGAGATGTCGTTGCAAGCAACTTCATCTATATAACCTCTAT
>POVV01000452.1_pt1 | contig 26680 bp, 26 predicted proteins | sample 1560271 | NCBI WGS metagenome assembly POVV01 (sample SAMN08337232, study PRJNA429181) | Bioreactor metagenome, whole genome shotgun sequencing project. | biome: cows' rumen and soil; feature: anaerobic; isolation source: anaerobic chemostat enrichment culture, galacturonate as sole carbon... | reverse complement strand
ACTCGGCAGTAAACACACCCTGCCGGAGGTGAAAGCCGCCATAGCCGCTGTCAAAGGCAAGGCCTGCCGCTTTTCCCGCCCCCAGCGTCACGGTTCCGGTCAGGTTCATCTCCGCCGCGGCGAATCTGCCGCTTAACACAGCGTCAAAATCCACTCTGGCGCCCGTGTCAGCCAAACCGGCGGCTAAGGCGGGTATAGCACCGTCCAGCCCCCGGCCGGAAAGACGCAGGTCAGAAGCCATCGACTCCATATCGATAATACCGTCAGCCGTCAGTTGTCCGTCATAGATCCGGGCTTTGGCGTCCGTCAGGCACAGTAAGCCGCCGTGATAAACAAACTGGGTTTCAGCATGAGTAAACTGATAATTTTCATACCGGCCTGCCGCCATCGATAATCTGCCTTGTGCCTGAAAATCAGCGGGAGTCCCCTTCACCTGGGCGGTAAAAGCAGCTTGTCCGCCAAAGTCTGACGGCACAGGCAAACGGGAGGTCTCAAAGGCCTCGGACGCCACCTCCACATTAAATACCGGCTGAGCAGCCTGATACAGGATACTGCCGCTGACACGGACCGGCTGGTCCCAGATATGCAGATTGGCGTTATAGACATGCACAGTGTCATGGTCAAAACTAACCAGCGCGGACGCCCGGTCGATATGAACGTCGTCCACTTGAGCGGCCAGGTCTTGAATATACGCCTCGCCCGAATAGGTCAGCGCTTCCTTCTCCCGGATGACGGTTACGGTGGCATGCCGGGCTTGCCCGGCAGTAATTTGCAGCGATTGGCTCGGTAAAGCCGCCTGATAAGCAGGCAGAGCCAAGCTGTCGATATTGATTGTCAATACATCGCGGCTGCTGCCGTTGACCGAACCGGTAACCGTAAACCAGGCACCCTGATGGTTGCCTTTCAGGTCAAGCTGAATAGATGGTCTTACCGCAAAGTCAAGCTCCCCGTTCAGGTTGTCCGCCTGATAGGCGCCCTGCTGCTGTGTCTCGACAGACACCCAGCCGCGGCTGATGCTGACCAGACCGGAGAAGGCCTGCCCATCTGAACCCTTAGTCTGAACCAAATCATCCAGATTCCAGCTCAGGTCGGCGCGCTGGCGCAGGTACAGGCGCGGTGATTCTACCGTAACCCGGTATATGGCGTCAAGCGGATTGCCGCCGGTCAGCAGTTTCAGCGGATTAAAGGCAACTGTCAGTTGTTCGGCGGTTGCCAGCAGCTCGCCTTGCCGGTCCAACAGACGAATGCCGGTGACAGCAACACTGCTGACTCCCTGGATTTTTATCGCATCGACCGATGCCTGGCTGCCGAGAGCATTTGTCACTTCTTGCTCCAGCAGACTGCGGGCATCAGCCATCACAGTTTCACTTTTTGTCTGCCAGGTCGCCACGATAGCAGCGGAAGCCACCAGAATGACCAGCAGTAAAATAAGGACGGCCTTGCGCATCCTGCAGACCTCCTGCCTGTTTAAAAATGTCTTGCATAGATATGTTATTAATTCGACAACTGGCAGTTTATCCCTTCAGGAAGTTTAAGGATATTGGCAAGGCGAGTATGTGTGAGCGCTCAGGCGACTGGGCAGATTGCCACGCTGCGCTCGCAATGACAAAATCACACGCAATGACAAAACAAATTGTCATTGCGAACGTAGTGAGGCAATCTTCTCTCTCAGGCTGTCGAGAAAGGCCAAGCGACGCGCACGGATGCGCTAGTGCCGAATTCAGGCCGTCGAGAAAGGTCGAGATGCTGGTGTTTTGACAAAATTATCTCTTTGGTTTGATGACGGCAAAACCGGCAAAATACTGCGTCAGCGTCTCCTAGCAGACTCCTTCCAGTATGCGTCGTCAACGCTTCCTTGTCTTTTGTCGGTTGGTCTCGCCCTAAAACCAAAATCTAACCTTGCTAAAACACTGGCAGCCCGAGGAAGCGTGCGCAGACAGTACGTTGAAGGGTACGGCAAGCGCGCTCCCGCAGGGGCTGATTGCGCAACTCTTGGCGCTTTAGCGCCTTAGTGTTGGCGGCATACCCTTTACGGGTGCAACGCAGATTGGCCTTTCTCGACGGCCTGAGGGGAAGACTGGTATTGCTACCAGTCTTCCCCTCAGGAGACAATTCATACTTATTCGGCTTTCATACCAATCGCTTTTTCCAGTTCGGCACGGCTGGTATTGTAATCATACAGGGCTTGCACATAATTGGTTTTCGCTGTGGTCAAAGCAACCTGGGAGTCGATGACGTCCAGGTTGGTGCCAACACCGCTGGTATAGCGGACCTGGGCAATCTTGTAGTCTTCTTCCGCTTTATTGACAGTGACCTGGCTGGTGGCAATGCGTTTTTCGGCCTCTTTCAGGTTTAGATAGGCCTGGCGCACCTCCAACTGAGCGGCGTCTCTGATTTGCTGTGTCTGATGCTGGGTTTTCTCCAGCTCGGACTTGGATTGTCTGATTTGGCTGTGCGTTAACCCGAAGTCAAAGATATTCCAAGTGGCGCTGACGCCTACAGACCAGGTATTATCGTCTGTACCGGGAAACTTGTCGTCTTCCCAGCCTTCTGTGGCGCTGAGGGCAATGGTGGGACGGCCGCCCGCCTTCGCGATGCTGACGCCTTTTTCAGCAGCTTCTATCGCGAGGTCTGCCTGCGCCAGATCGGGACGGTTGGTCATCGCCTGCTGCCAGGCTGCTTCTAAAGTGATATCTGTCGCTTCATACTTCAGCTCATCTTTTACCTGAAGCTCTGTATCCAGCGGCATGCCCATGACATTATTCAAACCGGCAAGAGCCAGCTCATAGGCGTTCTCCGCTTTAATCAGGCTTTGTTCCGCATCGGCAACTTCGACTTCAGACCGCAGAACATCGGTTTTCGCTACAGTACCGACTTCAAACTGGGCCTGTACATTCTGCAAATGCGCCTTAAGACGGTCAACCGATTCCTGACTCAGCTTGACCAAATTGGATGTTTGCAGCACCGTATAGTAGGACTTGGTTGCATCCAGACGGATCTGCTGCTTGGTCTTTTCCACGCCAAGGACGGAAACATCCCGGCCGATTTTGGCTTTGTCGATTGTACCTTCCAGCTTGCCGCCGGTGTAAAGCGGCAGGGACAGTGAAACACTGTTGCTGGAGCTTTCGCTAATCGGAGTACTTGCTCTCAATTCGCCCCGCGCAGAGGAATGCTTCAAACTAACGGTAGGAGTCTTGCCTGCCTTGGCTTCCTTTACCGACCACTCCGCTTTGGCTTGTTCAGCTTCAGAGACTTTAATGGCCGGATTATTGGCCAGAGCCAGGCGAATACTTTCTTCCAGCGTAAGTTCATAGGGGTTCGCAGCAGCAAAGGCTGTATTCAGCAGCAGGCAACCGCCAACCAGAGCGGACGCGAGACGCCTGCGCCAAAGGGTATTTCGTACCATGATGTTTAGCCTCCTGATCGTGCATTCGGACATCTCATAAACAGTTTCATTATACTGGCAAAGTCAACAAGTGTCAACGAAAGGTTTAAAACGAACGTTTAATTCCGAAATAGCTTGTGCGTTCATCACTGCGGTTTATTTGGTCAGTCTGACCGACCAGGTAGAAGCTTTGCCCCAGCAAGTACTCGCCGCCGAGACGGACCTTGCTGTCATTGGGATCATAGACATCAACCGTAACCGCCAGCTTGGAGCCGAAGCGTTTATCCAGTCCGATACCGGCTCGGTTATCAATAACGCCAAAGCGGGTCGTCCAGGAAGCGCTGTCCTGGCCTAGCTGCAAATTGAATTTGTCTGTTTCACCGATATCACGGACGCCAATCAGGGCAAAGCTCTGCGGCGATGTCCTCAGCTTAAGATTCGCATTGGTTTGGTATTTGCGGGCGCCATCCGCATCGCTGTACAAGACCTCGACCGATCCCTCGGTCTTGATCTGATCAATCTGTGTCAGCATCCGGTTCGCCTTTTCACTGGCTTCACGGGTATTCTGCAGGGTTTCGCGGATACCGCGTGCTGTTTCCGGGTCGGAGGCAATGCCTTCGAGAGAGGCTGCCATGCGTTCCACCCGGGCGGAAGCATTTTTAACATTGGCCAGAGTCTCCCGTATTTCGCTGACGGTCCGGCCGTCATTGTCAATATCGGCAACCAGCTTATCAATCCGGCTGGAAGTCGCATTCAGGTTTTCAGACATTTGGCGCAGATTTTCAATCGTCTGGATAATATTCTGTTCGCTGCTTACCGCCATCCGTGACAAGCTGCCGCTAAGCACATCCAAATTCGCGGTCATGTTATGGATATTGACGGCAGATTCCCGCAGCGCGGTTTTTACTTTTTCATCGCCAAGGACTTCATTCATTGACTGGATCAACAGATCCGCTTTCCTCAATACCTCATCAGCGGTAGCCACCAACTGGTCCAGACCGGCAGGGTCTACGCCGCGGACCTGCGCGTCATGTGCCAGTTCGCCATCGCCGGCCATTTGATGCGGCGGCGTAATTTCAATGAATTTTTCTCCCAGCAATCCGTCTGAACCGATGTTAAATTTTGCCCCCTGGGGAATCTTCGCGCCGGAGGTAATCATGGCACGAACCTCAATCCCATCCGGTGAAATGCTCATCGCGTCAACTTTACCCACTTCCACACCGGCATAGCGGACCACATTGCCGGGTTTTAAACCGGCAACCTGGGAGAAGGTCACCCGCACCGGATAGCCTTTCTCGCCATAATTCATCCCGCCGATCATGACGATCATGCCGGCCAACAGGGAAAATGCCAATAATGTGACAGCGCCTACTTTTGCTTCTGTGCTGAGAATCATGATCGGAATCTCCTTTCTGCCTTGCTATCAAGCGCCATCCAGCCTTGAATAAATCGCTGCACCAAGTGGTTATTCGAATTCTTGATGTCATCCACACCGCCTGATTCGATAATCCGGCCATCGTGGATCATGATAATACGGTCAGCCAGTTTAAACGCGCTGGACATATCATGGGTGACAACGATAGAGGTCACGCCAAGCCGCCGCCGGGTACTGGCAATCAGTCTGTCAATCGTAGCCGACATAATCGGATCCAGTCCGGCTGTCGGTTCATCAAAGAGGACGATTTCCGGATTCAGGGCAATCGCGCGGGCCAGGCTCACCCGTTTTTTCATCCCGCCTGACAATTCATTCGGCATATCCTGCTCATGCCCGGACAAACCGACCATGCGCAGTTTATTCCGTACGACCTTCTGGATCTCTGCTTCGCTCAGCTCGGTATGCTGCCGCAAGCCAAAGGCGACATTTTCACCGACACTCATCGAGTCAAACAGAGCCGAATACTGGAATACCATGCCCATTTGCCGGCGCATCTGGTTTAACTCATTTTCATTCATCCGGGATATTTCCTGGTTGTTGACCCATACCTCACCGGAAGTAGGCTGCAGCAAGCCAATGATCAGCCGCAGCAGGGTGCTCTTGCCTGAGCCGCTGGGCCCAATCACCACCAGGATTTCGCCTTTGACAACTTCGAGGTTAATGTCCTTCAAAACCGGTTTGTCTTGATAAGACAGGTTTACATCGACCAACTTAATCATGTGGTCTCCCCTTAGAGAGTGTTAGAAAAGCATAGCTGCATAATTTTCTAATACTCTTTTATTACTGTAGTTGCGGGTTCAATATAAAAGCAAGGATAGGAAATAATTGCTGATAAAGATCAGGATTATCGAGGTGACGACAGAGCTGGTTGTCGCCCGGCCCACCCCTTCGGCGCCTTGCGCGGTGGTTAACCCTTTATAGCAGCCGATGATCGCGATAATCGCGCCAAAAACCATCGATTTAACCAAGCCGCCGGTAATATCATTGACGACTGTGAATACCTTAATGGAATGGATATAAGAAAAGGAACCGATCCCCGCGTACCAGGTAGCCATCAGATAACCGCCCAGCGTACCGATCACATTGCCAAAGATGACCAGTACGGGCATCATAAACACACAGGCAGCCATGCGCGGCGCAACCAGATAAGCAATCGGATTGGTAGCCATTACCCGTAGCGCATCAATCTGCTCGGTAACCTTCATCGAGCCAATCTCGGCGGTAATGGCCGCTCCCACCCGGCCGGCTACGACAACACCGGTTAAGACTGGGGCTAATTCGCGGCCCATGCCGACAGCCATTACGCCGCCGACCGAGGACTGGACGCCATATTTAATAAATTCATGAGCAATTTGTACAGTCATAACCATACCGGTAAACAGCATAGTCAGCAGGACGATGGGCAGAGAGTTGACTCCCAAATAGGCCATCTGCTGCAGGACATGCCGGGATTTCATTTTTTTCAAAAGCAGAATGGCTTGCCCGAACAACATGGTGATTTCACCGGCAGCTTCTGTTGTTCGCAGGACAACCCGGCCGATTCCTTCCAGCAGTGCGGTCATAACGGCCCTCCTCATCCGGTTGATTATATGTATATTCAAGGTTTATGCGAAATTCCCTGCCGAATCCGCAATTTTCCAGCGTTTTTGGGCTATGGAGTGCAGGCAATCTATCACAGAATAAGCGAATTCGGAGAAGATTGCCGCGCTTCGCTCGCAATGACAGGACAAGGGAAACGTTTTACCGCAGAGTAAGCAGAGGGCACGATGAGTACGCAGAGGGTAACAACTATTTAAAAACCGGCAGCCCTCTGGGCGTACCCTCTGTTTACTCTGTGGCTAACGTCCTTCAGTAATTATAAATGCTAAATGCGCCCGGATGGGCGCATTTAAACTATTGTACTTATTTTTCGGGGCTCACGCTCAGGATAACCCGCGTGTCACCTTCGATAATGTAATCTGTTGTCAGGTGCGCCTTCGCCTTTTTGGCATCTTTATCCTTCAGGGGAGCCGCCAGCGGTGCGACAGGCGTCTTCTTGCTTTCCCGCTTCGGGGTCGGCTTGGGTTCGGTGGTTAAATTGGGCTGCTCTTTGCCTGTTTCAGTACGGTCGCCGAGGTAATCAGTCTCTTCCATCTCCATGACTTCGACAACAATGTCATTGTTGCGGTCCCGGCTGGAAAAATCCTGAAGCAGTTCATCAAACGTCTTTTTCCGGTTTTTTTCCGGCTTTACCAAGTCCTCGATATCCTTCTTCAGCAACAGCTGCAGCAGGGGAACCATGCCGCCGCCGCGCACTGACAGGGTAAGCGGTCCTGCGGCCTGATCCTTAGGCACGGTAAAATCTACTATCCGGGTCACAGGCTGACCGCGATAGGGCTTTAGCTTAACAGCAATTTTAACAGTTTCACCAGGCTTTACTCTCACGGTATTGGCTCTCGCCTCTAACAGATACGCGGTGCGGCGCTCGTCAGTCATTTCCACATTCACGTTCACATCGAGAATATCCACTGGATGAAACTGGTTGCCGGCCAACAGGGAAAGCGCCTCATGCAGCTCACTGATCGCCACTTCAGCCGCTCCATTGGGACTATAGAACATATTTTCCCGGCGCAGGACATCACCTGGCAGATCTTTTGCGCTCAGCTCAAAGCTGACTTTAGCGGTGCCCGGCCCGACCCGGTCAATCGTCTTGTCGATGATATTATACACACCAACGGCAGACAGGATCGATCCTAACTGCTCATCCTGCACCGCCCGGAAAAAGGCATCCCGGATTTTGCCTGTGGTCATATCCTTTACACTGACACGAACAGGGATATTGGAAGGAAACCGGTCCAGCTCAGCGGCAATACCAGCGCCCCGGTCCTGAGTGACCGTACCGACAGGCTCACCGGTTACGCCAAGCTTAAATGAATTTTCCAATCCCTTCATCGTGGTGAAAATATACGCATTGGATAAATAGTAGGCGGCATTCCCTTTCTTTAAGAACGGATGGCCAAAAGCCAATAGCTTATCGCCGTCCACATAGGTAACCGTACCCACCGCGCCCACACTGACATCACCCTGCACCAACTGGATGCCGACAGCGCTGCCTGGTTCAATCTCCGGATAGGTTATCCCGGTTCCCGGTTCCCCGGAAGCCAGCGGCACCAGGCTATAGGGCTTCAACTGTTCGCCCAGCAGGCTTAGCGCACGGTCGCTGAAACCGGATACCATCAGCGGAGTAGCTACCGGCTTTAGAGGATCGGGTGCCTCTGCCGGCTCCGGAGCGGTGCCGGGCATGTTGGGCGAGTTGAATAAGTTCAGCATATCGGCAATCGGCGTCACCATACCGGTCTTGTGATCAGTCAGCGACCAGCCATAGGCTACGGCGCCAACCAGTTTGCCGTCAATATACACAGGGCTGCCGCTCATGCCTTGAGCGATACCGCCGCTGTTTTCAATCAAATCGCCATAAGTCCGCACCAAAATCAGGTCACCGGAAGGCCCTTTGTCTTTCATAATCCCGAGCACTTCCACGCCAAATTCTTCAATGGTCGTTCCGGAAACGACGGTTTTGGCAATACCGTGCATGCCTGGCTTAACGTCTTCAATTGGCATGAACGCCGGTGACGCATAACCAAATACGGTGGAAAACAGAAAGAGTGGCGCCAGAAAAACCAGGCGCCACCTAAAATTTTTCTTCAACAACGATCATCCTCTCACGGCGGTCTGTCGGCTTTTTATTTGCCTTTCGGTTCAAGACGCACTGCTACCTCGCCCTGACTGACAGCGGCGCCGGGTTTGACCAGCAGCTCACGCACGATGCCATCCGCCGTTGCCCGTACGGCAGGGGATGGTCCCAGCAAGGTGTTGACAACTACTAATACATCGCCTTCACGGACAACAGAACCAGGACCAACAGCGGCATGGACCGTTCCGCTCAGCACGCTTTTCTGGTCAATCAGAGCGGCGGCAGAAACCAGCGAACTGACACACAAGGTTAACACAAGGACTAGTATCGCGATCTTTTGTTTGCGGGTCATGATATCCACCTCCGTGATTCTATTATACCGTAAAGGAGGCTTAAATAGCAAGTTTGCGCGGTACGACCGCCAGCGCGTTGCCTACCCGCCGTTCCTTGCCGCCTGACGGCTTATTCATAATAGAGGCTTCGATCATCATCTCACTCGAACCGCCGCCATCCAGATTCATGGCGTTCACGGCCCCCAGCTCGCGCATAAACAATGCCAGCTCCAGCAAGCTCATGCCTTTGCTGAACTCCTGCCGGCCATCGACAACAACCAGCAGAATGCGGCCGTCCTCAGTCATGCCTACCGCAGTCCGTGGTGCGCGTCCGCCACCGACATCATTGCCAAAGCTCTCTAATTTAGTCGTAACAAACACATTTCCTTCTTTTACCAACATCGGCCCGGCGCCCACCACATCAATTGCCTGATCCCAGTCAGGCCCCAGTGTCTGCACCGTCTGTACGGCATCTCCCACCTTCAGCCCGGCCAGCTTTTCAGCCGTTGTGCCATGAGCGCTCAATACATAGCCATTCGCGGGAATCGGTGAATTGCCTGGCTGAATGACCGCTATTACGCCGTCAATGACCGTATATTCCCGGCCATACGCGTTCATTTTGGTCGTCTGTCCCCAGAAGCGGTTATAGAGGATTAGCCCGTTTTCACCCCGGTTCTCGTTCACGCCTGACAGCGGCAGAGTCAACCCGGGAAACTCGACTGTCCCCTGATAGCCGACCTGATCGATCATCATTCTTCCATCCGCTCTGATCCCCAGTGCTGTCCGCGCAAGCGTTGTCGAGCTGACGATCTCATCGTCCAGCTTTAACAGGCCGATAATGTCGCCATTGGGCGCAAAGTAGGAGGCGTTAACTGCCGCTAAGACCTCACTGTTTGCAAACACCCGTGACAGCGGATCAATGCCCAGTTGATTCTGCCTGACCAGCATCGGCTTCAGCATATAGCCGGATTGCGGAGCGATTTCTAAGATATGGGTGCTCACAGGACCGGCTTTTGCCTGCTTATACCAGGACATGTAGCGGATACCTGATGCAATTTCCCGTTCAGTCTTCTTGTCTTTGATTTTGGTAATGTCGATAACAATCCGGTGCGGGTTGGTCAGAGGAAAGACTTTATAGGCTACCGGCTGCTGGCAGTCGATCATCACCTGCGCCTTTTTCCCTGGCGCCGCATTAACCAGGCGCACTGCCGTAACGGCTGAATCCTTAATCGCCTGTTCCTGAAGCCCGGCGGCAATCACCGCCGTGTCCAACTCGACGGTCACGCTGAACAGATTGTCCGGCTGGCTGACCGTGTAGGAAGTCCGGGTGTTCATATCCAGCACGACCCGTACGGTATCGCCGCTGACATGATGGCGAACAGCCTGTACGGCCGGACTGTCTGGAGCCGCCCAGCTTGTTTGTATCAGAAGGCAAAAACAAATAGCAGTTATGATAGTATGACGAATTTTTGCGATCATCCACTTACCTCCGCGGTCTGCATCTTACTCTTTCACTGTCCCCGGCTTCTGCACAGGCTGTGTCAATTGCTTGTATAACATATCCGCCAGGCCGCTGCCGCCCGCGCGCGCCATATTTTGCGTCAGCTCGGTGTCCAGCATGGATTGCAGCAGTTCTTCCTGCTTGCTGCCGGTCAGGTCGCTTTTCGGAACAGTCGCACGCATGCGGCTGAGCAGTATATTCAGGAATACGGCTTCCATATCACGGCAGGCTGCCTTGAGCTTTTTGTCTTCGGCCTGCTGTCCGGTTGTCGCGCCGGTAGCGGCGCCGATGCTGCGAATATCCATGATAGGGCCTCCTTTTACATTAAGCTGAGTTCCGCATGCAGAGCGCCTGCCGCTTTCATTGCCTGCAGAATCGAAATAATTTCACGCGGTGTGGCGCCAACCGCATTGAGGGCTTTTACCACATCGCCAACCCGTGCCGTTGCCGGCAGAACAACCAGATTAGCCGGTTCTTCCTTTACCTCAATCTCGGTTTGCGTGACCACTGTCGTCTGTCCGTCAGAAAATGGCCGCGGCTGGGAGACTTGCTTTTCGGAGACAATTTTAACCGTCAGGCCGCCTTGGGCTACAGCCACTTCGCTGATTGCCACATCGGCTCCCATGACGACAGTCCCTGTGCGTTCGTTGATCACAATCTTCGCCGTGGCGTCAGGCTGTACAGGCAGCTCTTCAATCGCCGCAATAAAGGCAACGAGATTGCCTGCCTGACCGGGCGGTACGTTAATCACCACAGAGCCCGCGTCTCTGGCGTAGCTGATCGTGCCAAAGCGCCGGTCAATCGCCTCGCTGATCCGGGATGCGGTCGTAAAATCAGGCTGCATCAGCGATAAGGCAATCGAGCCATTATCAACAAGCTGCACATTGACGTCGCGTTCAACAATCGCGCCGGCGGGAATAGAGGCCACCGTCGGGAAGTTCTTTTGCTGGCGTGATCCGCCGGACCCAAAGGAGAAGCCGCCGATAGACAGCGGTCCCTGGCCGACAGCATACACCTGGCCGTTAGCCGCCTTCAGCGGGGTCTGGATCAGGGTGCCGCCCTGCAAACTCTTGGCATCGCCCAGAGAGGAAATCGTAATATCAAGGGTGTCGCCCGGCCGGGCAAACGCAGGCAGCTTTGCTGTCACCATGACGGCTGCGGCATTCTTCGGCTGGAGCTGAGACGTATTGGCAATAATGCCAAAAGACTTTAACATATTCGCAATTGATTGAACGGTAAACCGGCTTTTATTCGAATCACCGCTGCCGGACAAGCCAACCACCAGCCCATAGCCGACCAGTTGGTTGTCGCGCGCTCCCTGTATCCGGGCAATATCTTTCACCCGGACGCTGGGGGCAGCGGCAACGATGCCAGTCATCAAGGTTATCAGTAAAATCACACAAAGCGCTGCTGTCTTTCGCATCGAATTCTCCTTCTTTACGCCAAAGTACACCGGATACGTTTCCTGTACACCTGCATGTTCCGGTTCAGATCTTCCCTTTAGAATAAAAAGTTGAAGATTGAACTCAGTATTCCCTGGCGTTGTTTGCTGGCAAGCGGTCCTTTACCGTCGATCTTAATCTCGGCATTGGAAACATAGGTCGATAAGATCGTATTATCGGCTGTGATGTCGTCCGGGCGGACAATACCGGAAATGGTAATCTTCTGTTCGTCCTTGCCCTGCTTAATGGTTTGCGTTCCTGATACGGCCATATAGCCATTGGGCTGGACTTCAACGACCTGGACGGTTATCCGGCCGGTCACGATATTGGTGTTACTGATCGATCCGTTGCTTTGGAACTGATCATTATAGCCAGCGCCAAGCGCCGGAATAAAATCCAGTTTGCCTGTGCCGTCAGCCAGGCTGACATTCGATTCCTTGGAGTTAGTCGTGTTGCCTGACCGCCTGGCGGCGGAAGACTCGCTAATGATAATCGTCAGCGTATCACCAACTGCATGCGCCTTGCGGTCAGTAAACAAACTGCCGCTGTCGCTCCACAGCGAAGCCGCGCTGCCAACCGGTGAAGCCACGATAAAAGCCGCGATGAACAGGACAAGCAGACGAGACATCATAAGATCACCTCATTGTTAAAATAACCTCTACCCGGTCATGAGTAATCACCTGAGCGGTGACCACCCGTCCGGTGAGTGTATTGCGGACAGGAATCATCTGGCCTTCACGGCCATCCTTTTGCGCGATTCCCGGAGCAACCGCTTCCACGCCGCCGTAAGCAGCAGTAATGACGACAGAGCTGCCGCGTTTAATCAGCACCGGCTTCTCTATATGGTGCGGATACACCACCGTACCGGCTGGCATCGAACGGGCGGCAACCAGACCGTCCGCCTGGTCAAGACTGGTCAGATAACCGGCAGGCAAACGGCTGACATCCAGCCTGTCCAGACGGAACAAATCGGGGGCCAGCGTTTGGCGGGAAGTAATCGCCGTACTGGTTACCAGCACCGGCGAAAAACGTTTCAATTCATACTTTATGGGGATGCGGGTATACAAAACAGTGTCAGCCGATACGGTCAGATACAATGTTAAAGGTATGCCAAACCGCAGGCTGTGCCCCTCTATCCCGTAACTCAGGCTGCCAAGCGGCGCCATCAGGTCTGCCGGCAGCTTGAGCAGTGTAATGAAAATATCCTCTTGCGGATGCGACGGCAACTTCGACTGCAGCAGGCCCAGTGCGGTGTCAGCCAAGGCCTGTCCGCTAACCGGCTGGCCGCCGCTGTTGATGCGGATAGCCTCCGGAACCGGACCCCACTCAATGCCGCTGAAATCAGTCCGGCTGGCCGACAGTCTGGCGGTGAGCACATCGCGGGTCAACACAGCGGAAGCACCGGGTAACGGCGCACTGCCCAGCGGAATCTGCCGTAAGGCCGCCATACGGGACGCATGATCGCCTTCAATCACAGCAATATCGCCCAGCGTGATCTGCGGTCCGTTGATCAGCGCTTCACTTTTTACCGAAATCCGGACAGCGGCGTGACAGACCGCGGAAAGCAGAAACAGCGCCGCTAGTATCAGCGCCGCTATTCGCCTAAACATCTGTTAGCGTTTTAAGCCGGCCGCTATACCGAGCATCTCATCAGAAGTAGTGATCGCTTTTGAGTTCATTTCGTAAGCCCGTTGCGCCACAATCATGTTGACCATTTCGTCAACAACCTGAACGTTTGACATTTCCAAATAGCGTTGGACAAGCGTACCGGCTCCATCCTCACCGGGATTGGCAGCGACAGGCGCACCCGAAGCATCTGTTTCCTGCAATAGATTGCGTCCCAGGCTTAACAATCCGGACGGATTAATGAAACGGACCAACTGCAATTGGCCGATATCCTGTGATGCCGTGTTGTTTGGCAGCTTCACACTGATTGTACCGTCAGCCGCGATCTCCAGTGAGGTTGCATCCTCCGGGACCGCGATCTGCGGCTCAATTTCATAGCCGTCTGACGTGACAAGCCGTCCCTGGCCGTCCAGCTTAAAGGAACCGTCACGGGTATAGGCAATCGTGCCGTCAGGCATGTTCACCTGGAAGAAGCCGTCGCCTTCGATAGCCACATCCAGCGGATTGCCTGTATTCTGGAAGTTGCCGGTGGTATACAGCTTCGGTGTCGCCACCTGGCGCACACCGTGACCGATCTGAATACCGGTCGGGACCTGAGTGTCGTTAGCCGAATTCGCACCCGGCTGCCGTACGACCTGGTACATCAGATCCTGAAAATCGCTGCGGCTTTTTTTGAAGCCGGTGGTATTGACGTTAGCCAGGTTGTTGGAAATGACATCAATATTGGCCTGCTGGGCTGCCATACCGGAGCCTGCGGTCCATAATGCTCGCATCATAGAAAGATTACCTCCTTATCATCCGGGGAATATTGCTTTACTTACAGCGCTATGTACGTATAAAGATATCGTTAAAGGGTTACGTCTGTCCTTCGGTAACCCTAGAGGCTTCCTTGCGGTCCGGCCTCTGCTTACGAGGTTCTGCCCACTTCATTGATGGCCTTGTCCAACAACTGGTCATGAGCTTGTACCGCTTTTGCGTTGACTTCATAGGCGCGGTATCCGCTGATCAGGTTGATCATTTCACTGACCGCGTTGACGTTGGAGAGTTCCAGGACGCCCTGCCGTACTATGCCGGTTGCCGGCACTGCACCAGCTCCCTCATCACGGAACAGTGTCCCGCCTTCCTTGACCAGTCGTTTCTCATCAGCGAACTCTGCCAATTGCAGCCTGCCAACTTCCATCCCGTCGGTCATGACGGTTCCATCCTCGCCGACAGTGATTGCGCCGCCCTCAACGATAATCCGCCCGTTTTCTCCCAATACAGCATGACCGTCAGCGGTCGTCAATTCACCCAAGCTGTTGCGGGTAAACGCGCCAGCACGGGTATAGCGGGTGCCTGCCGGGGTCTCAATCGCAAAAAAACTTTTGCCTTCAATGGATAAATCCAATGAATTGCCGGTATGCTGCAACGTCCCCTGACTATGTATCGGAGTGATCTCATCCACCTGCGCACCTGTCCCCAGTGTGCCGACCGTCTTTAGCTGGCCGTCATTGATCCGGTGAAGAAGCATTTCACCAAACGCTTTGTTTACCGCCGCATCCTTTTTGAAGCCGGCTGTATTGACATTGGCCAGATTGTTGGCTGTCGCGTCGGTGCGGATTGATTCTGCCAGCATACCTGAACCAGCCGTATAAATACCTCTGATCATGGTTTCACCTCCCTGTTATTTTCTGTCATCATCTATGTATAAGCATATAATAGCTGAAGCTGCAGACTTATTCGCGGCGGTTGCCCTGGGTCACACTATCATGCAGCATTTCCATGCAATCCAGGGCCTTGCCGGTACCGATGGCAACACAAGACAGCGCGTCTTCGGCCAAATAGGTAGGAATCCCGGTTTCCATTGTCAGACGCTTGTCCAACCCGTGCAGCATGGCGCCGCCACCGGTCAGCACAATGCCCCGGTCTACAATGTCGGCGGCCAGTTCAGGCGGAGTACGCTCCAGCACGCCTTTGACGCAATCGACGATAGCTTGTACCGTTTCAGCCAAAGCAGCAGCGGTTTCCGCGGTGGTGATCCGCATCGTTTTGGGCAGGCCGGAAATCAAATCCCGGCCGCGAATGTCAATGACGGCGTCCAGATCATCAGGATACGCGCTGCCGCAGATAATCTTAATTTCTTCCGCAGTGCGCTCACCAATCATCATGTTATATTCTTTTTTAACATAACGGACAATGGCTTCATCAAATTTATCGCCAGCTATCCGGATGGCATCACTGACGACAATGCCGCCCAGACTCAGTACGGCGACGTCGGTTGTGCCGCCGCCAATATCGACAATCATCGAACCGCAGGGCTCGGAGATGTCTAATCCCGCCCCTAGAGCCGCAGCCAGCGGTTCTTCAATCAAATAGGTCTTTTTGGCTCCCGCCCGGATAGCAGCTTCCAGCACAGCGCGTTTTTCCACTGTGGTTACGCCTGACGGAATGCAAATCATAATCCGCGGCTTGGAAAACCAACTGCGTCCGGTCACCTTCTGAACAAAGTGGCGCAACATGGTTTCTGTCGTATCATAGTCGGCAATAACCCCTTCACGCAGTGGACGAATCGCAATGATATTCCCCGGAGTCCGGCCCAGCATGCGGCGTGCTTCTTCACCAATAGCCAGGATACGGCCGCTGTCGCGGTCAATCGCAACAACCGACGGTTCCTGGAGAACAATCCCTCTTCCTTTTACATATACCAGTATATTCGCGGTTCCCAAATCCACGCCGATATCTAACGAACCAAACATTTTGATCCCCTTCCACTGTGTGTATACGCTTGTCTGATACTGATCGAAAAAACCGCGCGCCGCCACACGATGCGCAGTAACAGAAACCAGTGCAAATGTACTTCCTTATTTCTACAAATAATGATAAAGTCCTTTAATTTTCCTCCGCTTCTTTGTCGTGTTTATATTTTTTTCGTGTGGCTTCTCCACCGCGAATGTGCCGCTCCGCTTTGTTCTGGTCAAGAACGACCTTGACTTGATTCGCCATATTCTCATTAATACTCGGCAGCCGTTCGATCATGTCCTTGTGAACCGTGCTTTTACTGACACCAAATACCGTCGCCGCCTGCCGCACTGTGTGCTTACTGTCTAAAATATGGCGGCCAATGTCCAATACCCGTTTGCGGATATAATCTTTCACGTTCTCCGTTCCCCCCTGCCTGATGTTTGTTAATGTATATGCGGACAAAATCAAGATGATGCAAAAAATCCCGGCTGGTCGCCGATAGGCGTTCCGCCGGGAAAGAGAGGGGATAGGATATGGGATTTAGGATTAAAAGTCAACTTTCACAAACTACTCACTGTTACTAAATCAGAAAACGGAAAGTTACGGTGAACCGCAGAGCGGAGGGTACGATGAGTACACAGAGGGTTACGGTCTTTTACGATAGAAAACAATGATTAAGTCGCAAAAATCCGTTTCCCTCTGCGCGTACCCTCTGTGTACTCTGCGCACTCTGCGGCTCGGTCTCTGTATACTCCGATTACCCCTTATCAACTAATTTCTAGGTACTATTTACTATCGTTCAGGTAAAATATCAACTGGATTAACAAACTGGCCGCTTTTTTCTATCGCCAGATGTACATGGGGATACGGTTCCCGAAACGATTCGCCGCTGCTGCCAATAGTCTGGCCGGCGCTGACTGTGTCGCCCTGTTTCACCGCCGCCGCAGCCAGCGCACCGTGATGAACCGTCCAGATGCCGGCTGTCACGATTACCGTCAGGCCGGTTCGCGGATCTTGCCGCAGTTCAGTGACTTTGCCGCCTATCGCGGCTTTGACAGGCTGCCCCGTTTCAGCCGCTATGTCGACTCCGGTGTGGTAAACCCAGTCTTTCAGCACAGGATGCTGCTGCCAGCCAAATTCGAGTCTGATCTCGCCTGAAACCGGCCAAATACCGGGCGGATGAACCGCTGCCGGCTTCGCCGCCGCAGGCTCCTCTGCCGCTTTACTGGGCGCGATCGGCTTAGTGGCCGTTTCGGCAGGGTTAACCGGATCGGCTAGTGACGGCATTTGTTCTGCAGGTAGCGGGCGTAACGGAATATGCTGCGCCTGCTGATATGACCTGGCCGTCAGGATGCCGGCCACCGCCACTGCCACAAAGACAACCGCTAAAATCGCCGCACCTGAAGCCAGCCATATTCGCCGCTCATTTAACCTGCCTGCCATGAATTGTTTTTTCTTATTATGCCAGTACTCTATCGGCCAAAGCTTGCGGGAGATTCGATTGAGCATAATCATCACCTCATGCGCAAGTATTCCCTATTTCGCGCAGAGCTATACCCCCTCCCGGTGCCGCCGGCTACCAAAAGTTGGCGAATAATGAAGATGTTTGAACCACAAAGGACACGAAGCCGGCGCTCACGCGCCTACACGAAGGAGAGAGTATATGGCGCACAATGTGCGCCACGGTTTCCCCTTTGTGCAGGCGCGCAGCGCCCTTCGTGTCCTTTGTGGTTTAAAATCGCTCCCCACCTCGGAGCAGTTTAATGTTGGTTACGGTTTTACCGCTTTTTCAATGCTTACTCCCTGGTAATAGTATGTCAAGATGTCTTTATAGGTTTTGCCTTCTTTAGCCATACCGTTAGCGCCGTATTGGCACAAGCCAACTCCATGGCCGTAACCGGTTGTAATGAATTCGAGACCGGCTTCGCTTTGCCGGATAGAAAATAGATTGGAACGCAAGCCTAATTTCTCACGGACTTGCTTGCCGTCAAATACGGTATTGCCGATACGGACCTTATCCACCCGCCCGGACTCGGTCTTATCCAATATTTGCGCCACCTGCCCGCCGGTACTGGCCGCCATGGTTTTGGCATCTGTCCCCAGCCGTTTGTCCAGCTCTGCCAGGCTATAGGGCTTTACATCCAAATAACGCGGCGATTGCTTATCCCATTGGCAGACCACACTGCGCAGATAAGGAAAATCATAGCCCCAGACTTCTTTGGCGCTCGCGGTTTTTTCGCCACTGGTCGAATGATAGACCGCATTAATCGGTTTCCCTTGGAAAACGACAATGAAGGGCCGGGTCTCTTCAGCAGCCTGCTTGATTTTAGGCCAATATTTTTGAAAACCGGCAGCCCCCCAGCGGATTTTCATTTTTTCCTCACTCAACCAGGCCTGGCCCTGTGGCTGACGAAAATCAGTTGTAATGTCCGCTCCAGGCTTCTCCGCATAACCGACACCGCCAAAGGCGACCATATTCTTGACGGCAAAGGTCCGGGCCGCAACCGCCTGCGCCTTCAGCGCCTCGATATGAAACTCGGCCGGCATTTCGGCAGCAATCACCCCGGCAAGATATTCTTCTAAATCCATTGCTGCGATTCGGTCTTCCTCGTGCAGGTATACATTAATCTTGATGCTATCTGCCGGTGGTTGGATACTGCGTGCGGCCGGTCCCCGCAGGCTGAATACCACCACCACCGGTATAAAGATGACAATAACCGCCACTCCCAAAATCATTGCGCCTATCCCGTATTTCATTGCCCGCCCTCCGTGTTGACAACCTATTTTATAAATAGGTATGCAAAGGCGGCAGTTGATATGTTAAGTTTTATCAGCAAGTTTGCCTCTACTCAGGGCATGCAAAGACAAAGACGGGGGGAATCTGTGTACTACTCTGTCTACGACTAAGGCAGTTATAAATTCCGGTATCAGGAGAAATCCGGGAGAAGATTGCTTCACTACGTTCGCAATGACATAAAAAGCAGGTACTAGCGCATTCATATATGCACATGACCTTTCACAAACAGACTGAGAGGGACGCTTGCGCGTCCCTCTCAGATTAAAATAAGTGCTATTACTGTACTCGTTCTATGTCGGCTCCCAGTGACTGGAACTTTTCAACCAAGTTTTCGTAGCCGCGGTCGATATGATGCAGATAACCGACTTCTGTTGCCCCGCTGGCGGTTAGCCCGGCCAGCACCAGTGCCGCACCGGCGCGAAGATCGGTGGCTTTTACCGGACAGCCGGTCAGATTAGCGACCCCTTCGACGACAGCCACCCGTCCGTCAGTCTTGATGTTGGCTCCCATGCGTTTCAACTCATCCACATGCATGAAACGGTTCTCAAAAACCGTTTCGGTCACCACACTCGTTCCTTTGGCGATGGTCATCATTGCCATGAACTGGGCTTGCATATCGGTGGGGAAACCGGGGTACGGCAGGGTTTTGATATCTACCGACCGGAACATCTCGTTACGGCGTACTCTGACGCCCAACAAGTCTTCGTCAATTTCGACGCCAGCTTCCTTCAGTTTGGCAATGACCGGTTTGAGATGCTCAGTAATGACATTTTCCAGGCGGATATCACCACCGGTCATCGCCGCCGCCACCATATAGGTGCCAGCTTCGATGCGATCCGGAATCACCGCGTGGCACGCACCCTTGAGTTCACCGACCCCATCCACCTTGATCACATTGGTGCCGGCTCCCCGGACCCGCGCGCCCATGGCATTGAGATATGTCGCCAAATCAACGATTTCCGGCTCTTCCGCCGGATTTTCAATGACAGTCTGGCCTTTGGCCATGCTGGCTGCCATCATGATATTTTCTGTAGCGCCCACACTGGGGAAATCCAGATAAATTTTAGCGCCGACCAACCCTTGCGGCGCCCGGGCTTCAATATAGCCATGCCCTTGAACGATTTCCGCGCCCAGCGCCTCAAAGCCTTTAAGGTGCAGATCAATCGGCCGGGTGCCGATCGCACAGCCGCCTGGCAGAGAAATCCGGGCCTGTCCAAAGCGGGAAAGCAGCGGTCCCATCACTAAGAAGGACGCCCGCATTTTACGAACCAGCTCGTAGGGAGCTTCACAGGTCTGGATATTGCGGGAATCCACTTTCAGGATACCGGGCGAATACTCTGTAGGAACGCCAAGCTGGGCCAGCACTTCCGAAATCGTATGCACATCTTCCAGGTTCGGTATTTCTTCAAGGGTACTGGGCGTACTCCCTAATAATGACGCTGCAATGATTGGCAGTACCGCGTTCTTTGCACCGCTAATTTTCACTGTTCCGTATAAGCGCTTTCCGCCGCGTATGATTAGCTTTTCCACATAGTCTTCCTCCCGCAGAATGTCGATGCTTGATAAACTCTGAGCACCGGCGCTTACAATCAGTCCGCCGGTCAGTCTAATGGGATCATCATGCGCTCTGTTGCCTGGCAGCGAACAGACATGATGTTGATTGAAATAGGATAATACACCAATTCTCAGTGTATCATTAAGTCAGCCCTTCAAGCAAGAGCTTATCAGTGAGATACCAGCTTGCAGACATAAAATTATCATAAATCAGGCCAGTCCGGTAAAGTAAGACTTACTTCCGGTGATAAAATGATTCCTATGCTGATTGTTGCCATGATTTAGCTAAGCTATTCATGTTAAGATATGACAACAAACAACTGAGCATAAAAAAAAGACTGCCGTCGGCAGTCTTTTTCTTATTGTCTGATTTTAACCTGTCCGGCCACTTTTATTCTCACCAAGGCCCGGCGTAAAGCCAATTCCGCCCGCTGTACATCAGTGAATTCGTTGACATTCTGCAGACGGTCTTCAGCCCGCTCTTTGGCGGCCTCAGCCCGTTTAAGGTCAATTTCATCAGCAATTTCAGCAACATTGGCCAGGACGACGACCCGGTTGTCCTGAACATCCATAAAGCCGCCGCCAAGAGAGATTTGTGTTTCCGTCTCATCACCGTATTTAATGCGCAACGGAGCAATTTCCAGTGCGGTAATCAGCGGGACGTGATTTGGCAGAATGCCAAGCTCCCCGTCAATCGCACGGGCAATAACCATTGACACATTATCATTGCTGTAGACAACACGTTCAGGGGTGACTATGTCCAATCGCAAGGTTTTGGCCATAGGTTATTCTCCCTTCATTTGGCGCGCCTTTTCTACTGCCTCATCAATCGTTCCGACCATATAGAATGCACCTTCGGGAAGATCGTCATGCTTGCCGTCAAGAATCTCGGCAAAGCCGCGGACTGTCTCCTTCAATGGAACATATTTACCCGGCGAACCGGTAAACTGCTCGGCGACAAAGAACGGCTGGCTGAGAAAACGCTGGATCTTACGCGCCCGGGCAACGGTCAGTCTGTCTTCGTCAGACAGTTCTTCCATACCGAGAATCGCGATAATATCCTGCAATTCTTTATAACGCTGCAATACTTCCTGAACACCGCGGGCTACCCGGTAGTGATCTTCACCGAGAACGAGCGGATCGAGAATACGCGACGTGGAATCCAGCGGGTCAACTGCCGGATAAATACCCAGCTCGGCAATTTGACGCGACAGTACGGTAGTGGCATCCAGATGGGCGAAGGTGGCGGCAGGCGCCGGGTCAGTCAAGTCATCCGCAGGCACATATACTGCCTGAACAGAAGTGATTGAGCCCTTCTTCGTGGAGGTAATCCGCTCCTGCAGCGCGCCGACGTCAGTGCCTAATGTCGGCTGATAGCCAACGGCGGACGGCATACGGCCCAACAGAGCCGATACTTCGGAACCGGCCTGGATAAACCGGAAAATGTTATCAACAAACAACAGGACGTCTTGTCCCTGCGTATCGCGGAAATATTCCGCCATGGTCAGGCCGGTCAGACCTACACGCATACGCGCTCCGGGGGGTTCATTCATCTGGCCGTAAACCAATGCGGTTTTATCGATAACGCCAGACTCCTTCATTTCCGCCCAGAGGTCGTTGCCTTCACGGGTACGTTCACCGACACCGGCAAAGACGGAGAAACCGCCATGCTCGGTAGCGATATTACGGATAAGCTCCATGATAAGAACCGTCTTGCCGACACCAGCGCCGCCGAACAAGCCGATTTTACCGCCGCGGGAATAAGGGGCAATCAAGTCAACGACTTTGATGCCGGTCTCAAGGACTTCGGTTGTGGTTTGCTGTTCTTCAAAAGCAGGCGCTGCCCGGTGAATCGGCCAGTGGTCATCTGCTTCTACAGCAGCGGGATTATGATCGACAGGCTGACCGAGAACGTTAAATACCCGGCCAAGAGTGCCTTTCCCTACCGGAATTTTGATCGGTGCCCCGGTATCAACTGCTGTCATGCCGCGCGTCAGGCCATCAGTCGAAGACATCGCAACACAGCGGACAGTGCTGTCGCCTAAGTGCTGCATAACTTCGGCTGTAATTTGAATTTTTACGCCGGCGTTGTCGCCTTCGATGGAAACCGCGTTATAGATGGCGGGAAGCTGCTCAGGCAGGAATTCTACGTCAACAACCGGTCCGATAACTTGGATAACTCGACCAGTATTATTCACAAACAACCTCCTACTTAGGAACCGTCAATTTGCGTCGGCGGTCCAGAGTTTTAGTCTGTACTCCGTTCTCACTACTGCAGAGCTTCAGCGCCACCCACGATTTCGGAAATCTCACGGGTAATGTTGGCTTGACGCACTTTATTTTAAGTAAGAACAAGTTGAGTAATGAGATCTTGGGCATTATCGGTGGCTGAGCTCATGGCCATCATCCGCGAACCAAGCTCGCTGGCAGCAGACTGGGTCAAAGCTCCGTAGATCACCGTTTCCAAATACTTAGGCAACAAAACATCGAGCACTTCTTTGGCGGAAGGTTCAAAAATAATATTTTTCCCTTGCGCTGTGCTTGCGTCAATGTTAGCTTTTTTAGGCGAATCGAGTGGTAGCAATTTCAACGCTTCCGGTTTAAAATGGCCTGGCGAATAAAAGCGAGTGTACACAATGTGGATCTCGTCATATTCAGCCGACGTATAGGCTGCTGCCATGTCTTTAGCCAACTGCGCCGCATTCTGGTAGCTTGGTTTTTCAGAAAAGCCGCTATACTCACGGTCAACAGAATAGCCCCGCCGCTTAAAATAATCCCGCGCCTTACGTCCAACCGTATTCAGGCCGACATTATCTTGTCCCTTAATAAAGGGCAAGGCTTCTTTAATGACATTGGAGGAATAAGCACCCGCCAGCCCCTTATCGGCACTGAGTACCAGATAACCCACTTTCTTGACTTCGCGAACGTTAAGCAAAGGATGACTGATCTCTTCCGCTCCTTGGGCAACATTCATCAAAATCTCAATAATCTTATCTGTATACGGTTTTGAAGCAAGCGCTTTTTCTTGGGCTTTCCGCAGCCGGGCAGCCGCGACCATCTTCATCGCTTTGGTGATTTGTTGAATGCTTTTTACACTCTTAATGCGACGCCGTATGTCGCTCGTGCTTGCCATTCGCTATCACCTCATCGCTTCAGTTGTAAATGAATCTTGAAACTCTTTCAGCGCTTTTTTTAAGTCTTCTTCGGTCTGGCTGGCAAGCGTCTTCTTTTCACGAATGGCTTTGCCGATCTCCGGATAGCTGGCACGCATGAATTTCTGCAGGTCAGCCTCATATTGCGGAACAGCATGCGGCGCCACATGGTCAAAGAAACCATTAACCCCGGCATAAATGCTGATGACTTGCTCTTCAACCGGTATCGGATGGTATTGCGGCTGTTTTAAGAGCTCAGTCAGACGATGCCCGCGGTCCAGCATGGCTTTGGTCGCTTTATCCAGTTCGGAACCGAACTGGGCAAAGGCTGCCAATTCACGGTATTGCGCCAAGTCAAGACGCAAACGGCCGGCAACTTGTTTCATCGCTTTAATCTGAGCGGCGCCGCCAACACGCGAAACCGATATACCGGCGTTGATCGCCGGACGGATACCGGAATAGAACAATTCGCTTTCCAGGAAGATCTGGCCGTCCGTGATCGAAATAACGTTTGTCGGAATATATGCCGAAACGTCTCCGGCCAGTGTCTCAATAACCGGCAGGGCGGTCAGTGAACCTGAGCCCAGCTCTGCAGACAACTTGGCGGCACGTTCGAGCAAACGGGAGTGCAAATAAAACACGTCGCCCGGATACGCCTCACGGCCCGGAGGACGCCGCAGCAACAGTGACATCGCGCGATACGCCTGCGCATGCTTTGACAAATCGTCATACACGCATAAGACGTGACCGCCTTTGTACATGAAGTGTTCACCCATGGCAACACCGGCATAGGGAGCGAGATATTGCAGCGGCGCGCCGTCAGAGGCAGTCGCGGCAACAACAATCGTATACTCCATAGCGCCTGCTTCCTGCAGGGTATGAACAACGCGGGCAACAGTAGACGCTTTTTGGCCAATCGCGACATAGATACAAATAACGCCTTGGCCCTTCTGATTCAAAATGGTATCGACCGCAATAGCGGTCTTACCGGTACCACGGTCACCGATAATCAGCTCACGCTGCCCACGGCCGATCGGAATCATCGCGTCAATCGCTTTGATACCGGTCTGCAGGGGTTCGTTAACTGACTGACGGTCAGCGATACCAGGAGCGGCATACTCGATCGGACGGAATTCGGTTGTCTGAATCGCACCCTTGCCGTCAATCGGCTGGCCAATGGCGTTGACAACACGGCCTACCATTGCTTCGCCTACCGGCACCTGCATAATGCGTCCGGTGCAGCGGACAATGTCGCCCTCTTTAATCTGCGTTTCACCGCCGAGCAGAACGGCACCGACAGTATCTTCCTCCAGGTTGAGGACCAGTCCGTAGACGTCATTCGGAAATGCCAAGAGTTCGCCGGCCATGGCTTTTTGCAGACCGCTGATATGGGTAATGCCGTCACCAACACTAATAACAGTGCCAATGTCATCGACATTAATATCGACTTGGTAGCCTTCGATTTGTTGTTTAAGTAAAGAAGTAATCGAATCTGGATTTAGTTTCATACTCAGCCTGTCACCCCAGCCTTCTTCAGTGGAATTTTCAACAGGTCAGCTTGGAGCACGGAAAGCTGATGCAACGCACTGCCATCCAGCAATTTGTCGCCGACTCGCACAACAATGCCGCCAAGGATGCTGCTGTCAACATGCTGCCTGACCTTGACCGACCTGCCAGTCATAGCGGCCAGCTTTTCAGTCAGCGCCTGCTCTTGCTCAGCCGTAAGCGGTAAAGCGGTAGTCACATCAGCCAGAATCAGGTTGCTCTTATGTTCCTTTGCCAAATCAACGTATTCGCGCAGGATGGCAGGCAAAGACGCGTCTCTGTGCTTCTCAGCCAATTTCAGCAAAAAATTCGCTTCTGCAAGAAAATTTTTATCGCTTGACAGCTCAAACAATTCGTGGGCGTACTTAGTCGCCATGTGTTTGCTTAACATGGCCGCCCACCCTGTTTCTGGTGATTATCCAACTGATTGATAAAGTCGTCCACCAATTTGGCGTTAACTTTTTCATCAATACTCTGCCCGATAATCTTCGAGGCAGCCGCCACAGAGATTGCCACCACTTCGCTGCGAATGTCTTCGAGAGCCTGGCGGCGATCACGGGCAATCTGCTCTTCTGCGGCTTTCAGCAGCCGGGCATGTTCTTCACGGGCGCTGGCAATGATTTCTTCTTTTGCATTATCTGCCGCCTTCATCGCCCTATCAATAATCGCTTGCGCATCGTTTTTAGCATTCCGCATCTGTTCCTGGTATTCTGTCTTTAATTCACTGGCAGCAATGCGCTCCTGCTCCGCAGACTCAATACTGTTTGAGATGCGGGCCTGGCGTTCATTAATGGTCTTCAGCAGCGGTTTCCATGCTAATTTTGTCAATAAAAGCATCAAAATGACAAAGTTTACAACTTGCGCCAGCATAGTTGCATTCAGATCGATCAAACGATAGCATCCCCTTTCTTACGCATAAGGGAGGCGTCGGGGATTACCCACCCCGCCTCCAACTATTATACGCATAATGACTATAAAAATGGGTTGGCAAATACCAAGACAATGGCGATAACGGCGGCAATAATAGGCACCGCTTCGATCAAACCGACCGAGATCAGCATAGTAACCATAATAGACTGTCTGGACTCCGGTTGTCTGGCGATCGACTCAACTGCTTTGGACGTAACCAGACCGTTGCCTATTGCAGCTGCCAACGCAGCAAGACCGGCAACAATAGCGGCGGCGAATACTGAACACCCAATGATAATAGCCTTCTCCATGAAAAATTCCTCCTTTCCGTATTTTACAATAATAAACGCCAATAACCTAAATGGCAGGAATTAAACGGGCTAATGATTGTCTTGCAATGCATTGGCCAGATATGACATTGACATAATGGTAAAGACGAACGCCTGAATAACGCCGACAAAAACGCTAAACCCAAGCCAAATGGTGGGAACCAGGTAGGGAACCAGCATATTCAAAATCCAGAGAAGAATTTCACCTGCAAGAATATTACCGAATAGACGGGCGGATAATGTAACCGGCTTGGCGATTTCCTCAATAATGTTAATCGG
>POVV01000451.1_pt1 | contig 26802 bp, 27 predicted proteins | sample 1560271 | NCBI WGS metagenome assembly POVV01 (sample SAMN08337232, study PRJNA429181) | Bioreactor metagenome, whole genome shotgun sequencing project. | biome: cows' rumen and soil; feature: anaerobic; isolation source: anaerobic chemostat enrichment culture, galacturonate as sole carbon... | reverse complement strand
GAGGAACCGCTGTCCATTACATGTGCGACGAAGAGGCGGAGTGGTACCCGGATATCAACGATATCAAAAGTAAAATTACAAGCAGAACCAAGGGGATTGTCATCATCAACCCCAACAATCCTACCGGTACCCTGTATCCAAAGGACGTCCTTAAGGAGATTGTGGAAGTATGCCGGAAACATGGGCTGATCATCTTTGCAGATGAAATTTATGACAGGCTTGTTTTTGACGGCCTGGAACATGTATCCATTGCCTCTCTGGCACCGGATCTTTTGACCATTACATTCAATGGCCTTTCAAAGTCCCATTTAATTGCAGGATACCGCTGCGGCTGGATGAGCCTTTGCGGCGATAAATCCTTTGCAAAAGGCTATGTGGAAGGGATAAACCTGTTGTCCTCCATGAGGCTTTGCTCCAATGTTCCTGCCCAGTCCGTGATCGAAGCTGCACTGGAAATGGAAGAGGAAACAAAACAATTGATGATACCGGGCGGGAGAATATACGAACAGAGAGAATACACCTACCAGGCGTTAAATGAGATTCCGGGAATTTCCGTCATAAAACCAAAAGCAGCTTTTTATATGTTCCCTAAAATCAATACCGGTAAATTTAATATCTATGACGATGAAAAGTTTGTATTAGACTTTTTAAAGGATAAGAAGATCCTGCTGACTCATGGGGGAGGGTTCCACTGGGAAAAACCGGATCATTTCCGGGTCGTTTACCTTCCGGAGCTAAGCCAGTTAAAAATGGCATGTGATAAGCTGTCGGATTTCATGTCCTATTACATACAAAAATAGTGATAAAAGAGCATTGGAAACAGCCTGTATTCCAGCTGCCCAATGCTCTCTAAGTGTTAATGCTGTTCTGTCAGTTTGAGATAATTTTTAAACTCCTTGTTCCAGCCTGCAAACAGATCATTCTTCCGGCGGTCGGTTAAGTCTGTGTGCTCTGTTAAATATTTTCCCATATAGTCTGACACTTTTTTTGCTCCAAAGTAATTTAAGTGATCACCGTCATCCCGGGAATCTTTTGCCCAGTCAATGCCCAGGGTATCCATATCTAAATTTAAATCAATGTAAGCCAGCTGATTTTCGTTGGCAAAAGCTGCGGCTGCATTGTGCTTGGCGTAGGACCAGCACTTTGGTGACGGTGCACTGTATAGGATCAGCTGGATATCCTTATCCCTGCACAGGCCTGCGATTTTGTTTAAGTATAATAAGGGCTGCTCGTCGATCACATAAACATCGTCTGTTTCAGTTACATAAGGCCCGCGTTTGTAGGGATTCACGATCGCGCTGTACTGATATCCTTTATATACCGTAATTTGCTCCTGCTTTATCGTATGGCCTAAAGATTTCAGCATATAAAAACGAAAGTATTTCCAGTTGTCATGGTATTTGTAAATGGGAAATATTTTTTTGACTGTTTCTTCGATGGAAGTTTCAAGGGTATTGATGTATTTGAAATCCCGGTAAAATGCATTGGTTTCCAGGAAAACAACCTTTGGATGCTGGTTTTTAAGCACCCGCTCCAGCAGATAGTAAGTATCCTGAAGCTGCTGGCTTGGGACGCCGCAGTTATATCCTGTGTAGCCGTAGTCATTCCATACCTCCATGGGTGAAATGCTGGCGCTGCATTCGCTGTCCCCGATCGCCACATAATCTATGGTATTTTTTGGTTCCATTAGGATGCCGTTTGCCTTTTTATACAGGCTGTCTCCCATGTTATTGTAGGGAATCAGCAGGTAGGAGGCAGTGTACAATAAAAGAAAAAGTCCGGTCAAAAATGAAATTGTTTTTATCCTGTTTATGCTCTTCATCTCATCACCCCTTAAAATCCGGCATAAATTAGTTTTGCAGGTATATATCCGTCGCCGTAGGCCCCCAAAACAATGACAAGAAGGATAGCGGCGTAAAGGAAGGTCCAGCGGGCGAACATATTCCAGCCGGAAATCCTTTCACGGATAGAGATCCCCCGTTCATGGATCACGCCCACGGTATATACCGCAACAAAACCAAAGAATACGGCAATGAAATCAGGCAGAGACAAACCAAGCTTAAGGAGTGAACCGTCGGTGACCGCAGACCAGTGGAAGCCGGTGAAGATGGACCGGAACATATTCATGCCGGTGGTCAGATTGTTGGCCCGGAAGAAAAGTTCTCCCGTAAAAACAATGAAAAGCAGCTTCACTGTCTGAAAACTCCTGTACAAGCAGTGGGTCCGGTCGATCCTTAAGGTACTTGTTATCCTTTGGACCGCCGGTTCCAACAGATTCCCCATGAGAATGAGGACAAAATAATACATTCCAAAGAAAATATAGTTCCAGCCCGTTCCGTGCCACAGTCCGTTTAAGATCCACACGCCAAACAGAGCGACAGAAGAAGAGATAATCTGCCCAAAATGCTTTCCGAATTCAGCCCGTGATTTCTTTCCAAGATTCTTGACAAATTTGGTTAGGGATATGGGATAAAAGATATAATCCTTTAACCAGGCGCCAAGGGTGATATGCCAGCGTCTCCAGAATTCCGATGCGGTTTTTGAGAAAAAGGGTTGACGGAAGTTTTCGGGAATGGTTACTCCAAACATTTCTCCTGTACCGATGGTCATGTCAATGCAGCCGGAAAAATCCGCATATAGCTGAAAGGTATATAAAACGGCGCCTGCGATAACGATGATCCCGCCGTAATGATTGGGGGTGTCGAAGATCGTTTCCACAAGCAGATTAAGACGGTCTGCAATAACAAGCTTTTTAAATAATCCCCATATGATCCGCTGTAGGCCGTAAGTGACGTTCTTGTATTCCAAAGGCTTACCCTGACAGAGGGCTTCGGCAGTCTGAGAGTAGCGGCAGACAGGACCTTCCAACAGGGTTGGAAAAAAGGAGAGATACAAGGCCAGTCTGCCTAAATTGTCGTCAGCCTCTATCTTTTCATAATAAACGTCGATCAGGTACGAGATTGCCTGCAGGGTGTAAAAGGAGATACCGATAGGCAAGGCGAACTTCATGGCAGGCAGAAGCCTTGGGAAAGATACTGCTTTTAATACCAGGTTAAAGTTTTCAAAAAAGAAACCAGAGTATTTTAAAATCAATAAAAAGCTGAGCTGCAATCCGATCCCAAGCCATAAGATCCTGCGGCGTTTGGCCCCATAAGCTGCTTTTTCTGCCTTTTTATTCTCAGGTGCGTGAGCCGCCGATAGAAAGTCCTTTTTACAGGAAGTAAGCCATAGACCGATGTGGTGAATGGAAAGGGTGGAAAAAAGCAGGTATACCAGCAGCTTTCCGCTAAAAGAAAGAAAAAAGACATAACTGGCAGTAAGCAGTACTTTATAACGAAAGCTTTGGGGCGCAAGCTGGTAGGCCAGCAATACAACCGGCAAAAAGATGAAAAGGTACAGGAGTGAATTGTAGGCCATCTTTTATTCCTCTTTTAACCGATGGATCATATCACAAATTGCCTGTGCAGAGTTAAAATTAGCGGGTACCATGTCTATGGGAGTGATTTCAATGCCAAATGCATCTTCAAGCTCCGGAATGAGAGAGAGAATGGAAAATGAGTCTAAGAGCCCTCCGTCAATGAGCCTTGTTTCTGTTTCATAATCAATGCCTGGGTTAATATCGTTTAAGATCTCTAATAATTGTTCCATGGTTTTGTCTCCTTTATAGTTGAAAATAATTTAAAACATTCGTTTGTAAATGAGGTCTTGCAATACGGAAGTTGTCTCTTGTAGAATAAAGAAGGATCTGGGGTAGATCCCGGCTTAGAAATAAGGACATGCCTTCTGTGGCTGAATAAGCACCGGTTTTTTGAAAAATAAGCCGGTCTCCGATCTGCAGGTTTAGAAAAGGATATTTCTTTACAAGCACATCATTCACCGTGCAAAGAGAGCCGCAGACCGTCCATTCCTTTTTCTCTCCTTCCCGGTGATTAAAATGAAGGATAGACGGCTTTTTCATGGCCAGCATTTGCCCGTAATAATTTAGCTGGTGGATTCCGCCATCAACAATACAGTAGGGCTCTCCCTTGTTTGTCTTCTGATCTACCACGCTGGTTACGTAGAAACCACAGGGGGCGGCGATAAATCTACCCAACTCCAGTGCGACCCTGCCGCCGAATGTAAGATTTTTGATAAACCGGGCAAGGCCATTTAACATCTGATCTTCCTCATTTTTCTCTTCTTCAAAATAGCAGACAGGAAGACCGGGACCATACTCCAGCCGTTTGACAGGAAAGCCGTACTCCTGATTTATATCCCGGCAGAACTGGTCCAGCATATGGAGTTCGTTTTCCAGTTTTGTTATTGATTTCTTTTGGGTTCCGGAAAAGTACTGGATCCCTTCAATGGTTATAAATTCATGGGTGCCGCCTTCCATGATTTGCCGGATCAGGCTTTCATCCATACCGAACTGATTTCCGGAGGTCAGGCGGAGGAGGACGCGAATGGGTATTTGAAGCATTGAACTGCAGTCTGCAAGAATCTGCCAGTGGGAGAGGGACTCGGCGGTATAGATGATCTTATCTCCATAATGTTTCAGCGCGTATTCTAGGTCCTCAGGCTTCTTATGTACACCGGACATGATAACTTTCCCCATATTGATTCCGGCTCTTTCGCAGATGGCGAATTCCCCGGGAGAGCAGACCTCAAAGGAATCCGTCACTTCCTCTAAATCCTTAATTACAAATGGATTGGCCTTCATGGCATAGCATAATTCCACGTCCTCTCCAAGGACGCCCCTGATTTTTCTGACCTGTTTAGCCAGGATATCCGTATCAAAAATGTAGAAGGGGGTTTGGTACTCATGAATGTCATATTCAAACTTTATCTCGTTCATGGCTGTTTTCCTTTCCACACTTCCAATATTTTTTTTCTGTCTATTTTTCCGTTGGCGGTAACCGGCAGTTCCGGCAGGGAATAAAACGCGGATGGAATCATATAAACCGGAAGGGATTCCCTCATCCGTACAGAAATTTCCCTTCCTTCCATCTCGCCAACATAAAATGCCCCGATCCGGTTTTTCTCCTCATTAAAGACGCAGCATGCCCGCTGAATGAGAGGGTAGCTGTTTAGGACGGCTTCGATCTCTTCCAGCTCTATGCGGTGTCCCATGTGCTTGATCTGAAAGTCCTTGCGTCCGGCAAAGCAAAGCTCCCCGTTCTCATGATAGAAGGCCAGATCCCCGGTCCGGTAAATCGTTTCCAGGCAGTGAGTGTTAAGGGGATTCTGGACAAATGCCTTTTTTGTCTGCTCCGGATTGTTATAATACCCCAGGGCCAATGCGGTTCCGGATACGCAAAGCTCTCCAATCTGGTCCTTTTCTGTGACTAGTTTGTCGGCCTGATCCAGGAGGAAGACCTTTTCATTGGGAAATGCCTTTCCTATGGGAAGGATTTCATGGGCTTCAAATTTCCGTTCCACAGAGTAGTAGGTACAGTTGCATGTGATTTCTGTAGGTCCGTATAAGTTTACGTATCTCGCATCAGGAAGATATTTCTGCCAGGTTGTTAAATGCTTAACAGGCATTGCTTCACCGCTGAATAAGACCTTATTAACCATGGAGGGAACCTTATAGGTGAACCCCTTTAATTGGGGAATCAGGCACAGGGCGGAAACCGCCCAGATCAGGGTCGTTACCTGTTGTTCGCATAAGAAGTCAAGGAGCTCCGTCGGTATGGAAAATAATTTTTTCGGGATAATGACCATGGTGGCTCCCACTTTAAGGGTGGAGTAAATATCCTTAACAGACACATCAAAGTCAAAGGGGGCCTGATTCCCGATTTTATCCTCCCCGGTTATTCCGAATATGGAAGGAAAATATTCCATAAAATCAATCACCGACCGGTGGCTGACCAATACCCCCTTAGGAACGCCGGTAGAGCCTGAGGTAAAGTTGCAGTACAGAGGATCGATATCCAGGGACAGTTCGCGGATAATCTTTAGGGGCTCCTCCCTGATTTCGGTTTTCACAATCTCATGATAATCAAACAGATTACCGGAAAATTCCACGCCTTCCGGCAGGGCTCTGGAATCCCCTAAGGTGATGAGGGAATCTGCTTCCAGCACCTTAAGAATCTGGCTGATCCGCACCGCCGGCTGTGCGGGGCTGATCAGTACATAAAAACACCCGGCATATACAATGCCCATGAATGCTGTAAGAGCCTCCACACTTTTATCCATAAAAACTACAACAGGGTTTCCTGGTGTTTCATAACCGGAAAGAAAGCTGCCAATTTGTTTTGCATGTAATAACAGTTCCTTATAAGAGCAGCTATTCGCCTGATCTGCCGCAGCAATTTTCTCCGGATAGATGCCTGCAGAGTGCTCAAGATACTCCAGTACGTTTCTCATGGGTTGTTACTCCTCTCTGTCTGGTTCGATTGGAAACGTCACACGAACTTTAAAATTTGTCCGGTTTTTTTGTATCTCAAAGGTACCATTCATCTGTTCTACTATTTTTAGGCAGGTTTTGAGTCCAATGTTGGTGCTTTCTAAAAACATGCTGTCCCTGCGGATCTCATTGGAGATGGTAATGATCAGGTCATTGCCGTCTATATGGCTTTTTACAAAGACCGGTCCATCGCTGCCGGCGTATTTTCTTACATTGGAAAACAGATTATCGAATAACCGTCTTAAATATTGGATATCAGCGGTAATGCTGCAGGATTCCTCTACAAATTCTGTTTTAACGTCAAGTCCCAGGTTGCCAAGATCAAATACGTACTCCATAAGCAGCTGCTGGAGAAGGATCTTAGCGTCAAAGGTCTCCAACTGCATCAATATCTTCTCTTTGCCGAACACAAGAAAATACTGGAACAGCCGGTCAGATAAATCCTTTAGCTGAATGGATTTATCCCTGCAGCTTTTGATGTACTTGACAAACTGTTCTTCCGAATGATAGCTTTTTGAATCCAGTATTTCCAGGTAGCCGATCAGTGAAGTAAGGGGAGTCCTGATGTCATGGGACATGGAAGTGATCAGCTCACTGTTTGCTTCCCAGGCTTCTTTTTCGCTTTTATACCTTGTTATGATAGAATTTCTCATGTTATCCGCATTTTTTGCCAGCAATGCAATTTCATCGTTTCCTTTATAGAAAATCGGCTGCTCCAAATCCCCTTTTTCAATCAGGGATACCTCTTTTGACAAAAGCATGATCCGGGCAATGATCCGGTGGTTGTAGAAAATCAGGATCACGAACAGAAACAGGAAAAAGACTCCCCATGAAATATAAGTTATCAGGTTATACCATTTGATTTCCGAGGAATCAATGATGGATACGGAATAGGTGCCGTCGCTGAAGGAAATATCCCGTATAGCCTGTTTGCTGTCTTCCCCAATGGAGCTGGCAGTTTCATAGGGAGCGTATGCATCATTCCAGAATCCGGATTCATAGATGATCTCGTTGCCGTTAAAAATAGTTACGTAGACGTATTTATGGTTCTTTACCCATTTGGAAATAGATCTTACATTTTTCACTGATAGGTTGTATTTATTAATGTAATTTTCAAAAGAGTTTTGATAACCGGTCAATCGTTTCCAGGCGGCATCTTCATTCATATGGTTCCTGGATACCAGATAATCGCCAAAAACCTGGGAGGTAAAGTACATCCCAAAGCTGATGACCGCGCCAAAGATCAATACAAATATCTGCTTATATCGTAAAGACGAGATCCATTTATGCTTCATCGATCTGATAGCCCTTTCCCCAAACGGTTCGTATGATGGCAGGATTGTTAAAATCCAGTTCCAGTTTTTTTCGAAGCTTTAAAATGTGTACCATGACAGTATTCGTGGAAGAAGAGAGGAACTTATCATTCCATACGCCCTCGTAGATTGACTGTGCATCCTTGGATTTTCCCCTGTTCTTGACCAGATACATCAAAACCTGGAACTCTGTGTCCGTGAGCTCGATTTTTTGATTTTCCCGATAAACAAAATGGCCTGCGGTATCGATCATAAGATCCTGCAGCCGGATTTCTGAACTATTGGAAGGAGGTGTTCCTTTCCCTTTATAAACAACATATCGTCTTAAAAGAGAACGGACCTTCATGAGAAGCTCTGCCTGTGAAAATGGTTTTACAAGATAATCATCGCCGCCGTTTTCATAGGCTTCTGTTTTATCGCTCTCTTTTGACTTTGCGGTTAAAAACAAAACGGGTGCGGAAGATATCCTCCGGATCTGGGTACAGGCATCGATTCCTGATAAACCTGGCATCATGATGTCTAAAATAATAAGGTCAATATCAGGATTATCTGCGACGGCTGCGACTGCGTCACTTCCGTTTGCTGCTTCTGACACGGAATAGCCTTTGCTTTCCAGCTGAATGCGAAGGACTTCCCGGATGTCAGCATCATCATCCACTACCAATATCTGCTGCAATGTACTCATGGATCGGCAGCCTCCTTATATTATTTTAATATGAAAAATTATATCATTTATGGATAGAATAACAATGAAATCCAGGGGAATTAAGAATTATTAAGATTTGGTCCGTGAGTATAAAAGACCGGTCAGGAAAGACCGGTCTTTGTGTTCTTTTTAGGAGAATATACCATGCCCATGTAGGCATCGCCGGACCGCAGCTCATCAAGCATCTGGTCGATCCGCTTTCTGCGGGTTTCCGGACGCCTGGCCCTTGTGATCCAGCCGATATAGTCATTTTTTTGATAGGGAGGACGGGCATTGTAGGCCTCTGTTAAATCCTCCTTCTGAAGCTCTTCCATTACATCGTCAGGCATGGGATAGCGGGGACGCAATGCCTTTTCCTTTGTTTTCCCCGCTTTTTTCTCTTCCAGAAGAGCGGCCTGTTCGGCTGTCCGAAAGCGGACGATCCTTCCTATGAGTTCAAGGGGGAGGGGCTTGTCATATGGAAACTGGACCGTGCCCTTTGAGTAATGGTATTCCTTCAGTTCTTCCTGAAAGGCATTGATCGCGGTTGGGGCCGGATGAAATCCGACATGATTTTTCCCTGCTGAGAAATGAACCAGATTGCCGTAATAGTCAAATGTGGCCATTCCCCAGCTGATTTTTTCCGTTGCTTCCGGCGCTGCCTCTTTTATGGTCTGGTACAGCTTTTCCAGAATAGGCTGTATGTCCAGGCGCTGGCCTGCAATGTATTCTCCAATGGTAGCTGGGAGCTTCTGTTCCATATGATACCTCCTCTTTCTGCATCTTTGTTATATAATAACATATTTCCAATAATTTTGCCTGAAACCAACACTGGTTATACGAAAATATCATTGAATTGCTGAAATCATCACAGACGAGATCAGAAACGGAATTTTATATAGCTATCCGGCCGCTTATTTCTATGCCGTTTTTTAAGATAGTTACCTGTGTGATGGAAATCGTGATATGATAATCATACCAGAGAAAGCAGCAAAAACGAAAGGTGGAGAACATATGGCCATTACGGAAAGCAATATTCAAAACTATGGTACCGGGATTATGAAAGAAGGTGAGGAATTAATACATGAGATGAATGAGAGTGCTCCGGCTTATGGAGAAGCAGCTGTCAGTCAGCTCTCCTAATGCCAGGTTCATAGTGCCAAAACTGCTTATTCCTTCACTTTCCAATGATCTGCATATAAACCCGGACAGGTTCATTGGCCTTGACGATGGGATCACCCTGGAGCTTTTAGAAGGGATCCGTATAACAGGAATCGCTTCTGCCCATGAATTTCTTGACCAGGACCCGGCTACAGGATCCTACCCCTATATGGGCTGTGTTTTAGAAGGCGGCGGATGCTCCCTGTATCATTCCGGCGCATTATGAGATGTTTGCTAAAAACAGTGAAGACCCATTGCTGTTTGCGGATTATCTTGCGGCCAAATATCCTGGCATAAACCACTGGATCGGCAGGCATGGAGAGAAGTTTCTGATTAAGCATTGAGGACTGGAAAAAGGCATCCAAAAGGCCATTCGGATGCCTTTTTCTACTAATTTAACGGTTTCTTCACACACCGGTTTTCTGCATGGAAGTTAAAAATTCGTTAAAAAATTATGCGTTATTTTTGGAAGTCTGTTAAGAAGTTGTATATATTTTTGCAAAAATATATGGTTTATTCTTGTATTTCCCCCTTTTATTCTGATTTGTGGAGAGCTCTCACTTTCTTTTGAATTGATTTATTATACTGTGTTTTTGGGTGTAAAAACTGTGTAAATTGTACATAAAACAAAACATTGACAACCACTTTTAGTGTGATATAATGAGCACGAATTAATCGATGATGCGGTAAAGAGCATACAGCTGGAGAATTTTGACGGTATCGTTGATTTTTTTATTCTCAATTGTGACAGATATAATAAAACAAAAGCAAGGTGATGAGTGTATGGGTGCGATTACAGTATTGATTTTATTTCCATTGGCTGCAGCGTTAGGAATCTTACTGGTCAAAAATGATGAGGTAAGAAATATGATTGTCAGGGCAGGAGCCGTAGGTACGGCTGTTTTGACACTGGCAGTTGTAGGGTTATATTTTAAGAGCGGAATTGCTTTGTCCTTCCGTTTGGAAAAAGCAATTGAGGTTATCATGGCAATTACAGAGACGGCAGTCGCTGTGTATGTAATCTCCATCGGAATCAGGTATAAAAAGTATGTAATTTCGGTTTTGTCGTTTGTACAGGCGGCTGCAATGCTTTGTTTTGAATTTACGGTAAAAGATAATATTGAAGTTAAGCATGCCATGATTTTCGACAAACTTACGGCAATTATGGTACTGGTTATTGGACTGGTAGGGAGCTTGATTTGTATTTATGCGGTGGGATATATGAAGACTTACCATATCCACCACAAAGAATACAAAGAAAGGAAAAGCTTCTTCTTCGCAGTTCTATTTTTATTCCTTTCTGCCATGTTTGGAATCGTATTGAGCAATAATCTTACTTGGATGTATTTTTGCTGGGAGCTTACGACACTTTGCTCCTTCCTGCTGATCGGATATACAAGGACAAAAGAAGCCAGAGACAATTCCTTCCGTGCCCTGGTGATTAATCTGGGCGGCGGCGTTGCTTTTGCGGCTGGGATCATTTTCATCGGCATTTATTATAGAACCCTGGAACTATCAGTGGTTACTTCCATGAAGCCGGAAGCGGCAATGATGATACCCGTATTTTTCCTGTCCCTGGCTGCACTGACCAAATCAGCCCAGCTTCCATTTTCCTCCTGGCTTCTCGGAGCAATGGTGGCACCAACTCCTTCTTCCGCTTTGCTGCATTCTGCCACTATGGTAAAAGCAGGTGTATACTTAATCATCCGTCTTGCGCCGCTGTTAGGATCGACTCCTGTTGGAAGAACCGTAACCTTTGTGGGAGGAATCACGTTTCTTGCCTGTTCCCTGATGGCTATTTCCCAAAGTGACGCCAAGAAGATTTTAGCTTATTCCACTTTGGCAAACTTAGGGCTCATCGTAATATGCGCCAGCATCGGAACCCAGGAATCCTTATGGGCTGCCATCCTTTTGATCATATTCCATGCAGTATCCAAATCCCTGCTTTTTATATCCGTTGGTTCCATCGAGCATCAGATCGGAAACCGGGATGTGGAAAACATGGATGTTCTCCTTGGAATTTCAAAAAAGCTAGCGCTCTATATGATGATCGGTATTGCCGGAATGTTTCTGGCCCCCTTTGGAATGCTGATATCAAAATGGGTAGCCATGAAGGCGTTTATTGATTCCAATAACGTTATCACTGTTATTATTCTGGCCTATGGAAGCGCCGCCACATTGTTTTACTGGACAAAGTGGATGGGGAAACTGGTTTCAAGGGCCAATATGAACCAGCAGATTGAGAGCAAATTTCATCTGGATGAGGAGATTCCCATTACAATCCTTGCGGGAATGGTCGTGGTATCCTGCTTTACCTTTCCGCTGATATCAAAATACGCTCTGATTCCTTATCTGACGGAGGTATTTGGAAAGACGGCCTTGATCCCCATCGGAACGAGTGATATTAAGCTGATGCTGTGCATGCTGAGTATGCTCATCCTTTTGCCTATCAGTTTTATTCCGATGTATAAAAATGATAAAAGAAGAAAAGTTCCGGTTTATATGGCAGGAGAAAACACCGGAGATAACGAAACCTTCTATGGAGCCATGAATGAAAAACGAAAGATGGAACTGAGCAACTGGTATATGGAAGATTATTTTGGTCCCAAGAGATTATCTCCGTGGAGTGATGTGATAGCTGCCGCAATTTTAGTTGGCGGAGTCATAATGATGATAGGAGGAATGGCGTAATATGAATATTTTAATCATGATAGGAATCGCCGTGCTTGCTCCTCTGGCCGGAGGGCTGCTGACAGGAATTGACCGTATTATATCAGCCAGGCTTCAGGGGAGACAGGGACCGCCCTTATTTCAGCCATTTTATGATGTACTGAAGCTGTGCCAGAAGGAATCCATAGAGGTAAATTCCATGCACCGTTTCTTCGTGTATATCTCCCTTGCATTCGTGGTATTCACCACGGTGATCCTGCTTTCAGGGGGAGATATCCTGTTAGCTATATTTGCCCTGACTCTTGGCTCTGTATTTTTCGTATTAGGCGGCTATGCATCCAATTCTCCCTATAACACCATTGGTTCTGAAAGGGAATTGCTGCAGATCATGGCTTATGAGCCAATGGTACTGCTTACCTGCGTTGGCCTTTACTATGCTGATAACAGTTTTTTTGTAAGGGATATCGTAATGGCAAAAACGCCCTCGATCATCTATCTTCCGGGAGTGTTTGTTGGACTTTTATTTATCCTGACATTTAAGCTTAGAAAATCCCCCTTTGATTTAAGCATGTCCCATCATGGACATCAGGAAATCGTAAAGGGAATTACCACTGAGTATTCCGGTAAGGATCTGGCTGTGATTGAGGTAACTCACTGGTATGAGGTGATTATTACTCTGGCTCTTGTGTATGTGTTTTTTGCAACGGCTGCGCCGATGAGCCGTGTGTTTGCGGTCATCGTATGCCTGTTTGTTTATTTGCTTGAAATCATCATAGATAATGGAGCCGCCAGGGTGAAATGGCAGCAGGCTCTTAAATCAGCGTGGATCGTAACCGGAATCATGGGTACGGTGAACTTAATCATACTGTCATTTTTCAGATAAATTCCTGGCAGGTCTTGAAAGCTGCCAAGAGGCGGAATGGAGGATATAATGAGTGTTGTAAAAAAATCGCCATGGATTCTGCATTATGACGGAACCAGCTGCAATGGCTGTGACATAGAGGTACTGGCATGTCTTACACCTCTTTATGATGTGGAGCGTTTTGGAATCATCAATACAGGCAACCCGAAGCATGCGGATATTTTACTCATTACCGGCAGCGTAAATGAGCAGAATATCCCAGTTGTAAAGCAGCTATATGAACAGATGCCTGATCCAAAGGCAGTGGTGGCTGTTGGAATCTGCGCCACCTCAGGAGGCATATTTGCAGAGTGCTATAACGTGGTCGGCGGAGTAGGGAAGGTGATCCCGGTGGATGTTTACGTGCCGGGCTGTGCAGCTCGTCCGGAATCGATTATTGATGGCGTTGTGAAAGCGCTTGATATTCTGGAAGAAAAGAGAAAGATACATTGATTCATTAGGAGGCAAATTATGGCTGAACAGATATTAAAAGAGATCTCCGCAAATGATCTGCTGGCGGAGACACTGAAAATAAAAAATGACGGTTACCGGCTTGTTGCTGTTACTTGTACCAATAAAGGCGGTATGGAATTGACCTATTCCTTTGATAAGGATCATGAGCTCATAAACCTGCGGATCTTAACTGATACAGAGACGGAACTGCCTAGTATCAGTATCATTTATCCCTATTCCTTTCTATATGAAAATGAGATAAAGGAACTGTTTGGAGTAAAGATCACGGGTATAACGCCGGACTTTAACGATACCTTATATAAGATTCCGGTCAAAACACCGTTTCATATGAACGATTAGGTATGATGCCGCCTGGCGTCAGAATGGAGGCTACTTATGGGAAACAGGACAATTGTTCCGTTTGGTCCTCAGCATCCGGTGCTTCCGGAACCGATCCATCTGGATCTGGTTTTGGAGGATGAAAGGGTTATTGAGGCGATCCCCAGAATCGGATATATTCACAGAGGTCTGGAAAAACTGGTAGAAAAGAAGGATTATCAGCAGTATGTCTATGTTGCGGAGCGGATCTGCGGCATCTGTTCCTTTATGCACGGCATGGGATACTGTATGTCTATAGAAAGCATTATGGAGGTGGAAATCCCGGAGCGGGCAAAATTCCTTCGGACCATATGGGCAGAGTTATCCCGTCTCCACAGCCACCTTTTATGGCTGGGCCTGCTGGCAGATGCCTTTGGCTTTGAAAGCCTGTTCATGCATTCCTGGAAGTTGAGAGAGCAGGTTCTGGATATTTTTGAAGAGACTACCGGAGGCAGGGTCATATTTTCCGTATGCGATGTCGGCGGTGTGAAAAAGGATATCTCTTCTGAGACCTTAAATAAGATGAAAGAGGTCTTAACCGGCATGGAGAAGGAATTAAAGGAGGCTGCCGCCGTATTTTTAAACGATTCCACCGTAAAACTCCGCACAAAAGGAGTTGGCGTACTGTCTAAGGAGGCAGCTTTCGAATTAGGAGCGGTCGGTCCCATGGCAAGGGCCAGCGGGATTGAAATGGATATAAGGTCTCAGGGATATGCGGCATATGATCAACTGGATTTTAAGCCGGTCACAGATCAGGGCGGGGACTGCTATGCAAGAACCAAAGTCCGGATCGGGGAACTGTTCCAGTCCATTGATCTTATCAGGCAGTGCATTGCAATCATACCCGATGGTGAGGTGAAACGAAAGGTAACGGGAAATCCAAAGGGAGAGCATTTTACCCGTTTGGAGCAGCCGAGAGGTGAGGTGCTTTATTATGCAAAGGCAAACGGAACAAAATTCTTAGACAGGGTCAGGGTCCGTACTCCTACCTTTGCCAATGTCCCGGCCTTGCTGGAGACTTTAAAGAACTGTTCTCTTGCTGATGTGCCGATTCTGATCCTTACCATTGATCCATGCATCAGCTGTACCGAGCGATGACAGGCCCGGTCCATAGATATCATTGCTGGGAAGAACAGCGGAATTGAGGATAGTATGTCTATATTAAGGATGTCAAAGACGCTTTTAAAAAACCTGTTACATGGTCCCTATACGGTTCCATATCCGGTTAAGCGTAAGGAAACATATGAACGCACCAGAGGAAAGATCGAGATATCGGTGGATGATTGTATATTCTGCGGGATGTGTGAGAGAAAGTGTCCCACAGGAGCCATTCAGACAGATAAATCGAAAGCTCTTTGGAGCATTGAGAGGCTTCAGTGTATTCAATGCGGTTATTGCAGTGAAGTATGTCCGAAGAAATGTCTGAGGATGGAAAATCAATACACAGAGCCATCATACGGAAATGTAAGGGATGAATATGTGAAATGCATGAATACCCAATCACCCAGCGAATCATAGAAATTGCCGGAGAATATGCTGAAAAGCACCGCGCAGAGGAAGTAAAGGTCATCAATCTGGTGGTGGGAGATACCTGCGGTTATGTGGCCAGTTCTATTGAACTTTATTTTGATATAATAGCGGAAGGAACTCCTTGTGAAAAAGCAAAGCTTCATATTAAAAGGGTAACACCCAAGCTTCAGTGCAGCATTTGCGGAAAATTATTTGTCCGGAAGCCCTTCACCTTTGAATGTCCTTTTTGTAAAGGAGAAGGCCGACCCACAGATATCGGACAGGAATTTTATGTCAAGTCGATTGAAGTTTAGAAATGGAGGAAACGATGTCTGAGAATAAGGAAATAGAAATCATGCAGTCCGTCTATGACAAGAATGACCAGGTTGCATCACAGATCAATGCATCATTAACAAATAACGGCATTTATGCCATCAATGTAATGGGAGCACCGGGAGCGGGAAAAACCACTTCCCTGATACAGATCATCAAACGCCTTACGGATGTGACCTCTTATGTCATCGAAGGAGATATTGAGGCGGACTTTGATACAAAAACCCTCCAGTCCCTTGGGGTAAAGGCCATTCAGATCAATACGGGCGGAGCCTGCCATCTGGATTCTCCCTTGATCGGAGCTGCGGTGGATGAACTGAATATCAGCGATGGAATCCTGTTTATTGAGAATATCGGCAATTTAGTGTGCCCTGCCGAATTCATGATCGGTGAACATGCAAAGATGCTGATTTCAACCGTAACAGAGGGCAGTGACAAGCCATATAAATATCCCCTGGCATTTGAAAAAGCCGATTTGATTTTATTGAATAAATGTGATCTTCTGCCATATATTGATTTTGACGAGGACTTTTTTATGAAGGGAGTCCGGGCTTTGAATCAAACGGCTCCGGTGATCAAGGTATCTGGAAAGACAGAAGAAGGTTACGAAAAGGTAGTAGAATGGATCGTGGAAAAAACAAGGTCATTACAAAAATAATAAAGGTTTACGGCATTGTACAAGGGGTTGGATTCCGGCCCCTTGTTTATCATGCAGCCAAACAATACGGGATAAAGGGAACGGTCCGCAATGTGGGCGGCTATGTTGAGATCGTGGCACAGTCCAAAGAGGCATCTCTTGGCCGGTTTCTATCTGACCTTAAGGAAAACAAGAGAGGCGGCTATGAAATCATAAAGATGGAAGCAGAAGAACTTCCTTTTGTGGAGTTTAAAGATTTTCTCATTATAAAGAGTGAGTCCAGTGCGGAAATATCAGTGATCCCGCCGGATCTGCCGGTTTGTCCGGAATGCATGAGAGAGCTTTCCGATGCATCGGACAGAAGATATGAGAATCCCTTTATCAGCTGCATGTCCTGCGGCCCCAGATATACCATCATGGAAGACCTGCCTTATGACAGAAACCGGACTTCCATGGAGGATTTTCCTATGTGCGATGCATGCCGGAAAGAATATACCTCACCGGAAAGCAGGCGTTTCCACGCACAGACCATTTCCTGCAATGACTGCGGCCCTTACTTAATTTATCAGGATAAGGAAAATGGCTTTCATGAACTGATGGAAAGGGAAGCGTTTGAAAAGACGGTTAAGGTTCTGTCTCAAGGAGGAATTGTTGCGGTTAAGGGAATCGGAGGCTTTCATCTGGTTTGTTCTCCTTTTTTGGAAGAAACCGTGAACCGGCTTCGTATATTAAAGGGGAGGGAGAAAAAGCCTTTTGCGGTCATGTTTCCGGAAATTTCGGAGATAAGAAAGTTCTGTCTGGTCTCTGAGGAAGAAAAGACATTGCTGGAATCAAAAGCAAGGCCAATTGTGCTGCTTTCCATGAAACAGGATCTTATGGCACCGTCTACGGGGAATGGAAGTCTTTATTGCGGTGCTTTTCTGCCTTATACGCCCCTTCAGCATATGCTGACTGCAGAACTTGGGCCTCTTATCATGACAAGCGCCAATTTTTCCGGACAGCCTGTGATTCGGGAGGATGGCCCCATGCTGGCTCTCTCATCCCCTTATTTAAGCGGTGTATTATATAACAAAAGAAGGATCGTCCGTTCTGTGGATGATTCTGTTGCCAAGATCATAGAGGGTAAGCCCCAGCTGATCCGAAGAAGCAGAGGCTACGTCCCTTATCCTGTTTTTCTTTCTCAGGAGGATGGAAAAGAAAATGGGACAAACAATGGCATTTTTGCGGCGGGAGGAGATTTAAAGGCCGCCTTCTGTCTCTGCCAAAAGGGAAGTGCAGTGGTATCCCAGTATTTCGGAGACTTAGAAGAAGACGCAGTGATGGAGGAATATCAAAGATCCTATGAAGATCTGACCAGGCTGTTACGAATGGCTCCGGGGTTAGCGGTATGTGATCTCCATCCAAACTACCACTCCGCGCGTTTTGCTAAAGCTCTGGGACTCCCTGTTCTTAAGGTGCAGCACCACCATGCTCATATTGCGTCGGTCATGGCGGAACACGATTTAAAGGGGCCTGTGATCGGAGTTGCCTTTGACGGGACAGGCTATGGAACGGATGGGAATATATGGGGCGGAGAGTTTCTAGTCTGTGAAGGAAGGGGCTTCATACGGGCAGCCCATGTAAGCATGTTTCCCATTCTGGGAGGTGACGGGTCTATGAGGGATGCCAGGAAAACGGGGTCCTGCTGTCTGCTTCACGCAGGACTTGAAGCTTACGTCCAGGATGAGAGAATCAGTGTGATAAAAGCAGCTCTTGAGCATAACGTCAACAGGGTCTTTACTTCCAGCATGGGGCGCCTGTTTGATGGGGCAGCGTCTGTTTTAAATATCGGCCATGAGAACCGTTATGAAGGGGAATGCGCCATATTGTTTGAAAAAGAGGCAGTGCTTGCAGAAAGAAACAATAGAAAGCCGGCTGACTTATGTTTTGGCATAAAGGAAAGAGATGGGATCCTGGAATTAGATCCCCGTCCGGTTTTTGAGGCTCTTTGCACCATGAGAAATAGGGTGGAGACAGGTTCGCTGGCACTTGGTTTTCATCTTGCTCTGGCACAAGCAACAGCATCTGTGTGTGAAAGGCTGGAGAGAAAATACTTAAGTAATACCGTAGCCTTAAGCGGCGGCGTTTTTCAGAATTCCCTGCTGGCAGGGCATACGGTCAGGCTTTTAAAGGAAAAGGGATTTAACGTATACTTGAACAGGGCGGTTCCTCCAAACGACGGAGGAGTGAGCCTGGGCCAGGCTTATCTGGGAAATATCTATTTAAAATCCAATCATATGGATTTGGAAAGGACAGGATGCCATGTGTGTTGCAGTACCGGGAAAAATAATTCAGATTAAAGGTGATTATGCAAAGGTCAATATTATGGACAACATCACCGATGCCAATATAAAGCTGGTGGATGCGAAAATAGGGGATTATGTTCTCATACATGCCGGCTGTGTTATTGATGTCTTAAAGGAAGACATAGCCGAGGAGATTCTCACGATATTTTCCCAGCTCCAGGAGGAACTGTAGAATATGATTGACCAGGTGATAAATGAACTGAAAAATTATGACGGAAGGCCGGTAAAGATCATGGAAGTATGCGGGACCCATACGTCCAGCATCTTTAAAAACGGTATCCGTTCCATGATCTCTCCTAAGATCCAGCTGATTTCAGGACCGGGCTGTCCGGTCTGTGTTACTCCCTCCGCCTATATTGATAAGCTGACGGAATATTCCCTAAAGGAGAACCATTGTGTGCTGACCTTTGGTGATATGATGAAAGTCAAAGGAAGCAAGATGACCCTGACAGAGGCAAAGGCGGCCGGAGGCAGGGTAAAGATCCTCTATTCCCCGCTTATGGCAGTTGCGGAAGCGGAACAAAACAGAGAGATCCAATATATCTTTGCAGCTGTGGGGTTTGAAACCACGGTTCCTGTTTATGCCCTGCTTCTTGAGGAAATCCAGCAGAAGAAACTGGAAAATCTGAAACTCATGACCTCCTTAAAGACGATCGTACCGGCTCTTTCCTTTATCTGCGAAAATGAGAAAAACATTGACGGCTTTTTAAGCCCCGGACATGTCAGCGTAATCACCGGAAGCGCAGTGTACCGGGAGCTGGCAGCCAGATACCGGAAGCCTTTTGTAATAGCAGGCTTTGAAGGAGAGCATATCCTGGCCGCCATATATGAGATCATGACCCAGATAAAGAAGCAGCGCTTTGAGGTGAAAAATATGTATGCCAGCGCTGTGACAGAAGAGGGGAACCAGAAAGCGGCTGCTTTTATCAAGGAATATTTTGAAGCTGCAGATGGCTTTTGGCGAGGAATCGGGGTCATAGAAGGATCCGCTCTGAGACTAAAGGAAGAATATGGAGCCTATGATGCAGGAAGCGCTAAAGAAGAGCATTTAGAGGATATGCCAACTGGCTGCAAGTGTACGGATGTGATACTTGGGCGGATCAATCCGTCGGATTGCCCGTTGTTTAAAACTGTCTGCAATCCGCTTCATGCGGTAGGCCCCTGCATGGTGTCTCCGGAAGGATCCTGCGGCATCTGGTATCAGAATTCTTGATCATAGGAAGAGGAGGAAAAGCCATGAAAATCGATATGTCCTACGGCAGCGGAGGAAAACAGACCGGCAATCTCATCAATGAGGTATTCCTAAAACACTTTAATAATAACACCTTAAATAAACTGGAAGATGCCGCAGTATTAAATATAAAAGGGAAAATTGCCTATACCACGGATTCCTTTGTAGTCACGCCCCTGTTTTTTAAAGGCGGAAATATCGGAAAGCTTGCGGTATGCGGGACAGTGAACGACCTTTCCATGATGGGAGCCGTCCCCAGATTTCTGACTGCAGGGTTTATTATAGAAGAAGGTGCTGAGCTTGAGATCATCGAGCAGATTGCCGCTTCCATGGCCCTGGCAGCAAAAGAGGCAGGAGTAAGGATTGTAGCCGGTGATACAAAAGTGGTGGAAGGAGCCGGTGGAATTTATATCAATACCTCCGGAATAGGAGAGATCCGAAAGGGAGGGATCAGCATCTCAAACTGCAAGCCAAAGGATGCCGTTATTCTTTCCGGGAATCTGGGAGAACATCACGCGGCCATACTATCTCACCGGATGGGGATTGAAAATCAGATCGCAAGTGATTGCGCTCCCCTATATTCCATCGTAAAAAATCTTCTTGACGAAAATATCCGGGTCCATTGTATGAGAGATGTTACCAGGGGAGGGCTTGCCACGGTCCTTAATGAGGCGGCGGACCAGTCCTCCTGCAAAGTGGAGATATGGGAGGAAGCTCTTCCGGTCAGCGCCCAGGTGAGAGGCTTCTGCGATATTCTTGGCCTGGACCCTCTCTACATGGCAAATGAAGGGAAAATGATAGCAGTTGTCCCTGGAAGCCAGGCGCAAAAGGCTTTACAGGCAGTTCAAAAAAGCAAATATGGAAAAAATGCCAGAATCATCGGAACTGTTACGGAAGGCAGGGGCGTAACAATGAAAACAAGGCTTCAGGGAAGCAGAACCATTGATGTGTTATATGGAGAGGGCCTGCCCAGAATCTGCTAGGGATAAATCGTGTTTTTGTATGTAAAAATAGCCAAAAAACTGGATAAAATGTGGCATTTGCAGGATTATGTCATATATTTATTATAGTTAAGTATGAAAGGAAATGCTAATATGGCTATTAAAATATTTATTGATCAAGGTCATAATCCTAGCGGATTTTTTAACAGTGGGGCGGAGGCCAATGGTTTAAGAGAGTCTGAAATCAATTTTCAGGTTGGAATTTATCTGCAAAATTTGCTGAACAGTGACCCAAGGTTTGAGGCGCGCGTATCAAGGCCGGAACCCAATACCGTATTAGGAACCAACAATACTACCAGTTTGGCGCAAAGAGTAGCGATGGCAAATGAATGGCCGGCCGACTATTTTATCAGCATACATTGTAATGTGAATCCGAATCCAGCAATTAATGGTACGGAAGTATATATTTATCAATTTTATACCCAGTCTCAGTGGCTGGCAGAACATGTTATGGAAGGGATAAACCAGGTGGCCGGAACGGCAAACAACGGAATCAGGGAAAATCCGTCTCTGTATGTATTAAGAAACACAAACATGCCGTCAAACCTTGTTGAATTAGGCTATTTAAGCAATTTGTCGGATGCCAATAAGCTGCGTGATGATCAGTATGGATTTGCTTATGGCATTTTCTTAGGCCTTATGAGATATTTTGGTTTTGCATAATGCTTTCAAACAGGATGCTGCGATATGCTCCCTTTGTGGTAATTAGATGAGGAATCCGTCTATTTGCTGCAAGGAGGGCATTTTTCCGTATAAGGCAGCATGCAGCCCTATCTGCGGTGGGCCAGAATGAATTCCCTCTTTATCATCAGCAGTTCTCTTGTCTGCTTTAAAATATAAAACAGGATTGCCCTGGCCTCAAATTCCTCCCGGTTAGAAGGAAGCTCATGGTTTTTTAATTCCTGAAATAAAAGGTCTAAATTCTTTAAAAGACCTTCTGCCGTATTTTCTCTGTGATACCCTTGTTCAATTCCTTCAAAAAGCAGTGCCACCTGTTTTGCCTGTCTGGGCAGGCAGGTGATGCTTTTGATATTTTCATAGATTTCCTGAAGCACCATGCTTTGCTGCTGGCGCATCTGGATATAATCTACTTCATAAGAATCCTTTTTCCAAAGGGCATTGTTGTAATTATTAAGCGCGCATGTTCTTGCCAGGTCCAGGCTTTCCTTAAGCTGTATCAGACAATCCGGGTTATATCCGCTTTTATCTTCCTCCATCAGCCAGTGGGACATGCGGCTTAAGATCCCCTTTATCTGTGAATCTACATCATCTGCCAGTTTCTGAAATGCTTTTTCCTTTTTCCGAAGATGCATATTGACCAGAACCCCAACCGTAGTGCCGATCAGGAACAGGGCAATCTCATTTCCTATGAGAGGCGCAGACATGGACCGCTCGGACAGAAAATGAGTGATGAGGACAGAATCCATGGCAATTGCTTCCCCCCAGTCCGCATACAGGCAAAGCAGGGCGAATAATAAAAGGTACCAGGCAAATGCAAAAAGAGTGAAGCCCAAAAGACGGAAGGAAGCGGCGGCGAGTATTAACGCGCACACAAAGGCCAGCGTCCGGTTTCTGGCGCTTTTAATGGTTTCTCTCTTGGTATTCTGGATGCTGAGCACCGTGATGATGCCGGCCGTAGCAGAATATTTTAAGCCAAGCTCAGCCGCAATGGTAATTGCCAACACAGCGGCGGCTGCAATTTTAATACTTTTAATGATCGTTTCCTTATCCATGTGTGTTACCTCTTAAACAGCAGTTTGTATTACCAGTATATCATATTTTTAAAAACATCCCATCAGAAAGATTGCTATTTCCTTCACAAATTAGTATAATTCCTATATTGCAGTTTTCATGTATAAATGTATTTCCTAAGGAGGAACCGTGTGGATAACAACGATATATTAATAAGATTGCGGTATGCAATGGATATTAAGGATTCTGATATGATTGAAATATTCAAACTGGGCGGAATCACGATTACAAAGGAAGGGGTCCGAAGGCTTCTTACAAAGCCTCAAGCCGATTCAAGTGATTCCGGAGAAAAGGCAATTGCTGATAAAAACAGGGACATCTGCAATGATTTTACGCTGGAGTCCTTTTTAAACGGTTATATTATTTTTAAACGGGGAGAGCAGGAGTCAAAGCCGGGAGAGCCGGAAAAACAGCTGTTCATGGTGAAGGACCACCGATCAGTCAATAACGTCCTGCTTAAGAAAATTAAAATAGCTTTATCCCTCACCGGTGATGACATGCTTGATATTTTTAAGTCTGTTGGTATCAATCTGTCCAACGGTGAATTAAGTGCACTTTTGCGAAGGGAAGGGCAGCGCAATTATAAGGAATGCCAGGACCGGTATGTCAGGAATTTCTTAAAGGGCCTTGCAATCAGATACAGATAGTAGGCAGAAGATGGTGGAGGGGGCCTTGCTAATTACTTTTTTTTGTGTTATAATGTAATCAGACGTTAAATCCGAGCGTTGAAGAAGATTTGATGTTTCATGAACAATCTTATAATTGACATGTAAAGAACCGTCTTTTTAAGAAGGGCTTTTAGTATTGTGCCAATGGCATGGATATGAAAAGCCCTTCTTTTTTTTGAAAGGAGGAATATTATGCAGTTGGAAGGAATGGAAGTCAGCCACATGAAGTTCGGTGAAGGGAAGGTCATGGAGCTTAAGGAGAAATACATCACCGTACTGTTCCATCAGGGTGAAAAAAAGTTTTTGTATCCCAATTCCTTTAACAAATTTCTGACACTCAAGGATAAAAAAGTGCAAACAGAAATGAACATTATGCTGAAGCATATCATGGAGGAAGAAGAAAGCAGGCGGGCAGAGGAGATCAGTGAGCAGGAACGTATGGAGGAAATACAAAACTTAAAGATCCGTCCAGATTCCCAGGCGTCCTTTGGATTTGTGGAGAATAGCAAGGAACGTGTTTTTTCTACGTGGTCAGTCTATGCAGGTTCCTATCAGAGCGGAGCCTCCAAAGGAAAGCCCAAGCTTCCGGTAAGGCTTAAGTTGAATTCAGCCTGTCTCCTTACGGAATGTCCCAAGGGGGTAGCAGAAAAGAGGCGTCGCATCATAGGGGCCTTTATGCTGCAGGATAATTTTGAAAGCTCTGCTTGCAGAGATGGGATCATTCAAAGTCACGAAAAATACAGGATTCAGCTAAATGATAAAGAAACCCTGTTCTACTGGGATTATTTTTCCGATGGAGCGGAGATTACTAAATGGGGAAATGTGGAACTTAAATATTTTTCCAATATGATCATGCAAAAGATTCTTTTTGATATGAAAAATGGTCTGACTGATGTAGAGCGTCGGAAAGATGCAGAAGAATTTTACCAGTACTTCTGCCTGATAAACAGGTTAAAGCCTTTGGATCAGTAGAGAGTTGGGGAAAGAAAAGGAGTGTTGCGTATGGAATATGAGCGGAACAGAAGAAGAGAATATGAAAAACGGAGGCTGCATATGTTTTAATATGCGGCTCATTGTCATAGGATCATGAGATACCGCCTCCGTTTTTTTTAATGGAGGCGATTTTTTGTGAGGAAAAGAAAATTGAATACAGCATTCGTCTGTCAAAATTGTAAAAGAGCAGTACTGCCTATACCAAACGGCAGCTACAGAAACCATTGCCCCTTTTGCCTGTTTTCTCTCCATGTAGATGGTGAAGTCCCTGGTGACAGAAAGAACAGCTGCAAGGGGCTTATGGAGCCGACAGGGATCCGGTATCATACGAAAAAGGGATTTCAATTGGTCCACCGGTGTACCAGGTGCGGGACATACAGGCACAATGTCATTTGTGAAGGTAATTGCCAGCCAGATAATAGAGAATTAATTCAGGAACTTATGTATCTGATTACATAGAGCGGGAGAGGTGATTGATTCATTATATGTTATCACAGGTAAATATAGCCTCCATTGCATTCCGGCTTTTTCTGTCCATTATTTTATGCGGGGCAATCGGAATGGAAAGGGGGTTAAGAAACCGACCGGCAGGTTTTATGACTTACCTTCTGGTGGGATGCGGCTCAGCCCTTATTATGATTACCAATCAATATATTGCAACAATCTATACCAATGTGGATCCTACCCGAATGGCATCCCAGGTGGTGAGCGGAATTGGTTTTTTAGGAGCCGGAACCATTATCACCACCTCTAAAAACGAGATCAGGGGCTTAACAACAGCGGCAGGCATCTGGGCGGCCGCAGCGGTTGGGCTGGCGGTTGGAATCGGTTTTTACGGCGGAGCCATTCTAGGAAGTATTTTTATTATTTTTTCCCTGATGTATTTAAAAAAGATTGACCTTTACATAAAAACACATGCAAAAACCATGGAAATATATCTGGAATACAACGAAGAATTTTCCATGCAGAATCTATCTCTGTATACAGAACAATCCCAGTACGAAATTTTTGATATGGAAGCAGGCAAAATAAAGACCTTAAACGGGGAATTTGGCACCCTGACCTTTGATGTCAATTTCCGCCATAAGGTAAACCATATAAAGATTATAGAAGAGATCAGGCAGATGCCTGGTATTCTTTATGTGAGAGAGGTGGCATAAGCGGGCAAAGAATCGTAGAACTGGACTGACACAATATCTTGCAAAATGGAAGGAATCTGTTATACTGTTTTTCATAGGAAAAACATGAAAGCTTTGGAAGACTTGTTATTACAGAGAGGAAGAATGACCGTGATAGGGACTATTGTAAATACAGCTGCGATTCTGACCGGCAGTTTAATCGGTACTTGTGTGAAAAAGGGGATCGAAGAGAAATATCAGGATGCATTATATAATGCCATGGGACTTTCCGCCTGCGGACTGGGCATTCATGCAGTCGTACAGAATATGCCAAAAAGCAGCTTTCCTGTGCTGTTTATCATCAGCCTTGCGGCAGGCAGCCTCCTTGGCGCCAGGTTAAATCTGATGGAGAGATTTGATAAGGTGGTAGCCCGCTTTTCAAAAGGAGATTTGGGCCAGGGGCTGTCTACGGCCATATTATTGTTTTGTATTGGAACGCTTTCAATTTTAGGTCCCATGGAGAGCGCTCTTCATGGAAATAATACTTATCTTTTTACAAATGCAACTTTGGACTTTGTTACCTCCATGGTTCTGGCATCCACCTATGGGATCGGGATTGCATTGTCCGCAGTGGTCCTGTTTTTGTGGCAGGGAAGCATTTATCTTTTTTCCGGCCGCCTGTCTGTTTTTTTAACTCCTGAATTATTGACCGAGATTTCACTTGTAGGCGGTTTTTTAATCTTTAGCTCCGGTCTTTCCATATTAAAAATCAAGGACTGTAAGGCGTTAAATATGCTTCCTTCATTGTTGGTGCCTGTCTTATGGTTTTTAATGAAAGCCATTTTATGATTGAAACCGGCTCTAAGTCTGCCGAAAGGAAATTGTTGACAAGCCGGTGAAATAAGTGTATCTTATCGTTAATACAGACATACCTTTACACCCGGTAAAGATGGGCAATAGAGTGAGAAGGAGAAAAAACGATGGAAAAAAGAATTTCGGGAAAAACAGGTTTGTTAGGTTTGATTGGTTCGCCGGTAGGACATTCCGGTTCACCGGCTATGTATAATTACTGCTTTGAGAAGCTGGGGCTGGATTATGCATATCTTGCCTTTGATATCAAGGTGGATGAGGTAGAGAAGGCAATTGATGCCATAAAAACATTCCGCATGAGGGGCTGCAACGTGACCATGCCCTGTAAAAATGAAGCTGTGAAATACATGGATGAGCTATCGCCCGCCGCCCGTATCATAGGCGCGGTCAATACCA
>POVV01000450.1_pt1 | contig 26815 bp, 16 predicted proteins | sample 1560271 | NCBI WGS metagenome assembly POVV01 (sample SAMN08337232, study PRJNA429181) | Bioreactor metagenome, whole genome shotgun sequencing project. | biome: cows' rumen and soil; feature: anaerobic; isolation source: anaerobic chemostat enrichment culture, galacturonate as sole carbon... | reverse complement strand
TATGACTCTTGTACTATTAACGATCTGGCCAGGCTGCTGACCGTATCCCATATGAGCATCCGTCGGGATCTCAAGCAGTTGCAGGAACGGGGACTGGTTCATCTGTCCTACGGCGGAATGGTTAAGAAACGCTTTTTAGATCAGAGTCTCGGTTACGATATTAAAGAGACCCGCAGTTCCGAGAGTAAGAAGATTATCGGTCAAAGGGCGTGCGATTTATTGCAGCCGGATATGGTGGTCTTTATGGACGGCGGAACCACGGTAAGAGAAATGATCCCCTATATCCAGCAGCCGATTACCGTGATTACGCTGGATCTCTCTATTGCCATGGCGCTCAACAGCAAGCCTGAGGTCAAGCTTATCCTCTGCCCGGGCGAGGTGATCCCCAGAAGCCGCGCCTGCTATAACTCAGAAACCATTCGCTATCTGTCTGAACGTATTACCGATATCGCCTTTATCGGTGCGGACGGCTATAGCTCGGAGTTCGGTGCCTTAACCACCAGTCAGATAAAGGCCGACTGTAAGTGGATGGCTATCCGACGTTCGATACAGCCGGTGCTTCTGGTGGATGAAAGCAAGCTGAACATCCTCTGTCGCTACAAAATTGCCGATATGTCCACATTCCACCAAGTGATTACCGACGGAGAGCAATCTGAGCGTTATCAGAATGCCGAATCAGCATCATCACCAGCCATAGAAAAATTCACCCTAGAATCAAGGAGAGTTCGATGAAAGTTGCCATTATCGCGGACGATTTAACCGGTGCAAACGCAACTAACGCACTATTAAGTAAAAAAGGGTTTAGCACTATCACCTGCCTGGAAGCGTTTCATCACTCTTTGAGCGATTTCGAAGTGGTCTCTTTTTCTACCGACTCCCGCTCGGTATCGGCCGAAGAGGCCTATAACCGGGTCAGTAACTGTATTGAGCAGCTTAAGCCGGCCCTGCCTTTAATCAGCAAACGTATTGACTCAACGCTTAGAGGAAATATGGGGGCCGAAGTCGATGCGGTATTAGACCGGTATCCGCAACTGATGGCGGTGGTGGTCCCGGTTTACCCTTCCAGCGGGCGGATTTGCGTCGGCGGCTCGCTGCTGGTTTCCGGCATTCCGCTACAAAATACCATGATGAGAGACGACCCTAAAAACCCGATGACAGAGTCTTCGGTTCTTGAACTATTTCGCCAACAGTCGCGACATGAACCCCACCATATTCCGCTGCGCGAAGTCCTGACCGGCGGGGATGTCTTGTCGGAGCGTATCGCATCGGTCTATCGGCAAGGGGGGCGAATTGCGATCTTTGACGCAACCACCGATCAGGATATTACCGCCATTGCCAAAGCGGTTGAGAAGACTGGCCTGCCGGTTTTCTGTGTTGACCCGGGGCCTTTTACCGCTGAGCTTGCACACTTGCGCTATTCCAGCAGCCATATAAAAACCAACAAAGTGTTTATTGCTATCGGCAGCGTTTCGGTACTGACGCAAAGGCAGATCGAGAAGCTGAAATATGACCGCAGCGTATGGCTGGAAGTGGTTGCTCCGCGCCTGCTGATCAATATATCCAAGAACCCCGGCAAAGCAGGCCCGTCGGTTCAGATGTTACTGCGTAAGTCCGGCGAGTACGACGTGGTGGGCATTGATACGGTCGAAACCCCCGAACACGTCTGTGAACTGGACGAACTGGCACAGGAATACGGCGTCGACAAGTCACAAGTCAGCTGTTTGATCAATCAGGGTATTGCCGAAGTGACCGCTCAGGTTCTGCTTAATAAAAATTCGATGTTCCGGGGGATCTATACCAGCGGCGGTGATGTCACCTTAGCTGTCACCAATCGCTTGGGCAGCAAAGGATTTATTTTAAAAGATGAAGTTGAGCCGCTGGCGGTTTACGGGCACCTGATAGGCGAAAGATGTAACGGCCTGTCTATCGTGACCAAGGGCGGATTTGTCGGAAACGACCGTACGCTGGTGCACTGCATCGACTATCTGAGCACCAAAATTTCCAGCTGCGATAGCGGCATGAGTCAAGAGTTATCTATATCTAGTCAACCTCAGGAGTGTATTTAAATGAGAGTAAAACCGCTAATCGGCATACCTATGGGCGATCCTGCCGGCATTGGTCCGGAAATTGTGGTGAAAACCATTGCCAGTAAGGAGGCCAATGAGTTCGGAGACATGGTGGTTATCGGCGACAGGCGCATATTGGCAGAGGCGGCAGCGTTTTCTAACGTCAGTCTCGATATTCGCGTCATTGACGATCTTAGCCAAGCAGAACATCGGCAAGGCGTATTAAACCTGCTCCAGCGAGGAGAACTGGACTACGCATCATTTAAGCCCGGCCTTATTCAAGGACAGTGCGGCCAAGCGGCTTTTGAATATATCAAGACGGCCACCGAATTAACCCTGGCAGGCAAAATTGATGCACTGGCAACGACGCCGATTAATAAAGAATCGTTAAAAGCCGGAGGGATTAATTATATCGGCCATACCGAAATACTGGCCGACCTGGCCAACACGCCAGACCCGCTGACCATGTTTCAGGTCAAAGAGCTGAGAGTGTTTTTTCTGACTCGTCATATGTCGCTGGTACAGGCCATTCAATCCTTAACGCCGGAGCGGATATGCGACTATGCCATTCGCTGTACCGAAGCGTTAAACAAGCTGGGGCTTGAAAACCCCAGACTGTCGGTAGCGGGTATCAATCCGCACTGTGGGGAACACGGCCTGTTCGGTCGGGAAGACGATGACATTCTGGCCCCGGGCGTTGAGATGGCGAGAAAAGCGGGTATTAACATTGTCGGGCCTAAACCGGCCGATAGCGTGTTCCACTTTGCACTATTGGGCGCTTACGACGCGGTGCTCTCTCCTTATCACGATCAGGGGCATATCGCGACCAAGATGGTGGATTTTCATCGCACCATCTCGATTACTAACGGGATGCCGATTTTGAGAACCTCGGTCGACCACGGTACCGCCAACGACATTGCCGGCCAAGGCATCGCCAATGCGGTGAGCTTAGTCGAGGCGGTTCGCTTGGCCGCATTGTATGCACCTTATTTTAAAAAATAGGCAACGTTAATAATAAAAATCGGGCCGGAATACCGGACGCTTTATTAAAAATATCAACATCATTTTATTTCCGGTGCTATGCGCCCGGGCCGCGCCTGCGCTGTTCGGCCATAGGCCGGAATTAATTAACTCACATAAAACATAAATATAATGGAGATGAATATGAGCGTTGGATTTGCTATGTCGATGCTAATACTCGCGATAGTCATCGTGGTGGTGTTATGCGTTTATTTTAAAATACATGCCTTCGTTTCTTTGATGACGGCGTGTCTGTTTCTTGCACTGACTATGGATATGCCGTTAGCCAAAATTGTATCGGCATTTGAGGCCGGGCTGGGGGGAACCCTTGGATTCTTAGCGCCGATTCTGGCGCTGGGGGCAATACTTGGCAAGCTGATGGAAGTATCAGGCGCGGCAGAACGGCTGGCGAGAACCCTGATTAACTTTCTTGGTAAAACTCACGCCCACTGGGCAATGCTGATTGTCGGCTATATCTGCGGGATCCCGGTATTCTTTCAGGTCGGCATCGTCTTGCTTATCGCCTTAATGTTCTCGGTGACTAAAGAGTCCAAGCTGCCGGTGATTCAGGTCGGCCTATCGATGGTGATGGGATTGCTGATCGTGCACTGCGTAGTGCCTCCGCATCCAGCGGCGATGGCGATTGCCGGATCGCTGAACGCCGACGTGGGTAAAGTGATTTTTTACGGTCTGTTGGTTGGCCTGCCCGCCGCGGCGATTGCCGGACCCATTTACGGTAAATACATCGCTAAATACTTCCCGGTAGAAGTGACGGGGGCTTACGCCAACGCCGAATCACGCCCGGATTCTGAACTGCCTTCTTTTGGTAAGACCCTGCTGGTGATTCTGTTACCGCTGCTGTTGATGATCGGCAAAACCATCGTTGAGCTGATGATCGATAAGTCTAATCCTCCCGGCTATATGGTTTATGTCAACTTTATCGGCACGCCGATGATCGCGCTGTTTATTTCCGCCATCGTGGCCTACTTCGTGCTGGGTACCGGCCGGGGCTTTACGCTGAACCAACTGGGTAAATTCAGTGAAAGCGCAATGGCACCAATGGCCTCGATCCTTTTGGTTATCGGTGCTGCAGGTGCGTTTAATAAAATCATTATCGATAGCGGCGTGGGCGAAGCGTTAAAGCAGGTGTTGACCAGCATTCAGATTAGCCCGCTGATTATGGCATGGGTTATCGCCATCGTGATGCGCACCGCGCTTGGCAGCGCCACCGTTGCGATGATGGCCGCCGCCGGCTTTATTCTGCCGGTACTTAGCGGATATCCGAATCTCGATCCGGCGTTGGTGGCGATTGCCATCGGAACCGGCGCAATCGGCGGTTCTCACGTTACCGACTCGGGGTTCTGGTTTGTTAAAGAGAGTTTAGGCATTCCGGTGGGGACGATGTACGCCACCTATACGGTAGCAACCTGTATCGCCGCAGCACTGGGACTTATCGCCACGCTGGCTCTGGCAATGGTGGTCTAGCACTGACGACCTTTTTCCCAACCCACTCAGCGGCGGCAGTAAGCGCCGTTGAATAGTCATCCTTTTGGGAGACACCGATGAAAATAGTGATTGCACCTGATTCCTATAAAGAAAGCCTGACGGCGCTGGAAGTTGCCAACCAAATTGAAGCCGGATTTCGCGAGGTATTTCCTCGGGCTGAGTACCTTAAACTGCCGGTCGCTGACGGCGGGGAAGGCACCGTTCAAGCGATGATCGAGGCCACCAACGGCCGGCGGGTTGATGTGACCGTAACCGGGCCTTTGGGGGCGCCGATTAACGCATTTTATGGCTTAACCGGTGACGGACAAACCGCGGTTATAGAAATGGCGGCGGCCAGTGGTCTTGCTTTGGTGCCCAATGACAGGCGTAATCCCTATCTGACAACCAGTTACGGTACCGGTGAACTGATTTTGGCGGCGCTTAACGCCGGCGTGCACAACTTTATTATCGGTATCGGTGGCAGCGCAACTAACGACGGCGGTGCGGGAATGCTGCAAGCATTGGGTGTAGCACTGCTGGACGCCGAAGGGAAAGATATTGCTTTCGGCGGCGAGGCGCTTTCTCAACTGGACCGGATAGACCTATCGAACTTGGATTCGCGTATTCTACAAAGCACCATTAACGTCGCTTGCGATGTTAACAATCCGCTCTGCGGCCCGCAGGGGGCTTCAGCCATTTTCGGTCCACAAAAGGGCGCTACGCCGACAATGGTTGGCGTACTCGACCGGTGTTTGCACCACTTTGCTCAGGTGATAAAGCGCGACCTTGGGGTTGATGTGCTCGACGTTCCCGGCACCGGGGCTGCAGGGGGAATGGGTGCGGCGATGATCGGCATTATGGGCGGCAAGCTCCGCCCCGGCAGTGAGATCATCACGGAAGCCGTCGGTCTGGACGATGCGGTGAAAGATGCCGATCTGGTGATTACCGGTGAAGGGCGAATTGACGGGCAAACCATTTTCGGTAAAACGCCGATCGGCGTGGCCCGCGTAGCCAAGCGTTACGGCAAGCCGGTTATTGGCATTGCGGGCTGCTTAACCAAAGAGGCCCCGGTGGTCTATGACCACGGCATCGATGTTATCGTCAGCGTGCTGTTTGAGTGCTGCTCGGTGCAAGATGCCCTTGCCTGCGGCGCTTTTAACCTTCGCCTGGCGGCAAAAAATGTGGCACTGACGTTAAAGATCGGGCAGACCTTGGGATGAAGTTTCACGCCTGAAGCTGACTCAAAATCCCGGCACAAGTCGTAATGCTTGTCAGTTAGGGGCAGTCACTAAGCTGAATATGTTCATTAACCTAGCTATCCTCGGCCTATCTCCCTCGTCACCCCGTTGAAAAACGGGGTCCAGCCTTTAGGTCCAGTATTCGCTGGTTAGCTAAAACCTGGATGATTCGCGGCGCTCACCCTTTGGGCCATTCGCTACGCGAATGTTTGCTTCACCTACGGCTCGCGTTCCGGCTTTCGCCGGGATGACGATATTGTAGGCTTAGATGATCTAGAAATACTTAACTGATAAGCATTACGGCACAAGTCGGGATTTTGGTATTAGCTCACATGAATGAAGTAATAGGTATTTTAATTAATAAAAATAAGAGTAATTCACTAAGTTAATTACATAATTAAATTGAAAATAGAGCTTAATCACTAATTTCTCTGTCTACTGTTATTTATACCAGCTAGACGCCTTTCCCTTATTCTGGTGTTATGACTAGAAAATTCCGTCTCAATTTTATCTTGTTATCCTATTGTCGAGTCGATTTACTCGTTGAGACCTGAAGTATTGAGATAAATAAAACTACTGAGCTGGCGGCAGATGGGGTTAAGTGATGACTCAAGATGGTTTATTCATCTCATGAGGCTATTTTTATAAAGATTTAAAATGTATCTGTACACAGGGCCCACGGATGAATCAATTACCACTTAGCCAATGGATCGAAATCACTGCTACGTCCAGAATGCCTCTTTATGCCATTTTATCCAATGTTGGCAGCTCTCAGGCCGTCAAAGAATATTATCTGCACGATGGGCGTAATACGCCGGTGGGACTTTATTCTAATACGCCTTATGACGCTTGGGTATCGGTAGCGCCAATGATTGTGCCGCTGGAAGAAAATAGCCCTTTCTTAAACTGGGTAGAAAACACTGAACACCACGATTGGGGTTGGCTGGCCCGTTCTCCTTACCCTTTTGAACGCATTATTGCTCATTTTCGAGGCTTAGTTCAGGTCATTCTGCCAGATGAAACAGTGGTTTTTTTTCGCTATTGGGATGGTTGCTGGCTTTCAGAGCATTTGAGGTATATGGGAGACGGTTGGCGAGATGTGATGCCGCCTTTTGCTTTTTACCGTGTGAACGGCGAGAGCTTTTGTGTGCACATTTCGGCCGATGCTGAGCCTAAAATATCGCCCTGGTGGAACGTCCCGCAAGGCGTTATCGACTTTATGATGCAAAAGGACAGTGCTCCGTTGGTCACGAGCGCCATGAAATACCTAAAAGAACAAAGACCCGATATTTTTAATATTCATGATGAAACCGTACTAAAGGCTCGCTTACATCGCAGGCTGAGAGTAACTGGAAATCCACCGGATATGTCAACATTGATTCAATATATTGAAAGCGAAATGCAATGTGACTTGGATTAATCACTGATGGACCAGAATTCAGAATAAAGGACAACCCTATGAGTACATTGCTCCCAGAAGACTATAATGTTGATGCTGCATTATCATTGGATGATGAAGATGACTTTGCCCTTTTTGTAAAAATAGAACAAATTCTTGGTTACGATACGCCTGGGTTCACCGATACACGGCTGAGTAAAATACTGGAGCAATATCGACAGAATTTTACCCATCTGGAAAAGAGTGCTCTTGAGGTTTACCAAATACTGGCAAAACGTAGCCCGAATAAAGGCTATGTTAACCTTATCGATATTACTCGCAATATATTCACCCGTAATAAACAGCGAGATATTCTCGGGAGTACGAAGACTTATACGGAATGCCCGCTATCAGGGATTATCCATTTTAAATACGGCGTGCAGTTTAAGGCCTTCGTTCCTCTGGGTAATCTCACGGTGTACTTCACTCCGGTAACCGCAGTACAAAAACCAATGCCTCAAGTCCCTTACAATATGCCAAGTAATTTGACCATTACGGTGTATGAACCTGATGGTGAGCCAAAAAAACTGACGCTCAATGCCGATGGTGAAGTGGATTTCAAGGGTGAGCCAGGGAAAAAATATTTGGTTGAAGTCGAACCGCTGACCAGTGAAGAGGATGTCAAAGCGTGGGTAGGTTACTATAAGCCCTGTATCGACAGTATGCTCGCTATGTTGGAAAGTCAGTGGCAGGAGTCACTATTGCCAGAATGGCAGGCCTATCTGGCGATGGACTACCACACCCGATATGCTCAGTGTCAAGCCGCTAGGCGGAAAGGCTTTCTTGATGCTGCTACAAAAAGTATCAGTGAGGTGTGGGATGACTTCTCCGGCTGGATACAGGACAACTCAGTGTATCTGCGTGCCGGAGCAGAAGCACAAGCGGGATATATCTCACCGGAAACGACACATGACCTTAACGTAAAGATTGAGCAAAAGCTGAAGGCAAAAGAAGATGCAAAGCTGGCACCGTTACCGCTCACTATTCAGGATGAGCCCGCGATTTTCTTTCACGTTTATGCCATGCAATGTTGGCGGGAGTTGTTACCGCCGCATATGGCTGCGTATATTTCCGGGGAGGAGATGTACAAAATCACCGTAGCGGTATTGGAGTTTATCATTCTGTTTGCGCTGGGTGAGGCGGCATTTGCTGTAGCAGGTAGAACATTAAACGTGATAAAAAATGCCGTGTCCGCGGTTAAAGACGCTCGCACCGCCGCCCTGTTGGAAAAGTCGCTGTTGTCGATGAGCGAGAATATCACTCTATCGGATAAAAGCCGTAAGGCAGTGGCGGGGGCTGTTTCTCGCGAAGGTGAGTTGGTGTCCACGACCAATGGTCAACTGGTGGTGGAAAAAGACCTTGTTAAATTAACACAGATAGAAAGGAAAGCCGACGATACTGTGGAAGCGGCGGCTAGCGCAGAAAACAGTGCGGGAAGCACGACCACAACGGGGCCAAAAACTGAGGGTGACCCGGTCTCCATGCAAACGGGTGAAGAGCTACTGCAACTGGATGATGCTATCCTCCCCGGTCTCTTTCCTCTGCCATTCTCCCGCCTGTATCGCACCAGTGCCGTAGAGCTTGACTGCGGTTTTGGGCCGGGCTGGAGCCACAGCCTGAGCCATTCGCTGGTATTCACGCTAAACGGTGTTATCTGGCGTAATCATGAAGGACTGCTAACCACATTCCCTGAACCGGAAGACATACGTCCGCATATCATCAATCCACTGGCCAACGCGGCGATTTATCGTGAGCCCAACGGCCATGACTATATTCTGGCGCAGGCGTCGGGTATGGGGTTTTATCATTTCCGACGAAACGGTGAGCAAGGGATACTGACTGCTATTAGCGATAGTCATGGTAACCGGCTGGAGGTTCATTATGATGCCACACGCCGATTGTCATCGGTAGGTCGAAGCGATAGCGTCCTGCGATTGGCCTTTCTGTACGACGATGCAGAAAGCCAACATATTTGTGCCGTACAGCTACAGCGTTTCTACGTCTGTGCAAATGACAGCGATGCATCATGGCAGCCAGTACAGACCAGCATGCAGTATGGTTACAACGACTTAGGGCAAATGGTCAGTGCTGCCAATGCTGCGGGAGAAACAGAACAGTACCGCTACGATGAGCAGCATCGGATTATGCAGCGCACGATGGCGGGAGGCGCGGAGTTTTACTGGGAATGGGAGGGCGAAGGAAAATACGCTCGTTGTGTTCGCCATTGGGGTAATTTCAACGCGCTTGACCATAGCTATCAGTGGAATGATGAAAATCGCACTGTCACGGTGGTGACTGGTAAGGCGGAGCGTCGAGTCTATCAACACAGCACGCAGGCACGCCTATTATCAAAAACTGAAGCCGATGGCAGCCAAACGCGTTACGAGTATGATGATAAAGGCCGTCTGTTGATGGAAATCGCCCCGGAAGGCGGCGTGACTCGCTTTGAGTACGATGGACAAGGCCAGAAAGTGGCCGAGCATTTTCCTGACGGGCGTAGTCGTTTTTATTGTTGGTCTGCCGGGCATATTTGCCGAGTGGATGAAGGCCAGCGCACATGGCGTTATCTGCGTAATAGTGCGGGTGACCTGACTGCTGCCATTAACCCGCTTCAACAGAAGACGTCTTATCGTTACAACGAATACGGTCAGCGTACCGAAGCGCACTATCCTAATGGTGTAATCCATCGCTGGTTATGGGGCGATGAGGGCGAATTGCTGGAAGAGAGTCGTACCGACGGCGAGTTCCAGCGATATGCTTATGATGACCTGATGCGAGTCATTGGGGTCGAGGATGGTGCCGGTAATGCGACCGGTTACAGCTACGATGATATGGGGCGGATAAGAGAGGTTCGTCTGCCAGATGGCGCTGTTCGGGCATACCGCTACAATGCCTACGGAAAAGTGACATGGTTGAAGGATGAAGCCGGGAACATTACCACCTATGAATATGCCGCACCTCTACATCTGCTGACCAAGAAGATTCAGCCTGATGGGAACACGCTAAAATACCGCTACGATAATGATCATCTTCAGGTAAGTGAAATAGAAAACCAGAAGGGGGAAGTTTATCGCCTGAGCTATACGTCAACCGGGTTACTCAGCGAGGAAATCGGCTTTGATAATGTTAAAACCACTTACCGCTATAACGCAGACGGCAAGCTTACGGAAAAATGGGAATACGGTGACCAGCACGATGAAGCACCGTTTGTCACGATTTACCAAAGAGATACGGTAGGGCGATTAATCAAGAAAGTCCTGCCTGACGGCAGTGAAGAGCATTATCACTATGACCGCTACGGTCAACTGACCAAAGTGACCGACAGCCAAGACAATGTGCTGGTATGGGAATATAACGAACTGGGCCAGTTGACGGCAGAACATACCCCTATAGCTACCCAGCGCTATCGTTATGATGCACTGACCGGAGAGCTGATAGCGCATGGTCTGCCTGACGGCCAAAGGTTGGAGTATCGCTATATTGACGGCCAGCTTCGTGGCATGACCCTAGATGAATCGCCGCTGGTTGCACAACGTTATGACAATGCTGGTAGGGTCATGGAGCGCCACCAGGGAAATGCGCTGGTGACTCGCTACGGTTTTGACGCCAGAGGGCGATTGACGCATCAGTACCTTCAGCAAGGTTTTGACGATGAATATCACCCACAGACGCTATGGCAACAGAACTACCGTTATACTCAGGACGGCGAGCTGGCCGTGGTTGAGGGGCATAATGCTCGCACCTATCACTATGATGCCAACGGTCGGTTGGAAACGGCAGCGACGCCATCAACGGTGGACGCAGACCGTCATGCAGGCAGGGTGGAAGTTTTTCATTACGACACCTGCGGTAACCGCGTTATTGACGAAGCGATTATACAGTCGGAGCTAGTGCCACCAGGCGGGGAACGGTATTCGCCACCGGCCCAAGGCAATCGGCTACACCGCTACGGTAACCGGCGCTTTGAGTATGACCGCTTTGGTAACCTGATAGCGGAACGAAGCGGCAAGCTGGGTGCCTTAACTACCTATGAATATGACTGCCGCCATCGGTTGATAAAGCACGTCAGCCCCAATGGTACTGTGACTACTTACACCTATGACCCATTTAACCGTCGCACATCGAAAAATAGCAACGGTGAACTGACGGAGTTTATCTGGCAGGGTAACAAGCTGGTCGCGCAAACGCGCAATCATCATCGTGACTGGCAGACGTTTATTTATGAGCCGGGTACGCATCGACCTCTAGCGCTTATTGGCGGACATAAACGGGACAATCCCTACAAAGAGTTGCCTAAAGTATACTGGTATCAGCTCGACCATCTGGGTACCCCACAGGGGCTAACTGATATTCAGGGACAGATGGTGTATACCTGTGAGTATGACGCCTACGGAAAACTGCGGGATGAGTGGTTTTTACAGGATGAGGACACTGGCGAGCGTCTGCTGAAGCTTCGAAACCCGCTGCGCTTTCAAGGGCAGTATGAGGATGAAGAGTCGGGGCTCTTTTACAACCTGAACCGTTATTATGATCCGAGCTTGGGGCGGTATTTGACGCAGGATCCGATTAGGCTGACGGGGGGGCTGAATAATTATCATTATGTTGATAGTAACCCGATATTATATATTGATCCTCTAGGATTAGATCTTGTAAAGGTTAATACTCAAGATGCTTTATATAATTATGGAGATCACCTTAGGCCTATTATGGGGCCTGCAAGAATAAATCACCCTGAGGAATATGCTATGTGGATGGGAAAAGCTGATGAACTAGGAGTTGATGTATCAGTCAGTTCAAATAGTACATTAGCCTATTCTCCAGGTTTAAGAAGTGGCTCTCCTGGAACTTTAATTTTAGATAAAGATGCTTCAATAGCGGCTATTAGACATGAAACTCAGCATATGCTTGATGATGCGGAAATGGGATTTCCGGGATTTAGATTAATGGCTGATAGTCAAGCGTTCTGGCGTTTGGAATATAGGGGGTATATGCAAGAAATAAAACTTGCAAGACAACTGAGAGAGTACGATGCAGGTAAAAAAATTGTACAAGAAATGAGGAAGCGGAGAGAGGAAATATTACCAAAAGGAGAATATATAGAATGAAAGATACACAAACTTTAATAGATGAAACTTCAAAAGAAGGACTGTCTGATTTAGATGTTTTACGTTTACTCCATAGTAATAGTGGGTTAGTTAGGGTTAATATGCTGATGAATGTAGCTAATTGTAAATTAAGTGAGCCAGACCTGATAGCTGATGAGATATATAAAATATCTGATATTAATAATGGTGGATCATTTGTTTTTATGGGGATCGTAAATCAGCGTTTATTATCTGCTATAGCTTTGTTTTTTATTAATACTCCGCATTCATTATGTCTTTATAATAAAATACTCACTCTCCTTTCAGAATATGAAAGGAATTATCTTGTTGAGTATATAGAAAATAATGAGTAATTGTGTATGAAGTGATGTAAGCAAGTTTGGTGTGAAATATATATTTAAATGAGTAAGGGGATTTATTAATTCTAAATAGCTGCGCCTAATACCGCTACACTTTTGCCAGCCCATGTTAGCTCCCGGGAAACGGGCTAACGGTTTCCATAAAATGGTGAATCTTTCTCAGTAGCTGCCACATTGAACGACATTGATGATTCCGAGTTATTGTATCGTGAAGAGCCTGCCATAAGCGCTCTACGTGATTAACCCACGGCGAATAAACTGGCTGGTAAATCACTCTGAATTTTGGGTTCTACTTCAGCCAGCGCTGTGTTTCACGGCTCTTGTGGATGATGTCATTGTCCACGATGATCGTTATCGTTTTTGCCCGTCTGTATGTCGCTTTCAGATGTTTTAACAGACTGATAAATAACGATGAGCTTTTGCTGTTTCCACCCACATAGCTGACTTTTCCCGTACTGCTGTGCAGAGTACCTGCCAGATAATATTTTTCGTTCTGACCCGGTGTGACAACACGTTTTTGTTCCCCACGTAACTGCTAGTCTGCACCGATTTTCGGATTGAGATGGATATTTACTTCATCCTCATAAAATACCGGATGCTCCGCGCTGCATTCATCCAGCGCTTTGTGGATTGCTGCCATCTTTTCATTTTTATGCGGGTCACGGATACGTAGAGTCGGTGCGGCTCTGCGCCATACAAGACCTGATGAAGGCAACCAACGACGGAGGGTTCCTGCATGCACCTGGCATCCTGTTATATCTTTGATTTTTATTGCCAGTAGTTCTGTACTCCAGTGTGAACGTAGATAACCAAAATCGCCGGGAGAGCGTTTTATCAGTTAACGTAATAATGTACAGATATGCTCAAAGGGCCAGCGCCGGGAACGTCCTGCGGGTAAGGATTTCAGTCCTTCAATGCCCGATAGCGTAAACCAGTTAATCCAGCGCCCAATGGATGAACGGGCACAGCATAGTGTTCTGGCTACATCACTGACACTGTGGTCCCGATGCAACATCAGCATGGTTGTCAGCCTGCGGGCATGATTTTTATCGTGTATTTTGTGTATCGCTTTCTGCATCAGACATCATTCGTCACGGGGAATGGGTGCTATGTCGGCATTGCTCAGTTCGGTTGGTGATTTGTATTGGTTTGGCGATTGATCAGATCGCACAATCCGGACTGAGTTCCATCAAAGTGATCTACTATTCCGCGCAGCTATTTAGCTATAGGTTGTGATTTTGTTGTTGATTAGTGTAATTTCAACAACTTTTTTGTGTGTTAAATGTGTATTTTTTATTAAGGAATTACTAGAGTTTTGATATCTGTGAATATTAAAATTCCATGCTTTTCTTTATCTATCTCTTCTGTACTTTTACTTTCTTCAATTCATTCAGCCTATGCAGGAATGGAACCCTATTCTGGGATTAGAGCAATATAGGCAATGTGTGTTGTTGGTAGTTATAGCGCTGTGGATAAAATGATAACCATTAGTTATTATATTAAGTGCAGTGAGATAAAAGTGACTTTGGGTGTAAAAATAGTATTATTAAACAATGTAATACATTCCCCCCCATGTGTGTAGTTCTTGAACGGCTTTATCTATAAGGCTATGGACTTCGGGAAACTGTTGGCGGTTTAGTTAGATCTTCTAATTCTCATTTTACTCACTGGTTACCTATTTAGCTTGAAAGAACTCCTCTTTACCACCAAGAAGCAGAAAGTTAATAAGGTGCAAATTATTTGCAATATAATTAATTAACTCATTAGAGTTGGGTTTTAAATAATTTCTTATTTGAACTTGAGACTAATGATCTTATAATCACGACTCTTTACCATTGCGACTCTTTTTTTTAAAAAAACAATTTTATTTAATATCACCTAATGAATAATTATCAAGATAACTAATTAGGAATTTACTGTTAAGGACTGACTTAATGAAGATATGTGCTCAATATGTTGCATCATCCCTTCTCGTTGCAGGCAGCGTTATTGCATCACCTTTCACCTATGCTACTGATTTTGTTAATACCGTGGACTTATCCGCGCAGGTAGTGAATGCTGATGATCAAATAGAAACCAATGATATTATCGGCATTTTATCAGATAGCGCTGATACTACGGGGCTGCAGATTGGCAGTGGTAAAATTGACGTTACGGTAAACGGTATTCCGGATGAGGATTACATACCTACCATTGGTCTTAAATTTTTTAACAGCGGTAGTTCCTCCCACGTATTTGGCACAGGATCTACTCTGAATGTCACCGGTAGCCATAAAGCTAGTGGCGTAGCATTATCGGGCTCAACGAGTTTCTCAGGATCTGAGCTGAATATAACGGTTAAGGGGACGACTACCGTAAACGGCATAGAGGGGGGAACTAACAGTGTGATTGATTTGGGAAGCGACAGCCTGATTAATGTGTCGGGCCAGCTTACCACTGCCGTAGCTCTCGGTAGCAACGGTTCGTTGATTGCCGATAATGTGAACATTACCGCAGAAGGAAGTACCAGAGCCAACGGAATTAAAGCAGCTGAATTTGGTACGGGAACGGCAATCATTAATTTGGGTAACGGCGGTAAAATTACGACCATCTCTGGCTCAACGGGGGCTGGCATCTTGCTTTACGGCAATAGCACGGTCAGAGCGAATGGGTTAACCATTAAAACAACTAATGGCTATGGAATTTCTAGTTCGGGCTCTATTGCAGGTGCTAGTAATGTCGATATCAATCTGGGTACAGCTAGCATCATCAGTGCTACAGGATCTTCTGGCGTGATGCTATTAGGAAACGCTGGATTAACCTCCAGTTTTAAGGCGAATAACTTGACTATTGATACCATCGGGAACTCTAACCATGGTATTAGTGTTAGTAGTAAAGGAATTAACAGCGTCGATTTAGGCAGTAACTCGGTTATCACCACTTCAGGCACCAGATCTCAAGGCGTATGGCTAGTAGGAAGTGCAGAAACCCAATTTAAAGCCAATTTACTGACCATTCATACTACGGGTAGCGAAGCCAATGCGATGGGAATTGGGTCCGGTAACACTGTTATCGGTGCTGGCAGCTTACTGATATCCGATCAAAGTGATGGCCTTATGGCCTCCAGTACTTTAATTTCTGGTGTATCAGCCCCGACCGTCACTGTCTATGACAGTAAAATCGTTGGTTATCGTCGTGGGGTTAGCGCACAACAGGCTGGAACGGTTGTTAACCTGTATCGAGTTGATGCTCAGGCCAATATGGAAGGGGGTTATGGGCTATGGGCATTAAACACTGGTTTGATCAATGCGACGGATACCTCGGTCATTACTTCAGCGGATAACTCATATGGTATTGTTGCCAGTGGCGGTGGTAGAGTTACTCTGACCGGAAATACCAATGTTGATTCTTCCTCAGTGGCGATGTTCGCTAACAGTTCTGCTTCATTAATCGAAGGTACTGGGGTCATGCGAATCAATGGTGACATTCAGGCTAAGGATTCAGGATTAATTGATTTATCTCTGTCCGCCGGTTCACTGATTAATGGCGTCACTGCACAGGACAGTGGCGGTATTGTTAATCTGACCATGGACAACAGCCGGTGGAATGTGACGGATGATTCCTCGGTGAATAATTTACAGTTATCTAATGACTCTACAGTGGTTTTTACTGGCACCAATAATGGAAGTTTACAGGTAGGCAACCTGGGCGGTAATGGCCACTTCGTTATGCGCAGCAGTATTGTCGAAGGCGTTGGTGACCTACTTTCAGTAACCGGCACTACCGCTGGTAATCATCAGGTTACCGTGGTGAATAACGGTAGTGAGTCTACTGATGGTACCGAAGTGCTGAAAATTATCCAAACCGCTGATGGTAACGGCAACTTCGCCCTGACCAATAACGTTGAACTGGGTGGCTATCTGTATAAGCTGCATCAGGACGGTAATGACTGGGAATTATATAGCGCAGGGTTGGTTCCACCTGAGCCCGATCCAACGCCGGCTCCTGACAACGGAACCAATAAACCCAATCCGCCGATTACCTCAACCGCCAATGCTTCGGCCAATAGTCTGAACGTCGGTTATTTAATGAACTATGCGGAAACCCAGACTCTGATGCAGCGTATGGGGCAACTGCGTAGCACTGACGTTGATGGCAACGTCTGGTTACGCGGCTATGCCGGTAACTTTACGTCGTTCGGCAGCGGTAAACTAAGCGGATTCGATATGACTTATAACGGCACGCAGTTAGGTGCCGATAAGCAGTGGCAGTCTGCCAGCGGCATGATGTATCTGGGCGCTGCACTGGGTCAAAGCAATTCTAATCAGGATTACCAAAACGGTGACGGCGATATGAGAAACCGCCATGTCGGTCTGTATGCCGGTTATTTGGATAACGGCGGTCTGTACGTTGATACTTTGCTGAAATATAACCGCATGCGTAACGAAATTAACGTAAAAGATACCGCCGCGAATGGGGTTGATGGCAGTGCATCATCTAACGGTATATCACTGTCGGTTGAAGCCGGAAAGCGTTTTCATTTTACCCCGGAAAACAGCGGGTTCTATATCGAGCCACAAACCCAGTTAACCGTAGCCTGGCAAGACAGCAGCCACTTTAAAAATTCCAACGGCTTAAAAGTGGACCTATCCAGTTACACTTCTACTCTGGGGCGAATTGGCGGACTGATTGGCTATGATGTAAAGAAAGGTGCTACCCCGGTTAATTTTTATTTTAAGAGCAGCTATGTTCATGAGTTTAACGGTGATGCTGACTATCGTCTAAACGGCAATAAAGAAGTTCATTCTTTTAAAGGTGACTGGTGGGCAAACGGTGTTGGTGCCAGCGTAGGTATTGGCAAACAGCATAATCTTTATTTAGATCTGGAGCAGGTTAACGGCAGCCAGTTTAAACAGAATCAGATTAACGGTGGGTATCGCTTTAGCTTCTAATGTATTGGTTAAGTGATAACTGAAGCCTCTAATATAGGATATTAGGGGCTTTATTTTTAAGAGGGCAGGGCTGTTACAGCTTTGCGAGGTTTGAGGTCCGGCGGAACGAAAACGTACGATAAGGATATAATCTATTTAGTATAATGATTAATTAGTTTAGTAAGATGCTGTTTTAGACTTAATCAGTTCCTCTTACAAACAAATATAGTAGCAAGGATGTCAGAGCAAGTATGAGTCAGTACGCTTTAGAAAATGTTACATCGGCATCTGCTTACTTATCTATCCGCGTTCACTTTTGTTAGCTTCAGCTTACCGTGATGCGCTTGCCTATGACAGTTTGGACATAGTGCTATCGCGTTATTTACGGAGTCTTCCCCGCCAAGTGATAGCCACTCAACATGATGGACTTCAAGATAAGGTGTACCATCTTCCCGTTGAAAAGGTGCGTCCTGATTACAGCTTTGACACTTGCCATTAGCTAAAGATAACGCCTGTGCCACAACATTGGCATTGCGTTTGAACACTGACGAAGTAATCTCTATCCTTTGAGGAGTGGTGTTTGCAGTCGAAAGGATCTTTCTTCGCGTTTCATGTGTTAGCTTCAATGCTTCTTCTACTTCTTTTTCAAATTCAGATTTCGGTTCACGAGTAAGCCACTTTCCATCTAGTGATTGATAAATTTCAAACACTCCATGTATTGAGGGCTGATAAATTTCGAATACATCACCACGCTTATACAAGCGATCATATTGATTGTGGCGATGGGAAGTGTCATCCGTTCGCCTGCCTGTACGGTTAAAACTCCAGTGACCACGGTTACAGTTGACAGAATTCACTATTAAATTAAGTCGTGTGTCGTCTTTGTAATGAGGAAACAATTCTTTTAAGACAGCATCAACTTCTTTAGCAGTAGCTTTTCCACCAAAATTCTTTTCAACAATCTCTACTGTAGTTATTCGTATGGGCTGGTTTCCGTATTTATATTTACGAACAGGTTTCGTGGCCATTGTCCCTTCCATCGCTCTAGCGCAGTGATATGAGATTAACTAAAGATGTTTTAAGTAGCAACAGCCTGTGATCTGCTCTCTATTGATTAGCTCACTTAAGCACTTTTTCTTACTGCACTACTAAAGAATAGCTCGGCTCTTGAGTTGTTATATCACTGGAGATAAACCGGTGCTGGTTATCCAGATATAGGACCATAAACACTTCCCGTTCCAATTGCTCTAGCTGTAAACGAAGATAATCTCTCGTTTGTACTGATGACGTGAAAGAATAGGGTCTGACTTTATCTGCTTCTCTAATAACTGTAAGGCTATGTTGATGATGCGATGTTTACGCGTATTATTTTGCATAGTTGAGCTCTATATTTAAAAGTAGCCAAACAGCCTCACCATTACTGGCGGCTGTTAGCTTTAGGAAGATTAATAGTGGAGTAGTGATTGTTGTATCGGTAGTTTAATTATGGAGATCGGGGGAATTGGTAATCGTATTTTAAGTGCGTTAGCTCCTATCCGACCTGACACTTTTTCGGCTCAGGACTATATTTAAACGGACGGTCAACTTTGTGCCAGACGCAGTAGTTGATTAAGTGAATTATGTTGGCAAATTTAGCTTGGAATTTTAATGTGCAAACATGACATAAATGAAAATAAATGTTACATTAAAAATCTATTGTTCAATCAATATGTTGGGGTTTTATATGCAGCAAGGTAGCACAATTTCGTCTGTTTTTAAGACATCACGTGATCTTCCTGATAACTATGTCACAAGAAAAGATATAGACGATAAATTTATTGATGCACTTACTCAAGAAACTCATGTTGTAATTTATGGTAGTTCAAAACAAGGTAAAACCTCCTTAAGGAAAAAGAACCTCCTCCCAGAGGACTATATCGATATCACCTGTTCTAATAATTGGAGTCTGGAAGATATTCACGTAGCAATTTTAAAAAAAATTGGTTATCAAGTCTCGACTTCAGAGTCCAAAACGTTAAAAGGAACAGCCAAGGTTAAAATAGGAATAAATATTCCTTTTATTAGCAAAGCTTCACTAGGTTTAAGTGGTGATGCAGCAAAAACCATTAATAAGAGAAATATTGAACTAGATCCTGAAGATGTAAATGATATTATTACATCTTTAGATGAGGTTAATTTTAACAAAATCATAGTTATTGAAGATTTTCATTATCTTCCAGAAAAAACCCAAATTGATTTCTCAGTAGCGTTAAAGGCTTTTCATGAATCCTCTAAACTTTGTTTCATAATAGTTGGTGTATGGCTGGAAGAGGATAAGCTTACAACATTTAATGGTGACTTAGCTGGAAGAATTGTTTCCATTAATGCTGATCGTTGGGAAGAAAAAGATGTATACGAATTATTTAAGAATAGCGAAAAATTACTTAATATTAGATTTGATGAAAAATTCAAATCGGATGTTGTTGAAAAGTGTAATGGAAGCATTTTTTTAGTTCAGCAGTTATGTTTTCAGGCTTGTGAATTAGAACAAGTGAATAACACGCAGGCGGATTGTAAGGTTATAGGTACAAACTTTTTAGTTGAAGAGAAAATCAAAAAATTAATAAATGAACAATACTCGAGATATTTCAAATTTTTAACTGATTTTAGCTGTGGGTTTGATCAAACTTCACTTGAACTGTATAAATGGATTTTGTATGTCCTGATCACTGTTGACCAACAATATCTTGAAATTGGTATTCCTGAAGCTGCTATCAGGCGAATGATTCAAGAAAAACATCCTAAAAAGATGGAAGCTTCGCAAAAAAAATTAAGGCAGGCCTTACTAAAATCCGTTGACCTCCAAGTAAAAATATCTATAAAACCTATTGTTTTTGAGTTTGACTCTAGTTCGTCGAGAATTAAGATAGTTGATAGGCCATTTATATTATGGCGTTCATATCAAAATCGAGATGATTTGTATGGTTATGCTGACTTATTTGATGATTTAAAAACGAAGAATTAGCAAGTTATATGGTATGGGGTGGTGAAGTGAACTGCCACATACTGTAAGTATCCCTGTAATCCGGACCATTCACTTTTAGAGATCTTCTGACATACTGATTATGTTCCCTAAGGAGATCACAATGCGTAAAATTCGATTCACAGAACACCAGGTCATCGCCGTTCTTAAATCCGTTGAAGCTGGAAGAACTGTAAAAGATGTCTGCCGTGAGGCCGCTATTTCTGAAGCCAGCTATTACAACTGGAAGGCGAAATATGGCGGTATGGACGTCGCTGATATCAAAAAGATCAAAGATTTTGAGGATGAGAATCGTCGACTGGGCCAATTTTAGTTGATGGTGAGCTTTTAGGGCGATGGCTTTAGTTTTCCAGACCAGTCATGCCCAGTGCTAGATATCTGCGCCACCATTTACGTAATGCGGGTAAGAAATACCACAACGACGCCATACGAAACGGGCATCACCAGACGCATTATCGAGTTTTACCCACTGTAATCGCAGCTGAATGTCTCTGTCCATGGTGAGGCATTATAGTGAAACTATATCTATAAATCACACATCTGAAGAGCCATTGGGAACAGCAACCATTTTTACAGATTCTGGTTTCCATCGGAGTCTGTATCAAGATGTCGCGGCCAATGTTGTTTATGCCAACAACATCACTTCAAAGCTCATCCGTTGGTGTAAAAATAAACTGCTTTAAAAACTGCTCAATGCGAATATTTAGCGTAAATAGAGACATGGTTACGCCGTCTTTTTTTTCAAAATAGACCTTGGATTTCGCTTTATCTACCGTTTCTTTTAATGCATCGAAGCGACCAAATTCATTGATATTATTATCATTAACATTATCAGCCATTAATGCTATGAGTAGTTCTTTATCTAAACCAAGAGCGTTAACAACTGCGTTTAATTGCGCATTTTCAGCGTTATCTTTGCAGGTGTTTATGTAGTCTCTAAAAGTATGGCCTTCAACTAACTGTGCATCGCCGCTCTGCAAGTCGTGCAAGAAGAGCTTGGCGTACTTTTGCTCGCTTTGGGTGAGCGATGCAAACGACTTGTGCAGCTCATTTAATGTGGTTTCAATGCTCGCAGAGTCTTGGTGTTTGTTCAGCTCTTTTAAATATTTATCAAAGCGGCTGTTCATGTAGTCGGCATCGATTTTACCAGTATCTATTTCAGTTAAATAACCACTGATATCAAAAGGCACATCGCCGCCGACTGCGCCACCACCTTCACCTTTGCCTACCAACTCTTTATAGCGCAGGGCCAGGCTCAGGTAAGTTTGTTCGTCTATGGCCAGCGTTACCTCATGTTCTACATCATTTTCAGTAAAGGAGTAGACTGACTGTTCCCAATGCAAACCTTGTACTTTAGCCGCTTCCAGGTGCTGGCTAAAGGTGTTAAATAATTTGGCGAATTGGGCACTGGCTTCTATATCGTCTGGCAGTTTTTCAAAGTTCTCAACACCCGCACTGACGAACAGATTAGTAATGTCCACCACTAATTCATTCATGGCTTTAATATTGCTTTCTAACTTATCTACGAAGAGGCCGATAGGCTTGTCGCCGGAATAGAGTTTTACCGCAGCGTTAATATGCTGCTCCATGTTGTGTGGGTAGCGGTAATAACGGATGATGCCGTGGGGTTTGTCGGGGCCAAACAAGCGATTGGTGCGTGAGAACGCTTGAATAATATTTTGGTATTGAAGCACCTTGTCTAAATACAAGGTATTAAGCCACTTAGAGTCAAAACCTGTGAGCATTTGATCCACCACAATCAGTAAATCTAATTGCTTTGAAGGCTCGGTATGAATGCGCTCGTAGGGCTTTTTATGGGCAAGGCGTGCCGCTAAATCTTTTTTAAAGGCCGCGTGGCGGGCAAAATCAAAATCTTGGCCGTAACGCGCGTTATAGTCGGCCATAATTTCTTCCAGGCCATCGCCTTTAAAGGTGGGGCCACGGTCGCCACTGCCGTCGTTATCAATATTCGGGTCAAATAGGGCCGATACTTTCAGTTCAGGTTTGGCGGCTTTTAAAAGGCGGTAATAGTCAATGGCTTCGGCAATGCTGTTCGTGGCCAAAATGGCATGGAATTTATTGCCTTGGCTGAGCACATCCCATTTATGCAGAATATCTTCCACTACCTTGGCTTGGTGGGTGTCGGTTAAATATTGGCTTTTAGGCACATAGTCTTCAATGCCTTTGTGGTATTTGCCTGTGGCATCTTTATAGCCAGCCATAGGCACATCATTCATAAAGTGGTTAAATTTTTTCTTTTTGGCCGGGTTATCCATCGCCTCCATCACCGAGCCTGCTTTGGCTTGCTCTAACGCCACCGCTTGTCTTAGATCACTGTCTCTAAAGGTAGGCACTTTGTAAGGGTCAAAACCGAGTACGTTGCCATCTCGTATGCCATCGGCAATGCTATAGCGGTGTAGCTCGTTGCCAAATACGGTACTGGTGGTATTGCCGTTTTTTTCGTTCTCTTCTTGAATCGGTGTGCCGGTAAAGCCAAAAAACAAGGCGCGCGGAAAGGTATGTTTAATAATAATCAGCATATCGCCAAAGGTAGAGCGGTGCGCCTCATCGATAATAAACACCAAACGCTTAGCGCGAATCTTCTCAATATCGGCAGAGTTTGTTGCCGCACCTTCATCATCTACTGCTTCAAAAATATTACTCATTTTTTGAATGGAGCTAACAATTAAGGTATCGGCGGGGGCGGTGCTTTTTAATTTAGTAATCAGTACATGGGTATTTTCGGTGGCTTGAACGTCTTCGCCATCGCCAGCAAAATTACGGTATTCCGCAAGCGACTGGGTGCCCAGCTCGATCCTGTCCATTAAAAAAATCACTTTATCGGCATCTTTGGACTGTGCGATCAACTGCGCCGATTTAAAGCTGGTCATGGTTTTACCTGAACCGGTGGTATGCCACACATAGCCCCCGAGGCGATCGGGGTTATTGGCCGCGCTACCCATTTGCTGCCAGTTGGTTTTGGCCACTTTGTCAGATATCGCATTGGCGGCGTAATACTGATAACTGCGCATTACCTTAAGCACGCCGTCGGTATCGTCGGCGACGGTATAAAAGCCAATCAACTGGTGCGCCATAGGGATAGAAAGCAAGGTAGAGGCGATGTCTTTCCAGTGGTTCATGGGTTCGTTATTAAAATCGGCCCAGTTAAATTGATAGTCTGGGTTAAACTTGCCGTCTAGCCCGGGGTTGGCAAAGTATTTTGCCTCGTTGGGCTCCATGGCCACAAACACCTGGATGAGCGAAAACAGGCCGCTAAATACGCCCTCTTTGCTGTATTTTTCAATTTGGTTTACTGCCTGGCTAACCGGAATGCCGCTGCGCTTTAGCTCTACATGGATCACCGGCATACCATTAATCAGTAATAACACATCACCACGTCTGTCGTTACGCAAAGGGCTGCCGCGTTCAAATTTAGGCTGTTGTACAATTTGGTAACGGCTTTGGCCTGCGGCGATTTCTTGGCGATCGTATATTTTTAAGCTGACTTCTTTGCCCATATGCAAAGTATCGGCTGGGTTATCGCGCTTAATCGCCACGGTTTTACCGTTAATTAAACCGTTGAGCTTGAGCGGGGTTTTAAGCTCTTTGATTTGCTCAATAATTTGCTGCATTTCTGTATCGGTTAACGGCACATCGTTTAAGCGATCCCGCTGGCGATTATTTTCAAACAAAATGTTTGCCCAGTTTTGCAGTAAATCTGCTTCGGTTTTGTTTTTGAGTATCTCTGTTTCCCAGCCCTTATGGGTCAGTACTTCAATAAAAGCCTGCTCAAATTGCGCTTCGGTTTTGAAGGTGATCATGGGCGCTCCCTATACGAACATTTTGCTTAAGCAGGCTTGCTTGATGTTATTGAGTTTGGTGATTTGTTGTTGGTGTTGGTTGATTAGGGCGTCGAGTTTTTGGAAGTAGTTGCCAATAGCGGTTTGTTCCTCTGAACTAGGCATAAGAATTTTCATGCGCCCAAGTTGCTTACCTGAAATCTCTAAAAAAGTAGAGCCTGACGCATGTTTAAGTGCAAACTCTTTGATTTTTTTGCCAGCTGAATAGATGAAATAGGGTGAAAATCCCTCTTTAACAATCAATGATTGAAAACCTTGATTAGTGGCGCCAGGTTTAGCAAGAATAGCCATATCACCTATGCCTGCTCTACTAGTAAAAAGAACCGTATTACCAGCGGGAAGTATCTTTGCAGAAGAATTATTCAGACCAAGAGCTGTAATCTTCTTCTGACTACCTTCAGCATACACATTACTTCCAATTTCAGTAGGTGAATACCAATCAATATCACCACCCCAAAATGCCGAAATTGACGTGCTGGGTGTCCCGCCCCCTATAATTTCAGCGACATCAGAACCTAGCTCCTTTTCCGCCCACTCCCCACTAAATCCTTTAAAGCGGATTTCCGGCATGGTTTCGCCTTGTTTGGGGAACATTTTTTCCAACATGGCTTTTTTAATGTTACTGAGCTTGTCATGCTTTTGTTGGTGTTGGTTGATTAGCGCGTCTAGCTTTTGGAAGTAGTTGCCGATTTGGGTTTGTTCTGGCTTGCAAGGCAGTGAAAACTGAATTCGCTGTAGCGATTCTTGGTTAATATTTGAATTTGCGGAGCTAGTAGAACTGGCAAGTATTTGCTTTCTACACTTAGACGTGGAAAAGACAAATCTATTAAAGGTTACATCCATGTCTAGACTAGGTCTGAATCGAATTATGAACCCAGAATAGGTGGTATCTGCCATGTTTTGAGGAACAACTGCGGCTTCACCAACTCCTTCGACCTTTACCGAAGATCGGATAAATAGAACATCTCCTTCATTAAGGCCGTAGTCCTTTCTTTGGTTTTCTGTACTGAAGGCTAGCCCCAGATTTTTAGTGCTCACTTCATTCTTACCGAAAACATCTTGTAAATTCACAAAAGGGTGACCATGTCCCATCGAAGTTTTGTCAAAGTTCATACCGTTTTTAAGAGAGCCTATCTCGCCTAGTGTGTATTGCTCCCACTCCCCACTAAAATTTTTAAACCGGATCTCTGGCACCTTGCTATCCACACTCATCTTATTCACCCTTCAATAAGCTGGTGAGCTCAGCCAAGCCCTGCATATCAAACTGATTACCCGTGAGCTCGCCCATCATCTGCGCCAATTGTTGCTCGGTGTTTTTTATCTCATTCGCCACCTGCGAGTAAGTGACGGCGTATTTGTCAGCAAGGGCTTGCACTTGGCTAGTGAGTTGGCTAATCACTGAGTTTGGCATAGCAGCAAGTTCGGTGCTTAATGGCGCAATCCATTTAAGGTGTAGCAGGTTATTCACCTGTTCATTGGTTAATGCTTCGATAGCTGTTTTGGTTTTTAAGTGCAGGGCAGCGGCGGCATCTTTGACCGTTTTTTTCAGGGCTTTTTCTTGATCAATTAATTTGCTTGCACCAATGATCTTGGCTTCGTAGCTTTCTTCTGCGAATTTAACTTTGCTGTCTTTTTGTTCTTTCAAGAAGACCTTGGCGGCTTTGCCTACTTCGGCATTGGCAAAGCCATCTTTGCTCTCTTTGACCGTATCTTGTTCTTTTTCTTCTTCACTTAGGGATTCTAACATTTCTTCAAGCTGGCTGGCGATCTCTGCCAGGCGGGTTTCTTGAGCGGCCAGGGCCTGTAAGTCATCACATAAGTAAGTTTGTTGCACTAAATCGAAGGGCAGTATGTGACCTTTCCAACCCTCTTGTATTTCGGTGTCTTTGCCGTCTTTCTTCTTGATGACGATATTAGGGTCAACTTGTCTGGTGGCGGCAAAGCCTTCGGTTTGCATCATTTCTAAATCTGCGCTGATGATTTGCCATTGGTTGTTTAGAAATTGGTAAGCCTGGTATTTGTCGATTAGGGCAATCGGGGCCAGGCGAGTAAATAGCTCGGCACTGAATACCGCCTCTTGTTGGTTACGCTTTACGCTTTGCCAGTTTTGTATTAACTGGGCGTTTAGCTGGTTATCAAAACCATTAAAGGCCTGGTTGTAGGCACTGATAAACGCTAACACCTGAGGGTGGCCACTAATGCTGGCGTTGACCTCTTGTTTGGCAATGGTCAGCTCACTGTAAGCGGCGGATTTTGGCGTAAACAGCGTACCGTGCAATTGCGGGAAGGCCTGCCAAAAATTGTGCAGTTCG
>POVV01000449.1_pt1 | contig 26823 bp, 23 predicted proteins | sample 1560271 | NCBI WGS metagenome assembly POVV01 (sample SAMN08337232, study PRJNA429181) | Bioreactor metagenome, whole genome shotgun sequencing project. | biome: cows' rumen and soil; feature: anaerobic; isolation source: anaerobic chemostat enrichment culture, galacturonate as sole carbon... | reverse complement strand
TACCAATACGCTTATCCGTCAAGGGGTACCAAGCATCGTTAACCCCTTTGATAAAAATGCGGTAGAAGCGGCTTTGCAATTAAAAGAGAAGCATGGCGGCAAGGTCACTGTTATTACCATGGGGCCGCCCCAGGCTAAAGATGCTCTTAAAGAATGCCTGGCAATGGGTGCTGATGAAGCCTTGTTAATTAGTGACAGAGCTTTTGGCGGCGCGGATACTTTGGCTACCAGCTATACACTGGCCTGCGCCATAAAAAAGCTGGGACACATAGACATGATTATCTGCGGCAAACAGGCGATTGACGGTGATACTGCCCAGGTAGGGCCTGAGATTGCCGAACATCTTGGTTTGACTCAGGTAACCTGTGTTTCCAAAATCGAAGTGGAAGGCAGCACTGTCAAAGTTGAGCGGGAACACGAAGAAGGCTATGAAATCATTGCAACGAAGATTCCGGTTTTGCTTACGGTGCTGAAATCCATTAACGAACCAAGACTCCCGACGGTTAAAGGAACCATGAAAGCTAACCGCAAAGAAATTCCTACCTGGACAGCCGGTGATATGGACGTTAATCCGGAGCAGCTTGGCCTTAAAGGTTCACCCACCCAAGTACGCCGCATCTTTACCCCGCAGCAACGCGTACAGGGGGAACTTATCCAGGCTGGTTCGGCTCGTGAAGCCGCAGCCAAGCTTGCTGGCAAATTATTAGCAGCAAAGATTGTATAACGGAGGCATTGACATGGCGGTAATAATTGATAAAGAAGATTGTATTGGCTGCAGTGCATGCATAAGTTCCTGCCCCTTTGGTGCAATGGTTATGGAGGATGGCAAAGCCTGCATAACCGATGCGTGCACCGTGTGCGGAGCATGTGTTGATGCATGTCCTGTAGGTGCAATTACCAAAGAAGCCCAGGCAAGCTCGGTAAAAATTGATAAAGAAGCTTATACAGATGTATGGGTATTTATCGAGCAGGTGGAAGGCGAAATCAGAAATGTAAGCCATGAACTTTTGGGTGAAGGCCGGAAATTGGCTGACGCCAAAGGGCAAAAACTGGCCGGAGTGCTAATCGGTGACGGCGTGGAGGCGCTGGCTAAGCAAGTGTTTGCCAGCGGCGCCGACAAAGTGTACTTGATAGAAGCTCCTGAGTTAAAACAATATAGTACTGATGGCTACACGGCTGTATTTACTGACTTAATTAATACTTACAAACCATCGGTAATTCTTATCGGTGCAACTAACGATGGGCGTGATCTTGGTCCCAGAGTGGCCTGCCGGGTTGGCACTGGCCTAACTGCAGATTGTACCGATCTTGGCATTGATGAGCAGACCGGACTTGTGGCCTGGACGCGACCTGCTTTTGGCGGCAATATTATGGCCACAATTCTTTGCCCTGAGCATCGTCCGCAGATGGGGACTGTACGGCCGAAAGTATTTAAGCGGCCTGAACAGGATTTTGCGCGCAGCGGAGAAATTGTGCGGGTTGCAAGCAAGGTAAGGAGCCAGGATATCCGTACCGAGCTGCTTGACCTTGTAAAAGTTTGTACAACTTCCTGCAACCTGGAGGAAGCTGAGGTTATTGTTTCCGGCGGGCGGGGAATGTGCAAGCCTGAGAACTTTTGTCTGATTGAGGAACTGGCTAATGTTCTTGGCGGTGTTGTCGGAGCATCCCGTGCTGTTGTCGATGCCGGCTGGAAGCCGCATTTCCACCAGGTAGGACAAACCGGAAAAACAGTTGGCCCCAAGGTTTATTTTGCCTGCGGTATTTCCGGTGCTATTCAGCATGTAGCCGGCATGTCATCATCGGATGTGGTAATTGCCATCAATAAAGACGCCGATGCACCGATCTTTAAGGTTGCGGATTACGGCGTAGTTGGTGATGTAATGGAAGTTTTGCCTGCTTTAATTGAAGAATTTAAAAAGGTCAAGGCAGGCTAGGGTGTTTGTCCGGTAAGAAAGCAATTTTGCAACGGGAGGTGTCAAGGGTGACAACATATAATAACGTACTGTATCAAACTGACAATGGGATTGGAATGATTACCTTAAACAGGCCGAAGGCGTTAAATGCCCTGAACTCTGAGCTTCTGACAGAATTGAATGGTCTGCTGGATGAGATTGCGCAGGATGATAGTGTGAAAGTAGTAATAATTACCGGCAGTGGTGATAAAGCCTTTGTGGCTGGCGCCGATATTGCAGAAATGCAAAATATTTCGCCGCTGGAAGGGCGGGCCTTTGGGAAATTTGGCCAGGCTATCTTCAATAAGCTGGAAAATATTCCGCAGCCGGTAATTGCGGCTGTTAATGGTTTTGCCCTGGGTGGCGGTTGCGAGCTGGCTATGGCCTGTGACATACGCATAGCATCAGACAAGGCTAAATTTGGCCAGCCTGAGGTGGGCTTGGGGATTGTACCGGGATTTGGCGGAACGCAGCGCTTGCCACGGTTGATTGGTAAAGGCCGGGCCAAAGAACTGCTGTATACTGCCGATATGATTAATGCGGAAGAAGCTTACCGGATTGGATTGGTTAATAGAATTGTTGCTGCTGAAAAATTGCTGAGTACGGCTAAAGAACTGGCTGAAAAGATTATGGCACGCGCGCAGGCAGCTGTTCAGTTGTGCAAAGCGGCGGTAAATACCGGCATGGATACCGATTTGGAATCCGGTATTGCTTATGAGGCGGAAGTTTTTGGCTTATGCTTTGCCTCTGCCGATCAAAAAGAAGGTATGAGTGCATTTATAGGAAAGCGGAAACCGAATTTTTCCAATAAATAAGTAAAAAGCTCAAAATAAGTGACCTCAACTTCTGACTAGGAAAATATTGGGATTATTGCTAAATAGGTGCTGTTTAATCCATGGTATGGTAATTGTCTTAATTAAAGTGAAGCTGTATACTGGCGGTAGGAGGTGGCAGTATGCAGAAGCAGGAAGCAGTTGCTGCTCGCCTTACTCTTTTGGCTAATTCAATTTGCAGGAAGTGTCTAATGAGTGAGGCTTGCGACGGTATCCCAATGTGCGGAGATATTAAGCTATTGAAAGAGGCCGCAAAACTCCAGGAAAACCACTGATATCTTTATGAGTTGCACCCGTTTGGGTGCAATTTTCTTTGTTTGTTGTTTGCAGACGGTGAACCTTGAATAATAAAAAGCCTCATGATATATTATATATGTGAAGTTCATATGGGACTGGATGGGGCCTGGAGCATGTTAGCAATGGAAGCATAATTTTGCCTGTGGGCAAGGTTATGCTTTTAAAAATTTGCGCAGGAAAATTACCACCACTAAGCCGGGAGGCTGGTTATACAGGGAGGGCTACTTATGAATAGAATCAATCTTATTGCATTAGGTGTGCGTGATATTAAAAAATCCCGTGCTTTTTACCGGGATGGACTGGGATTTGCTACACGTAATAATGAGGAAGATCCACAAATTGTATTCTTTAATAATGGCGGCACAAAACTTGAATTATATCCACTTGAGGAATTGGCAAAAGATATTAACGAAGCTAATCCTCCCGCAATTAGCAACGGCTTTTCCGGAATTACCTTAGCCTATAATGCCAAGAGCAAAGAAGAAGTCGATAGCATATTCAGCAAGATTGAAGGTATCGGTGGCAGTATCGTCAAACAACCACAGCTCGTCTTTTGGGGCGGATATAGTGGCTATTTCAGAGATCTGGACGGGTATTATTGGGAAGTGGCCTATGCAGACTCATGGAAGTTTGATGAAAATGACATGCTGATTATAGAAGGATAGTGGTTACATCGGTGAGCCGATCATAGACAGTATAAAACGAATTCCTAGATAGGCCGCTTCTAATTCAAGTAAACATCCAAATGAGTACCCTGATTTGAAAAAGCCAGGGTACTTTTTTGCTTCTTGGCTATTTATAATTTCGTTTTCGCACAGCCTTCTGCTACTCCTTGACATACAATCGGTGATTTTACTTTACCATTAGAATGTTGAGTTATTATTGGCATAATTTTTGCAATAGCATGTTAAGAATACTCATACATATTTTACAAAAGAGATGGATTTTTATGCAATGAAAAGTTTATACGTTTTTCCGATAATAAAAACAGGTGCCACATGAGCGTAGGCACCTGCTTGGTATTGGCGAAGGGTTATTTTTGCATATAGTATTCCGATGCTTTAAGCTGGTGAATTAGTTTTTTCATAAACTCCTTCTTAATACCGGGAATTTCATCCGGGTTATATTTATAGAAACCCTCGCCGGATTTAAGGCCAAGTTTCCCCTCTGCTACCTTTTGTTTTAAGAGGTCATTGGCCTCCTTGCGATTGTCCATTTCTTTCAGGAGATTATTGCCGACGATGCACCAGATATCAAGTCCCCCAAAATCGGCAACTTCCAGTTGTCCGGTGGTTGCGTAGCGAAAAGCCGGTCCAAATTTGAGTGCTTTATCAATGTCGGCAGGTTCGGCGACTCCCATTTCGATCAGGGAGAAAACCTCGCGGGCAACACCTTGCTGGATGCGGTTGGCAACCAGGCCGGGAACATCTTTAAGCACTTTGACGGTTTGTTTCTTAGCAGTGGCAAACATGGCTTCCACTTCGTTATAAATATCTTCCGGCATGTTGCCAAAGCAGGACAGTTCCACAATTGGCATTAAATGTGCAGGGTTATACCAGTGATTAACAAGCATGCGTTGCCGGCGTTCCGGGGGAACCAGTGCCATCATGCCATCAAGGGGAAGACTGGAAGTATTGCTGGCCAAAATAGTGTGTTTTGGACAGAATTCATCAAGCTGCTTAAAAAGATTTTGTTTAAGCTCCAGATTTTCGGGAGCGGCTTCGATTACAAAATCTCTGTCTTGAACTGCTTGACGCAGGTCGCCATAGGTTTTAATTCTGGCAAGAGTGGCTTGTACGGCCTCAGGCTCAATGAAGTGTTCTTCAACTAATAAGGCAAGTTCATCGGCTATATCAGTCAGTGCTTTTTTTAGCTGGTTCTCGTAAGCATCATATAAATTTACATTGTAGCCATACATGGCAAAGGATAAGGCAATACCGTGCCCCATAGTACCTGCGCCGATGACACCAATATTCTGTATCATGTTTTTCACCTGCCTATTTCTTTTTTAGTCCCAAAATTTCTCTGGCCTCATCGGGCGTAGCGACTTCTTTGTTGGCTTCTTTAATTAAGCGGGCAGCGCGGGAGACAAATTGGGCATTTGAGGCTGCCAACTGTTTTTTTGCATAATAGACATTATCTTCCATGCCTACGCGAATATGACCGCCTAAGGCGAGGGTTGCAAACAGAATCGGTAGATGACCTTGTCCGATACCGAAGGCCGACCAGGTTGAATCCTGGGGAATTAAGCTCTTGAGGTATACGAGGTTTTCCACTGTGGCTGCAGTGCCGCCTGCGGCTCCCAAAACAAACTGGAAGTGTGCGGGCGCCGCAATAACGCCTTTTTTCATATAATAGAGGGTGTTATAAATCATACCTGCGTCAAAAATCTCGATTTCCGGTTTTACGCCATTTTCAAGCATGGTTTTACCGAGATTTTCTAAAAATTGCGGAGGATTAAGGAAGAGTCCGCTGTGCATCCAGTTCATAGAACCGGCATCATAGGAAGCCATTTCCGGTTTTAATTCAATAAAATGCGCCATCCTGGTCTCGTCAGTCGCGTGTAAATCACCCGAGGTGGTCAGGTTGAGGATAATGTCGCATTTGCTCCTGATAAGCCCGACTGTCTCACGGAACTTGTCTTTGGACATAGTGCCGTTGCCATTTTCATCCCTCATGTGCAGATGGGCCACAGCAGCGCCGGCCTGCCAGCATTCATAGACATCGTTGGCGATTTCTTTAGGTGTTAAGGGAATGTTAGGATTATGCTCTTTAGTTGGAAAAGCACCTGTTGTTGCAACTGTAATAATTGTTTTGTTCATGATAGTTCACCTCATAAGTTTTTTTGTTTTTTTACTGTGGTAGCGATTCCCGGGATCGCCGCGTAACAATGGCTGTCAATTTTTTTGGCTTGTGGTACTGCATGCGTATCTTTGTGTGGTGTTGTAAGGCTCAATAAAAACATAAAGCAATTTTCGTGCCAAAAGTAAAAAAAGAGGAGGTTGTTTAAAAAACGTTACATTTTTTGCTAAGCGAATTATTATTAAAAAAGACACACGGCTATTATTACGGCAACTTTCTAAGGCCATACAGGAGGTGGAGGCGTTGAAAAATAAAATAGAAAATAGAGAAGCTGTTTTATTAGAAAATTTGGTAGAAAAAATTCAAAAAGCTGATTTGGAAACGGCGATATGCCAAGAGATTGTTGGCAGTTTGCAGAAGGTGTTTAGTGAGCTAGCTGACCTTAGAGATATTGGCGATTATTTGTATGATGGAATTTATATCACTGACGGTAAAGGAAAGACTTTGTATGTAAACAAGGCATATACCAGAATTACCGGTATTCGAGCTGATGAAGTAGTCGGAAAATATGTCGATGACCTGTTGGCTGAAGGCGTTTATGTAAATGCAGTAACACCGGAGGTAATTCGCTGCAAAAAGCAAGTAAACGCTGTGGGGGCAAGTCTGAAGAACAGGACGAAAATGCTGATTACCGGAATTCCCGTTTTGGATGCGAAGGGTAATGTTAAAAAAGTCGTGACCATTGATCGGGAAATCACCGAATTACTACAAATGAAAGACGAACTGGAAGCGTCCCAAAAAAAGATGAAAGCAGTGGAAAAGGATAAGGTGAGAAGTGCTTTAGAAGTGGAACACCTTAGAAAGCTGCAGCTCAATGATAATATGATTGGCAACAGCCCGGAGACTCATAAAGTTATGAAACTCATTAGGCAAGTGTCCGATCTTGATGTTACTGTACTGATAACAGGAGAAACCGGCTCAGGCAAAGAGGTGGTTTCCAATGAAATCTATGCAAACAGTACGCGCAAGAAGGGGCCATACATAAAGGTTAATTGTGCGGCAATTCCCGCCAACCTATTGGAAGCAGAACTTTTTGGCTATGCCAAAGGCGCATTCACAGGCGCAATTAGCTCCGGTAAAATAGGATTGTTTGAATTGGCAGATAAAGGGACAATATTGCTTGATGAAATCGGTGATATGCCCATGGAATTGCAGTCGAAGCTGCTAAGAGTAATTCAGCATAAGGAAATAACCCGCATTGGTGGTACTAAACCTATTAAATTGGATGTACGAATTTTGTCGGCAACCAATTGTGATCTTAAAGAGCTTGTGAAACAAGGGCGGTTTCGCGAAGACTTGTACTACCGGCTGCATGTATTTCCGATACATATTCCGCCGCTGCGGTCACGGACGGAAGATATTGAGACCTTAGCCCGGCATTTTTTTGGAATATACAATGCAAAATATGCAAAAAATGCTGCTTTGGATAAGAAGGGATATGCAATTTTGCAACAGTATTCATGGCCGGGAAATATTCGCGAACTGCAAAATATAATTGAAAGACTTGTTATTATATCAGAACCAAATGGAACCATTAACAGTGAACAATTAGGTGCTTTGTTAAATATAAACCCGGCCTATGTGGCTGAACTTGATGTCGAAGCAATTGGGCTAAAAGAAATTGTTAATAATGTCGAGAAAAAGACCATTGAAAAGGTATTGGCTCAATATGGCAGTACGAGAAAAGCTGCTCAAGTATTAAAGGTTGATCAATCAACCATTGTAAAAAAAGCCAAAAGGCTCGGAATTGTGTTAAAAGATGAAAAGATGCATCACTAGTGATGCATCTTTTCATCTTTTAACAATAGCTCGGAGGCAAGGCAGTAATGGAGTTCATTCAATTCTTTTGATGAATATTGTCATCAAAAGAATTGAATGACACCGAATTTTGTCACAATAGAATAAGTTTTTTATATTGGCATGATTATTGCGAAAGAATTAAGTGTGGAGTTGAAGGCTACATTGTTAGAAAGTGAGGAGAAAGCAATAAAAGATAGATTTGGCATTCTAAAATAACACAGAAGAATGGAGTGGGATAATGATAAATCGCATACTTATGTTCTTTGTAAATTTGATGCAAAAGTATTTGCCGGATCCGTTTACCATTGTTTGGATTATTACTTTGTTTGTTGGTGCGCTGGCTATATGTATAACGAATAAATCGCCGTTGGAAGTAGTTGAGTACTGGGGTAAAGGCTTTTTTGATATCTTAGCTTTTGCTATGCAGATGTCTTTGGTTTTGATAACCGGCTATGCTTTGGCTTCAGCGAAAATTGTACGCAAGCTGCTGCAAAAGATTGTACTAATTCCGCGTACGCCAAAACAAACTATATTATTTATTGGTTTTGTCTCAATGGGCCTGTATTATCTTAACTGGGGACTAGGATTGATTGCCGGTGGTTTTTTGGCTCGCGAAGCGGCAAAACAGCATACCGATACTGACTTCCGCGTATTGGTAACAGCCGTATTTTCGGGAATTATCATAACCCATGGGGGGCTATCGGCTTCGGTTCCGCTGGTCATTAACACCAAAGGCCATTTTCTTGAAAGTCAGATGGGACTTGTTCCGTTAACGCAGACTATATTTCACCCCCAAGCATTATTTATCACAATTACTTTGGCAATTCTAATCCCCATCGTTTGTATGTTTATGCTTCCTAAAAAAGAAGATACCGTTATCGCCGATCCGGCGTTATTTCAAGATGAAATGGATTTGGATGCAGCTGCTTCCGGTTCTGAACTGCAGTTGGCAGATAAAATGGATCAAAGTCCTATTCTCAACTATACGTTGGGATTAGCCGGTCTTGTTTATCTTATTGCCTACTTCATGAAAAATGGATTTAACCTTAATGTTAATATTTTGATTTTTATGTTTATTGTATTAGGCATATTGGCTCATGGTACTTTGTATAATTATGCTAAGGCTATCAGTAAAGGTACTTCTACTGCCAGTGGAATTATTCTGCAATTCCCCTTTTATGCCGGTATTATGGGCATTATGCATGGCAGTGGATTGGTTCATGTTATTTCTGACGGCTTATTAAGTATTGCTACCTATGATACTTTTGAACTGGCCTGTTATTTTTCATCGCTGATTATTAGCATATTTGTTCCTTCCGCTGGCGGTCACTGGGTTGTTCAGGCGCCGTTTATGCTGCCTGCAGCAGCAACCTTGGGAGTAGAGCCTTGGAAGGTTGCGATGGGGGTAGCCTGGGGCGAAAGCATTTGGAATATTGTTTGCCCGTTCTGGGCTTTGCCGCTGCTTGCTATCGCTAACATGAATCTCCGTGATTTAATGGGATTTTCTGTACTTTTGTTCATCATCGGCAATATAGTTGCAATTGCAGGTATTCTTTTAATACCCCATTAAAGAGTAGTTATTTGGATTAAAATAGAAAAATCCTCCGCCTGGGGGGATTTTCTATTTGGCCATAGTTCTGCCAGCAAAAATGAGAAAGGATTACCGGTTTATGACAGACACAGAATTGCTGAATTGTTTTCTCTATGTTGCCCCTCTTTTGCCCGATTTGCTGCCAAATGATTTTTGCGTTGCCGTTACTGACAGAGAAAAATATTTATTAGCAAAACCGAGCAAAAAAATTAATTTGAACATTTCCCCAGGAACCTTATTAAAACCTGGAACATCGGTATTTACTGCTATGGCGGAAAATCGACGGGTTGTTGTCAAGGCTGATAAGTCTCTTTTTGGTGTTCCGTATATCGCTTATGCGTACCCAATTATCAATAAAACTGGGGAAGTAATAGGCTGCATATCGGTTGCCGAGCCGGTTGACCGCCAGGAAAACCTAAAAAAAATGGCGGAAAACTTAGCGGACAATATCAGTATGCTGGCCAGTACCTCAGAAGAGATTTCGGCACAAGCACAGGAGATTGCCGCTGTTAGTAACAAGTCTTCCCAGAGGATGAGCGAATCAATGAAATATGTTCAGGAAACTGAGGCTGTATTAAATTTGATAAAAAATATATCAACCCAGACCAACCTTCTGGGGTTAAATGCGGCTATCGAAGCGGCCAGGGTTGGTGAGCAGGGCCGTTCCTTTGCGGTGGTTGCTGCGGAAATACGCAATCTTGCGGTTTCGTGTGCCGAGTCGGTAAAAAAAGTTGAGACAGTGGTCAAGATGATAGAAGCCGACAGTGAGGAAAACTATCGCCAGGTTAACAGCATTGAAAATATGATCGGTCAGGTATCTGGTGCTATAACTGAAGTGGCCCGAGAAGTTGAACAGGTGAATATAATGGCTGGAGAACTTGATGGGTTAGCAGTAAAGTTATTTCAGGGGTAGCATCAATAAAAAGTAAAAGCATTATTTGTCTAAAAAAGACGACAAATAATGCTTTTACTTTATAGTAATATTGTGGTTACTTTTGTTTCAGATAAGCATTGCCAATTGCGTCGGCGGCCAGAATGGCAGCATAAACAGTATTGGGGCTAACGCTAAAAGGTTGGTTATGGATGGTTTCGCCGGGAGCGCAGGTCGCCTCGGCTACCTGACGGATTTTTTCCGGGGTGATCTGTTCGACACCGATTTCTTTAAGGGTAACAGGCAGGCCAACAGATTTGCAGAAATGCAGTACTTCCTCCAGCTCGCGGGATGAGCGATTTTCAAGTACTAATTGGACAAGCGTACCGAAAGAAACCTTTTCGCCATGATAGGCATGATGGGTTTCCGGCAATACGGTCAAGCCATTGTGTACTGCATGAGCTGCTGCAAGACCTGAACTTTCAAAACCAAGTCCGCTCAGCAGTGTATTAGCCTCTACTACTTTCTCCACAGCCTCGGTGGCGACACCTTGTTCCAGTGCTAATTTGGCATGTAGGCCGTATTCGATTAGAATATCATAACATAGCTTGGCCAGACACAGGGCGGCGGAGGTGGATAAGCCGCCGGGGAGATTGCCGGCAAAGGCTTTGGCGCAGGCATCGGCTTCAAACCAGGTAGCCAGTGCGTCGCCCATTCCTGATACAAACAGGCGGACAGGAGCCTGAGCAATAACGGCAGTATCCACAAGTACCAAATCAGGATTTTTCGGCAATACCAGATAGGAATCAAAAACTCCTTCCGGGGTGTAAATGACAGATAAAGCGCTGCAGGGTGCATCGGTTGCAGCAATTGTCGGAACAATAGCAACCGGGATTTTTGCTGTGTACGCGGCGGCTTTAGCAGTATCCAGTGCTTTGCCACCACCGGCGCCAACGATGATATTAACATCATTCTGCCTGATGTTGGCTACTATCCGGTCGATTTCGGGTTGTGAGCATTCGCCGCCAAAGTGTTCAATGATATAGCTGACCTTGTGTTCTTTAAAACTGGTTTCCAGCACTTTTTGGATGGTGTCAAGGCCGCGTTTGCCACCAAGGACTAAGGCTTTAGTTCCCAGACCGGCAACATGTTTGCCGATGTCATCCAGAGCGCCGGCGCCCTGTACATAACGGCCTGGAGAAATCATGATTTTGTTCACATAAACCCCTCCTCTTTATTTCGAAAGGCTATATACTGACTTTAACTAGTAGTTTCACTTTGGCGGGCAGTTACCTGCCGGTAATTTTGCTCTAATAAGGTAGAATTTTGCTGTTTAATCATTTGCTGATTATGCAACTGCCAATTAGGAGTTTAAAGTCTGCTGGCAAAAGCGCAGTAACCGTTATTGCCGGTTTATTCCCGGTTGTTCAAAGCCTATTGTGGCAGCAGAAGAGGAATCGTGCGCCATGAAAGCGAATAAATGCGCAAGCAGGTGGCGGTTTTGAATCGCCGTAGAAATGGAATTTATGGAAGCAAAAAGGGTACCTATAACAGTGTGTCCGATACAGGATAAGGGGGGCCTTTATAGTTGAAATCACATATGATTTCAACTATAATAATTAGTATGAATACAAATGATATTAACAAGAAAGAAAAGGAAAAACCCCGTTTAGTGAAGACACAGTTAGCTTATGAATTTATTCGTTCACGGATTCTTGACGGCACTTATGGGCCGGGAGATAGAATTGTTATCGACCGTGTTGCAGCCGAATTGAATTTAAGTATTAGTCCAGTCAGGGAAGCAATTCGCCAATTAGAAGCCGATGGATTAATTCAAATTACCCCATATAGTGGTGCTGTCGTACAACTCATGAATAGTACGGACCATGAAGAGACACATTTGGTGATGGCATTTCTCGATGCAGGAGCTACACTCCTCGCAGCCGGCAAAATGACAGAACAAGATATCCATGAACTTGAACAAATCAATCACGAGATACAGGAAGCGTTGGATGATATGGATTTTGAGCAAATTGGGGTGTTGAATAGAAAGTTTCATGAAAAAATTTATGAAAGATGCGGTAATACTTATCTTGTTGATCGATTGCAGCAGGCGTGGCAGCGGCTGGAACAAATCCGTAAATCGTTTTTTACATTCACACCTCGCCGGGTAAAAGAGTCGATCAAAGAGCATTATGAACTGATACAGTTATTTAAAGAGAAGGCCCCACCGGAAAAGATTGAAAAGTTTGCGCAACAGCATAAAATGAGAGCGCTGCAGGCCATTCAGCAGCGTAAGGATAAAAGAAAAAAATAAGACCATTTTGGCAATTGTATAGTAACCACTCAAACCAAGGACATTAGTTCTTGGTTTTTTTGTTTCTAATACTAAAAATAAAATAGAATATGCTGAAAATTTTCTTAAAAAGAACTATTGAAAAAGATAAAGTAATCATGTATTATATAACCATAAATCATGCATGATTTAATAAGTTAAAAACGATGATTATAAAAGGGAGTGATTTTACTGAGTGGGATATATGGATTGTATGTGTCAAATAACCATATCCTGGTTCCTCCAGAAAACCTACGCTCAGATAGGATAAAATAATCAAAGGGGGGCAGTTTGCTGATGTTAGAAAAAGTGGAAATAAATGCACTGAAGCAAGAAACCGAAATAAGGCCGACAAAACAGCGTTTTTTTATAGTAGGGATGCTTTTTATCGGTATCATGGTAGCCTATTTAGATCGGGTAAACGTATCTATTTTAGGTGCCAATGATGAATTTTTGACATACATGGGAATTCAGGGGGAGCCAATTCAAATCGGCATGATGATGTCTATGTTTTTGGCGGCCTATGGAATCGCAAATGTAACACTCAGTCCGCTTGGAGACTATTTGGGACCCCGCAAGGCCATGTCTTTGTGCATTGTCATATGGACAATATCGCTTTTTATCGGAGGCTTTGCAACCAGTTTTTCTATGTTCATTATCGCCCGGATCATATTAGGTGTTGGCGAAGGCTGGTATTATCCAATGCAGAGCGTGTTTATAAAAAACTGGATTCCGCCACAGGAGCGCGGCCGGGCCAATGCGGTATGGGTTATCGGTCAATCACTGGCTCCGGCGATAGCTATGCCTCTGTTTGCTTATGTTATTGGGCATTATGGCTGGCGTGACAGTTTTTATTTGTGCATAGTGCTCGGCTTAATTCCCCTGTATTTGTTCTGGTTTCACTCTACTGATAAGCCCAGTACACATAAGAAGGTTAATGCGGCAGAGTTAAAATATATCGAAGAAGGGTTAGCTAAAGAAGTTAAAAGTACCCAGGTTGGGGAGAAACAGTCATTCTGGGAAAGAGTCAAGCCATTTTCAACAAATTATAAATACTGGTTGCTGGTTTGCTGGTATATGAGTCTGCAATTCATGTACTGGGGGCTTGTTTCCTGGCTGCCGGCTTATTTAAAAACAGCCAAAGGGTTTACCTGGGCGGAAATGGGCTGGATGGCGTCTATGCCGTTTGTGTTCGCCGTCATGACGAAAGCGGGAGCCGGTTGGATAAATGACAAAATAGGCAGAAGCGGTCCGTTGCTTTTGGCAGCTATGCTCTTAGGTTCCCTGTCGATTTATGGCGCAGCCACCATCAGTGGGAAATATCCCGCAGCAATCTTGTTAACTTGCGCCTTTGGCTTTATTACGATGGCGACATCGGCAGCCTGGACGCTGCTGCAGGGACTGGTTCCCGCCAATTCCCTGTCTACTGCGGGAGGAACAATGAACGGTATCTCCACAGGGTTATCGGCTTTGTCACCGGTTATTATCGGGTCTGTTATCGCTCTTACGGGGAGTTATGACAGCGGCATAATCAGTTTGGTGATTGTGGGCCTTTTCGCGGCAACTGCGGCAGGGATCTTGACGGCAAAGAAATGCTAACCTGCGTAATCGCCTCACAAGCTGGGGTGTAAATATTATTACTTATAGGGGGATATGAAAATGAAAATTACCAGTGTAGACATTATTGATGTGGCAAATGATTTCCGTTCCGCAACAAGCAAATGGAGACCGGTGGTAGTCCGGATTAATACAGATGAGGGTATCAGTGGCTTTGGTGAAGTAGGGTTGGCCTACGGTGTGGGTGCTTCAGCCGGTTTTGGCATGGCAAAGGATCTGGCGCAAATTCTTATTGGCATGGATCCTATGAAAAATGAGGCCATCTGGGATAAAATGCAGAAAAAGACCTTCTGGGGTCAAGGCGGCGGAACTGTCTTTACCGCAGGGATGAGCGGCATTGATATAGCGCTGTGGGATATCAAAGGAAAAGCGCTTAATGTACCGGTTTATCAACTGTTAGGCGGCAAAACCCGCGACAAAATCAGGACTTACGCCAGTCAACTCCAGTTTGGCTGGGGTGAAGGAGCCGATAAAGCCATGCTTGTCGAGCCGGAGCAATATGCCGAAGCGGCGCGTATTGCCGTGGCCGAAGGTTATGACGCAATCAAAGTAGATACAATTGCCATGGATGAACAAGGCAATTGGAATCAAAGAAATCTTAATGGGGTTCTTCCCGATAAAGTATTACGGTTAGGCTATAACCGGTTAAAAGCGATGCGAGAGGCAATTGGACCTGATGTGGATATTATCGCGGAAATGCACGCATTCACCGATACTACAGCCGCGATACAGTTCGGAAGAATGATCGAAGAATTGGGTATTTATTATTATGAAGAGCCTGTATCGCCATTGAATCCGAAACAAATGAAAAAGGTTGCTGAAAGTGTCAATATTCCTATCGCCTCCGGTGAAAGAATCTATACCCGGTGGGGTTACAGGCCGTTCCTCGAAGACGGTTCACTGGATGTCATCCAGCCGGATATTTGCACCTGCGGCGGGATAACCGATGTAAAGAAAATTTGCGATATGGCTCATGTGTATGATGTAACTGTGCAGATACACGTGTGCGGCGGTCCGATTTCGACTGCGGCAGCACTGCATATGGAAGCCGCGATTCCCAACTTCATCATCCACGAACTGCATAGATACGCGCTGCTCGAACCTAATACCAAGACTTGCAAATATAACTACCTGCCTAAAGACGGTTTCTATGAAGTGCCGGAATTACCGGGACTTGGCCAGGAACTGACTGAGGAAGCAATCAAAATATCAGATAAAGTCACTGTGAAGTAAGGGTATCAGCTGCAAGGATAGTGTCAAAGGACAAATACCAAAGGTGTTTGTCCTTTGGCAATTAAACTCTGCTTCAAATATATTAGGAGCTGCTTACGGGGAGTTTTATTGGCCGGTTCTAAAGATCACCGGCAGTCGTATTGCCTCTGAGAAGATGAGAGGGTGTTACAATCTGAATCTGAGTAGTTATTGACGGGGGAGGGAAATAAATTATGGGCAGTGAGCAGGAAGGCATACTAGAGAAGGTAGCAGCGGCCTTGCCTTTGGTGCATAGAGTCTTCGACGGCGAGATTGGGATCGCACTTGCAGACACCGAAAAGATGCTGATATATTACCCGGCAAAAGATCTTGATTTTAAAACGCCAAGCAACTTTCCTTTTAGAGAAGGTTCGGCAGTACACGAGCTTATTCATAAAAAGTTGCCCTATTTGAAGCGGAAAATGGATAAGACCCTGCATGGGGTTCCCTATAAGGTGATGGTAACAGCAATTTATAATAATGCTAATGAAACCGTTGGTGCCATAATTATTTCCCAGTCGTTGGACCACCAGTCAAGTCTTAAAGATATGGCGGGGAGCCTGCTAAATAATATAAGTACTTTAGCAAGCACAACAGAAGAAATAACCGCGCAGTCTGAGGAGATAGCCGGTATTGCCCGCACCTTGGCAGGGGTTGCGAAGGAGTCGCAGAGCCAGGTGCTTGAGACGAATCGAGTTCTTGGCTTTATCAGAGAAATAGCCGGTCAAACCAATTTGCTGGGACTCAACGCAGCAATAGAAGCGGCCAGAGTTGGTGAGCAGGGCCGGGGCTTCAGCGTGGTAGCTGAGGAAATCCGTAAATTGGCGGCTAACAGCGCGGAATCTATTACGAAGATTAGCGCCATTATAAACGAAATCCAAGCCAGCAGTGCAGCGACATATAGCCAGATTAGCCTGGTGGATGAAGGCATTTATCAGGTGACTGAGGCGATTACGCATATTGCCGGGACAACACAGGAATTGCGGACAATGGCGCATATGCTGGATGAGAAAGCCGATGTATTCTAAATGTGGAAAATCCAATAAGGCTCATGGCTGATCTGCATATGAAGAAAAGCAGGAGGGAACATCATGGCAATAATAGTAATGTTATATCCGAAATCAAGGCTTGAAGCCGCGAGGATTGAGCTTCCCGCAGACATGACTTTCCGGTTTTTGGAATCGTATTCACATGAAGCGATTATTGAGGCATGTCAGGGCGCAGATTGTTTACTGTTACCGGCGATGGTGACATCACTTCCAGAAGCCGTGTTAAGCCAACTGCGTGATATTAAGCTGATTCAATGTCCTGGAGCCGGCTTCGATCATATTGATTTAGAGGCCACTGCCCGTATAGGAATCCCAGTTGCCAATGCTCCGGGACAAAACCTCGCCTCGGTGGCAGAATTCACTATTGGACTTATTATTGCTTTACAGCGACAAATAATTGTTAGTGATTACAACATCAAATCAGGGAACTATCAAGTGTTTCGCGAGCAATTGCTTAACCAGGGCATCGCGGAAATCGGCGGGAGCCGGGTGGGCCTTATCGGTCTTGGTGCTATTGGCTGTCAAACGGCAAGACTGCTTCATATGTTACATGCCTCAGTAAGCTATTATGCCAAGAGTAGAAAAAGCCCGGAAGTAGAGGCGTCGCTGCACATAGAATATCAATCACTTGAGGAACTGCTGGCTGAGAGCGATGTGGTGAGTATCCATGTACCGCTTGCCCCGGAGACCAGGGGAATGCTTGGGCGTCGTGAGCTGGGGTTAATGAAACCTGGTTCTTTGCTTATCAACACGGCGCGCGGTGAAATCATTAATCAGGCAGACTTGGCGGAATTCCTGGAAAATGGACATCTTGGCGGTGCCGCTATAGATACCCTTTATCCGGAACCTCCTGAAGCGGACCATCCGCTGCTGAATCTTTCGTTAGCAGCAAAGAACCGCCTGCTGTTAACTCCCCATGTCGCAGGGGTGACAATTGGGGCTTTCAGCAGGATGATGAGTGTGGCGTTTGCGAATATGAAGTGCGCTGCGCAAGGAAAATCAATTAATCATGTAGTGAATGGTATTAACCGGCGCGGAGGCCACAGGATAAGTAGTGAAGGGCTTTAAGCAATGACAGAATACACGTTGGGCAGGATAATGGGAAACACTGTCGCTTCTATCTGGCTGCATATCCGGCAAATACATGAAATTTATTAGAAGGAGCGTTTTTTATGTCCGTGAAATCTCCTAACCGTTGGCTAATCCTTTTATCCGGTGTTTTAATTAATATGTGCGTAGGCGCATCCTATGCCTGGAGTGTATATCAAAAGCCGCTCATCGACATGTTTAAATGGTCCACCAATGAAGTTTCCCTGGCGTTTACTCTTTCCTTCGGCCTTGTGCCGCTGGCGATGATCATTGCGGGAAGATTTCAAGATCGGCAAGGGCCTAAGCGGGTCATCTTTTTGGGTGGAATTATTTATAGCTTAGGCATCATCGGTACCGGCTTTACTACCAGTCTCAGCTCTTTATATATGACTTACGGCGTGCTTTGCGGGCTGGGTATCGGTACAATCTATACCTGCACAGTAGCCAATACGGTGAAATTTTTTCCCGACAAACGCGGCTTGGCTTCCGGACTTGTCGTAGCAGGTTTTGCCTCAGGAGCAGTGATCCTTGCTCCCCTGTCTTCTGCTTTGATTGAGGCATATGGTGTTTTGACCACCTTTAAGCTGCTGGGTTGTGCCTATTTACTGATAATCTCGGTTTGTACGTTGCTGGTAGAAACAGCACCGCCAGACTACAGACCCGCGGGCTGGAATCCCCCGGTGCCGTCCCCCGCTGCAATCGTTGGTACCGATAAGAACTGGCGTGAAATGCTGGTAGATCCTACTTTTTATATCCTATGGGGCATGTATACGATTGGCTGTGTTTCAGGTCTGATGGTTATCGGGCATGCATCGCCGATTGCTCAGGAAGTCATCAAACTCGATTCTCAGACTGCGGCTATGGCTGTCGGTTTCCTGGCATTGGCCAACACGGGCGGACGAATCTTGTGGGGATGGGTTTCTGATAAGATTGGCCGTTATAACGCAGTGATGATTATGTTTATCCTTGCGGGAGTCACCATGTTTGCGATGACAAAGGTATCGACGTTTTTGCCGTTTATGGCTGTTCTGATGACAGTTGGCCTTTGTTACGGCGGCGTTATGGGGGTATTTCCCTCGATCACGGCTGATATGTTTGGCTCGAAAAATTTAGGCGTAAATTATGGAATCATTTTTACTGCTTTTGGGCCGCCGCTGTTATCGGCCCGCGTCTAGCCAGTCATTTTAAAGAGCTTAACAGCGGTGATTACAACCAGGCTTTCTTGATTTCCGCAGGACTTAGCATTATCGGTATTTTGCTTACCTGTATTGCGCAATACAAAAAGAAAAAGTCTGTTATAGTTAAGGCGGCTCGCTAGCGTAAACTGCCGGAGGGTCCTGCAATGGCTGCTGTAAAAGCTGCTCTAACGGTAATAAAGGATATCTATTCAATAAAGCGAAATGTTTTACTATAGTATATAAAGGGAGGTTTGACATCTGGCTGGGAATATTACTGCGACATATTTTAGTGCGACCGGAACGACGAAAAAAATAGTAGTAGGCATAGCTGAACATTTGTCCGCAAACCTCAACGGCGGGCAAGCCGTAAGCATTCATGATTTCACATTGCCGGACAGCAGACAGGAACCAAAGCAATTTACCGCAAATGATATTGTGGTTTTTGGTGTTCCCGTCTACGCGGGAAGAGTCCCGAATGTCTTACTAAAATACCTGAATACGATTACTGGCAATGGCGCACTGGCTATTGCAGTCACTGTTTATGGAAATAGGAATTATGATGATGCTCTCATTGAATTAACGGATATTCTGCAGGCAAACGGTTTTACGGTTATTGCCGGCGGTGCTTTTATCGGTGAGCATTCATTCTCCAGGACTCTGGCAAAAAACAGGCCGGATGATCATGATATGGCCATAGTTAAGGAGTTTGCGCATCAACTAAAAGTAAAGCTAATTGATCAAAACAGCGTTGAGCCGGTCGAAGTCAGCGGTAACAGGCCTTATCGCTACTACTACATTCCTAAAAATGAGCAGGGCGAGCCTGTCGATATTAGGAAGGTAACGCCAAAGACAAATGACCGGTGTACCAATTGCGGGTTATGCACGCGCCTCTGTCCGATGGGATCTATTGATAGCGAGGAGGCAAGCAAGATGAAGGGAATCTGTATTAAATGCGGTGCCTGTGTGAAAAGCTGTCCTGTGAATGCCAAGTACTATGATGATAAGAACTATATCCGGCATAAGGAAGAGCTGGAAATTGATTTTTCCCATCGCCGGGAACCGGAGTTTTTTATTTAGCGGAAGCAAGGTGATATCTGCTGAATTTCAGGCAGGTATCACCTAAAAAAGGTTTCAGTGCACTTTTATCTTAAAGATTCACTTGACAAATGTATCCAGCATGATATAGTAATATTGATATAGATATTAGGCTAAAGGGGTGTTTGTTTATGTTTGCAATTTTTATTTTTGAGGTGAACAGAATTTAATAGCTTGTTTTTGAGACAACCAAACGCCTAATATTTAATTGACGGCACGATAGGTTATCGTGTTTTTTTGTTGCCTTTTTTAGGGTAACTATAGGGCCGCAGCTTGGTTGCTGCGGCCTTTTTATGTCTGTTTGCAAATTGAATTATGAAGGGGAATTGCATGAGCAATATAACAATAATCACAAGTGAAAAGAATTGGATAGAGGATACCGCGATAACTCAACTAAAGGGGGTGGCAGCTTTACCGGGTGTAGTGCGCACCGTAGGCTTGCCGGATTTGCATGCGGGAAAATCACCTGTTGGAGCTGTAGTGGTAACCAAGGGGGTTATCTATCCGCACATAATCGGTGGCGATATTGGCTGCGGGATGGGGCTGTATTCTACCGGGGTTGAGTGCCGAAAGTTTAAGCTTGAACGCTGGGTGACAAAGCTTAATAATATACGGGAATTGTCCGATATTCAGACCGTTAATCCCTATGAGGAACCAAGCCCGATCTACGACCTGGGAACCATTGGCGGTGGCAACCATTTCGCAGAATTTCAGGTTGTTGAAAAGGTTTATGACCAGGAAACCTGCGCAATGCTGGAACTGGACGAAAGCCAGGTAATGCTGCTGCTGCACAGTGGGTCGCGCAGTTACGGGCAACGGATATTAAATGAGTATAAGGATTGCCATGGACTGGCGGCAGGGAGTGAAGCTATGCAGAGCTATCTGGCAGACCATGATCAGGCATTGCTGTGGGCCGCGAGAAACCGGGAAATCGTTGTGAACAAGCTGCTCGGCTACTTGGGGTATACGTCGCAAATCCAAAAGCTAATTGATTGCCAACACAACTTTATTGAACAAAAAGGAGATGTCTATATTCACCGGAAAGGTGCTGTGTCTGCCGAACTGGGGCCGGTCATTATTCCCGGGTCGCGAGGTTCGCTTACTTATATTGTAAAACCTGCCGGCAATACGGAAGTGTCTGCCTTCTCGTTATCACATGGAGCCGGACGGAAATGGGCCAGGAGTTTGTGTAAATCCCGAATTCGCAATAAGTATGACCGGGATACCATTCGCCAAACAAAGTTAAAGAGCAGGGTGGTCTGTCACGATACCGACCTATTGTTTCAAGAAGCACCTGAAGCCTATAAAAATATTGATACTGTGATTGCCAGCTTGCTGCAATTCGGGCTAATCCATGTTGTTGCAACCCTGCGGCCGGTATTGACCTATAAGGGGTGATTGATATATTAATTCAAATAAGTTCTGGCAAAGGTCCTTTAGAATGTGAATTGGCAGTGGGAAAATTTCTGAAGGCATTGCAAACGGAATTCGCTGATCTGGAAATAGTAAGTCAGGTACAAGGCAGTTATATTGATTGCTTCAAATCAGTAGTTATCAAAACACCAGCAAGGGTGGGAGGGATTGTTGGCACAATCAAATGGATTGTTCAGAGTCCGTTCAGACCAAAACACAAGCGAAAAAACTGGTTCATTGGGGTAAGCGAAATTCAGGAAAACCAAAAGCAGGTTTTTGCTGTGGAACTTGTCCGCTTTGAAACATTCAGAAGCGGGGGCAAGGGCGGACAACATGTTAATAAGGTTGAGACAGCGGTGCGGGCCATACACCTTCCTACCGGTGTTAGTGTCGTATCTATGCAGGGACGCGATCAGCATACGAATAAAAAGCTGGCGTTAATCCGGCTGAACGAAATTATCATGGAGCAAAATATTGCACAAGAACTGCTGTTGAAGCAAACAATGTGGATTCAACACGAATTACTGGAGCGGGGAAAACCGATCAGGGTTTATGAAGGGATGGAATTTAAACTGCGTAAAGCCGATTAATATTTGAATAACAGTTAGAGTAGGTTTGTTCTAAACAAAGCCACTATTGCCGGCAGGCAATAGTGGCTTTGAATTGGGCGAATAGGCAGAGATAAGGCAGTATAAGTACTGGTTGAGTTATCATGTTTCACCGGGGGTACACGCTGTTAGTAGTTTCTGCAAATAGCCGTGTTTGGTTTACTATGCGTTCGACAATTTGCTTCTTAAAATCTGCCGGACCTAATACGCGAATAACCGGCCCAAAGGAAAGCAGCGTAATCAATAACTCCATTTCATCAACTTCATAGTAATAAATTTTCATATGACAGGTTTTGGTTTGTTCGTCATATTCTGAAATGCGTTCAAAATTGGATAACTGGGTGAAGATGCGCTCAAAGCCGTTGCGTTCGTTGGTAATCTCGATTTCAACCGGCTGGGGCATGCGCAGGCTTTGAATATACCGGGCCAGGTCTGTGGGTGCATTCCAATCCATTACCGCTACTGAAGTAATACGGGCAAGGTTTAATTTGTAGAGGTTTTTAAAATTCTTTTGGCGCATCCTAACGCCAATCAGCCTGAATTTATCATCTTTCATCGAATACTCAAGTTTGTAAGGGGCGATATATGCCGAAAGGCGGTTGCCTTTACCGCTTTCATAGGTAATCAGCAATATTTTGGATGCTTGTATGGCAGTAAGAATCGTTGTGAAAACATACTTATATTCGTTGTTGTCATAGGCATCACCATCATTAGCCATATCAACAGGCAGCAGGCAATCCGGACAGTAGAGCGGTTCAACATCGGCAAGCAGGGAACCGTATAAATCATATTGGTTACCGTTGGTAAGAAGCTTAAACCGCTTATCTGCCAGGATGGTTTTTAGCCAGCGTTTTTGTAAGGTTGTCAGCATAGGCGGCGGAAGGTCTTGGGGGACAGGCTGGGAATAACCGGAAGGTCCATTGATTAGCAACCGGTAATTATTCTGGCCGGTATTGAGCAAGGCCGGGGTGAGGTTTAGGGAGGTTTCGGCAAAACCAAGTTTTGCAACAATGGCGGCAATATCGCTGGTTGTAAGACTGCGGCTGGCGGCTGCCTGCAAGACTTGGTTGATGATGTAGTAGTAGCGGCTATGAATTTCGCTGAAAAGCTCCATTTGATTTCCCTCTCTAGTCTTCATACATGCGTGCCATGCACTCGATATCTTCATGAAACTGCTTCATTATCTGCTGGTTAGAGCCGGTTATGGAAATGATCCGTCCGATAAATGTTCGCAGCCAGGGCACCATTTCCTGCGTATCAGCGACTTCGATGCGGTAGACGAAGCAATTGTCGGCAAGTTTTTCGACTGTGCCGTGCTTGCCTTCCCGTTGCAGCCGTGTAAGAACATACGCTTCGGACTCTTCATCAATAGCCAGTACCATTTCCAGGTGTTCGATGTGATTTTTTCTGCCAAGATAGACGCCCCAGGTATGGTGAAGCCTGGTTTCCAGTTCAGACAAGTGTTTGGCGAAAGCACTGCTTGGCTCCAATACCTTGACTTTTTTTAGATAATCCAGACGGTAGGAGAAAAAGTTGTGCGTCCGGCTGTTATAGGCAAGTAAATAGCGCCGCCCGTGCTTGACATTGATTGCAATTTTTAGCGGTAAGATTGTCTGGCAGGAAGGGTTTTTTGACCGGTTGCTGCAGGTCTCAAGCTGGATGCTTCTTTGCTCTTGGATGGCTGACAATATTTTCAGCAATACCTCGTCATCAAGGGTATGGGAAGCAAAAAAATGTCTAAAGGAAAAGATTCCGGGATTCTGGCCGGTATCACGGCGGATGAAATACCCCAGAACGCCTGCCGGCGTAATATTTTCGAAAAAATGTATAGGGACGGCGAGTTTGTTTATTATCTCAGGCAAGGCGTTATCCAGCTTACTGTCACTAATAAAGTAATGAAGCGTTTTACCGTTTTTCTGTTTTTGGAATAAGCCGGCTGCGACATATTCGTTAAGCTTATTGCGGACAGTCATGGTATCCGGCATTTCACAATCGTCAAAACACGACAGGTACTGCTCGTAAAGGAGAGCGGCAGCCGTCTGAGCAGTTGAACCGGGATGGTTTTTAAGTATATCAAAAAGGCAAAAATGCAGCAGGCAGTCATTGGCGGTAAAAGATTTTGTCTCCCATACTGAAAACAGCGGATTTTGGGAGAGGTCGCCGGTATCGGTACTGATAAACAGATTTTTCCCGCGTGCGCTGGTTTCCCAGTGAATATAGCCGGCAAGATAGCTTTCTATTCTTCGCCGTTCATTATCATAACTCCGGCTGCTTTTGTGCGTGTAGTCATTACGGCATTTATAGCCGTACACTAAAAAATCCCGGGCATAGTCTCGGATTTTATCAAAGTTTTTAATGAGTTCTGTAAATGCGGCCATCATATCACCCTACAATATAATCGTTGGGTTTAGCATTTTAAAATAGCATTCTTAGTGAAATGTTGCAAGCTCGCAAACTTTTTTTAATGATAGCTGAAGCATAATTTGGTAAATTATACACGAGGAGATGATAGTATGTATGTTATTTATGACCAGGAAAAACAGCAACATTCGATAAAGGTTTGGCTGCAGGAACAGGACCGGTTGGAAGAGGGCTGCCTCCAACAAGCCACCAACCTGTCTAATCTGCCTTTTATACATAAATGGGTTGCACTTATGCCTGATACCCATATGGGGAAAGGAATGCCTATCGGCGGGGTTATTGCCGCTGACGGTGTAGTGATTCCCAATGCGGTCGGGGTGGATATCGGTTGTGGGATGGCTTATATTCAAACCAATATTGAGGCCGCTTTACTTAAAAATACAAATACGGCAAGCGGATCGCTCCTGCAGGTTCTCATCGGCGACATCCTGCGGAATATTCCCGTGGGCTTCGCCCATCATAAACAGCGGCAGGCATCTGCTGTCATTGATGAGGCCATGGCCAATAAAGAGCATTATGCATTTGCCGCAAAACTTCTGCCGGAAATAGAGGATGGGTATTACCAAACCGGAACGCTTGGCGGCGGGAACCATTTTATTGAGTTGCAGGAAGATGAAAATGGCCTCACCGGTATTATGCTGCATTCGGGCAGCCGGCATCTTGGACACCAAATCTGCCGCTTTTTCCATGAGGAAGCCCAAAAGAACAACAAAAAATGGTTTGCCGCAGTACCTGCTGAATATCAACTGGCCTTTTTGCCTGTTGACAGCAAAGCGGGGCAGGCTTATATCGACTGGATGCAACTGGCGCTGGCTTTTGCCAAAGAAAATCGCGACCATATGATGGACGCGATAACAGGCCTGTTGGATAAATGGACAAACCGCTTGCTCGGTTGCCGCCCAGAGTATTCGAATTACATTAACTGTCACCATAATTATGCCGACCTGGAGCACCATTATGGGAAAAATGTCTGGGTACACCGTAAAGGAGCTATCCGTGCGAGAAAAGGCGATATTGGCATTATTCCCGGTGCTATGGGCTCTTATAGTTATCTTGTTGAAGGAAAAGGCAATGCGGAAAGTTTTCATTCCTGTTCTCATGGGGCGGGACGGCTTATGTCGCGGACTAAAGCCAAAGGAACATTTGCGGTGGAAACGGTTATCAACGATTTAAAAAGCTGTGGTGTGGTTCTGGGCAAGAATAACAAGAGTGATGTGGCCGAGGAATCCAGATTTGCCTACAAAGATATTGATGCTGTTATTGAAAATGAGCTTGACCTGATAACGCCGGTAAAGAAACTGCGCACCCTTGGCGTGGTCAAGGGTTAATTTTGAAAGTATGTTCTGAGAGATTCTTGGAGTTATTCGGTGCCTGCAAGGTGTTGGAGTGATAGTATGAGAGCGGCAATTCTTGCTAAATTAACAGATATTGAAGCTAAAGAAAAAATAAAAATACTGTTTGCAGTTGAATCAGGGAGCCGGGCCTGGGGTTTTCCTTCGCCGGATAGTGATTATGATGTTCGTTTTGTCTATATCCACAGACCGGAATGGTATCTGTCCATTGAAAAAAAGCGTGATGTGCTTGAGTACCCCATTCATGATTTATTAGATATAAACGGCTGGAATATACGGAAAGCATTGGGGTTATTGCGTAAATACAACCCGGCGCTTATGGAATGGCTGGACTCACCCATCGTTTACCGGGAAGAAAATGAAATAAGAGAACAGATGAAAGCCATCCGTTCTGCCTATTTTGCACGCAGAACATCAATGTTCCATTATTTAAGTATGGCGGTATCCAATTATAGAAGCTACCTGAAGGGGGAGACAGTCAAAGCCAAAAAGTATTTTTATGTCCTTAGGCCACTGTTTGCATGCATGTGGCTGGAGCGTGAAAATACTCATCCACCCCTCTCCTTTCATACACTTTTGGCAACACAAATGCAAGGAAATCCGTCGCTGCAAGAACAGCTGGAAGCCTTGCTTGCCCGAAAGATGGCCGGAGACGAATTGTCAATGATCCCGCGTATGGAGGCTGTGAACCGTTTCATCGAAGAGAGACTCACATACTTTGAGGACTATGCCAATAGACTGCCGCCAGACCATTTTTGCGATATGGAGCAGCTCAATTCATTCTTTAGGAGTCTATTACATAAGATTTGGGCATTTGACCCGCACCTATGAACACTTATCATTCCGATATTCGTTAATTTTGCTCATCCCTGCTGCGCCGGATAAATAAATGAGGCTACAGGCTTAATGATTGAAGATTATCGAATAGTACCAAACGGGCTTCGATCGAGGCAGCGTTAAGGTCTAAAAGAATGAAAGTAAACCATTTTTGGGTTCGCTTGCTGGTCGGAGAACCGGGATTAAGCATCAAAACTTTATTTTTGGTCGTAATAGACGGCTGGTGGCTGTGTCCGAAAACAATGATGTTGACATTGTCGTTCTCAAAGGCGGCGTAAGCCCGGTCAAGTGTAGATTTTCCTTTTCCATGGCCATGAAAGATACCTAACCGGTAAGAACCCAGCGTAAGTAATTCCTTCTCTTTAAGCGTAT
>POVV01000445.1_pt1 | contig 26911 bp, 28 predicted proteins | sample 1560271 | NCBI WGS metagenome assembly POVV01 (sample SAMN08337232, study PRJNA429181) | Bioreactor metagenome, whole genome shotgun sequencing project. | biome: cows' rumen and soil; feature: anaerobic; isolation source: anaerobic chemostat enrichment culture, galacturonate as sole carbon... | reverse complement strand
CCCGCTGCCGCGGCTCCTGCAATCAACTCCTGTTCATTGAGCCGCAGGGAAACGAGGTGGGTATGGGTACCGGCAATCACAGCACAGGCCTCATCCGTACCGGATGCAACACGGGCTTCGATATGCAGGCCCTGGCTGTCATTAAGAACAATCGAAATACAGTTGGCTTCCATGAGCTGCCGCGCCTGCTCCAGCATCGCGGCAGTATAACTGCTGAGCAACGTGAGCTGTTTGTCAGGATCGGCAATCATAGCGCCTAATGCCGCCGCAATCGGCAAGCCGACCTGCCCGGTGCCGGGAATACCGACTGCCAGCCCATTCTTATACACATTGGCATCAACACTGACAACGATTCGCTCAACCGGCTTTTCTCCTAATGCCTGCCGCGCGTGCGCCACAGCCAAAGCCACCGCTCCCGGCTCAGTACAGCCAAGCGCCGGCATGACGCCAGATGTAATCAAAGCTAAAATTTCTGCTTGCGCTTTCATAAAAATCCCCCTGTCAACACAATTGCATACGTTAATTATGCAACTTTCATGCCAACAGGCTCCGCTGCTGCCAAAGGATAGACTGAGAAAGTCACCGGCTTAGTAAAATCAAAGCTGACAGGTGCCGGCCCCAGGCCGGCCGAAGGAGCCAATGACTTGCTCCACCTGCTGTAAGTCTGATTTTATCTCAAAATGAGAAAGCGTCTTATGGGGTCGGCTAACACCAGCGCCGCTTAGATAATTTCTCAAAACGAGACGATTTCTCAAATTGAGAATCCGTCTCGTTTTTAACCCTCCCTGTACTGCTTGAGCTTACGATATAAGGTCGCCTTACTAATCCCCAAAGCTTGCGCAGCCTGGATTTTTCCTTCAACTGATACGCCGAACTGGTCCAGGACTCGTAAAATAGCCGTGCGCTCCAACTCATCCAAGGGCACGATGGCAGGTGCCGGGTCGCCGGCGGCTTCTTTGATCCGGGCAGGCAGTGCCCGCGCGGTAATTGTACCTTCTGCCGCGACATTGACGGCGTACTCGATGGTATTCTCCAACTCGCGCACATTGCCCGGCCAGTGATACGCCTGCAAGATCTGCAGCGCTGCCTCGTCAATGCGATCAATGGCTTTATCAAGAGCGGCCGCATATTTAGCCATAAAGGTATGAATCAACAGCGGCAAATCGTCTTTCCGGTGCCGCAGCGGCGGGATATGCAGCGGAAAGACATTAATCCGGTAATACAGGTCTTCACGAAACTCCCCATGAGCCACCATGTCTTCGATCCGCTTATGAGTGGCGGCAATAATCCGGACATCAATCGGGAACCCGGTTAACCCGCCGACGCGTTCGATACGGCGCTCCTGGAGCACACGCAAAAGCTTGGCCTGCAGCGCAAGCGACATATCGCCGATCTCATCCAGAAAAATCGTTCCGCCGTCCGCCAGCTCAAACTTGCCGGGCTTCCCGCCGCGGCGGGCGCCGGTAAATGCGCCTTCTTCATAGCCGAACAGTTCGCTTTCCAACAGCGCCTCCGGAATCGCCGCGCAATTAATCGCGATAAACGGCTTATGCTTGCGTTCACCACTGTAATGCATCGCCCGCGCAAACAATTCCTTACCGGTACCGCTTTCGCCCTGGATCAGAACTGTCGTATGGCTTCCGGCGGCTTTGGCGGCCGTATCCTTTGTCGCTTGCAGCAATGGACTGTCACCTAGAATCATATCAAACGTACAATGAAACGTCTGACTGGATAACTGTGAGACAAAATTCCGCACCTCTGACATTTCACGCAGAGTAACAACAATGCCGCGAGTGCTCTTATCCTCTGACCAGGGTTTTGCGGTTACCATACAATGAATTCGGCGGCCTTTGACCTGACGGGTAACCTCCCGGTCGGAAATCTCCTGTCCGCAATGCAGCACTGCATGAACATCCAGTCCGGGCAGCAGATCGGTGAGACGGGAGCCAACCGCGTCTCTGGCGGTAATGCCCAATATTCGCCCGGCTGACGTGTTCAGTCTTACGATGCAGCCAGCCTGGTCAGCCGCGACAATACCCTCCCGCACTGTATTCAACACGGTTTCGAGTTGATTTTTCGCGATATGCAGCCGACTGAGGTTTTCTTGCTCCGCTACCTTACTAGCCAACAAATCAGCCATGCGATTCAGAAAGCCGGATAAATCCTGCTGTTGTTCCAACAGGGTTTGACGCTGCTTCTCAGTAAAAGCGATCAGAGCAATGACGCCGATCGCTGTATCATCTAAAATAATCGGGCAGCACACCTGCGCCTGTTCCAGACAGTTGTCCCGGTTCCGGCAGGTTTCACACACACTGTGCTTGCCCGGCTCGGAGATGATGTACCCGCGTTTACTGCGCACCACCTGGGCAAAAACCGAATCCATAGCCAGTTGGTCGCCAATCGTTTCCAGATAATGCCCGGTTCCGGCGATGCGTAATAAACCGTCATCAACAATCGTGACTTCCACCCCCAGCACACTGGCGATAGCTTCGGCCACTTGCTGAGCGGATTGCTGAATTTGCTCCAGTTGCGACATAGTTCCATCCCTTTCAAACACTTTGCCTGATATCAGTTCTCTTTCCGGCGGCAAAATCCTGCAACGGCCGAACGCCATGCCTCCTGGCGCGTTCGGCACTAGCGCGTCCTTGCGCGTCACTTGTCCCTTATCGGTGGACTGACGCCTTTTGCGCCAGTGCTATTGAAGCATCTCCGGCACAGGCTGTCGAGAAAGATCTAGATGCTAGGCGGCCCGAGGAAGCGCGCGCAGACAGTACGTTAAGGGTACGGCAAGCGCGCTCCCGCAGGGCCAACAACGGCCGAACGCCATGCCTCCTGGCGCGTTCGGCACTAGCGCGTCCATGCGCGTCGCAGATTGGCCTTAATCGGCAGCCTGATGCCTTTTGCTAGCCTGTTGGCCGGTTTAGTGCTACAATTTACATAGCGCTCTTGCGCTAGGAGGTACATTCTTACATGCAGCAAAAGATTATTCAGTGGAACGATTGGATCAGCAACCACATGTTTGTGGTTACGACTGTCGCACTGCTCACCGGTTTTAGCATCCGGATACCGGACTCACCTCTGGTCCGGCTGTTGGTTATCGCCCTGTTTGGCTATATGACATTTATTACCGCCTTGACGATCAGTGTCAAAAGCTTTGTCAAGATTCTGCATCAGCCGTGGCTGCCATTGTGGACGCTGCTGGTGATACATATTGGCGTACCTGTCATCGCGTGGATTGCCGGCGCCATCTTCTATGCCGATGATCCGCATACCCGGCTGGCCTATCTCATCTTTGCCTCACTCCCGGTTGGCGTCACCTCGGTGATCTGGGCAGCGATTACGCAAGGCAATGTTGCCCTGTCACTGGTTACAGTCACGCTTGACACATTGATTGTCCCGTTGTTTATACCTTTTTATTTCAAGCTGATTGTCGGCCAAACCATTGCGATCAATTATAGCAAGATGCTTGTTGAGCTGCTCTGCATGATTACACTGCCAAGCTTGCTGGGCATGGCGCTGCATGACTGGACCAAAGGCAAAGTCGTCAGCTTCGCGAAGGGCACCGGCGGCCTGATCTCAAAAATTGGTTTTTTTGTGATTATATTTATCAACGCCACACTGGTAGCGCCGGAAATCATCTGGAACGCGTCCATGGTTAAAATCCTGCTGATTACCCTGCTTGTCGTCATCGCCGGTTATTATCTGGGCTATCTCGGCTCGTTCGCCGTCAAGGGACATCCGCGCGATGTACAAATGGCCATGATTTATAATGTCGGCTTACGCAATCTCAGCTTTGGCCTGGTATTGGCCTTAACCTATTTCCCCAAAGCGGTAGCCATACCGATCACAGTGGGCATTCTTTACCAGCAGCCGATTGCGGCGATTATTCCGCACCTGTTGAAGAAACCGGAGCTTTCTACAGACCGTTGATAAAGACTGCGTGTCGTAAAGATGCGCTAAGGGGAACAGGAGTGATTCCAGTGAAATCACTGTCCTCACCCCTCACCGGAAACCTATCTCCGCTCTCCCGGTGTCACAAGGCGGCAGGAGAAGATTGCCACATCGTTTCACTCCTCGCAATGACAAGACCTTTCTCGTGTCATCGGGCGAAGCGTGGCGATCTTCCCCGGAAATCGGCTTTCTCTCAACGATCTGAAGAAGCCGGAAGCTTATTCATTTTAGTAAACAATACTTTACTCACTGATGATACCGAAAGGCAGGTAATATCATGAAACCCTTTTTGGATGAGAATTTCCTGTTAAACAACAAAACGGCAAAGACCCTGTATCACGACTATGCCAAAGCGATGCCAATCTTTGATTTCCACTGCCATCTGAGTCCAAAGGAAGTGGCGGAAAACAAACGCTACCGTAACATTACCGAAATCTGGCTGGGCGGTGATCATTACAAATGGCGCGCTATGCGGGCTAACGGTGTCAATGAGCGGTTTATCACCGGCGACGCATCTGACAAAGAAAAATTCATGAAGTGGGCGGAGACGCTGCCGCAATGTATCGGCAATCCGTTGTATCACTGGACCCATCTTGAGCTCAGGCGTTTCTTCGGCATTGAAAAATTGTTGTCACCGGAGACGGCTGAAGAGATTTGGGAGCAGTGCAATACACTGCTGCAAACCACTGAATTTACCGCGCAGGAACTGATCAAGCGCTCCCATGTTAAGGCCATCTGCACCACCGATGATCCGGTCGATTCACTGGAGTATCATCTGACGATCGCCAACATAGCCGGCTTCGGCGTCAAGGTATTGCCCGCTTTCCGCCCTGACAAAAGCTTTGCTATTGACAAACCAGGCTTTCACGATTGGCTGGCCAAGCTGTCCGCGGTGACCGGCATCAGGCTCACCACGGTTGCCGCAGTCAAAGCGGCGCTTGTACAGCGGCTGGAATACTTCCACCAAGCCGGCTGCCGGGTATCTGACCACGCGCTCGATCCGATCGTATTTGCCAACGCGAGCGAAGCCCAGGCCGATGCCGTGTTCCAAAAAGCGTTACAGGGCGAAGCCCTTTCCGAAGCAGAGCTTAACCAATACAAAACACATATCATGGTCTTTTTGGGCAAGCAATACGCCCGCCTCAACTGGATCATGCAACTGCATATCGGGGTTATCCGCAACACCAATACCCGGATGCTGCAATTGTTAGGACCCGACACCGGCTTTGACGCAACAGCCGATTACCTGATCGCCAAGCCGCTGGCACAGTTTCTTGACGCGTTGGAACAGACGGACGAATTGCCAAAAACAATTCTGTATTGCCTCAATCCCCGTGATTTTGACGTACTGGCAACGATTGCCGGCTCTTTTCAGAGCGGTGTTCCGGGCAAGCTACAGTTTGGCTCCGGCTGGTGGTTTAATGATCAAAAGGACGGCATGATAAAACAGATGACCACATTGGCCAACATCGGCCTGCTCAGCCGTTTTGTCGGCATGCTGACCGATTCGCGCAGCTTTCTTTCCTATACCCGTCATGAATACTTCAGACGGATTCTCTGCAATATCATCGGCGAATGGGTGGAAAATGGCGAAGCGCCCCATGACCTCAAGCTATTGGGAACAATGGTACAAAACATCTGCTATACCAATGCCGAACAGTATTTCGGCATCGAGCTTTAATATATACGTTACAAAAGGGGTACTGCCGCTTTTAACAAAAAGCCGCAGTACCCCTTCAGACTGTCGAAAACCGATGTTATAATACCGTGCCGCCCTAACGCATTCGGCACCAGCACGTCCTTGCACGTCGCTTGGCCTTTATCGGCGGCCTAACCCCCTCGGCTTCAAATCCGTTGAAGAATCTACAGCGCAGGCCGCCGAGAAAGGTTGAGATGCTAGGCAGCCCGAGGAAGCGCGTGCAGACAGTACGTTCAACGGTACGGCAAGCGCGCTCCCGCAGGGCTAACAACGGAGATTGGCCTTTATCGGCGGCCTGCCTTTTAATCCAGAAAGGTCACCTTATCCGCAATCCCCTTCCGGGCACGCGCTATGGTGTCAGTTCTCTCCGGGTAGCCGACACAAATCACGCCAATCGGGTCTTTAGTTTCGACAATGCCAAATATTTTCCTAACATCAGCCTTCTCAAACAGGGAAAACCAGAGAGTACCCAACCCTTGGGCATGCGCGCTGAGCATCAGATTCTGCACAGCTGTGCTGCAAGCTTCCAGGTACCCGAGGCTAGGATCGTCCAGAAACTGTTCGGCTCCACCTTTGCTGGGATCGCCAATGGCGACAATCAGCGTCGGGGCTTGCAATAGAAAACTAATGTCAAACACCGGAAGCCACTTCCAGCCGCTGCGAACAGCCAAGATTTGCTTTGTTGCATCAGCAGCCGCTTTTATTTGCGCGTGATATTTAGGATTGCTGGTAACAATAAATTCCCAAGGCTGCTTGTTAGCCGGAGACGGCGCATATAACGCCGCTTCGAGCATCCGCTTAATCTTATCCGGTTCAACCGGCTGACTCCTAAACGCACGGCAGCTTCTTCTGGTAAAGATCGCATCATGACAATCCATCTTCCATCCTCCTGTTCATGGCTAGTTTATTATAATTGCTAATTGCTTCAACATGCTTATTCAGATCCCCTGCCACCGGCAGATTCAAATTGTGAAAGCAGCTTTCCGGAGAAGATTGCCGCGCTTCGCTCGCAATGACAAAAGGAAAGAAGTACATACGTTTCCAGTGAAGGTAAGTGAAGCATTCCTGCCCACTCCGCCCGAGGAAGCACGCGCATACTATACATTCGAAGACACGGCAAGCGCGCTCCCACAGGGCTGATTGCGCAACTCTTGGCGCTTTAGCGCCTTCGCCGCTCCCGGCCGTCCATGGCCTCCGCGGCACCTGGACGTCCTGTCCAATGGTGTTGGCGGCATACCCTTTACGGGTGCAACGGCCGAATGCCATGCCTCCTGGCGCATCCGTGCGCGTCGCTTGGCCTTTATCGGCAGCCTGAACGGTTACGCATCCACCAGAGACACCTGCTCGTCAGTCAACAGTTTACTGAGATCTGGCAGCTCCTGCAGGCTTTTTAGGCCAAAGCATTGCAGGAATTCATCGGTTGTACCGTAAAGGATCGGACGCCCGATGACATCCTTACGGCCCATTTCTCGAATCAAACGGCGGTCAATCAGGGTGTTAACCACGCCATCGACCTTCACGCCGCGGATGGCCTCTATTTCCGGTTTCGTAACCGGCTGCCGGAAAGCGATGATCGACAGAGTTTCCAGAGCCGCCGATGATAAACGGCTGTCAGGGACTTCGACCAACTTTTCAACGACAGCCGCCAATTCGGGTTTGGTGCACATTTGGAAGCCGCCGGCCACTTCAACAATCGTCAGTCCCCGATTTTCCTGCTCCATCCCGCTTCGCAGCTCACTAATCAGTTCATCAACAGTTATCTCATCAATATCCAGTAAATTCGCCAGTTTTACAGCAGGAATCGGATCTCCGGCCGCAAACAGCAGCGCTTCAACATGTCCTTTAAGATGTTGATAAAACATTGGCATCACCATCCCGTAATTGTAAGTAAATCGGACCGAATGGACTGTCTTGACTGACAATAATCTGTTTGGTGCGTACCAGTTCCAGCAGGGCAATAAAAGTGGTGACAACTTCTGTTCGCGAACGGTTGCGAATGACCGCCTGCCTAAATTCTAATCTTCCCGGCGTACGGGATAACAGCAAAAGAATATCGTTGATTTTGTCCTGAATGCTGATTTCATCGTGAGCAACCAGGGCAAATTCTTCGGCATTCTGTTCCCACACACTGGCAAATGCTAAGATGAGATCATCCAGCGGCAATCCGGTCGGCAACGGTGTTTCCACTGCCAACGGCATCGGCTCACGGTTAAAATAGCGTTCGCGTTCACTGCGAACAGCTTCAAGGAAACGGGCGATTTCTTTATATTTCCGATATTCGATCAGACGTTCGACCAGTTGTTGACGCGGGTCCACCAGTTCGCCCTCGTCCACCTCCGGCAGTGGCGGCCGCGGCAGCAGCAGACGGGATTTAATTTGCAGCAGGGTCGCCGCCATCACTAAAAATTCGCTGGCCACATCGATACTAAATTCCTGCATTGTTTGAATATAGTTAAGATACTGCTCGGTGACAAGCGTGATCGGAATATCATAAATATCCAGTTGATTTTTCTCGATCAGATGCAACAGCAAATCGAGCGGGCCTTCGAATTTTTCCAGCCTGATCGTATACTCATTCATAATTAACCCAGATGCATGGCTTGCTTAACTTCTTCCATGGTCGCCGCCGCCACAGTGCGTGCACGCTCCGCGCCATAAGCAAGAATTTCACGGATACGCCTCGGATTCTTCTCCAGCGCCTGCCGACGGCTATGTACGTCAGCTAAAAATTCGACAATCCGTTCTGCCAGCCGTTTTTTGCAATCAACACAGCCTAGCGTGGCGGCGCGGCAGTGATTGCCAATTTCTTCGACCTCCGCCAGATTAAACATCTTGTGAAAAGCATACACGGTACAGACTTCCGGATGCCCCAGATCGGTCTTTTTCACCCGCTGCGGATCAGTCACCATCATGCGCACCCGGGCGCGAATTTCGTCCGGCGTGGCGGAAAAACTGATTTCATTGCCATAGGACTTGCTCATCTTGCGGCCATCAATCCCCGGCAGAACAGGGGCTTTGCTAAGGCGGGCGACCGGCTCGGGAAAAATCGGCCGGTAGAGATTGTTAAAACGTCTGACGATTTCCCTTGACAGCTCCAGATGCGGAATCTGGTCTTCACCGACCGGAACCGTATCCGCTTTATAAAGGATAATATCAGCAGTCATCAGTTCGGGATAGCCGAGAAAACCATATGTATTGATTTCTTTGCCGGCCAAGCCCAATTGCTGCAGCTTGTCCTTATATGTCGGAACCCGCTCCAGCCAGGAGAGCGGCGTAATCATCGACAGCAAAAGATGCAGTTCTGCGTGTTCTTTCACATGAGACTGGATAAAGATAATGTTTTTTTCCGGATCGAGACCGGCGCTCAGCCAATCCAGCGCCATGTCATTGATATGCTCAGGAAGCTTGCTGGGATCTTCATATGTTGAGGTTAACGCATGCAGATCAACAATCGAGAAGATACATTCATATTCCTCCTGAAGCTTGATCCAGTTTTCCAACGCGCCAAAGTAATTTCCCAAATGAAATTTACCCGACGGCTGCATACCACTAAAAATACGGCCTTTACAAGTCATGTGAAGAAGTTCCTCCCTTTTACACTATAACATAAATGATAGTCTGAATAATCATCGATAACATTCTTTGCAGCGGGTAGACGATCGTGCTGATCACACCCAGATAAATCAACCCGATCAGGATGAACGGAGCATATGGCGTCATACGGTCATACCATTCGGCTATTTTGGCCGGCAACAACACTTCCAGAATCTTTGAACCGTCCAATGGCGGGAATGGCAATAAATTAAAAATAGCAAACATGATATTGTAACTATACAGCAGCCACAAAACCCGCTCAGCCACAAATGACTCTACACCGAACTTAGCCATCAGCGTTAAGGCCAGAGCGCTAAAGAATGCCAATATGATGTTGGAAGCCGGACCGGCAAACGATACCATCATAATCCCTTTCTGCCCGTTGCGAAAGCAATACGGATTAACAGGCACCGGCTTAGCCCAGCCGAATTGAAACAGCCATAACATGATCAAACCGACAGGATCAAGATGGGCGATTGGATTCAAGGTCAACCGTTCCGCCCGTGCCGGTGTCGGATCGCCCAGATAGTCCGCCACACGGGCGTGCGCATACTCATGTACTGTGATAGCGGCTAAGAACGCAGGAATACGAAAAATCATATCTGATGAATCAAGACCGAACACTCTATTTCCTCCTTGCAGCCGCGACGGCGACTGTGTATATCTGCTTTATAGTATACCCGTCTGACGCGATCAACGCATGTTTAGGACGTTTTCATTGTATGATAGCCGGATGTATGTGTCAATAACCGCACGCATAAACGCCTGTAAGGGTGGGGAAATTATAAAAGAATTCATAGTGAGAGGATGAATACAGCCATGCTTTCCACCGCGTTTCGCCGCTATTGCCTGATCGCCTGCGGCGGTATTTTGATTTTGACAACCGGCTGCTCCTGGGTGACACCGGTAAAAAAGCCGGACATCGGGCCGGCCGGAAAACCGGAATATAAGACCAATGCCCCACTGATCGAACGGTTCCAGTCACCGCCGCCCCAGCTTTATGACCTGGAAATGAAAGCCGGTCTCATCTTTGACGGCATCAATTCGCAGAACTGGGATATGGTGCAATCAGACTGGCTGCAGTTGCAGTCTCTCTGGCAGGCCATCAGCCCTCAACTGGGCGATGAAAAAAATGTCCGCAAAGCCAATAAAGGTCTTGCTAAACTGTCGGATGCCATTGACGATCAAAAAGCAGACAGTGCCTACCAGGCACTGAATGAATTTATGAGCAGTGTCAGTGATATTGGCCAAAATTTCAAGCTGTCTCCCCTGTCAGACATTATCAGCATCAGCAACAAATTGCGCAATGTCAGCTTTTATGTCTCGGACAGTGACTGGACCAAGGCAGCCAGCCGGGTGAAAGAACTGGAAAGCTCATGGGAACAAGCTAAGCCCAGTGTGGAAAGCGTCGGTATCCTGGGTGAGGTTACCCGCACCCATAGCTATATCAAGCAACTGGTCGATGCCGTCAATGCGGAAAATAGCGGTGCGTCTGATTCGCATATCAAATCATTAAATGACAGCCTGGGAAGCATCCGCCAGTTTTACCGCGGAAAGTAGCCACTTCTCAGACATGCATAAGCAGTATCGCGAATCCAGAGCGATACTGCTTTTTCATTGATGCAGCTCTGCCGGATGATCCAAAAGAAAACACGCTACTTATTTGTTTCGCGTGTTTGAACCGCTTTTCCTTTATTTTTTCTTCTCCGGATTTTCGTCGTCCAATCGGTTTTCGTCTTTCGGTTTCAATGCGGCCGGACGCAATACCTTATGAGGGATCGGCAGCCGGAACAGCACATCTTGCATGGACTTAAAGTTGAAGGGGATCAACGGCCATAAATACGGAATGCCAAAGCTCTTCGTCGTTGCCAGTAAAGCGAAAATACCGACCAGGCCGGCCAGCAGGCCGGGTAATTTGAATACCATAACCAGCACAACCAAGGCGATGCGAAAAATTCGCAACGCCAGCGCCAGCTCAACGCTGGGAGTCGCAAAGGTGCCTACCACCGCCACTGCCATATAGAAAATGGTTTCATTGGCGAACAGGCCGACCTTAGTCGCAAATTCACCCAGCATAAACGCTCCGATAAAGCCCAGGGCGGTGGATTGAGCGGATGGCACGTGAACGGTGGCCATTCGTACCAGTTCAAGACCGATCTCCGCAAACAGAAACTGTATGCCCAGCGGAATAATGCCGGATTCGCGGGGCCCGAGAAAACTGAGGGTTTCCGGCAGCAGGTGTGGCTGCAGGACAACAGCCAGCCATAGCGGCGGCAAGAATAGTGAAAACGCGATACCGGTCAGCCGGATCAGGCGCAAAAAGGATCCGGCCAGTACATTCTGACGATACTCTTCGGCGTGCTGTACATGGTGCCAAAGGGTGGCGGGCAGGATCATAATATTGGGTGAAGTATCGACAATAATGCAAATATGTCCTTCAAGCAAATGAGTTGCCGCAACGTCCGGCCGCTCGGTATAGCGGACTCGCGGCAGCGGATTCCAGCGGTTGCCGGGCACGATGTATTCTTCGATCGCTTTCTCTGCCATGGGCACACCATCAGTATCGATATTTTCCAACGCATCTTTTACTTTGTCGACCAACCGGGGGTTGGTAATATCCTTGATATAGCAAACAGCTACATCGGCGCGTGAGCGCGTACCCACTTTAATGATGCTGAACCGCAAATTGGGATCACGCAACCGGCGGCGGATCAGGGCGGTATTGAATACGATCGTTTCCACAAAGGAGTCCCGTGAACCGCGAGTCACCTTCTCGATATTGGACTCACTCGGTGCGCGCACCGGATAGGCACGCGCATCCATGACCAGAACCTGTGTCTCGCCGTCAACAAAAAACAGAATCTCACCTGATAACAAACTGGTGACCGCTTCCGGGAAATTATCCAGCAGTTTTGCCTGCAAATGCGGCGTACGCGAGTAAAAAATCTTTTTCAGGCTGTCGATGCTGAACTCTTCCTGCTTGAACAGGGTGATATCTTCAAGAATATTCGAGACGACCAGGTCATTGGTCATGGCATTAATTGAAAATGACGCAGCCCGCTTTCGCCCTACCCGATACTCGCGAAATACGATATCGAACGTTTCGCCGACGCCCAGCAAATCCTTTAGGTAGCGGATATTGCTGTCAATATCCTTCACAATTCTCCGTTCTTGTGTCATTGCGTTTCACTCCGTTTCCGTCATCTGACAAGCGGTGCTGTCGCCACCGGTAAATACAATTACCCCGATGAAGTCATGACCGTTTCGATGTCTCTTCACCGATCAGATTCGTAATTTTATCCGCAAGCTTTTCACTTTCACTGATCACCTGCTTCAGCTTTTTCAAGCTATTTTCGAGTTCCACTGATAATTCATATTGTGCATCATTCAATGCCCGCGCCGCGGTTTTTTGCGTGATTTTCTGTTGAAGCTTTCGCATATTTATTTGTCCATTGGCTTGCTTACCGCCGGCATTCTGCTTAACCGTCTGATCAGGCTGCTGTCTCTGGTTTTGTGCCAGTTGACTGACCAGCCGCTGCAATTCGGCTAATGAATCCGGTTGCTGGCTGCTGTCGTCCTGTTCAGGCGCACTCTCCTCCTGCACAGGCTCGGATTCGCTCTCCTGCATAGGCTGCCCTGAGTTTATGGGTTGAGGTTGCCCTTGCAACTGACCAAGCTGCTGAGATATTTGCTGTAACATATTGACAATATCCGCTTGGTCTGTGGCCCCTGACTGCACCTCTGCGATCCCCTTCGCCATACTGGCAATCATATCATTGGCTTCATGGCGACCTGCATCAATACCACTGCGCCGCCGGATTCCGCGAACCGTCATATTCATACCCCCACTAAAAATATCGTACGATACTGATAAATAATGATACCGCTGCAAAACGAAGATTAATCACTGCCAGCGGATGCCGCAACGCGGAAAACGGATTGACCAGATGGCTGGTCTTTTCCCATTCCACCCCGCCAACGGCTGAACTGACCACATAGTTGGCAAGTGGTCCACCCAGGGAGACGAGTAAGGCTTTTAGTCCGGAAGACAAATGACTGACACTGGTGGCGCTAAATACGCCTGCCACGACGATGCTGTCAATCTGGCCTTGACAAAACACCGCTAATATAATCCTTCCCGTCTCGTGGACAAAAACAGCCAGCAGCAAATAGCCGGGATAGCGAATCCCTACCATGCAGGAGGTGATCAATATGCCAATAAAATCAACTGTAATCATATTTCACCCCTTAGGGTCGAACAAAGCAGCCGCCAGCAAGCCGAAGATGATTGCCGCAGTAATTCCGGCCGCCGTTCCCCGCATTGCACCGCTAAAGACTCCCCAGAAGCCATATGTATTCACATCTTCCAGCGTAGCGGCAACCAGTGCATGTCCAAACCCGGGCAAAGGCACGGTCGCTCCCGCGCCGGCCAGATCGATAATCGGCTGGTACAGTCCCAGTCCGCTGAGTATGGCACCGCACACGACAAAAAGTACGAGTACATGTGCCGGTGTCAGGGGAGACAAATCCATCAGTAGTTGGCCGATCACACAGATGAGACCGCCAATGAGAAACGCCATGAGATATGTTTGCATCTCTGTTTTGACCCTCTCCTCTGTTTAAATTTCTACGGCTATCGCATGCGCAATACAAGGAATCGATTCTTTTTGCTGGTAAGAGGTTGTGCTGTGGAGACTGCCGGTCCCGATTAAGAGAATCCTCCTGAAGGTCTGCTGTTTCAGCATCTGATAAATATAACCGCAAAAAGCTACCGCCGAACTGGCACAGCCGCTGGCACCGGCATGCGTGTCTTGTTCTGCGTGATAAATCAGGCAGCCGCAATCCTCATAATTGGCAGTAATATCAATTCCCTTCTCCTGCATTAGCTGGCTGACAAGCGCCTTGCCGATACTGCCTAAATCACCGGTATAAATTCTGTCATAATACCCTGGCTGGCGATTGAGGTCTTGGAGGTGCTGGTATAAAGTATCCACTGCCGCTGGAGCCATAGCAGATCCCATCTGATTCGGGTCTTTAATGCCCATATCTACGACCTTGCCAAACGTAGCCGCGGTAAGCCGCGGACCGGTACCGGCCGCCGCAATTGCCGCCGCTCCAGCTCCGGTTACAGTCCACTGGGTGGATGGCGACCGCTGCACTCCCAGCTCGGTAGGAAAACGGTACTGTCTCTCAGCGGCGTCGTGATGGCTGGATGCACAGGCGATTACCTGCTGAAAAAAGCCGCCGTCAATCAGGCAACCGCCCAATATCATACTCTCAGCCATTGTCGAGCACGCGCCATATAAGCCGATAAAGGGCCTGTTTAAACTGCGCATGGCAAAGTGAGTCGCCATCAATTGATTGAGCAAATCGCCGGCCAGCACACAGTCAGCCGCTGCTATTCCTCCTGGTAAGCCTTGTGCGGCATGCTGAGCCACCCATTCGATCATAAACGATTCACATTTTTCCCAACTGTCTTCACCGTGCAGGTTATCCTGCATGATGTAATGAAAATAGTCTGCCAATCGGCCTTGCCCTTCCATCGGCCCGCCAATCGCCGCTGTTCCGACAAGCACTGGCGGTTTACTGTACACAATGCTTTGCTGACCTTGTTTTTTGTTCAACATAAGCCTCTCCTCTACAAACGAATCCAATAAATCAGTCCGATGACGACTGCGGTCAATGTGCCGTAAGCGATAACCGGTCCGGCAATGATGAACATTTTAGCTCCCACGCCAAAGACAAAACCCTCTCGTTTAAACTCCATCGCCGGTGCGACAACCGAATTCGCAAAGCCGGTAATCGGGACAATCGAACCGGCTCCCGCCCGTTTGCCGATTTTATCATAGAGTCCTAATCCGGTTAATAAGGATGACAGGAACACCAGGATAACGGCCGTTGGTCCGGCTGCCTCCTTTTTGCTCATTCCGGCAGCCAACAGATTGTTTTGAATGAATTGTCCCAGCACACAGATCAGGCCTCCCACCAAAAAAGCCCAAATCACGTTCTTTACAAGCGTCGGTTTGGGAGATACCTGCTGAACTTTTTGCTGATAGGCTTGCTGTTGTTCTTGCTGGTTTTGCGAACTTGCCATGTCTCACCTCATCCATACGAACTACAAAAAAGTTTCCTGTCCATACTTCTATTTTTACCAATGCTGACAGAATCATTCAGGGGTTAAAATAAACTAAGAGCAGCCGGTCGGCTACCCTTAGTTAAACCCTTGCTCAGCTTTTCACGTTTTAGTGAACGTGAAAAGCAATACGAACATCTGCTTTATACTCCGTAACTTTGCTGCTGTCTACATTGGCGGTAAAATTAGTCACTTCGACACCGACGATATCATCAATCGTCTTCGCAGCTTCCGCTACAGCCGAATCCACAGCATCTGTCCAGTTATGCTTCGAGGTTCCAACCAGTTCGATAACTTTTACAACTCCCATCGTAAATCCCCCTTGTGCAATTTATGAAGCGTATTTAGTATGAGTTGTTCACACGTTTTTCATACCATAGAGTCCTGACAACTGCCCTTCCGCCGGTATCAGGTATTCAACCTGCACAGAACGGGACCGCAGCGGCGGTCTTGGCGGTGTATCTACCCACCAAAACCAGATGAATCCGCCGGTGGTAGCGATCAACGCCAATAATCCAAGCAGAATAAATAGTTTTTTTGTGTGCATGAAATCACCTGCCTTTGCTTTAGTATTCCCCGGCTTCACAAAAAAGAACACAGCAATTTTATTAAAATCAATCGTTCGCATAAGTAAAGACCTCGTACGAGGTCTTTCGCGGTTTTAAGCAATTGAGCATTCAACGCACAGGCCGCCGAGAAAGGTCTGCTAGGCAGCCCGAGGAAGCGCGCGCAGACAGTACGTTTACAGGGTACGGCAAGCACGCTCCCGCAGGGCTGATTGCGCAACTCTTGGCGCTTTAGCGCCTTAGTGTTGGCGGCATACCCTTTACGGGTGCAACGCAGATTGGCCTTTATCGGCGGCCTAAAACCTCTTATGAGGTCTTCATGTATTCCTTCATCAGCCTCAGCGCATTTTTTTCAATCCGGGACACCTGCACCTGTGATAAACCAATGACATCAGCAATCTCCGATTGGGTTTTATCTTCAAAAAAACGCAGGTTGATGACCGCGCGTTCCTTGTCAGGCAGCTTGGCAATCACCTCTCGCAAGGCCAGATTTTCGAAGGCTCCTTCGTTGTCAGTAAACCGCACTTGATCCAGCAGTAAAAATGAATCTCCCTCTTCGCGCGTTGACTTCGCGTAGAGCGAGGTCGTCGGCTGAACTGCCTCCAAAGCGGCCACCACCTCCTGCACAGGCAGCAACAGGACTTCGGCAATCTCCCCTACCGTAGGTTCACGTCCCAATTCACCCTGCAGCTTTTCCTGGGAGCGATGAATTTTCAGAGCCAATTCTTTTATCGACCGGCTTACCTTGATCGGATTATCATCCCGCATATAACGGCGGATTTCACCAATGATCATCGGTACCGCATAGGTAGAAAACTTGACGCCATAAGCCATGTCAAAGCGATCGATGGCTTTAAGCAAACCGATACAGCCAATCTGAAATAAATCATCCCATTCATAACCCCTGCCGGTAAAGCGGTGAACAATACTGCGCACTAAATTAATGTTTTGTTCGAGAATGGTTTCTCGAGCGGTCTGGTCACCGGAGTGCGCCCGTTCGAGCAGTGTCTGCAGTTTTTCTCCTAACATCACGTCACCTAGTGAATCGGTACAGCATCAAATTTTTTCACCATGCGTACGGTTGTACCCTCGCCAAGAGCTGATGTCACCTCGATCTCATCCATAAATGATTCCATGAAGACAAATCCCAATCCCATCCGCTCAGGTTCGGTAGACCAGGCGGGCTGCCGCGCCTGCTCAACGTCGGCAATGCCCTTCCCCCAGTCGATTACCGTATATTCCAGGTAATTGTCATATAACTCCATTGTCAGTTCAATTTGGCCTTCTTGATCACTATATCCGTGAATAACAGCATTAGAAACCGCCTCTGAGATAGCCACCTTAATCTCATCAATTTCCGGCAGAGTAAATTCAATCTGCGCTGAAAACGCAGCAGCAGCGACGCGCGCGATACCTACATTTTCACTCCGACTATCAAAAGTCATACTCATTCGGTTACGTCTTGCCATGACTGCCTCCTATGCGCCTTCAAACGCTTGTTTTTCGGATGGATATACTTTTAACAATCTAAACAGGCCTGACAATTCGAGAACACGGGCGACTTGCGGCTGTAAATTCATGACCGCAACTTCTCCGCCGAGCTGCCTGACTTTCTTATACCGGCTAAGAATCGCACCGACTCCGGAACTATCGATAAAAGTCACACCTTTTAAGCTGAGAGCCAGATTCCGTGCACCGCAGACCGCCAAGGCACTATCTATTGTCTGCTTAAATTCCTCGGCTGCATGAACATCAAATTCTCCTTCTGCTCTAATCACTAAATATTCTTTGCGTACATGTGTCGAAATTTTCAACGATTATCCCCCCGTGTGCATCCACGATGCGCATAGTCAACATATTAGTGTATTCGCTATTAGGAAAATTTTTCCTTCTAAAATCAATAAAAAAGCAAGGAAAAAATTCCTTGCTTTTATTAATTGAAATATTTTAACGTGCGATACTATAAAAATCAGTCAGCAACTCTTTGAATACATCGGTAAAACCAGCCTTGTCCACTGACTTTTCTGCAATCAAATCGACTTTACCGACTTCAGCGCCTTCTGAGACTGCCACCAGTTCGCCATACTTCTCGCCTTTAGCAATCGGCGCAGTCAACATATTTTCTTGTGATAAAATCACTTTCTTTTGGATATTCTTATTTTTTCCTTTAGCTGAAACAACTGACAGCGAATCCTTTGCCACCAGCTTCAGTTCCTTGTCCAGGCCACGCATCACTTTGATCTTTTCGATAACTTCACCTTTTTCCGCAATTGGCGTAGCCGTGAAATTAGCATAACCCCAGTCTAATAACCGCATCGTCTCGCGCAAGTGGGATCTCGGCTCAGGAGTCGCAAACACTACGCCAATTAAGCGCAGACCATCCCGTTTAGCCGTGCCGACAAAGCAATACTTTGCTTCCTGGGTCCAACCGGTTTTCATGCCATCCGCGCCCGGATACCACCAGAGCAATTTATTGGTGTTTACCAGCCAGTTCTTTCCATCACGCAGCCAATGCTCCTTTATGCCGACCATTTCCATATATAATGGATGCTTGACCGCTGCTTTTGCTATCAGCGCTGTGTCGTAAGCGCTCATATAGTGATCGGGAACCGGTAAACCATTGACGCTGGCAAATTTGGTGTTCTGCAATCCCAACTCCGCAGCCCGCTGATTCATGGCATCGACTGCCGCTTCTTTAGAACCAAAGATATGTTCCATCAAAGCAACAGCAGCATCATTGGCGCTGACAACCGCTACGGCTGTCAACACTTCTTTAACAGACATCTGTTCACCAGGCTCCAGCCAAATTTGCGAGCCGCCTTGCTTCCAGGCATTCTCAGAGATCGAAACAGTATCGGTCAAATTGATCTTGCCTTGCTCAATCGCCTCAACAGCCAGCAAAAGCGTCATCACTTTGGTCACGCTGGCCGGAGGCAGTGGTTTATGGGGATCTTTTTCCCATAAGATGTTTCCGTTTCCGTCGATTAAAATCGCTGACTGGGCAACTGTTTCAAATTTTGCGATTGACGCCGTCCGTTTGGGTGTCGGAGCAGCCTGAACTGCCGTTAAACCAATCATGACGGATAGCAAACCGCAGATGATAGCCGTAAACTTTCGCCACATAAGGCTTTGCACTCCTTTCAAACAAATCAACTGCGTTACATTTAAAATGTCCGCAGAGCGCAAAGCTTAGTCTGGAAAAGTTTTTTGGTATTGGTTACTTTAAAAAATTAACTATATGGATGATAACCGGTTTCATCGACAAAACCGTATACCAGCACGCCTGGCGGCGGCGGCTCCGGCCCAATGCGAATAGCGGCCGATAACCGCGAAGTGACCTCAGCAAACGCACCGCTTGTGGCGGCGAATAGCTCGGCCAGCGGTTGACCGGCTGCTATTTTATCACCGATGCGGCAACGCATCAGCAAACCGGCCGCCAGATCAATCTCCTGCCCTTTATATTGCCGGCCGGCGCCTAACAAGGTGGCGCAGTGACCGATATCCGCGGTTGAAATCGCCTGAATATAACCAGTCTGAGCCGAATTAACCATCGCGCGTTCCCCGGCTTGAGGCAATAAGCTGAAGTCATGTGCGATACGGCAATCGCCCCCCTGCGCAGCAACAAATTCAGTAAATTTACGCAGCGCTTGACCATTAGCCAGCAGTTCGGCTAATCGCTGCCGTGCCTGCGTTTCGTCAGCAACGGCATTAGCCATAGTCAGCAGATAGGCACCTAACGTCAGGCAAACCTGATAAAGCGCAGAATCTGTATGCTGACCGCGCAGCACTTCTATTGCTTCCACAACCTCCAGACTGTTGCCAACCGCCATTCCCAGCGGCTGATCCATACTGGTAATAACCGCTTTGGTCTCACGCCCAACCAGCGCACCGATCCGGACCATCTCACTGGCCAGACGGACCGCATCATCCAAGGTCTGCATAAAAGCACCGCTGCCAACCTTTACGTCGAGCAGGATTCGGTCAGCGCCGGCTGCTATTTTTTTACTCATAATCGACGAAGCAATCAGTGGTACGCTTTCCACTGTTGCCGTCACATCCCGCAAAGCATAGATCTTTCCGTCAGCCGGAGCAATATCGGGAGTCTGTCCCATGACAGCCACTCCATAAGTTTTAACCTGGTGTACGAATTCAGCCTCTGTCAGCACGGTGCGAAAACCAGGGATCGATTCCAGTTTATCGACAGTGCCGCCTGTAAAACCTAGTCCCCTGCCTGACATTTTTGCCACAGGCACACCGGCCGCCGCCACTAAAGGAGCCAGAATCAGTGTAGTTGTATCCGCTACGCCGCCAGTGCTATGCTTATCTACTTTGATGCCTGGAATCTCATTGAGATTGAGCATACGCCCTGATTCCGCCATTGCCCATGTCAAATCGGCAGTTTCCGTACCATTTATTTCCTGGAAATAAATGGCCATTAATAAAGCAGCCATTTGGTAATCCGGCAGCCGGTCAGCCGTATATTCTTGAATCACATAGCGCCATTCGACTGCCGATAATGGCTTGCCATCCCGTTTTTTTTGGACGATATCCACCATTCGTATCATAATCACCTCATTGTTTGCAAGAAGCTATTGCCGTATGGCAGCCGTGCCAAAGCAAAGTTTTCCAAAACACTGGCAGAAACATCGGCAAAGCTTGCTCTGATTCCCAACGGCTGCCCATCGCTGCCGGGATGAAATACCAGCAAAGGGACATATTCACGGGTATGATCAGTGCCGCTGGCGGTTGGATCACAACCGTGGTCGGCGGTAATAATCAGTAAATCGCCGGCGCCCAACTTGGGCAGCAAGGCGGCTAATCGCACATCGAATTCTTCTAATGCTGCCGCATAGCCTTCGGCATCCCGCCGGTGACCGAAGCTGCTGTCAAACTCGACCAGGTTGGCCATGATCAATCCCCGCCCGGTTTTTGCGAGAACGGTTTCGATCAGCTCCATTCCGTGCCGGTTGGATTTGCTGGGATATGATTCTGTCAAACCCCTTTGAGCAAATATATCGCCGATCTTGCCGATCCCTACGCAGGCCAGTCCGGCAGCTTTAACCCGGTCCAGCATAGTATCGCCTTCCGGCTCCAAACTGTAGTCGTGCCGGTTCGCTGTCCGGCTAAATGCGCCAGGCATACCGATAAACGGCCGGGCGATAACCCGCCCTACCGCGTGTTCGCCGACGAGAATCTGCTCACGGACAATCCGGCACATTGCGTAAAGCTCGGTGAGCGGGATAATCTCTTCATGAGCGGCAATCTGAAAAACACTGTCAGCAGAGGTATAAACAATCGGCTGGCCGGTTCTCATGTGCTCCGCTCCCAGCTCCTCAATAATCTCGGTGCCGGAGGCAACTTTGTTGCCTAAAGCGGTACGCCCGGTCAATGCGGCAAACTTGTCCATAATCTCAGCAGGGAATCCGTCAGGATAATAAGGAAAAGGACACGAAACCGGAGCTCCGGCGATTTCCCAGTGGCCGGTTGTCGTGTCTTTTCCTTTAGACATCTCAGCCATTTTGCCATAACTAGCCAGCGGTTTTTCCACACAGGGCACACCGGTAATCGGCTCAATACACCCCAGCCCCAGACCGGCTAATGCAGGCAAATGCAGGCCTTTGCGCAGCTTGGCAATATGAGCGAGGGTATTTGCTCCCTCATCGCCATATTCGGCAGCATCGGGTAATGCGCCAATGCCTACGCCGTCCAATATGATGATTAAAATACGGTCAAACATATTATCCCCCCATTGATAACAAAAGGCCGTACAGTACGGCCTCAGGCTGTCGAGAGAGGTCGGGCCGCCTAGCATCCCGACCTCTCTCGACAGCCTGTAAAATTTTAAGCATATGTATTTATATAGTAGATAAATGCTGTAAGCACTCAGGCCCGTGGATGAGTTTTATCATAGACTTCTTTCAGATGGTTCCGCGTAACATGGGTATAGATTTGCGTGGTTGAAATATCTGCATGCCCCAGCATTTCCTGCACAGAGCGAAGATCAGCACCATTTTCCAGCAGATGGGTTGCAAAGGAATGCCGTAAAGTATGCGGTGTGATATCTTTGATAATATTTGCTTCCTGCGCATATTTCTTAATAATCTTCCAAAAACCCTGCCGGGTCAGGCGATTGCCGTGATGATTAATAAATAATGCCGCTTCTTCATATGTACGAACCAATTTGGGCCGGCCTTTATTCAAATAATCCTGAGCGCACTTGGCTGCAATGGAGCCCAAGGGAACGATCCGTTCTTTTGAGCCCTTGCCATAACATTTAATATACCCCATATCGAGATTTACATCCGAAATATTGAGCGAGATTAATTCCGACACACGAATACCGGTCGCATACAGCAGTTCCAGCATCGCCTTATCACGCAGACCGGCCGGCAGCAAAGCATTCGGTTGCTTTAAGAGTTCTTCAACTTCATGCACCGAAAGAACTTTGGGCAGTTTCTTCTCCAGCTTTGGCGATTCGAGGTGCGCCGCCGGATCTTTTTCCAGATAGCGTTCCCGCACCAGGTATTGATAGAAAGATTTAATTGCCGCTAAATTGCGGGATATGGTTGAGGTCGCCTTGCCGTTGGTTTGCAGACTGTTCAAGTAGGTAAGGATGGTACTGCGATTCAGATCTTTCATAAAATCAATTTTGCTTTCCTGCAGATAGGCCTGGAACTGGCGAAGATCCCTGCCATACGATTCCAGCGTGTTTTGAGCCAATCCGCGCTCAACCGCAAGATAATTAATAAATTCAGATACAAAACTCTCCATGTTTTCCCACCCTTTTTCTCGCCAAATATAACCAAAAGTCTGAAGTTGCCAGCCATTTAAACGAGTCACAAGAATAGTATTATGACATGATTCAACATAACTGTTATTTTTCCCTTTGTTTTCCTGTCAAAAAATCTGTCTTTTTTGAAATATTATTATAATTATGTCACAAATTTATGGCATAATGCCTGTAACTGCTTAACTTAATATCATACATATTCACCAATTACAGTAATTATGCATACTGCGGGTTCATCACTATGATTGCTTAAACAGCATGGCAACAATGATTTTCATAAATAAAGGCGAGATATATACTTCGATCAGGGCAGAAAACAATAAGACAATCAGCATACCCAGGCAAATCATCGAATAGCCTATCACTTCATAGCTGAAGGTTGTCTTCGGGTTACTGCGGCGGCGGGCAATCCACAATGAAAAGGACGTTGCCGCTACTCCTGCCGCAATAACGGCCGGTACACTGATGATGCTGTGAGGCAAAACGGCCGCCAAGGCGAACGCCAGCCCTTTCATGATATACTCGTTAACCAGAAAGCCAACCGTAAAGCCAATGACAAAACCGCGGGTAAATACGATAAACCAAACCAGCGGCATACCGATAACGGTAAAGCCAAGCAGCCAGATTAAACCGACTGTCTTAATATGTCCGGCAGCCACATTCAGAAATAAATCTGCGCTCCCATACGATTCAGACCATAACGTGAATCCCTGAAAAAAGATTTGTAAATAACCGATGAGTTCGGTTTTTTGTTCGGGAGGCAAAGTCTTGACAGCTAACGCGCCGATCACCACGCCGCCGATAAACACCAGCAGGATAAAGAAATAGCCTACGATATTTGCCCGTATATAATTAACCAGATTCTTTCGGAAATAGTCCAACATCAACCCTCCCGCATACAGTAGACTTATCACTACTTTATGTGTATGCGGTGCGGCGTTGTTTATGACATGTTGTCCACTACATTTTCAGCATACGGCCGTAAACTCCGCCCGCGCCTGCGACGATGCGGGCTTCACCGGAACGTGCGGCAATAATGGCTTGCGCTGTCTTTTCACCGACGACAGCAGCGAGCTCTGGCTGGGTTGCGCGGTGCAGTACCGCCATTTCACTGCCAAAAACAGTTAACAAGCGGTTGATGGCTGTTTTTCCCACACCGGGAATAAACCCCAGCGGGATTTGATAATAATAGGGTACGCGAAAATTCGGATGCTGTGGCACAGGATAATCGGCAATATCATCAATCCGGTCAAACACGCCGCGGACAACTTTTTTGCTGCCACAAGCCGGACAGTTGCTAACCGTTCTGCCTTCGGTTTCCACATGACCGCACGCATCACATAAGGTGCGATGATATTTTCCCAGCCGAGGGTCCAGACCATAATTGGCGGCAACGCACCGGCCGCCGTCACGCGCCAATGCCCGCGCCAGTTCCTGATAGCTTGGCTCGGCCAAAGTCAGCACATTATATTCTCTGCCAATCTTATCCGGCGAATGCGCGTCAGAATTTGTGATAAAGCTGAATTCACTGAGTTCAGCAATACGGTCAGCCAAGATGGTGTCGGCGCTCAGCCCCAATTCAACAGCAGCCAGCGAGCGCATTTGCCTGTCTGATAAAATATCGGCCATGCGGCGGGTACATGAGCCATACAAGCCCTTATACGGAGTAAAGATATGCGCGGGAATAATCAGCGCCTCAAAGCCGGCAGCGATATCGACCAGTTGTCCCAGAGTCATATGGGCATTTTGCGAACTTAAGCCGATATTGCGGATATGTTTTGACATTGTAGCGGAAAACGCAGTCATGGTCGCGATATCGGGGAGAAAAATCAGGGTATGCGATTGTTTGCCATCCGCTTCGGCTGTTTCAATCTCCGCGCCGAGGATCAGTGCCGTTCCACCTTGAAACAAATAACCGCCACCGGCTTGAGCGATAATCTCGCCTTCTGCCAGCAGCCGGTTCAAGTCTTCAAGAACCGGTGGCGACATGCTGTCGACAATACCAATTATCTCAATCCCTTTGCGGCAATCCGCTTCGTGAAGAATATTGCGGACAGTCAGGCGGCGCGAGGTTGGAATCTTCACCCAGGTGCCATTATCGGTGCAGCCGACATGAATATGTAAATCTGCGAAGAATTGTTTCACAGCGCATTCTCCAACAACAGCAAGCCGAGTATTGTCTTGGCGTCAACCAATTCACCGGCGGCAATCCAATCCCGGATTTGCCCCCGGTCATATGGCTCGACCGCGAGAAACTCATCTTCGTCCGGATGCTGGGTAGTCGGCGTTAACCCGGTGGCTAAATAAATATGAATGATTTCATTGGTAAAGCCGGGAGTAGTCACAATTGAAGCCATGCGCTTTAATTTGGCGGCAGCAAAGCCTGTCTCTTCCTCCAGCTCGCGCCGGGCACAGTCATCTGGGTCTTCCCCTTTGTCCAGTTTCCCCGCAGGTATTTCTAGTAAGACTTGTCCGACCGGATGCCTGAACTGCCTGACCAAAATCACCTTGCCGTCAGCGGCTACCGGTACAATCGCGACTGCCCCGGGATGTTCAACCACTTCACGGATTGCTGTTTTTCCGTTCGGCAGGATAACGGTATCGCGGCGAAGATTGATAATCCGCCCCTCATATAACTGCTCTGATGCGACCGGTTTCTCGATGAGTGCTTCATTGTTGTTATGCATAACAGCCTCCATTCTATGCCAGCCCGTTCCAAGGCTTTGCTTGTATACTAGTCTTGACAAGGGTACTCTTGTTGAAAAGCCTAAAATTCAGGCCTTTATCGACAGCCTGAGTGCCTTGACAAAGACACTACAGCCTATTTACAGTATTCCTTTTACCAGTAAAAAATCCTGCCAAAGACAAATAGCATTTATTTGCAATTCTACCCAAAAGAAAAAGCCTCCGGAAAATCCGGAAGCTCTCTTTTCCCTCGGCCAATAGTGCTGCATCAACCTCGAAAACTACATTCCCTGACGGCTGATTTTCCATAATTCAGCGTTGTCGTCAATCGGCATACTTCCGGTATGCCTCATTCCTCCGCCTTGACTTACGAAAAATCATCTCGTCATGAAATTGCAGTTTCAAAGTTGGCGCAGCACTAGGCCCGCATCTCCATCCGCAGCTTATCGGCAATCATCGCCATAAATTCTGAATTGGTCGGTTTACCCTTTTCCAGTTTAACTGTATATCCGAATATTCGGTTAATCATGTCCATATTGCCACGATTCCATGCGACTTCGATCGCATGCCGTATGGCGCGTTCAACCCGGCTGGGAGTGGTTGAATACTTGTCCGCGATCATCGGATAAAGAACCTTGGTCACAGCGCCAAGCAATTCAATTTCATTGGCAATCATCATAATTGCATCACGCAGATACTGATAGCCTTTGATATGAGCAGGAATCCCGATTTCACGAATAATATTCGTTACTTCTACGTCGACCGGACGGGCTTTGATCGCTTGAGCAACTGCAGGCCGCTGTGAAGTAATGACACCAGCTAATTGCCGCACCCGGTTAATTAACACATCCATATTGAACGGTTTTAGAATGTAATAGTCCGCGCCTAACTCTACCACCCGCTGTGTAACGCTTTCTTGTCCCAGAGCAGTCAATATAATGATTTTTGGCCGCTTTTCACCAGATTCACTCAGTCTCTCCAATACGCCAATCCCATCCAAATGCGGCATGATAATATCAAGTACTAGAATATCCGGCTTTTTGTCATGAATCACGGCAAGGATTTCTTCGCCATTATACGCAACGCCTACCAATTCAATATCGGGCTGCTGCTGAAGAAATTCTTGCATAATATCCGCAAATTCCCGGTTATCATCCGCGATCGCTACTTTGATTTTTTCTCGTGTCATCTATAGTAGCCTCCTCATATAATGTATATATGCTATTTCGACAAAACTGAGTTACTTCCTTCCTGGTTTGTAAATATTTTACATATTTTATGCTATTTTAATTCCGACATAATCTGCGATTTTTCTACAACAAAAAACCGCCATATGGCGGCTCAGGCTGTTGAGAAACTTTCAGGCCCTTAATTGAAAAGCGAGATGCCACTTTGTAAGGCGAGACGCCACTTTGTAATTTGACAACTGAATATTTGTAAACGAAACGCAGTTTTTGTATCTGAAATGCCATCTTTGAAAACGAAAAGCCACT
>POVV01000443.1_pt1 | contig 26938 bp, 23 predicted proteins | sample 1560271 | NCBI WGS metagenome assembly POVV01 (sample SAMN08337232, study PRJNA429181) | Bioreactor metagenome, whole genome shotgun sequencing project. | biome: cows' rumen and soil; feature: anaerobic; isolation source: anaerobic chemostat enrichment culture, galacturonate as sole carbon... | reverse complement strand
ATGATGAAAGAGGCTGGATAACGGAATCGGCAGAAGTCAGGAATCAAATGGTGGATAAGAGGATGAGAAAATTAAAGGGCCTTAACCGGGAGCTGTTGGAGCCGGAGTTTATGGGAGAAGAGCAGTGCGAGACCCTTCTCCTGGGCTGGGGGTCTACCTATGGTCCCATCAGGGAAGCCGTATCCCTGTTAAATAAAAACGGAGATGGAAGCTATGGAGCTTTGGTATTTGGAGATATTTATCCCCTTCCTCAGGAAAAACTGAACATTTATGCAAAAGACAGGACCTTAATCAACGTGGAACAGAATGCCACGGGCCAGCTGGCCTCCCTCATAAGGGAGCAGACAGGAATTAAATGCCATAAAAGCATTTTGAAATATGACGGCAGACAGATATCCGGAGAAGAAATTGTAAAGCAGGTGTTGGAAGGAGGTTCCAAATAGATGGATAAATTCACAACTTATGAAACAGCCTGGTGTCCGGGGTGCGGAAATTTCTCCATATTAAACAGCCTGAAAACGGCGTTAGAGGAGCTGGGCATAGAGCCAAATAAAGTGCTGATGGTGGCAGGAATCGGTCAGGCAGCGAAAACACCTCAGTATTTAAGCGCCAACAGCTTCTGCGGGCTTCACGGAAGGGCCCTTCCTGCTGCAGTTGCCGCCAAAATAGCCAATGAAAAGCTCACTGTCATAGTAAATTCCGGAGACGGGGACTCTTACGGCGAAGGAGGCAACCACTTTATTCACAACATAAGAAGGAATGTCAATATCGCTCATTTTGTTCATGACAATCAGATATACGGCCTGACCAAGGGGCAGGCATCACCCACCAGCGGTGAAGGGCTCGTTACGGGAGTTCAGACCGACGGCAACAGAAATACGCCCTTAAATCCAGTGCTTCTGGCCATTGCTTCTGGAGCGGGATTTGTTGCGAGAGGCTTCAGCGGTGATCCAAAGCAGCTGGTGAGCATCATGAAGGAGGCCATTCTTTATCCGGGGTATGCGTTTGTGGATATCCTCCAGCCATGCATCAGCTTCAACAAAATCAATACCTTTGCCTATTATAAAAATATGGCGGCGCCTCTTGGAGAAGATTATGACCCGACGGATCGGCTGGAAGCCATTAAAATGTCGATGGAGGTTAGTGAAAAAATCCCTACCGGCATCCTCTATCGGGAAGAAAAATTGGACTTCCACCGAAAAAACAGGCTTTTAAAAGACGGACTGTCACTGATAGAACAAAAGACAGAAGAAAGTGTGCTCAAGGACCTGATTCACAGTTTTATATAATTCTGTAAAATAAGCTTGCTGAACTATTTCCCATTACTGTATAATTTTAACAAAAATGAATATAATGTAATAAAAAATCCTGGAAAAGCCAATGTTCTATAATAGTAATGGGAGAAATATCGGCTCCTGCAATGAAGACAATGGTTTTGCGGAAAGGTATTTGAATCCATCTGATATTTATATCGTCACAGGTTATCAGATAGAAGTGTTTATAAAAAATCTGAATTCTCCGATTGGAATGATCTTTAATGAAAACGGGGAGATCCTGGTGGCTGATTCCGGTTTGGCGACCGGAAATCCCCGGATATTACAGATGATTAATGGTCAGTTTGAAACGATCGCAGATGATTTTGTTACCCCCATATCAGGGATTAATTATTTAAACGGTGTGATCTACGTATCTCACAGAGGATTTATCACAAAGATATACAAAGATGGTACAAGGCAGAATATCATTATGGGACTGCCCAGCAACGGCGATAACTATAACAGCCCGGTCACCTTTTCTCCGGATCATAAGATATATTTCGGGCAGGGAACGGTGACAAACAGCGGTGTCGTTGGGAATGACAACGAGTGGGTGGCAGTTTCTCCGCTTCTGTGTGATTACGCAGGAGATTATATCATGCTTCATGGACAAAACTTCGCTACAAATAACATACTGACAGAAGGCTTGCCCGATGATATCGCTTTAACGGGGGCTTTTTCTCCTTATGGAATTCCCAATATAGAGTACGAGATCAGAAAGCGGTATATCAAGGCATCGGGAAGCATTCTCAGGGCAAATCTGGACGGCTCCAACTTAGAACAGGTCGCATGGGGATTCAGAAATCCATCTTATTTAAGATTTGACTCCAGCGGCCAGTTGTATGCGGTCAATAACGGTTATCAGGCAGTGGGAAGCAGGCCCATTGAGAATGCTACGGATGATTTTTATTATATTACACCTGATTTGTGGTATGGCTGGCCGGATTATTCCGGAGGTGAATCCGTAAATTCGCCGCGTTTTACGCCTAGCGGTGGTGTACAGCCTTCTCTTCTCTTTAAAAATCAGCCCAATGTTCCCCCAAGGCCCTACGTGACATTTCCGTCCAATTCCTCCATAAGGGGGTTTGAATTTAACTATAATCCCCAATTCGGTCCCTATGGGGATGTGTACATCGCTGAATATGGCAGCACCATACGCACCCAGGTTGGTGATACCATTTCTTATGCGAATGCAGGACACAGAATATCCAGAATCGATATGAAATCCAGGACCATCAGCACGTTTGCCATCAATCGTACAGGGTTTCCGGCCTCTTTGTCAAACGGAGGAGGCCTTGAGAGACCGGCCCATCTGTTATTCGGTCCTGACGGAGCAATGTATATCGTGGATACCGGACTGAATATTCAGGGGGATCCGGATGCGTTTATTCCGGGGACGGGGGTCATCTGGAGAGTGACCAGGACGGATTAGCGGGAATAGAAAGAACCCAGCTAAAACCCAGCTAAAACCCGGGAGGCTGGATATTGGAATTTTATTAAATCGTTTATTGATTATCCAACTATCTCCATTTATAGGCCGCAGGCATGAATGCTTGTGGCTTTCATTTTGTTCAAATCACCGCTGAAGAAGGTGAACAGCAAAGCCTCCGACTTCCTCTTCAAAATAGATTACAATCATTTTGTTATGATTAAATTTTGCAGAAGCTTCATTGAACTTATAACCTGCTGCTTCAAAATAATTTTTTGCACGGACAATGGAGTTGGTGGCGATAGCAATATGACCTTTCGTACCGAAGCAAGGAGGTTTCATACATTCAATGGCAGTACCGGCGAATAAAGAACCGGCTCCTGATATTTTTTGAAATCCGAACATTGCCTCAAATATTCCAGCTGTTTTGTCTGCTTCCGCATCGTTACTTAGGTTTATCCCAATATGGGTGAATTCGAAGCCCAGCATGGTCTTAATGGCCTTTGTTGTGAGATCGCGTATTTTTTCGAATGCCCCTGCCTGAAGCAAATCCTGTTCCACAACCATGCGGCAGGCCAGAATATTATCGAAAGCCGGATAGGAACTGCTGTTTTTTTCATTGATGCCGTCAGCCGGAATGAAGTTTATGTGATTATAGGATGAATACATGGACTGGCTCATATGGAAACCTCTATCCTGTCCGGCAGAGGAAACGTTTACAGCGTCAAGTCCAAATGAAATTGCCGTTTCCACATCGTCCGGAGTGGAAACACCCGGTATTACTGGTATGGCCCTGCCGATACAATATGTTACAACAGATGATGAGAACTCCGGAGTTACGATAAATTTTGCTCCTGCATTAACTGCGAGACCGGCCTGTTCGGTTGTCAGAATGCCGCCGGCCCCGATCAGCATTTTGGGAAACCGTTCTGTCATTATGCGAATGGATTCTTCGGCTGCGTTGGCGGAGAGGGGGATTACTACACAGTGAATCCCCCCGCCGCAGAGAGCCTCTGCAAGAGGAACCGCGTTTTTTACATCATCAAGTACTGCAACCGGCATAATGCCGATTTTTTGAATCCTATTCAGAATCTCATTCATAGTTGAATTCTCCTTAATTGCAATCATTTATAGTGTTTTATTAATCCTGATTATCTAAATTATACTCAAATCTTTATAGTTGTCAACAAAAAGGCATAAAAATCACTGTATATGACAACCTTTTCATATACGAAATAAATATTATAAAAAGTTTTTTTTGGATATATTGACATTGAGATAAAAAAGATGTATGATGTTTTTGAATTTAAAGAGTAATATTTGAGCAAAATGGCGAAGTATACTCTTTAAATTTTTTAAAAATCAGTATGAAAACGATAACATATTGAGGATTAAAAGGGAAACTGTCAAAGTATCACGAAAAGTGGAGGAAAGTATCTGATAAGGGGTGCTTATTCTTTCAAAAGAGAAAAGGAGAAGTGTATATGAAAAAAGCAATAGCAATTATTTTTGCGGGTCTTATGACATTCAATCTGGCGGCATGCGGAAGCTCCCAGACGCCTTCAACCACCGCTGCAAATGCAGCATCAGCAGGAACGGAAACCAAAGCTGGGGGGACGGCAACGGATGGAGAAATCTTAATCGGATGTCTCCAGGACATTACGGGCGCAACTTCCAGCCTTGGCCAGATGGTGGAGGCAGGAGCGCAGTGGGCCGTGGATGAAATCAATGAGAATGGCGGAGTAAAAGGGAAAAAGCTTGTTATGAACACCTATGATACCAAGGCGGATGTAACAGAAGCGATTAACGCATATACAAAAGCGGTTACTTCTGACAAGGTTTCCCTTATCGTAGGACCGCCTGTTGCAAATATCGCTCTGGCTATTAAGGAAACCTCGGAGCAGTATGAAGTTCCGGTTATGGGCCTTGCCATGGATCCCAGCGCACAGCTTAAGGCGGATGGCACTCCATATAAGAACATGTTCTGTTTTCAGCCCAATGCGATCCAACAGGGAGCCATTATGGCAAAATACGCTATGAAGAACGGCTTTAAGACCTTCGGCGTTATTTATAATGAAAGTAATGCCTACTCGCTTTCTTTGAAAGAACCTTTCATTACCACAATTACTGAAAATGGCGGTACGGTTGAAGAAAAACAGCAGGTTGCTTACAATGCAAACGATACAGACTTTAAAACCTTGCTGTCCCCTATCGTGTCTGCAAATGTTGATGCGATCTATGCTCCAAACTACACCAAGGATCTTGTAAACATTGTTACGGCAGCACGTGCGCTTGGATATGAAGGCGCTATCATCTGCGGCCTGGATGCATGTCCGCCTTTTAACACTATGCTTGGCGGAAGCAGTGATGGTGTATACTGCATTAACAATGTGGACGACACGGAGCCAGAGCTTCAGAAAATGATTGCAGCGGTTAAAGAAAAAACAGGGGTAGAAGCTACCAACAAATTTTTCCTTGGATATGACATCGTTAAAATTGCCGCTAAGTGTCTGGAAGAAACAGGAACAGATGACCCTGCAGCACTTCGTACTGCGATCGAAAATATAAAAGATTTTAAAGGCCTTACCGGAAATATCTCCATTGACCCAGAGACTCATATGACTACCGGTCTTGATATGGTTATGTTTACCTATGAAGGGACAACACCAAAGATGTTGGAAAGATTCAGCGCAGATAACTAAAGCTTTTAAATGGATGGAGGCATATCATGTCACTGCAGATTATAATCAACGGCCTTGCGACGGGATCTGTCTACGCGCTGATTGCGACGGGCTTTTCATTGATATTTAATGTTTTGAAGTTTTCGAATTTCTCTCATGGAGCTACCATGACTCTGTGTGCGTTTGTTGGGTACTTTTTAGCAGCCTCCAGGGGACTGGGGCTGATTCCGACGATTCTGGTTGCTATCGTAACAGGCGGCTGCATTGCGCTGATTGGAGAATTTGTGGCATTTCGCCGTATTATCCAGCGCAACAGCTCTTCTGTATACTTTTTCGTTTCCTCTATTACACTGGGAACGTTGTATGAAGGACTCGTTACTTTAAAAGTTGGTGCAAATTTTTACAGCTATCCTCAGTTTTTCAAAAAGGCGGCAATTAAATTTGGATCGGTTGTTGTTTCTACATCAGATCTCCTGATGTTCTGCAGCAGCGCCGTTGCACTCCTTGTGCTGGCTTATATTATTCAGAAGACAAAAATTGGCAGGGCGCTCAGGAGTGTCAGCTTTGACAGAGATACTGCGAACTTAATGGGTATTGATGCTACACGGATTATTCAGTTTGCGTTTATTGTTTCTGGTGCTCTTGCCGGACTTGCAGGTGTATTTCTGGGCATTAACTATACGTTGTACCCGACACTGGGCAGCCTGGTAGTGAAAGGATTTATTGCTTCGGTAATCGGAGGCCTGGGAAGCCTGCCGGGTGCGATTATCGGAGCCGTGCTTCTCGGGCTTCTTGAGACACTGTTAATCAGTACTGTGGGTTCGGGATACACCCCGGTATTTATTTTCCTTATTATGCTGGTGTTTTTGTTGCTCCGTCCATGCGGAATTGCCGGCTGCAACATTCAGGAAAAGGCATAGGGGGTACTTACAATGGTATTATACATGAATATTTTTACGCAGATATGTATTACGCTTGTAGCAGTTTCGGGCGTATATGTTCTGACAGGACTTACGGGAATGTTCAGCCTTGGACAGGCGGCATTCATGGCGGTTGGAGCTTATGTATCCGGTATTTTTGTCGTAAAACTGGGTGTCCCGTTTCCTCTTGCCTGTATCGCGGCTGTTATTATCGCGGTTGGTATTGGATTTGTGGTGGGTATTCCAACCGTGCGGCTGAGGAGAGACTACATTTCCCTGGTTACACTTGGCTTTGGAGAGGCGATAACCGCTCTGCTGAACAGAACGACTAAGCTTACAGGCGGTGCCTCCGGTTTCATCGGTATTCCGAAAAAAACCACGGCGCTGATGGCATTTACGTTTGCAGTCATTGCAATCCTGCTGGTAAACTGGTTTAAAAACAGCAAATATGGACGCCAGTGCGTTGCAATCCGCGGAGATGAGCTTGCGGCGAAGGCCATGGGAATCAACGTTCCCAAAATCAAAATCACATCGTTTCTTTTGAGCGTTGCCCTTACCTCCTTCAGCGGCTGCCTGTATGCTTTCTATATTACATACGTGGATCCCAGCATTTTCGGCTGGAAGAAGAGTGCCGACTGGGTAATTATGGTATTCTTCGGAGGCGTAAACAGCCTGACAGGATCTATCCTGGGAGCCACGATCTTAAGCGGACTCCCGGAAGTGTTAAGAGGGCTTGCAAATTACAGAAGCATTATTTATGCAATCCTGGTATTGTTAATTATCAACTTTAAACCTTCGGGACTTTTGGGTGAGTATGAGCTTGCAGATTTGTTCAGAAGAGGAAAAGGCCGGGTAAAGCTGCAGAAGGAGGAAGACTGATGAGCTTGCTGGAAGTTAAGAATATTTATAAAAGCTTTGGCGGTGTAAAGGCTATTCAGGATTTTTCTATCCGTGCAGATGCGGGAGAGATCCATGGAATTATCGGACCTAACGGAGCCGGAAAAACAACTATTTTCAATGTTATTTCCAATGTATACACGGCGGATCAGGGAACGGTGATGCTGGATGGGAAGGATGTAACCAGAAAAGAACAATATCTCGTTACAAGAGAAGGAATGGGACGTACCTTTCAGAATATCCGCTTATTTAAAGGACTTACTGTGCTGCAGAATGTTATGTGCGCATTTGATCCTCAGTCGAAATATTCCTTGATCGGAGGCCTTCTGCCAACACCGAAGCGCAAAAGCGAGGAAAAGAGGGGAATGGAACTTTGCGAACATTACCTGGAAATGGTGGGAATGGCCGACTATAAGAATGAACGGCCTGAAAACCTGGCTTATGGCATGCAGCGCCGTATTGAGATTGCAAGAGCACTGACCTGTAATCCTAAGGTACTGCTCTTAGATGAGCCGGCTGCGGGACTGAATCCTACAGAGGTCCAGGAGTTGACGGAGCTGATTTCAAGGCTTTCCAAAGATATTGGATTTGCAATACTTTTGATAGAACACAGGCTGGAGCTGGTTATGTCCATTTCACACATCATTCATGTCCAGAACTTCGGAAAGACGATTGCAGTGGGCACCCCTGCAGAAATACAGAGAAATCCGGAAGTAATTGAGGCATATCTTGGAAAGGAGGAGGGATAACACATGGCAATGCTGAAAGTAATGGATTTAAGCGTCACCTATGGTCATGTCAGGGCACTGAAAAATGTCCATGTGGAAGCGGATGAAGGGCAGATTGTCAGCATCATCGGTTCCAACGGAGCCGGAAAGACCTCTCTCCTGCGGACCATTTCCGGCTTGGTGAAGCCGGTTGAGGGAAGCATCGAATTCCTGGGGGAGCCCATACCTTCCAAGTCGAGCAAAATCGTTGCGAAAGGAATTGTACACGTACCGGAAGGACGTAAAACCTTCTCTGGCCTTACGATTCGTGATAACCTGCTGGTCGGCGGGTATTTACATCATAGAAAACAGCTGGAAAAAGATATCGAAGAGCAGTTTAAGCGTTTCCCTATTCTGAAAGAAAGAGAACATCAGTTTGCCGGTACTCTCTCAGGCGGCGAGCAGCAGATGCTGGCTATCAGCAGAGGACTTATGGAGCACCCCAGGATTTTGCTGCTTGATGAACCCAGCCTTGGACTTGCGCCAATTATTGTAAACCAGGTATATGATCTTATTAAGGAGATCCGGGATTCAGGAATTACCGTGCTGCTTGTAGAGCAGAATGCGAGAAAAGCGCTTTCTATCTGTGATAAAGCATATGTCCTTGAAAACGGTATGGTAAACATCTGCGGAACAGGTGAAGAACTGATGAAGTCAGATGTTGTAAGGAAAGCTTATCTGGGGGGCTGATACAGCGTCGTCAGGTATCGTTTAGGGATAATGACAGGAGGAAAAAAGATGATACGTCAGTGGAATGAAGAATCAATGGATCATCGTAATACACTGCTTTATGCGATGGGAATATCACCTGAGGATGCGGCAAGACCTATAATCGGTCTGGTAAACTCATGGAATGAAATGAATCCGGGACATTTCCCCTTTAAAGATGTCATTGCAGAGATGAAGGAAGAAATCTATAAAGCAGGTGGACTTGCACTGGAACTTCCTATCACCGGTGTCTGTGACGGAATCTGCTCCAATACACCAGGTGACCGTTACACGCTTCCGGCCAGGGATCTGGTATCGAGTGAAGTGGAGACGGTTGCAGAATTAAACATGCTGGAAGGCATGATTATCATGGCAACTTGTGACAAAGTTGTACCGGGTATGATCATGGGCGCTTTGAGAGTGGATATTCCAACCGTCATGCTTACAGGCGGATACATGGCGGCAGGTCATTATAAGGGGAAAATGCTGACTTTGACCCATACAAAACAGGCTTATGCAGCCTACATTGCGGGTGATATGAGCGAAGAGGATTACAAAGGTATTGTGAGAAATGCCTGTCCGACTCCGGGAGCCTGCCCCTTTATGGGCACGGCTAATACCATGTGCGCCATGGCCGAAGTTCTTGGTCTTTCTCCTCACGGTAACGCCAGTGTCCGCAGCCAGACCCCCCGGTGGCATGAGATGGCAAGGGAAGCGGCTGAAAAGGTTATGGAGGCAGTAAAGGAAGAACGGCGGCCAAGTGATTTTATAGAACAAAAGAGCTTTGAGAACGTCGTACGCTATATGATGGCAACGGGAGGTTCTACCAACAGCCTGCTTCACATCCCGGCACTTGCACGTCAGGTAAAATGCGATATTGTCCCGGAAACCTTTGATAGAATCAGCCGTGAAGTGCCGGTGATCAGCACTATTTATCCCAACCATCCAACTGATACAATGGAAGAATTTGATGCGGCCGGAGGGCTTGGGGCTGTTGTGAAGGAACTTGCCAAAGCGGGGAAGATCGATACGGCAGCAGGCGGTATGTTCGGCACCATCGGAGATAAGGCGGAACTTGCAGAAAATAAGGATATGGATGTGATTCATTCTGTGGAAAATCCCATCCATGAACAGGGTGGACTTGCTGTTCTTCACGGCAATATCGGAACGGACAGTGCGATTGTCAAATTCAGTGCGGTAGATCCGGCAGCATGGAAATTTTCAGGACCGGCCAAATGCTACGATTCTCAGGACGATGCCTGGAATGCGATTTTAAGGGATGAAATTGTGGCCGGTGATGTTGTAATTATCCGGTATGAAGGGCCGAAGGGCAGCCCGGGAATGCCCCATATGGAGACATTTATGGCGGCTGTTCTCGGAAAGGGGCTAGGCAGCCGGCTTGCCCTTGTATCGGACGGCAGATTTTCGGGAGCAACCGGCGGTCTTGCAATAGGACATGTGAGTCCGGAGGCTTACGAAGGCGGAAACCTGGCTTTGATTAAAGACGGAGATATGATTTATATAGATGTTGAGGCGAGAATGCTGACAGTAGATGTGACGGAAGCGGAATTTACTGACAGAAGAAAACGATTCGAACCCGTTCATAAACCGGCTAAGGGATGGTTAAATCTTTATCGCAAAAATTGTACCTCAGCGCATCGTGGAGCAACTGTATTTTGGGACGACTGAATGCAATTAAACGACTATGCTGAAATTTCGTGTATATTCTGACAATGTGTGATAAAATTGGGGAAAAGGATCCATATTATGGAATTCACATATTGAGGTGATTGGAATGACAAATATTAAAGTGGTTGCAGAATTGGCAGGTGTTTCAGCGACAACCGTATCGAGAGTTTTAAGTGGAAAAAGTTATGTAAGTGATGACACAAGGATGCGTGTCATGGAGGCCATCCAGAAAACAGGCTACAGCCCAAACGTCATGGCGAAAGGTCTGAAAATGGGCAGGACCAATACCATAGTCCTTATGCTTCCGGATATCCAGAACCTTATTTTTCCCATGATTACACGAGGAGTCGAAGATGCGGCAAGACAAAAAAATTATACGGTAATTCTATGCAATACCGACGAGAACAGCGGTGTTGAAAAAGACTATATATCTACTATGAAATCACGTCTGGTGGATGGATTTATTGTAGGCTCCATGCTTCCAAACTCTATCCATATAAGAAACCTCCGCACAGAAGGATTCCCCCTTGTGCTTATCAACCGCTTTTATGCCAAGGACGAGGGAAAAATAGATATTGTTGCCATAGACAACTTTAAAGCGGCCTATAATGCAGTCCGGTACTTAATCGGATCCGGACATAAAAAAATTGCTTTGGCTCTGGGGCGGGAGAATCTTTATTTGTATAATGAGCGTTATCGGGGCTACCGGGCGGCACTTGAAGATCATAACATCCCTTATAATGAAACCCTTGTTATGAGGGAGGCTACAGGAAGCAGCAGCTTCTACAGCATGACACAGGCTTTGATGAACTCGGAAAACAGGCCGGATGCGATTTTTGCAACCAGCGACCCGAAGGCATTTGTTATTCTTCATGCCCTTCATGAGATGGGAATCCGTATTCCGGAAGACGTCTCTGTACTCAGCTTTGACAATGTAACTCTTTCAGGGATGGTGGAGCCGCCGCTTTCCACCGTGGCACAGCCATTTTATGATATAGGTGTAAGGGCGACCAATAATCTGATCCATCAAATCCAATATAAAGATGAGAAGGGAGTGCTCCCCCAGCCTTTAAAAGAGCTGTTGGAGACAGATTTAATTATACGGGCTTCAACAAGATAGGAGATATATATGAGCAGCTACTGGGGAATTAATCTTTGGAATTGGGAGAATGAACTGGGACTTCAATGTGCAGGATTGCCTGAAAAAGCATTTAAGATGGGATTTACGGCAGTGGAACTCCCCATGACTGTTCCTGAGATTCCGAAGAAACTTATGGATGAAATCCGTTCCCTGGATATGGAAGTGAGCCTTTGCGCCGCACTTGGAGCTGGGCGTGATCTTTCCAATTTTGATGAGACGATCCGGCAGAACACAATGAAATATATGACGGAATGTTTGAAATCGGCGGAAGCAGTATCCGCAAAAGTATTTGCCGGCCCTCTGTATACAGGTGGAGGGAAGAAACACCGGCTTTCTGAGGAAGATGAAAAAAGGGAGTGGGAGCTTGCAGTAACGGGTATCCGTAAAGTTTCTGCCATAGCTAAGGGATGCGGTGTGCGGCTTGCTCTTGAACCTTTAAACCGGTATCGGACCAGCGTTGTCAATACAGCAGCTCAGGCGTTAAAGCTTGTTTCCGATATTGGAGAGGAAAACGTAGGGGTACATTTTGATACATATCAGGCCGGAATTGAGGAAGACAGCATCACAGATGCGTTTGAAGCCGTGCTGAAGGAAGAAAAGATGTATCATTTTCATGCCTGCTCAAATAACAGAGGAGTTCCGGGTCAGGGATTCTTTCCGTGGAAGGACTTATGGGGGTTAATGCAAAGATACGATTATAAAGGTCATATCACAATGGAGACATTTGCGCCCGGCGGCTTTGACGCCGGCTGGGTTCAGCCGCAAAAGAGTGCGGATGAGATTGCCAAATCTGGAATCCTCTATATGAAGCAGCATGACTGGCATTAAAAATAAGGAGATGACTGAAGAATGGCGTCACATGAAAAGTTTAATTTTAAAACATTGAATGAGGTTGTAGAAAAAGTAAATTCTCTTGGTGTAAACATAAAATTCAGCGAAGATTTATCTCCGCTTCGTACCGAGGTAAAGGTAGGAAAACGGATTGCACCCAATGCAATTGCAATTCTTCCAATGGAAGGCTGTGATTCAAATCCCGATGGTTCTCCATCTGAGCTTGTTGAAAGAAGATACAAGAGGTTTTCGGAAGGCGGAGCGGGATTACTTTGGTGGGAAGCTTGTGCGGTTGTCGTGGAAGGACGGGCCAATCCGCTCCAGATGATGCTGACCAAGGAGAATATGCCACAGTTTAAGGCGGTTGTTGAACGGTGCAATCAGTCGGCAGTTGCCCGCAATGGAAAAAAACCACTGAATATTTTACAGTTAACACACTCCGGCCGCTATTCAAGACCGGAAGGTCATAAGGGAGCGCCTATTGTTCCCCAGCATGACCCTATTCTGGATCCGAGAGTCGGGCTTGCGGAAGATGGACCTGTCGTGACCGATGAATATCTGGACAATTTAACGGCTCATTATGTGGAAAGTGCGGTTTTGGCTAAGGAAGCAGGTTTTGACGGCGTGGATATAAAGAATTGCCACCGGTATCTTTTGAGTGAGTTAATTGCCAGCCACACAAGAGAGGGAAAATACGGCGGAAGCTTTGAAAACAGGAGCCGGTTTCTTCTCCAGACAATCCGTGCCGTCCGGGAAGCTGTGGGCGATGATTTTATTATAGCCTGCCGTTTTAATGTATTTGATGCACATCCTTATCCCTATGGATTTGGCTGTGACAAGGAAGATATGTGGAAATTTGATCCCACAGAGCCACTGGCTCTTGTGCGGATGCTGGTGGAAGAGGGCGTTGACCTTTTGAGCAATTCAGCCGGAAATCCCTATTATATTTATCCTCAGGTTACAAGGCCTTTTGATTTGTCCAGCATGGGAATCCCTGTTCCGGATGAACATCCCCTTGAAAGCATGGAACGGCTGTTTGAGTTTACGCGGCTGATTCAGAAAGCCGCAGGTGATGTGCCTGTTGTGGGAAATGGTTATACATGGCTGCGGCAGTTCCTTCCTTATGCGGGTGCAGCGAACCTGGCTGACGGAAGCTGTAAATTTGTGGGTATGGGACGTTCCGGCTTTGCATATCCGGATGCTCCCCGCGATATTCTTCTGAAAGGAGAAATGGATCCGAAGCAGTGCTGCGTCACCTGCTCAAAATGCACTCAGATTATGAGAGACCATGGAAGAACCGGCTGCGTCATCAAAGACAGCGAAATCTACGCGGGCTTTTATAAGGAGTACAGAGAGGAAGCTTCGATGCGTGAGAAAAGTTTCCAATGAAGGAGGACTTAGAAGTGAGTGTAAAAACCAGCAGAATTGGGATAGTAACCGAGCCCATGAAAGCAATCATCGGAAAAAGGGATATTCAGTCTCCGAAAAAGGGCCAGGTTCTGATTAAGATAAAATCAAGTGCCATTTGCGGCAGTGATATCCACATTTTTAAAGGGAAACACCCTTCCGCCCCCCTTCCGATGACCATTGGGCATGAATTTTCTGGAGATGTGGTTGAGATTGGAGAAGACGTTACCAATGTGTCTGTGGGAGACCGGGTAACGGTGGAACCTTGTATTGTCTGCGGAACATGCGATGCCTGTTGTCATGGGGATTACGGATATTGTGAGAATATATCGTTTACATACAGAAATGGCGACGGAGCCATGGCTGACTATATTCTGATCAATGAGCCATATGTGTATAAGCTTCCTGAATACCTGACTTATGATACAGGTGCCCTGATTGAACCCTTGAGCGTGGCAACCCATGCGGTGCGCCGAGCAGATATCCGCCTTGGAGAGACAGTTCTTGTTATCGGAGCAGGCGCGATAGGAATGTTGATTGCGTCCATATGCAAAAAGAGCGGAGCTGCCGAAGTCATCATTGCAGACTTTTCTGATGAAAGGCTTGCAGCAGCGAAAAAGCTTGGCGCCACCATAACGGTTAATTCGGGAAAAACAAATCTGGAGGATGAGGTACGCCGGATTACAACTGGAAAGGGCGTTGATAAGAGTTTCGAATGTGTTGGCCTGGAAGCATCATTTTTACAGGCAATGATGACATTAAAGAAAAATGGCCTGGCCACTGTTATTGGAATCTTTGAGAATCCGCAGATCAATATTCCTGCAAGCAGATTTGTCACCCATGAAATTAAAATTCAGGGTGCTCAGGGATACTGCTGGGATTTCCCGATTGCACTTAAAGTTGCCAGAGAATTAGACCTTGAACTTCTGATCACCCATCATTTTCCTCTTGATGATATTCAGAAAGCTCTTGAAACTTGCCTTGATAGGAAATCGGGCAGTATTAAGGTCCTTTTACATCCTTAGAGACACGAAGGAAGAGAAACACCCTGCGGGTATACCTTTATGCCCAAAGAGCATGGGCGAACAGATGAAACACCCTGCGGGTATACCTTTATGCCCAAAGAGCATGGGCGAACAGATGAAAGGTGAAAGAGAAAGTGAAAAAAACAGCGATTGTAACAGGAGGAAGCCGCGGCATTGGATTTGCCATTGCTTATCAGTTGGGCCTTGACGGCTACAATGTGGTCATCATGGCTACTTCTGCCGAAGATAAAAATCAGGAAAATATGAACACGCTTAAAGCCGCCGGGATTGAATATACATATGTTCAGGGAAATCTTGGAGATTCTAAAGACAGAGAGAATGTTGTCAGAAAAACGGTGGAGAGATACGGTGCTGTCCACGTACTTATCAATAATGCAGGTGTTGCCCCAAATGTAAGGGCGGATTTGCTGGAGATGTCAGAAGAAAGCTTTGACCGTGTTATAGGCATCAATACAAAAGGAAATATGTTTCTGACACAGGCAGTTGCAAACCAGATGCTGAAACAGCCCGTAGAGGGGAAAAAGCGGGGAACCATCATTAATATTTCATCCTGCTCTGCCGTTGTATCCAGTACAAACCGAGGAGAGTACTGCGTTTCTAAAGCAGGCATATCTATGCTGACCACCCTTTATGCGGACCGTCTTGCAGGAGAAAGCATTTTTGTCCATGAGATCCGCCCGGGAGTTATTGCTACGGATATGACCAGTACGGTGCAGGAAAAGTATGATACCCTTATTGAGCGGGGCGCATTCCCGATTACCAGGTGGGGGATGCCGGAGGACGTGGCCAATGCGGTCAGCGTTTTCTGCAGTGATAAATTCCTCTATACAACCGGAAATTATATTGATGTAGATGGAGGCTTTCATATCCAGAGGTTATAATAAGCCTGATAAAACCATGTGAATGGGGCTGCTGCAGAATGTGAAATTGGCAGCAGCCCCATTAATTCTGTAAAGAAAGGCGGACCAGATGAAACTACAGATGTTTAATAAAGTACAGTTGTATCAGATGAATACAGTTATCGTGGGATCCGGAGCAGCCGGATTCAATGCGGCAGATCAGCTGTGGGCTTTAGGCCAGAAAGATATTGCAATTGTAACCGATCATGTGGGTGCGGGAACCTCCCGCAACACCGGTTCTGATAAACAGACCTATTATAAGCTGACGCTTTGCGGGAATGATCCTGACAGCGTGGGAGATATGGCAGATACTCTGTTTAGCGGCCAGTGTATGGACGGCGACATTGCCTTGTGTGAAGCGGCACTATCTGCCAGATGTTTTCTAAAGCTTGTTAACCTTGGCGTGAACTTCCCCCAGAACAGGTGGGGGGAATTCGTTGGCTACAAGACGGACCACGATCCCAGATGCCGTGCGACAAGTGTAGGTCCATACACTTCAAAACAGATGACAGAGTGCTTAGAACAAGCTGTCAGGGAAAAAAATATTAAGATATTTGACAGAATGCAGGTAATTAAGATTCTTTCCGACGGAAAAAAGGTGTATGGACTGCTTTGTCTGGATTTGAGCTGCCCGGATGATGAAGAAAGACGTTTTGTACTTTTTTCCTGTAAAAATATTGTGTTTGCCACCGGCGGGCCGGCCGGGATGTATGCGGACAGTGTGTATCCGGCCGGACATTATGGATCCAGCGGTCTGGCATTTGAAGCGGGGGCGAAAGGGAAAAACCTGACAGAATGGCAGTATGGGATAGCGTCCATTCATCCGCGCTGGAACGTATCGGGAACCTATATGCAGGCGCTTCCCCGTTTCTTTTCCACGGATGAAAATGGAAAGGATGAGCGTGAGTTTTTAACGGAATTCTTTGAAAACCGCGATGCAATGCTCAGCAGTATTTTTCTTAAAGGATATCAATGGCCTTTTGACGTAAGAAAACTATCAGGAGGAAGTTCGATCATTGATATTTTGGTATCCATGGAAAGAAGCAGAGGCAGACGGATATTTCTTGATTTTCGCGAGAATCCCGGCAGGGAACCTGTGAACTTTGAAAATCTGGATCAGGAGGCCTTTGAATATTTAAGCCGGGCAGGCGCATGCTATGGGACACCGATAGAGAGATTAAGCCATATGAATATGCCGGCGGTGGAATTTTATCTTGGAAGAGGAGTAGATTTAAGGACAATGCCTCTTGAGATTGCAGTGTGTGCTCAGCACAATAATGGTGGCTTGGCGGCTGATGCATGGTGGCATACGGATGTGGAGGGACTTTTTGCAGCCGGCGAGGTCTGCGGAAGCCATGGTGTCTATCGCCCGGGCGGAAGCGCATTGAATTCCGGCCAGGTCGGTTCAACAAGAGCTGCGCAGTACATAGCAGCCAGGAGACAGGGAGAGCCTGATAATACGGACGAAAGTTTTATAGAAATTGCCGGAAAAGCGGTATATGATGCGGAAAAGATGGTATCGCAGGTTATGGGTGAGAAAGAAAGGCGAATCGAAGTGAGAGAGCTTTGGAACCGTGCAGCCGTCCGTATGAGCAGGTTCGGAGCGGCCATACGGAATCCCGAAAAGATTGAACCGGCCATTAAGGAGGTTCAAGAGGAACTTTTGCATTTGGGTGATTTCGCCTGGACGGGAGACGGGAAGGAGCTCTGGCGCGCCTTTCGGTTGAGAGATATGCTTATCAGCCAGTTTGTGTATCTCTCTGCTATGAAAGATTATGTTGATCATCAAGGAAGGAGCAGAGGCAGCGCTCTTTACACGGATCTTAGCGGACAAAAGCCAGATCCCAGGCTGCCGGAAGAATTTACATTCTGCCTTGATGACGGCAGCAGTGCAGATTTGATACAGGAAGTTTCTTATAGAAATGGGAAGGCTGAATTTGAATGGAGAAAGGTAAGAACGATTCCTGAAGACGATAACTTCTTTGAGAATGTGTGGAGGCAGTTCAGAGAAAATCAAAATATTTACTAGTAATATATTACTATATTACAGGTGCTTAGCCCTGTACCACCATTATAAGAAGGAAAGTGCTCTGATAGTGATGGTTGTACGGGGGGATTTAGATGGGAAAACAAATAAGGAAAGGTACATTATCATTTCTGAGAGTGTACCTTTTATTATTTGTACTATAAGCGAAAATTGTTGGTCTTCTGGTACCTGCGAATTTACTTGTTTAATTTCACAGTGTCCATTCCCTCTTTTAACATTTTTTGAATGCTCTGATTATGGGCGCGACGTATTCTCTTTAGACTGTATAAAGTATCGGGATCATTATCTATCACATTTACCCCAAATTTACAAGTCAGAGTCGCTTTAAAACCCAGGTTTTTAATGATAGTTTCTATTTTATCGTTATATCTACCATATGGATAGGTAAATGTATTTGGACTATAACCTGTAACAGACAAAATTTCTTCCTGCAGCTTTTTTAAATCATTTGATAAAAATTCTTCATAGTTCTCTGATGATTCATTATCCGTTTGGCAGCATCCATAGCGTCCTTTAGAAATTTTATGTAAATTATAGGAATGGCTTTGTATTTCAACAAGTCCGGAATGCTGCATTTCTTTTACTTCATCCCATGTCACATGAGAATATTCAATATTTTCATCACATACTTTCGAAAAATCATCGACGCTTTTTCCAATTACAGATAAAACTATTTTCATATTATATTCTCTTACCAAAGGATAAACATTTAAATAAGTACTAAGATACCCGTCATCAAAAGAAAGGATGACTGGATTCGGGGGTAATTCCTTCTTATCATGAACATAATCTATTAATTGTGTCATTGTTATAGTATTGTAATGATTTTCTTTTAAATACTTTAAATCTCTTTCAAATTCATCGGGACTAATGACATCATTTCCAAAACCACTGTTTTTTACTTGATGATACATTATAATCGGAACTAAAATCCCATCAGCAGGCTGTACAGAAGTGACCGTATGGATTTTATATATACTTTTGATTATGGAAATAGATAATAAGCTGTAAGTAATGATCAATAGTATATTTTTTAGAATACTTTTATATTTTTTTATTCGTTCCAAAATTTTACACCTATATGTTGTTATAACAATTGTATGGCTAAAGTGTGGATTAATACATATTTATTATACTTATTGTGCTCTAGTAGATTTTATTTCATAGGTTTACTAAGAATGCAAGTAAACAAATAAGAAAATAAATCAATGAGTTTACCTTGAAAAAGAAAAGAGTATTGTACGATATGTACAATTAAATTATAAAAAATTGTTGAAAATATGAAAAATAAGAGCCGAAATAAGATTTATATTGACAAGGGTTATCTGTGATATTATACTTTAGGTTAGGTAAACCAATTTACTAAAATCATATATAAAAGCAATGTACATGTACAAAATAGTGAATAAAGGTAAACCAAATAGAAAAGGAGTATTCAAAATGATGGGAATCCTTGTAACAGGGCATGGACATTTTCCAACTGGCATTCTAAGTGCCGTGGCGTTGGTGGCGGGCTGGCCGGATCACACCGTTGGTATTGATTTTGTAGAAGGCCAAAGCCCGGAAGATTTAAAAAATTCTATGGAAAAGGCAATGGAATCTCTGGAGGGAGATGAGATTCTGATTCTTGCAGATCTGTTAGGAGGAACGCCTTTTAAGATGGGAGCGGCCATAAAGGCAGAGAATCCGGACCGTAAGATTAAGGTAATAGCAGGTGTGAATATGGCTGCTCTTGTAGAGGCAGTATTTTCAAGGTCTTTGTATGATCTTGAGGAGCTGGCAGCAGCGCTTATCCAGTCGGGAAAGGATGGATTGGCTGACCTGGACCAATTAGAGAATGAGTTCGGAGAGCCTGAATTTGAGGATGGATTATAGTTAAGAAAAACAGGGGATACATTAATAAGGAGAGGAGCAGAATTAGCATGATAAAGAAAATCCAGATAGAATCAATCAGCAAAGCCCAGGAATATAGGAGAGCGTCCCTTCTTTCCAAAGAGGAAGTAGAGAAGGCCATCAGCAAGATAGTAGAACAGGTTCGCTGCAATATGAACTATTTTGGTACAAGATTTCCATCGCCGGCCACAAAGGATCATACATACGGTATTATTGAGAATATAGAGTGGACCGACGGTTTTTGGACAGGGATGCTATGGCTGTGTTACGAATATACAGGCGATGAGGAGTTTCGTATTCGGGCAGAGCAGAATATAGCTTCATTTTTGAACCGGGTGGAGAAACGATTGGAACTGGATCATCATGATCTGGGTTTTTTATATAGTCTTTCCTGCGTTGCCGGTTATAAGCTGACGGGCTCGGAAGAGGGGAAGAAAGCGGGAATTATGGCCGCAGATAAGCTGATGGAGAGATTTCAGGAAAAAGGCGGTTTCATCCAGGCATGGGGAGAGCTTGGCACACGGGACAATTACCGTCTGATTATTGACTGTCTGCTGAATATACCCCTGCTTCACTGGGCAACGGAGGTTACGGGAAACAATATATATGAGGCTGCAGCAAGGCGCCATTATGAGACATCATGCAACAATGTGATACGGGATGATGCCTCTGCCTATCACACCTTTTATTTTGATCCGGTAACCGGGGCTCCTTTAAAAGGGGTGACAAGACAGGGATACAGCGATGATTCCGCATGGGCCAGAGGCCAGGCATGGGGGATATATGGAATCCCGCTGAATTATAAGTATACCGGAGATGACAGTGCCTTTAACCTGTTTAAGGGAATAACGAATTATTTTTTAAATCGTCTTCCCAAGGACGACGTGTGCTACTGGGATCTGATATTTTCAGATGGTTCCGGCCAGCCCAGGGACTCTTCAGCAGCGGCAGTGGCAGTGTGTGGCATTCATGAGATGCTAAAATATCTGCCGGAAACAGACGACGATAAGGAAACCTATAAATATGCAATGCACCGCATTTTACGCTCCCTGATGGAACATTACGCAACCCCGGATACTGGTGAGGGGAAACCGGTCCTTCTTCATGGGGTTTATTCCTGGCATTCAGGAAAAGGTGTTGATGAAGGAAATATCTGGGGAGACTATTACTATCTGGAAGCTTTGATACGGTTTTATAAAGATTGGAACCTGTACTGGTAAATATTCAAGGAGGAACAATTTAATGGCAGTACCTAATATAGTATCATTCAGAATCGATGAAAGATTAATCCACGGACAGGGGCAGCTCTGGATAAAAGCACTGGGAGTAAATACCGTAATTGTGGCAAATGATTCCGCCAGTGAGGATCCCATGCAGCAGACGCTGATGAAAACAGTGGTTCCCAAATCCGTTGCCATGCGATTCTTTTCTATCCAGCATACATGTGATGTGATCATGAAGGCTTCTCCAAAGCAGACCATATTCATCGTGTGTAAAACACCTGAGGATGCCCGGAAGCTGGTGGCGGGAGGCGTACCGGTAAAGGAAATCAACGTAGGCAATATTCACCACGGACCGGGGAAAGAGGAAGTGAGCAAGTATATTTCGTTGGGGCAGGAAGATAAGGAAGCTCTGCGGGAACTGCGTGACCATTACGGCATTCGGTTTAATACAAAGACCACTGCATCCGGAGACGACGGAGCGATAAAAGTGGATTTGAATAAATACTTATAAGAAAAAGAAAGTCAAGGAGGGAATTATTATGACAATCAGTATCATTCAGTGTCTGTTGATCGGCTTATGGACAGCGTTCTGTCTTGCAGGCATGCTGTTCGGTATTTATACCAACAGATGTCTGGTAATGGCCGCAGGTGTAGGTCTGATTCTGGGTGACCTGCCAACAGGACTTGCAATGGGAGCGGTGGGGGAACTGGCATTTATGGGATTTGGTGTGTCCCAGGGAGGTTCTGTACCGCCTAATCCCATGGGACCTGGTATCGTTGGAACCATCATAGCGATTACCATGAAGGATTCGGGGATCGACGTGGGGTCTGCCCTGGCACTTTCCTTTCCCTTTGCGGTAGCATTCCAGTTTGTGATCACTGCTACCTACACGTTCACAACGACACTTACCAGTTATGCAGTCAAAGCTCTTAAAAAGAAGGACTTCAAAGGATTCCGCATTGCGGCAAATGCGACGGTATGCGTATTCGCAGTGGTAGGCTTTGTTATAGGATTTGGCGGTGCTTTCAGCTCAGAGGGACTTCAAAAGGTAATCTCCCTTATTCCGGCATGGCTGAGCAATGGTCTGGGTCTGGCAGGAAAGATGCTTCCGGCAATCGGATTTGCTATGATTCTTAATGTCATGGCAAAAAAGGAACTGATTCCGTTTGTATTGATCGGCTATATATCCATTGCTTATTTGAATCTGCCGGTAATGGGCGTAGCGGTAATAGGTACTGCAATCGCTTTGCTTGTATTTTTCAATGCTGGTAAGAACGGCAGCGGGTCCGTGGAAGAAGTGGAGGTTGAATTTGAAGATGGCATATAATCAGTTAGAGAAAAAAGATTATTTAAAAACATCCCTGCGGGCATACTTCCTGCAAAACGGATTTAATTATGGAAACTACCAGGGACTTGGCTATGCCAATGTAATGTTTCCGGCCTTACGTAAGATGTATAAGGGTGATGATGATAAGCTGCAGGAAGCATTACAAGAAAATATTGAGTTTTTTAATACAAATATTCATTTCATCCCGTTTATTACCAGCCTGCATCTGGTAATGCTGGAGAATCACACTCCTTCAAAGGAAATTCGTAATATCAAGATGGCCCTTATGGGACCGTTAGCAGGTATCGGTGATTCCCTGGCTCAGTTCTGCCTGGCACCGCTTTTTGCAACCATAGGGGCTTCCCTTGCTCAGGATGGACTGATTATGGGACCGATTCTTTTCTTTACAGCTATGAACGTAATCCTGCTGGCCATAAAAGTTCTTACCGGCATGTGGGGATACAAGCTGGGAACCAATATTATCGGTACTTTAAGTTCCAAAATGGAACAGATATCCAATATTGCCAGTATGATCGGAGTGACCGTTATCTCCGGACTGGCTGTAAATTTTGTGAAGCTTACGACCCCCATCCAGTATGTGGCAAACATGCCTGGTGATCAGCAGAAGATTGTGGCTGTACAGGAAATGATGGATGCAATTGCACCAAAACTTCTTCCGGTTCTGTACACAGGCCTGATATTCTATCTGATTAAAGAGAAGAAATGGACCACATACAAACTGGTCATTCTGACTATTATATTGGGAGTTGTACTTTCACTTTTACATTTAATCGCATAATCTCATACATCAGAGGAGGTGCCGGCCAGGCACCTCCTTGCAGTTGTTGGTAAGAATATAAGGAGTAATAGCATGCAGGATAAACGATTTGAAAACCTGAAAAGGCGTGCAGAAGAGCATATGAAACAATATGATGCGGTCTATGTTACGGAATATATGGAAATGAACTGCCGGGAAGAGAGAATGACAGTTTTAAAACAGGCGGACCGGCTTTTAAAGCAAGTATTTGTTTTTGAAGACAAATGGGATATGGAACCATGCCCCATTCCATATGCACTGGAGAATATGGAATGGGATATCAGCCCCAACGGTGATCCAGAGTGGATTTACATGCTGAACCGCCATGAATACCTTCATAAGCTTCTTTTGGCATACTGCTTCACGAAAGACTTAAATTATGTAGAAAAGCTCAAGTGGTATTTAAAACATTGGATTCGTACCAATCCCATTGTTCCGGAGGGCACGGAATCCACAAGGACCATTGACACGGGAATCCGCTGCATGCATTGGCAGTTTCTTCTGATTCAGATGATTGGAAGAGGACTTTTGGATCAGGAGGAAGCGGAGACAGTACTGGAAAGCATGAGTCAGCAGTTTGATTATATGCGCATCAGGTATATGGAAAAGTATTCATTGAGCAATTGGGGAGTGCTGCAAACCACAGCCATATGTCAAGGGTATCTCTGGTTTAAGGAATATCTGCCAGACAATGGAACGGAACAATGGGCGTGGAAGGAGTTGGAGCATCAGACGGAACTTCAGGTACTACCCGATGGATCCCACTGGGAACAGTCAATAATGTACCATATAGAAGTACTTCTGGCTTTTATGAAGTTATTTTCAAATACCCGAGATAAGGAATGGCTTTTGAAAAATATCGATGCCATGAGCCGTTATGTTCTTTATAGCACAGCACCGGATCATTGCCAGATTGCCCAGTGCGACAGCGATGTTACCGATGTGCGGGATGTGTTGGTGAAGGCTGCGGTTCTTACAGGTGACGGAAGGTACAAGTACGGCGGATATCATGATATGGATCTTGACAGCGCCTGGCTGCTTGGCCGGAAAGGCATCTGCAGTTATAAAGAATTAAAGGCGGTAAAACCCGGATCTCAGTCGCTGAATGCAGCAGATACGGGAAATATTTACGTTAGAAGCGGCTGGGAAGAAGACAGCCATTTTACTTATATCAAATGCGGACCTTTGGGCAGCAGCCACGGACATGCGGATTTGACCCACATTTCCCTTTATTATAAAGGAAAACCATTTCTTATAGACAGCGGAAGGTATTCGTACAGGGAAAAAGAGCCGCTGCGGGTCCTGTTTAAAAGTGCACAGGCGCATAACGTCTGTACAGTGGATGAGGAGTCTCCTGGAAGGCCGGCAGGTTCTTGGGAGTATGAAAGCTTTGGCCAATGTATGAAAAATTATTACAGAGAAGAAGGAGCGGTCCGGTATGGAGAAATGGCCTATTACGGAACTCTGTCCAAGGGAGATCACTGCCTGATCATGCGCAAGGTAATGGCGGTAGACTGCGGGATTTGGCTGATTGTAAATGACATTTGCTGCACCGGTGTCCATCAGGTGAAGGAATACTACCATTTGGATAGTTCGGTGGAGGCAGTCCCTTCGGCTTTGGACGATGCCGGACGGCAGTGGGAGCTTAAGAATGGGAACGAAAAAATGAACCTGTGGGGATCCGATATGTTCCGATCCCATCAATGCTTTGTTTCCAGCCGTTACAATCAACTGTCTGACAGCAGATGTCTGGTCAAGGAGTCTGACTTTATAAACCGTCATACGGATTGGACATGTCTTGGAGGGTCCGGGGTATTGTTAAAGAATGCTGCGGTACATCAGACGGGCAATCCGCTGCCTGCAGATTATGAGACCGTGACAGCGAAAGAATTTATTTTATCAGAACAGGAGTCCTGGATCCTTCTTATCTGGAATAGGGAGACCTGCCGCGGCGGTAAATTATATAAATGCAGGGATACACAGATCTATGCAAAAGCTGCAGCCATCCACATCAAGAAAGGAAAAAGAACCCTTTACCGTTTAAGAATTTGATGGAAACCCTTTCCACGAAAGGATTATCTATGGTATATTATTAATAAGGTTAAATTAACCCCGAATCATTTAGGGGAGACATCAGGTCGTGGAGGTTATAATGAAAAAGCTGACAATTAATGAGATTGCTGAGAAAGCAGGTGTTTCTAAGACAACGGTATCCTTCTATCTTAATGGCAAGACTAATAAGATGTCCGAGGATACGAAGCATAGAATCCAGCATATCATTGATGAGACAGGATATGAACCCAGTGCGGCTGCAAGAGCGATGAAGGCAAAGAGCAGCGGACTTATAGGGGTTATTCTGGGAGATGCTTCGGAACCATATAGTGCCAGAGCGTTAAAAGGCATAGAGGATGCGGCCAGTACCCAGGAGTACCAGATTATGATCGGCAACAGTGGACTGGCCTTCCAACACGAAAAGGACTATGTGAAACGTATGCTGAAGCTTGGTGCTGAAGGGTTTATCATCCAGTCGACCTATCGATTTGGAATGCTGGCCAGTGATTTGGAGAAGAAAAAAGCCCATCGTTTATCTTGATGCCAGACCATATGATTTTAAGGGGAGATATGTGAAAGGCAATAATTATGACTGTGTATATCAGGTGATCACAGAATGTATCAAAAAGGGATATGATGATTTTCTGATGATATCAGACGGGGAAGCAGACCTAAGCACAGGCTTTGAGAATACTCAGGGCTATAAAGATGCCCTTCAGGATGCCTGGAGGGAAGGGGGAACCCGTTACCTTCAGGAGGGAATCAAGTCTGCTGAGGTTTTTGAAATGCTGAAACAGGTTGTGGATATTAGTAAAAAAACTCTAATTTATGTAGCCAGCCCGGGACTGCTTCAGGCAGTATATCAGGCTGTCCGTAACTATCCGGACTACATGTCACTGTTTCCTGGAACATTAGGCCTTATTGGCTTTGATGACCAGGGGTGGACAAGGATGACAACCCCTGCTATTTCGGCTATTATCACTCCTGCTTATGAGGTCGGTGTAAGAGCTATGGAAGAGTTAATAGACTTGCTGGAGGGCAGGCGGGTAGAAGGTGAAGTTGTGTTCAAAAATATCGTGAAGTGGAGAGAAACGACTTTGTAAAACGGCCTTGTTGAGCCGTTATCAGAAATCAAATGGGCTTACGAAGAAGGCAGCGTTATTACGGTTGATAACAGCATCAGCGTGTTTGCGGGACTGTGTAAAGATAATGCTGACTATGCGAAATCTATCCTTCCTATAATAATAAACTATCTTCAAAAATGCAAACCCAGAGAAATGCTTAAATGACATTCAAGAGTCATAGGTTTGAATCCCACTATCTCCACTTAAGCATAAGCCACAAGACTAAATACTTGTGGCTTTATTCTTAACTTGGGATCCTTATCCGAACTCTCTTATTGTATTCTCTTAATATATCTGATGCCCACCTTCCAAGGCCTCATCCAGTTGTTTATCGGTACATCTTCTTGCCGCCTCGGCATCACGCGCTTTAAGGCATTTATATAAACAAAGTACGCTATCGTATAGTGCCTCTTTCCCGTAGCGCAGACAAAAGCGCTTCCAAAGCTGTGTTACAACTGGTTTAAAAGATATGTAAATCAAAGGTATAATACTGTTTCCGCTGATAACGGAAAGTCTGTGATGAAAAGAAAAGGTGGCTGAGACTGTTTCCTCAATCGAAGTGGCATCTGCAACTTCCTCTAATAATCCTTCCAATCCAAGAATATCCTCATTCGCTGAATTCTTTACAATTGAATCCGTTGCCAGATGTTCCAATGCCCGGCGTACTTCAAGGATTGAGAAAATTTCTGCTTGACCACGCGTATCTCCGTGATATTCCATAAT
>POVV01000442.1_pt1 | contig 26983 bp, 22 predicted proteins | sample 1560271 | NCBI WGS metagenome assembly POVV01 (sample SAMN08337232, study PRJNA429181) | Bioreactor metagenome, whole genome shotgun sequencing project. | biome: cows' rumen and soil; feature: anaerobic; isolation source: anaerobic chemostat enrichment culture, galacturonate as sole carbon... | reverse complement strand
GAAACAAACATTCGTAAAAGTATTAACCACTCCTTGTGGAATCAGGCAAAAGAATGCTCTCGTGGTAAAGACCGCAAATCAAACGATCTGAACAAGTTTATTGATGAAGCTAGAATAAGGCTATACAATATTCATTACGAACTAAAGGAAGAGGGATTACCCATCACTGCCGAAATCTTGCGGGATAAGTTCTTTTGCTTGGAAAAAAAAGAAGAGCCTAAAAGACTCATTGCCGTTTTTCAGGAGCATAACGACCGTTGTATGCAGTTAGTAGGAAAAGATTTTGCCCTGATAACTGTGCGCCGTTACCAGAGTTGCAAACGCTACCTGGCAGAACTTATCAAACTTAATTATAATCAAGACGATCTCCCACTAAAAGACATCAACGGAGAATTTATTCGGGCTTTCGACTTCTACCTGAAAACAGAAAAGAACTGCGCTCAGAATACGGTTATCCGTTATATGAAGTGCTTGAAAAAGATAACTAATCTATCTCTAGCTAATGAATGGATTGTGAAAGACCCTTTCATAGGGATAAAGTTTCAGGAGAAAGAGGTAAACAGAGAGTTCTTTACGTGGGATGAACTACAAATAATTATCAATAAGAAATTTGGATTACCTCGTATAGATATGGTGCGGGATATCTTCATCTTTTGTGCGTTCAGTGGACTCTCATTCATAGATGTTAAACAACTTACCTCTGAGCATATTGTAAAAGATAAAAACGGGAACTATTGGATTCGCAAAGCTCGTCAGAAAACTAAAAACATGTGTAATATACCTTTGTTAGAAGGTCCTCTATCCATAATCGAAAAATACAAAGGACATCCGATTTGCGAAAAACGTAATGTATTACTACCTGTTCCATGCAACCAAAAGATGAATTCTTACCTCAAGGAAATCAGTGATTTGTGTGGGATTAAGAAGAATCTCTCGACACATTCAGCCCGTCACTCGTATGCCACTTCGGTCTGCTTAGCCAATGGTGTTAGTATTGAGAATGTGGCTAAAATGCTCGGGCATTCAGATATAAAAATGACTAAACGTTATGCTCGTGTGTTAGATCAGAGTATTTTGAGTGATATGCAGAAGGTTGCACGTTTGTCAAATACGGCTGGATAAGTAATAAAGTTATATGCTATAAAGAAGGGTGCTTTTCTGTTGAGATTGGCACTTTTCTTTTATATTTACATGAATAAACACAGTTTTTAATTATCATTTTCAAAACCAATTTCTCCTGCTATATGAAGTATATCATATGTATTCTTTAGTGGCAATGATAATTCATTTTTTGTTGGCAAAATCGTATCCATCCACTTTAAGAGATCGGATGCTGAGTTAAGATAATCATCCTTAGAAGAAATAAACACATCAGGTGTCCACGAAACCATCAATTCATAGATTGGTATTCCCCATGTATCATCCCACAAAATAAATTCTATGTGAGAATCTTTTTTATTGAGATTTGTGAGATTGATTTTAGCTTCAATCTCTTTTATTATTTGATGTGGAATCATCTGAAACCTTGAAACTTGTATAACTCTTTCATTTAGCATCAAAGGAAATCCCGCAATATATTCCATTTCTGTGACTAATGTTTTAGAATATTTATTTGCTGAGTATTTATTTAATGCTTCTTCTATAAAATCAGGAATTTTACCTGTATATTCATGTCCTGGTAGGATATCTAAAAGAGCATATTTTTCTAGTTTATTTCCAACATTCCCCTTTTCAAAACTATCCCAATCCATAGCCACACTATATAAGCCCACAAATGGATCAAACATCATTGTAACTATTGCAATTAAGCATAATTCCTGACTATCATCTATTATTCTTATAGACAAATCAGGGGAAGGAAGTAAATCTGCAATAATACGAATCTCTGTGTTTCTACATTGCCAAAAGACTAACTGTCCCTTGATATTCTTATCATGTATCATGTTTACATTCTGAATAGAAGGGGTAATTTCATAACTACTGAAAAATTGAACTGCAACATCTTTTTGAGGACAGACATGATGATTATAATCCCAACTCCGTGCTCTTCTTGTGACCTGAGATAAAAATCCGTCAGGAACTTCAAAGTTATAATCATAATCAAAAATAAGTGAGATTGAGTTAATTTTACTATAAGTAGTCCAATAGGTTAACTCTTTGCTCCATGATTTATTATTTGAAATAACTTTTATTGGACTTATTATAAATACAAGCCATTCTCCTTTCTTCAGAGAGTATTGAAATTTTTCTAATTTGGATTTGACTTTGTCTAAAAAATCGTCTAGATCAGTATTTTTTGAACTTAGCGTAATTGATGTTAAAGCACTAGAAGGTGTAATTTGCTTCAATATAGACATCCATGCAGACATTAAATCGATTAGATGTCCTGACGTCCCAACACTTAAATCATTCTCCTTATTAAGGAAATCATGATAATCATAAATTGGTGCGATCCTATAATTTGGCATTAATACTGGGATAACCGAACATTCAATTTTAGTTTCATCTAACCGCAATATTTTATGATAAAAACTTATTACCTCCTTTTGTATCCAATTTTTTGAATTTAAATCAAAAATATTATTCTTTGATATGTGTACTGAAGGGGTATCTTTCTCTAATTTGGATGGGTTTTCCATAATTTGTTTTACAGGTACCGTCCAAAAGCACAAATCTGAATCTTCATCATAAACAATTAAAAAGACTGGAAAAAAACTTCTTATCCATGTCTTTAACAATCCGGAACTGACTGATATGCTATAATCTCCATTTTTTAATTTCCTAATGTATTGACTATCTTTTTTTTTGTAGATTTCACTTGGCATCTAAGATGATAGTTTGTTCTAGTATTGTCAATAAAAACATTACAATCAATGTCCTCCCCAAAGTCGCTTTTGATTAAATCAGCAGTCCATTTAAATTTCTTAAGAATTAATAACACTGTAGCCTCTCCAATGTCCCCTAAACTTTGTGATTCACTTTGTATTGGTTCCGTTTTACTCATGAATTTTATATCAGTTTTGTTTTCTCAAAAATACATCTAAAAAAAGACCAAAGAATAAAATCTTTGATCTTTCTTTAGATATTCATTTTTAATATACTACACCCTATGTTGCTGTATTATTGTCTATCAACTTTATCACATCCGACTGTCTATACAATATCTTTCCTCTAATCTGAATAAAAGGAATTACCCCCTTATCTCGCCAATCCTGCAAAGTGCGAGACGAAATATGAAGCTGTTGGCAAATATCACGATTTGATAAAAACTTCTCTCCATTCAGGTGTGGTGTTCGGTTTTTCATCACTTGTTGAATAATAGTTAAAAGTTCATCCAAAGCCGTGAAAAATGAATCCACCTCTTTTGATTTTCTATTTAACATTTCCATATTAGTTACGAATATAGTCTCCTAAAGTGGAGATCGTTAATAAATCTAGCTTTGCATCATAGCTGATAGCTGTTCTTCTCAGATTACAGTTAATGAAAAGCCCACTCTCATCTTCCTGTATCTCATAAGTGGCAGGGCTTGCCTGCTTACTTGTCTCATTCATGTGGATAACGCTTAATAAATACCTGTCACTATCCTTATAAATAATCACAGTCGGGTTTAGGTTTATGCTCTCCCAATTACCCACCAACGCACTCAAATCGGTTGTATATTTTTCTTTTTTCATGGGACTACTTTTTTATTTGTGATTGACTGATTAATTGCTCTATATCTGTCGTTCTGTAATAACATTTACGACCAATTTGAGAATAAGACAAAACACCCTTATCTCTATACGACTGTAACGTTCTGGGGGAGATTTGAAGAAGTTCGCAAACTTCAGTATTATCCATCCACTTGTTACTATCGTGGGAATTCTGACAAAGAGTCTTTACTTGTTTGACAAAGTTTTCAAGATGTTGTACCATCTGCTCGAAAGTCCTTTTTTCGATTGCTATAATTTCCATAATTCTGCATTTTTTGATTTATACTTTTTATTCTCATTGCAATGATTTGCTGTAAAATAAGTCAGAATTGTGATTCAATTTGAGAATTGTGAAGTACTGTCATCTATTGGCTGTAAGGGGCTCTATTCGTCAAAAGTTATTATCGGACAAGCGGTTATTCTGCGAGCTACCGCCCCTTCAAACGGCAGGTAGCTATAAGTGGAAATAGCCGAATTTGGACGGTAAATAACTTTTGATTTAAGATGGTTCTGAATTTCTATATTAATAGATTGATCGTGTAGATAAAATCACTAGCTTTATGAGACAAGAAAAACCGAACGATAATAACAAAAACTTTAATTTCAATGCGTTCAAAAAAGTGTTGTTTATTTCTTATAGTATTCTTTGTAACTATAACATCTGCATGTTCACAAAACAAAAAAGTCGGACACAATAAGATTAATATAGAGACTCCTTATGTTTCTATTGAGATTGATACGATTGTATTACAAACAGAGAAAGAGTGTTTTGCAGCGATACAATTTGATGGAAAATTTTATGCATATGGGTTAGATAAAGGATATAATCTGTTTGCTTTCGATGAAGATGGCGACTTTATAGGCTCATCTCTTTTACCTGATAAAATAGATAGGCATTGGATGCTTAACTATGCCAAGAAAGATGATCAACTTTTAGTTGTAGATTATAGTCATAGAGACATATCAATGTATCAGATAGATACAAAACTGAGCAAGCTTAAGAGAATTAAAAATTCAGATGCTCCAATTTATGAAGATGAACAGTTTATCGTTCTAAAAACAACCCATGGAGAATGGGGTGGAATGGTCTATTTCCTAGATAAAAAAACTAAAAAAATATATAGAGGATATTCTAACGAAGCTATAAATGTGAACAAGTTCAATGGGAACTATTATGTAACAAACTATCTGGGTCATTTAATGGGTCATTCATCTGTTTATGAAATTAATGACCCTATAAAAATGGAGATTTTTAAAGGTACGAAGAATGACCTCATAAATAATAGGGCAGAGAGTAGTGAAAAAGAAAGGTATAAAATGGATGGATTGAGATGCCTTGTTGATACTTTTGATATGAATATTATATGTTCTTTTGTTCACAAAGGAAGAATGTTGCAAATGTGGAATGAATATCCTTCTTCTAATAAAGTATATCTTACAGAAATAGTTGACAATAAGCTAGAACATAGGTATACCTTTAATTTTGAGACACAGGTAAACTATTTATACAATTTAGAAAAAGATAGACACTTCTTAAATTTTAGTATACTGCGAGAAGAAACGGAAGAAGATAAACTGTTTGGAACTATTGAAATAGACAATGAGAAAATAAAAATACATTTTCTAAAAAGTAAATATCAGTAATATAATGAGAAATATTTTATTGCTTATTATCATTTTAGCTCTATCAGGATGCTCTCGAAAATCACCAGGAATTGACGAAAACCGTTTAGAGAAGCTTGAACGAATGAGGATTTATAATAGTTCCAAAGTCTTTTACGATTATTCTTATGGGGGATTAATGGCTTGGAGCAGTTCGATAACAGGAAGAGTCTTTGTTGATTCAACAGATATCTTCTCATGGGAGAAAACACAGAATAAATTCCCTTTTGGTTATATCGCCAAAATCGATTTTGATTCAAATCAAATTGATATGATTCAATTTATTACGAACAGTTCGGAAATCATTAATAATGGAATCTATACAAAAGAATATGAGCGCACGAAAATAAACATAAAACAGTACTATAACACCAAAGGGAGTACGATAGGATTTTTTTATCATTTTCATAATCTGTCAGAAACTAAAGACAGCATCTATTTTGATAGAATATACAAAAAAGATTATGATTTTGGCTTGGACTTTAAAGATAAAATTGGCTTTAGAAAAGGGAACATCTTTGTAGAAGAAGATTCCTTAGGGTATGTTTCTAAAATTAAATTCACTTTAATGAATCGGAATACTCTCTGGAAAGATTTAACCCACAAAGATTCTATAACTATTCCAAAACCATTTAATGGAATAAATGAAATCAATCTGCCTCCACTCTCTGAAGTCTACATGTTTCAGATAGAGTTGAGACCTGATAGCCTTAGCCTAAATCAACAAATTTCAGACTATGGTGTGTACAAAAAAGTAAAATAATAGTTTCCCGAATAGAAACTACCATTTAATAATATTCGATAGTGAAGGAATATAAAACTCTGATAATTCTCATTCTCATCATATTTCTATATGAGAATACCAGCCCTTATTGGATAAACAACATGGGCGCCTCTGCATGGATAGTTTCATTGACATACTTTGTCATTTTTATATTTGCAATCGGTTATTTGATATATAGCATTGTTAGAAGTGTTCAGGCTAAATTCAAAGATAAAAAACACAACGCTTTAACCCTACTGTTGATTATTGTAATGGCGATACCTCTTATTTTTTCAGGAGGCACATTCTCCAAAAAACACTTTTATAAAGGAGAACTGTTGGTTGCATACCTAGATGGAGTTGCAGGGAACAATGGTTGGTTGACTCTTTATGGGAATAATACCTATGAATACGATTATTCCTTTTCTACACATTTAAAGGGTAAATATAAGGTTGTGAATGATACGATCTATTTTGATAGCCCAAGAAGAAAAAACTCATATAACTTTGATTATGCGACCTTATCGGAGGATAAATCGAATCTTACTTTTGGCAAAGATAGTATAGGTTTTTCCTATATGTCTGTTATTAAAAATGAATTATTAATAAAGTAGGATGCTATTCTAGAACCTAAGTCTATTTCGTTGTTCTTTAATATTTTGTTTATTTTCCGCCTCTTCTCTTTTCTGTATGGCTGATTGATTGCATGACAGACTTACTGAACTAATAACATCATGTTGTAATGAATTAGTGAATGTATTCATTCGTTCTTGCATTTTAATTTGCTCCGTGATAGTCCCATTCTTCATGGTGTTATAATATTCAAAGCTTTCATCCAATGGTCTATTATAGTTGAATATGCTATCAAAACCCACCTCCGATTTCTGGAAAAGATTTACTCTGTCAAATCCTCCTTTGATAATACCTTTCTTGGTATTTTTATGGTTGGTTAGTGGTGAGAGCTTGATTTTATTCGATTGGTCTTTTCTACTGACAATGACATGGCAGTGCATATTATCTTCTTCGTTCTCTGACCTGTCCCTATCAAAATGAATCTTTCCATAAAACTTAATATCTTCTGCCGATAAGCCTTTGTTAAAGTTCTTGGCATACTCTGGTATAAAAACTTCCCGAATATATCTTTGCATGGCTTCGCTTGTTGCTGATAGGATGGTCTTCGTATTTGTCCAAAAGCATCTTAGGAATTTCAAGAAGAGGAATATTGCAAATATTCTTTGTCTTTTGGCGATGTTTCCGAATCCAAAGTTTGCCCTTAACATCACGTACAATATGTTCAGGTTTCAATTGACTAACATCAACGAAGGCTAGTCCTGTGAAGACGCTAAAGATGAAGACATCTCTCACCAATTCTAAGCGAGGTATTGCAAACTCCTTCTGCATCATTATTTGCAATTCCTCTTTAGTCAACACCTCTTTGATGACTTCCTTTTCTTGGAACTTGATACCAGCAAAAAGATTGCGAGTCATCCATTCATTGGCTATTGCCCAATGAATAACTTTCTTGATAGACTTCATGTAGCGAATAACAGTATTCTGTTGGCAGTTCTTTTCAATCTTGAGAAAGATCTCAAATTTTCTAACAAATTCGCCATTGAGGTCTTTCAACATCAGATCGCCTTCGAGATATTCTTTCTTTATAAATTCTTCGAGGTATCGACGGCATAGGTCAAAACGATTGACTGTAATTTCCACATAGTCAATCCCAATCAACTTCCTGCAATTGTCATTATGTTCTTTGAATGTGCCTAACAAGGTACGGCGATTATCCGCATCTTGTCCAAAGAATCTTTGTAGAATAAGTTTGGCTGTAATCTGTTTACCATCTTCCTCCAATTCGTAGAATATTTGGTGAAGTTTCATCCGTGCAACCTCTAGATAGTTATTCAAGTCTAAGGATTTTCGGTCACGTCCTCTCGAACATTCCTTTGCCTGACGCCACAATTTAAGGTCAATACTTTTGCGAACTCTGGCTTCCGCTCTCTGCCCATTCACGGTTATACGCACGCTAACGGGCATTTCTCCATTTTTCATCTGTTTTATTTTCAATAGAAATAAAACACTAAACGAATCTCTTCTCATTTTCCTTAATTTAAGTGATACAAAATTAAGAAATTAAACCCAAAGTAAATCTACGCAAAACACTGACAAACAATGCAATAAACTCTAAATCGAGATCTTTTTGGAGGCTCGAAAAAAGATCTCGATTTGATCTCTCGACACCTGCTTCAGACCGCTTTAAACTGCTTATCGCTATAAACAAAAAACTCCTGAATTCCAGGAGTTTACTTCTTTTTGCTTTCTCTAAAAGTGGTGCCACCAGGAATCGAACCGGGGACACAAGGATTTTCAGTCCTTTGCTCTACCAACTGAGCTATGGTACCATGACCGTTTTGCGTGTGCAAAGATAGTATATAATTTATATTCTCCAAAAGATATATTAAAAATAATTACATCTTTTTTCAGCTAAAAACAGCTCGCATCCTCTATAAGAGTGAGGATCAATGCGAAACAGCTTTCAATCCAACAATAGAAATAATGAGAGTTGATATAAAAAATATGCGTATTATACTCACGGGCTCTTTAAATACGAATATCCCAACCAATACAGTCCCTACAGCTCCAATTCCCGTAAAAACTGCGTATGCAGTCCCCATAGGGATTGTCTGAACAGCTTTGATCAACAAACCCATTCCTAAAATTAAGCATATACCAAAGGAAATATACCAGTAATAATTATGCGGAGCTATAGCTTCCTTTGCTTTTGACAACGAGAAGGTAAATCCTACCTCAAAAAAACTTGCTAATAATAAATAAACCCAGCTCATAAATATAAATTTAATTGAACAATCATTCAATATATAGTAAAAAAAATTATTCTAGCATTTTGACATAATGGGATAAAGTACTTTTTAAGTCTTGAATAATACTTTCTCCATCCTTACTAAAAATAGCCTGAAACCAAATACCATCAGTCAGAATAAATAATTGTTTAGCCGAAGTCAGAATATCTATATCCTGACGAAGCTCGTTACTTATAACACTATTTCTCAGAGCACTTTCCCACCCTATTTGCTCCTTTCCTATTGTAACTCGATAATTATGCCTGAAAGAAGTGTCTCGCTGCATTACCTGATAAAAAAGAAAATGATAATTTAGCATTGATACATCCGACGACGTACTACCGTTCTCTTCAACTATATTAGATATCGTTCGATTTATATTCTCAAATCGTTTACAAATGAAATCAACAAACTTAAATACAGAGAAATCTTTCACCTCTTCTAGTTTAAAATCAAAGATCTTCACAAAATATTTATCTGTCACTTGTATAAACAGATCCTCTTTATTCTTAAAATAGTGATATAAGAGTCCTCTAGACAACCCTGTTACTTTTTGTATATCAGTAATTGAAACTGCATCAAAACCTTTTATTAACAAAAGATTAAACGTCTTCTTCAATATAATATCTTTCGAATCCATCTAACAACATTGAACGATCATTCAACAAAAATACAATAAATACAATCTAAAACAATATATTTTCAATTAAATATTGATTATTTCACAAATAAAAACTCCTCAGAATCAAATGACTCTGAGGAGTAATATATATTCATCATTTTAGTTTTTTCAGATTCCCAAGTCTTTACAAACCTGCTCAACTTTCTTATCAGCTGCAGCATCAACAGAATCGTATTCTGCTCTTGACTTCAATTTATCTTTAACTTCTATATAAAACTTGATTTTAGGCTCTGTTCCAGATGGACGTATAGAAACTTTTGTCCCATCTTGAGTAAAATACTGCAATACATTCGATGTAGTAGGCATTTCAAGAGTATATTCCTCATCGATATTTAAATCAAAAGCTTTCAGCTTCACAAAGTCCTTTATCAAAGTCACTTTTGCGCCGGCAATTTCTTTAATCGGGTTATCTCTGAAATTTTTCATCATCGCTTCAATTTCTTCAGCTCCCCTCCTACCCTCTTTTACAACAGAGATACCTTTCTCTTTAGAAAAACCATATTCTACATATATATCTTGAAGCAGTTCGTATATTGTTTTTCCGTTATCCTTTGCCCATGCAGCAATTTCACCGAACAAGATAGCAGCAGAAACAGAGTCTTTATCCCGAACAAAGTCTTCAGCCAAGAATCCGTAACTTTCTTCTCCGCCACCAATATATTGTCGCTTACCTTCTAGTTCGCGCATTACAGAAGCAATCCACTTAAATCCGGTATAACATTCGAACATTTCAACACCATTCTTTTCTGACACAACCTGAGTCAGAGTACTGGTTACAATTGTGCGAACAGTATATTCTTTTCCTGTCAGTTGGCCTAACTCTCTCTTACGTGTAATAATATAGTAAACCAACATAATCATAGTCTGGTTACCATTCAGTAAGATAAAATTGCCTTTATCATCCCGAACACCTGCCCCAAAACGGTCTGCATCAGGGTCTGTCGCAAAAACAAGATCTGCATTTGTTTCCTCTGCTTTCTTTACAGCTAAAGCCATCGCAGCAGGATCTTCCGGATTTGGAGATACAACAGTAGGGAATTCTCCACTCAAAACATTCTGCTCCGGCACATCTATAATATTTGTAAATCCACACGCCTTCATAGCCTGTGGTATTATAGTAGAGCCCGTACCATGTAGTGGAGTATAAACAATACCTATATTACCATGTTTTTTCACAGACTCGGGAGATAACATCAATGTCTTAAGTTCTTTGATATAGGCTTCATCCATATCTTTGCCTAAAATCTCAACAAGACTTTTATCGCCTCCTTTAAACTTAATATCTTCTACATTAACACGATTTACTTCTGCAATGATATTCTTGTCATGAGGAGGAACAACCTGTGCGCCATCTTCCCAGTATGCTTTATATCCATTGTATACTTTTGGATTGTGAGACGCTGTAATCATAATACCGCTTTGACAGCCCAACTTGCGAATAGCATAAGAAACTTCAGGTGTAGGCCTCAAATCTTCAAACAAATATGCTTTAATACCATTTGCTGACAATATTTCAGCTGATATTTCAGCATATTTACGGCTATTATTACGGCAATCGTGTCCAATAACCACCTTTATTTGTTTAAGTTTAGCAAACTCTTTCAACAGATAATTAGCTAAACCTTGTGTAGCTCCACCAATAGTGTATATATTAACCCGGTTGGTACCAACCCCCATAATACCGCGAAGCCCACCTGTCCCAAATTCAAGATCTTTATAAAAAGCTTCTATCAAATCAGTTTTATCTTCTCTATCCAACAGTACTTGTACTTCCTTTCTTGTATCGGCGTCATACTTATCCGAGAGCCAAGTTTTAGCCTTACTCGTTACCTGTGCTAGCAAATCGCTACTTTCCATGTCTTTATATTTTAGATTGTTTTTATTGAGTCAATTAATAATGTATTAGCAAAAGTAACATTTTTTTTCGCTCAGAGAAAGCATGAACACATAAGAAATATAAGAGCCTAAAAGAAAGATATCTTTATAGGTTCTAGTAAATATACGTATTCTCAAGTAAAACCTTTACCACACTTAAGAATAGTTATTATTGGTATTTAGGAAGAAAAGTTGTACTTTCGCAACAGTTTAAGAAAACCCGGTGTCTTTCCGGCATAAAAACTCACTAAATAATTGTTATCATGAACGAAGACCCTTATCCGAGTTACAGAAAACAGAAGTATTAACTCTCTGTGGGGTCTATCTATGATTTCCTTACAGAGAAAAAGCAAGGAAATTGTATGATGAATGAAATCAAAATTCGCTTCCAACAACTAATCGAAGACAAAGACTGGAAAACCGTTAAAAAAGAGTTTAATAATCTCGACTCTGTCCAAATAGCGGAAATTATTGCAGAACTATCCAAATCCGAACGAACTATCATCTTTCGTTTATTACCTCGTGAATTAGCTAAAGAAACATTTAAACATCTTTCTCATGACGAAAAGGAAGATATTATTGAAGGATTAATTGCCAATGTCAATAAATTAACAAACCTGCTGAATGATCTCGATCCTGACGACCGGACAGCTTTTTTTGAGGAGTTACCTGGTGCGGTAAGCCAGCGACTGATGCAGATATTATCAGAAGAAGAACGGGAAATCACAATAAAGCTACTTGGCTATCCCAAAGACAGTATCGGACGTTTGATGACTCCCGAATATGTAGCTATCAGACCATATTATACTATTGCACAAGCAATAGAACATATCCGCAAATTTGGACGCGACTCCGAAACATTAAATGTGGTTTACGTAGTAGACGATAATTGGAAGCTTATAGATGATATTCGCATAAAGGAAATAATATTAGCCTCACCTGAGCAAAAAGTCTCTGAATTTAGTGATGATCGCGTCATCTCCCTCAATGCTTTTGACGATCAGGAGGTCGCAGTCAAAATCTTCTCCGATCACGACCGGGTAGCATTGCCTGTGACTGACACAGATGGAACTTTATTAGGTATTGTTACCATCGACGACGTGATGGATGTAGCAGAAGAAGAAAATACCGAGGACTTCCAAAAGTTTGGAGGTACAGAAGGGCTTGATCTATCTTACACCAAAACATCATTGCCCGACATGGTAAAAAAACGTGCAGGCTGGCTTGTTGTTCTCTTTCTGGGAGAGATGCTTACAGCTTCAGCTATGGGGCATTTTGACGAAGAAATAGAGAAAGCCGTAGTTTTAGCCTTATTCGTTCCATTAATTATCTCAAGTGGGGGTAACTCCGGATCTCAGGCAGCCAGTCTGATTATACGAGCATTAGCTCTTGGGGAATTAAAGCTAAAAAACTGGTGGTATGTCATGCGAAAAGAAATGTTTTCAGGATTACTTCTTGGAACCATACTTGGCGTAATCGGTTTTATAAGAATATTTATTTGGCAAGAAACCGGCCTTTATGACTATGGTGAATATTGGATATGGGTTGGTCTGAGCGTATCCGTCTCTCTGATTTTCATTGTTCTATGGGGTACTTTCTCCGGATCTATGATTCCTTTTATTTTAAAGAAGCTGGGTCTAGATCCGGCAACAGCCTCTGCTCCATTTGTAGCAACACTAGTGGATGTTACAGGATTAATAATTTACTTCTCTGTTGCGGCACTCTTTTTAAGTGGAAAACTACTTTGATGTGTAAATAGCTTACATATAATCAGAGCCTTTCTTTTTGAAAAGAAAGGCTCTGATTATTTTAATCCATTCCGTATTTTATCTGGTCAAACATAAATGGGAATATACTCTCATCTATTCCATAATTGATCAAAATCTCTTTATCTGCATCAAAAAGCATCTGGAATAATTCAAAATCATGATCCTGGTAATAGGCCTGCTTATAAAAGCCTACAGCAGTCTTCTTATCCCCAACCACAAGTTCTACATGACCAGCGTTTAAGAAATCATGAACAGTAGGTTTATCCAAGAGGATTTGTTTATAATACTTTCTAGCCAGTTCATATTTTTTTTGTAAGAAAGCAGTCCAAGCTATAGGCCTCAAAGCCTTTGTACCCTTACTATCTAGTAACTCAACCTTAAAATAAGTATTTATTGCTTGTTCATAATCATTTAGCTCCAAGTAACAATGCCCTATATTTAGTTCAACACCGACATTATCGGGTGTAAGTTTTGCAACCTTCAAATAATACTCCAATGATAATTCAGGTTTCTTCTGTGTTCTGTATAACTGCGCTATACGTTTTAAAATCCATGAATTGTTAGGTTTCAACAAATCTGCTTGCAAATATGCATTTAATGCACCATCCAGATTATTAAGCATCTGTTTACAGTAACCTATTTTCTGCCAGACATCATCACTTTGAGAATCAACAAGAATTAACTTATTGAAAACATCTAATGCCTCACTGAAATTATTCTTTTCAAAGCAATAAAAGGCTATTTTTCTCATGCTATCTATATCCGAAATAAGCGGTGCCAAAGACTTTTTGTTGTAGAAATTAAGATTTAGCTTAAATATATCAAAAAAACTGCTCCGATAAGGATTAAGTTTAAAGAATCTATATAGATCCTGAATATATTGATTTGATGCAACCTCATCATCAGTAGCTGAGTTCATCGCTTGAGCCTCCTTCTGCAATTGCTTTATTTCTTCCGATTCGGCCCCCATCTGCCCTAGCATCATTTCTCGCTGAGCTGAAGATATTTGCAATAAGCTGAGACAGAAAGAATATTTATCCGAGTTACACATATGTCCCGAATCTACAATAGCAGTTTGCAGCAAAGCATTCTTCTTTTCTTGTGGAAATAAAGATATAAATTCTGAATAAGATGGATCGAAAGGCATAAACCAATTACTCATTTCAGAAAAGAATGGAAAATGCTTCAACCCTGAAAAAGTAGAATGGAAAACATCTGCACCTTCCATTTGCAGGTTCGAATATTCCTGTAATTTCTTTCCTAATCCCGAGTCTTCCAATTCCTTTTGCCATTCGGGATTCTTCTCCGAAAAATCAGATTCACCCATTAGTTCATCCAGATTCAATTTTCGTCCGGCCAAACTATTGAACTTCATCATTTCGGGTAAGATTTCTTCTCTGATCCTTTTGCTTATCTGCTCAGTCTCACGCGAACGAATAAGTTGAATAATTATCCTTAGAACAGCCTTTATAAACCCTTGATTCTCGGACATTATAGCTAATCGGCTTTGTAATTCGGGGTACAACGACCATTTTGTATCATACATCTGCATAACCACGACAAGACCGACAATAGCCCGAGCTCGAAGTTGTGTATTCTCAGAAGTGGCTACTTCCATCAAAAGTTGTATCTTATGTGCATCGAAACGATGAAATAAACTCAGATTTATAGCCGATAAAAACAGACATTTCTCTCTCAAAGATAGTTCTATATTGTTTACAAAAGAAAGATAATTAACCAACTCTATTTCATCTGTACGAGGCGAAACAAAGATTGCATTGAACATATCCGAAGCTATGCGTTCCCGGCGAACTGCCAATTCTCGCTTTCTATTGGCTTTTTCATCACCATCCTCCAGCAGATCGACAAGAGATATAGAGCCCGCAATATCTTTTAATTGCATCTCATAATCACGAATCGTATTATTCTTTAGAGTATTAATCCGATATTTTTCATAAAACACATTTGATGATTCTATTTTCAATAGCTCATCTGCCGAGTCATCTGTCAATTCATAAACAGATCGCAACAAATTACGATATACATTTTCCCGTTCAGGATCTTCCACTCCTTCAAACATATAGTGGAGCATGAATTTGTAATTAGTTTCTAATTCACCCAAAGCCTCTGGAATTTTCCAATCGTGTATATTTTGCGTCAATTTAGCCAATGACTGAAAGGCATCTTTTAACTGCCTTTTTGACAGATAAAGAAATATATCTTTCTTAAGGGATATTATATCGCGACTATTCATTCTTTGTGTTTATTTTAATGCTCCTACACTCTTCTCTAATTAGTGAGAATAAGTGTAGAAGGTGCCTCTTTCAATAAGTTAGGTTTCTTAGCATCTAATTCCTTCCAACTATTGAGGCTTATCAATATCAAATCTTGTTTCTTAAGTATGTCACTATCAACGGGAATATTATTGTTCCATAGTTGGAAAAGATAAGGGTTTACAGATTTTATAGCTTTTACTGATTTCACAAACTCTATAGACTTCTCAGACAGACCTATGCGATCCCACAAAGTAATTCTCACATAAGAGTTTTCAGCCAATCTTTCCATAAATTCACCCACAAAAATATCTTCTTCATCAAATATAGGAACCAAAATATTTCTCATACTTATTAATCCTTTATCAATAAATATGCCAACCGACATATTTGTTTTCGATATTATCGAACGAGTACGATCATCGAAAGGAGCATCAAAGGTTCCTTTCTTTTTTATTTGATTTTGTATTATCGACAATATATAATCAGGAATGTAACTTAAACTGTTCGAAAATCGTCCTAACAAGCCATCGGAATACGTGTATGTGTATCCTCTATTGCCTATTAACAAGAAATCATACTCACCCTTGTTTGCTATTTTAATAATACTGCTTTGGAAATTATTAGTAACTTCAAACATAGTATTTATATCCTGTTGCAAAGAATGGGCTTCCTCTTCAACAGGTCGAAATATCCTTTTTTCTTCCTGATCTATATTGTATTGGTGCATCGGATTACCCTCCGACAAGTGTAATAGCGTAATCTCTGATTGCGATTGTCTTTTCTTCACAAGATAATTCGCCAACAATAGTAACTTCCGGCCTGTCTCTGAACTGGCAAAAGGCACAAGAACTTTAAACTTTTCCTGCTCCAGTAATTCGGCGTCATTATGCTTTTTCTTAAAAATTTTGTCCAAAATATTTAAAGAAGGGGATGTCATAAATGTAGTAACCAAAGCCATAATAACCATCATGGCAAACAACTCCGGTGTCAGAATACCAAGATCCAAACCTATGTTTAAGACCACCAATTCCATTAGCCCTCTGGTATTCATCAGAGCTCCTATTATCAAACTATCTTTCCAGCTTTGTCCTACAAAACGCGCTGCCACAGCACTTCCTAAAAATTTACCTGTTACAGCTACAGCAATTACAACAAAACAAGTGAGCCAAAGGTGCGAACTATTCAACAATCCTATTTCCGTTCTTAGTCCGGTGAAAACAAAGAACAGAGGTAATAATATAATCAAGGTTACATATTCTATTCTTTCTGTCAAAAGATTTCTCAAACGAATATTTGAAGGCATTATCACTCCTGCCAAAAAAGCACCGAACAAGGCATGAATACCAATAGCCTCTGTCGTATAAGCAGAAAGGAACAATACCAAAACAAACCCTCCCATCATAGACTTAGTCAGTCCTTTTGAGTGATGATTGTCGGCTATATTCTTTAGTATAGGTCGTACAACCTTAAACATAATAATCACATATATGACAGCCATTATTATTACATACAAAGAACTTGTAAAATCTCCAGCCTTCGCAATAGCGATTACAGCCGCAAGTAAACACCAGGCAGTGAGATCATCAATGGCAGCACAGGTAATAACCATCGGCCCAACCAACGTTTTATTAATACCTTTTTCGTGTACAATACGAGCTAACACAGGAAAGGCCGTTATACTCATAGCTATCCCCATGAAAAGGGCAAAAGGTATAAAACCAGAGTGTGCATGAGTAAAGTCTTCATATATAAAGTAAGCAAGTAAAGCACCTAAAGTAAATGGGAAAATAATACTGGCATGGCTTATTATTACCGCACTATGTGCCCTATTCTTTAATACATTCAAATTCAACTCCATACCAACAATGAACATAAAAAGAATAAGTCCGATTTGGCTTAAAAGATTAATATTCACTAATGAGGATACCGGGAATAGGAAATGAGATACCTCAGGAAAATATAAACCTAAAAGAGATGGCCCTAAGACTATACCGGCGGCTATCTCTCCGATAACCGAAGTTTGACCAATTTTCTTACATATCCAGTTGAAAACTTTCACAACCAGCATTATCACAATTATCTGTAACATTAATATGGCAAATGGTACAGCAATGTTATGCAATAAACTACTTTTGAAGTCACCCCAAGCCGTATCCCCCGATACTTGCTCAGATATAGTACGTCCAGTTTCTAAATTCGCTTTACCTAGCTGAAGTATAATAAATAATACTAAGGCAAAAGAGCCTATTGCGATTATATAAAAAAGTAGATTCTTATATTTTTTCATAAACAAACTTTAGATTAACTCTTATAGCAATAATTCACACAAAATTATAGTTTATTTTCATTCTCTTTCATTACTCTTAGAAGTGCGGCCTCTTAAGCAAGACCTGCATTAATGTTTTTTAACTAGTATTTTATCAATACGGGCTCCATCCATGTCTACTATTTCAATGGTAAAGCCTTTCCATTCTATTAATTCTCCTGTTTTAGGAATATGCCCCAGTTTATCCAGTATAAGTCCACTGACTGTATTGTAATCATATTTACCATAAAGATCCCCCATTTTAAAATAAGTGAGGAAATTATAAAAAGAACATTGCCCATCAATCAGGCAGCTACCATCCAGCCGTTGTACAATTTCGGGTTCTTCATACGGATCTAAAATAGTACCAACAAGAGCTTCCAAGATATCTTTCAATGTTACGATACCTTTTATTGCACCAAACTCATCACATACCAAAGCATAAGACAAATGACGCGTTTTCATATCTTCTAAAGCGCTGTATACTTCCATATTTTCAGAGAAGAACTCAATTGGACGTACAACTGTTTTTATATTGAAGTCAGGAGATTCTACCTTTCCAAACATATCTTTCAGATGGACAATACCCAAAACATGATCTAAATCTTTAGTCGCCACTGGATATTTATCGAATCGATGTGTGCTAATCAGATCGATAATTTCTGTATTTGTCATATCAGTATCAATCCAGACAAGTTCCCCCCGATGAGTCATAATAGACTCCAAGTCCCTATCTCCCAGATTAAATACACGTTCCACAATGTCTTTTTCCACATTTTGCACTTCGCCATCCTCTGCACCTTCAGTAACCATAGACTTTATTTCTTCTTCTGTTACTTTCGATTCAGATTCGGTAATACCCAATAAACTGAACATTAATCTGGAACTCTTCGATAGTACCCAAACGAAAGGAGAGACAATAATAGACAAGTAATGCATCGGACGAGCTATCAATTTTGCTACTTTTTCCGCCGAACTCATCCCGACACGTTTAGGAATCAACTCACCAAAAACTATAGTGAAATATGTAACTATTATAACAATACCTATTTTGGCAAGAGGGTAAGCATATTCGGCAGACAGTCCCATAGAAATTAACAAAGAAGACACATCACCAGCCAATACATCTCCCGAGTAGAGCCCCGTAAGTATACCGATCAATGTGATACCGACCTGTACAGTTGATAAAAAACGATCCGGATTTTCTGATAAATTTATTGCTGCCTGAGCGGATTTACTACCTCTTTTAGCTTCACTCTTCAAGCTTGATTTGCGAGCTGATATAACAGCTATTTCGGACATTGAAAAGAGACCATTCAACAATATTAAAACAACAATAATTACGATTTCCATATATATTATTAATATTCAGAGAACGAAGTTAGGAAAATTCCTCATTGATTTTCATAAAAACAATTTGGAATATATGTTAAAGGGGATTAGTTGTTCTAAAAAGAGAACCCCTAAAATAATAGAGGATGAGTTGATTTTAGGGAGTTGATTGAAATAAATTTTGTATTTTTGACAAACTTTTTCAGAAAAATAAAAACATTAATATATGAATATCTCGTACAACTGGCTGAAAGATTATCTTGACTTCGATTTATCACCTCAGGAAACTGCAGACGCACTGACATCCATAGGACTGGAAACTGGTGGAGTAGAAGAAGTAGAAACAATAAAAGGAGGGCTAGAGGGTTTAGTTATAGGTGAAGTATTGACTTGTATCGATCACCCCGATTCCGATCATCTACATGTAACTACTGTAAATGTCGGCGAAGGAGATCCTTTACAAATAGTATGTGGAGCCCCTAACGTTGCAGCAGGACAAAAAGTTGTTGTCGCTCTGGTAGGAACTAAACTATATTCAGGTGAAGAGTCTTTTACCATAAAGAAATCTAAAATCAGAGGTACAGAATCATTTGGAATGATATGCGCCGAAGATGAAATTGGTATCGGAAAGAGCCACGATGGCATTATTATTCTGCCTGCCGATGCTAAAATTGGAACTCCGGCTAAAGATTACTACAATATAAAAAGTGAATACATACTGGAAGTAGATATTACACCAAACCGTATTGACGGTGCTTCGCATTTCGGAGTAGCACGTGATCTTTCTGCATACCTAAAGCAAAACAATCTGAAAGGAACACTTAAGGCTCCTTCTGTAGATAATTTCAAAATAAATGAATCCAACGGAGCTATACCTGTAAAAGTAGAAAATACAGAGGCCTGTCCTCGTTATGCCGGAGTAACTATAAAAGGAGTAAAAGTTACAGAAAGTCCGGAATGGCTAAAAAACAGGCTAACATTTATCGGACTTCGACCAATCAATAATATTGTAGATATAACCAATTATATCCTTCATGGACTTGGACATCCGCTACATGCTTTCGATGTGGCTCATATAACCGGTGGAGAAGTAATTGTAAAAACATTACCCGAAGGAACTAAATTCACAACATTGGATGAAACCGAACGCACGTTAAGCGATCGCGACCTTATGATATGTAATACACAGGAAGGCATGTGTATTGGAGGTGTATTCGGGGGGCTTAAATCAGGTGTTACAGAAAACACGACAGACATCTTCCTCGAATGTGCTTATTTCAATCCTACATGGATACGTAAAACAGCTCGCCGCCATGTATTAAATACCGATTCGTCTTTCCGTTTCGAACGTGGATGTGATCCTAATGATACCATCTACGTATTGAAGTACGCAGCATTGATGATTCAAGAATTGGCTGGTGGACAAATCACCGGAGAGGTACAGGACGTTTACCCTACCCCTATTGCAAAACCTATTGTAGAACTTTCTTATCAAAAAGTAAATTCTCTGATAGGAAAGAATATAGACAAAGAAACCGTCAAATCTATTTTGAATAGTCTGGAAATCATTATTTCGAAAGAGACAGAAACAACGCTAACATTGGAAATTCCTACTTACAGAGTAGATGTGTTGCGCGATGTAGATGTGATTGAAGATATTCTTCGCATTTATGGCTACAACAATATCGAATTGAGCGACAGTGTAAAATCCAATCTGTCTTACGAAACACAAACAGATAAAAGTTACGATTTACAAAACCTTATTTCGGAACAATTAGTAGGCTGTGGTTTTAACGAAATCATGAATAATTCTTTGACAAAAGAATCTTACTATAATAACTCTGAGGCATACCCAATCTCTGGCAGTGTTCATCTAATGAATCCGTTAAGTTCCGACCTTGGTGTTATGCGTCAAACGCTTCTGCATGGAGGGCTAGAAAGCATATCTTACAACCGTAATCGCCAAAATCCGGATATCAAATTTTATGAATTTGGGAATTGCTACTTCTTCGATGCCAGCAAAAAAACAGAGGATGATAATTTAAAAGAATATAGCGAGGAATTCCACCTTGGCCTATGGTTGAGTGGAAATAGCGTAAGTAATAGCTGGGCTACACCTGACGAAAAGACTTCGGTGTATCAGTTAAAAGCTTATGTTGAAAATATATTGACACGACTAGGAATCCCAAGTTCCAGATTTGAATACGCGCAGTTCTCAAATGAAATATACAGCGCGGCTCTGGACATTCAAGCTAAAGGAAAAGGAAAGTCTTTAGGCACATTGGGTGTTATAAGCAAAAAATGGCTTAAAGCACACGACATCAATGCTGACGTTTATTTCGCCGAATTGAATTGGGATATGCTAATGAAAGAAATCAGAAAGCATACGATTACTTATGCCGATATTTCTAAATTTCCAGCAGTGAAACGCGACCTGGCATTATTACTAGATAAAAATATCCTTTTCGATCAAATAGAGAAAGTAGCATATAAAGCTGAGCGAAAATTATTGAAAGAGATTTCTTTGTTTGATGTATATGAAGGTAAAAACCTACCTGAAGGCAAAAAATCGTATGCAGTAAACTTCGTCCTTCAAGATGAAGAAAAAACACTTAATGACAAACAGATTGATGCTGTCATGAGTAAAATACAGAAATCACTTGAAGATGAATTAGGTGCAAAATTAAGATAGACTACATACTTCAATATAAATATAAAAGGTCATCTATTTTTAGATGACCTTTTGTTTTCCGCTATAAAATACCTCTGTAATCCCTATTATTAAATATCAAATTATCTTCCACCTGACGGGCATAACGAATAATATCGGCTACCGTTATTTTCGAATCCGGCTTATCCAATATATATTGCACATAGAATCCCCGCATATACCCATGTGGTAATTCCTTATAACCACTTGGTGGAGCAATATCGAGATCAAGCTTCTTTATATCCGTCAAATCTGAGTTTATATATAATTTATAGCCCAACTCGTCATCGGTTAAAGGACGACACCAACGAACATTCATCAAATGGTAAGAATGATACGGTTCTGTGGAAACATAATCATGTATGATAATATTCTCAATAGAAAGCGTATTCTGTGGATTCACCGTTGCTAAGACTGCAGTATAAAATAAATGATAAATATCTCCTTTTTTCCCATCATCATAACAACCCTCACTCGGCCCTAAACCATTACACCACCGGCCATCTCCATTCAGTCGGGCTCCACCGGGCATCAGGTTGAATTTATATTTATTAGTCACATGCTTAGGTTCAAACCAATAAGTTTTGTACGGTGTTCCATCGCCAGAATTAATATCAAAAGCCATTGGATTTTCTCCGGCTTTAGCACTCAGTGCAAAACGGACATCCCGTTCGTTAAGGTGTTCGTGATAGGCATCAGCCGTCTGATTGAATGGGCACATCGCAAATAACTGACGATAATCCTGAGCGTACGGCAAACGCCACCCTTTAACTTTCAGGTTAAACTCATTGTGCATCTCTCCATATTGATTCATATACAATATACTAGGATAGCTATAATATCGTCCGTAATGCTTTTCAAAGGTATTTATATCTACCTGGAAAAACTTGGGATCAATAAACACCCTTTGCAAATATTTATCCAAGATTGGCTGAGTCATTGGGTAAGAATTTTCGAAATCGCCACCCCACGGTATATGATGATAGAAATTCTGATCAACCCAATAATACTCCCCAATTCGAATAGTATTATATGTCCCCATATATTGATTATTCTCCGTACTGTAAAATTTCACTTTTGTGGAGAGAGGACTTGTATATTCGGAAATCGGAGTGTAAATAAATACATACTCAAAGAAATCATAATCAATCGTCAATTGTTTCTCTTTCTCTCTTGATATAAATCCTTCGGGAGGCAGAATCTCCCTAACAGTATAAAATCCTCGGGGAATATCCGTAAAATTTACAGTTCCATTGTTCAACGTAAAAATATTAACTACATTTTTGTCTTTATCGAGAAGCTCATATTTCCCTCCATTTACATAAGAGTTATCCAATATGTTTTTTGCCGATATGGCAAAATTCCCAAAGCTAACAGACACATTATCATCGCTACACCCCAATATGATACAGGATAATACTATTTTAGATAATAAAAATATATATTTCATACCCGTGTAATTTAAATGATTAGAAATCCGTCCATTTCTGTAATAAAAAAGTATGGATCAAATCACCTATACTTGTTATTAAATATTCTCTGTACAAAACATCATTCTCAACATCTTTACGATAAAGGTATATTGATAAAAAAACAGAATCAATTAGACTTATCTATCAAACAGCCATAACATTAAAACACTAACAACCATATAATGTTAGATTTACAATTATATATTTCACTTTTTTTTAGATTAACAACAGTTTCATCTATATCATCTATATTGAAGATAGATTATATGAAAAGAGGCGAACAGAAAATATAAAAAGTAATCTGATTAATTATTTAACTCTTTATATAATAATACCTAATTCAAAGTTAATTTTAGGCAACGAAAGTCTCTTATTTAAAGAATGATTGACTATATTTATAAGCTAATAAAGAAATCTTATATCATTTTATTTAAATCAAATATCTAACACATCAAAATTCGTTATGAGTTTAAAAATTATTGTATTAGCCAAACAGGTACCCGATACACGAAATGTGGGTAAGGACGCCATGAAAGCTGATGGAACGGTCAATCGTGCCGCACTACCAGCAATCTTCAACCCCGAAGATCTAAATGCACTCGAGCAGGCTCTCCGCCTCAAAGATGCACATCCGGGAACAACAATCACTCTATTAACTATGGGACCGGGACGTGCTGCAGAAATTATTCGTGAAGGACTGTACCGTGGAGCCGATGGAGGCTATTTACTTACAGACCGTGCATTTGCTGGAGCTGATACATTAGCTACATCGTATGCTCTATCTATGGCAATTCGCAAGATTAAGGATTACGATCTTATTATCTGCGGACGTCAGGCAATTGATGGTGACACGGCGCAGGTAGGTCCTCAGGTAGCTGAAAAGCTCGGATTGAGCCAAATTACCTATGCAGAAGAAGTGCTGGAAGTAAAAGGTGGAAAGATAACCGTAAAGCGTCGTTTAGAACGCGGAGTAGAAACTGTGAAGGCCAAAATGCCAATAGTTATTACAGTAAACGGTAGTGCACCTGCATGCCGCCCTCGTAATGCTAAATTTGTACAAAAATATAAGCATGCAAAAACTGTTACTGAAAAACAGATTGACACTATAGACTATACAGATTTGTTCAGTAAACGTCCTTATCTCGATCTACAGGAGTGGAGTGTGGCAGACGTAAATGCAGACACTACACAATGTGGATTGTCAGGTTCACCGACAAAGGTAAAATCTATTGAAAATGTTGTCTTCCAATCGAAAGAAAACAAGACTCTTGAGCCTACAGACGAGGCTATCGACGAATTAATGAAAGAATTAATATTAAATCATACCATAGGATAACACAGAATACGATGAACAACTTATATGTATATTGCGAAATAGAAGACGGCATCGTATCTGATGTTAGTCTCGAGTTGCTTACCAAAGGACGTTCTTTAGCAACTACTTTGGGATGCAAAATGGAAGCCGTGGCTATTGGCCATAAATTAGAAGGTATTGCAGAACAAATATTTCCATACGGACCTGACGTACTTCACCTATTTGATGATAATCGCCTGTATCCATACACGTCTCTACCTCATACCTCTATTTTAGTGAAGCTGTTTGAAGTTGAAAAGCCACAGATAGCACTGATGGGAGCAACAAGTATTGGGCGTGACCTTGGGCCTCGTGTATCTTCTGCATTGGGTAGTGGTTTGACCGCCGACTGTACTTCATTGGAGATAGGTGATCATGAAGAAAGGAAGGAAAACAAGGTTTATAAAGATCTTCTTTATCAGATTCGCCCGGCATTCGGAGGAAATATTGTAGCTACGATTATTAACCCTTCGTGTCGCCCGCAAATGGCAACTGTACGTGAAGGTGTGATGAAGAAAGAAATATTCAACCCTCTCCATAAAGGCGAAATAAAAAAATACGACATTAGTAAATATGTTACAGATGCTGATTTTGTAGTAAGTATTATTGACAGACAAATAGAAAAGAGCAAAACAAATATCAAAGGATCACCTATTATTGTTGCCGGAGGCTACGGAGTTGGCTCGAAAGAGAATTTCCAATTACTTTACAATCTGGCTGCCCTTATCGGTGGAGAAGTAGGAGGCTCGCGTGCTGCTGTTGATGCAGGATATACTGATCATGACCGTCAGATAGGACAAACCGGAGTTACCGTCCGCCCGAAACTATACATAGCATGTGGTATCTCAGGACAAATTCAGCACATTGCAGGTATGCAGGAAAGTTCTATAATTCTATCGATTAATAGCGACCCTAATGCTCCAATCAATGCTATCGCTGACTATGTGATAACAGGTTCGGTAGAAGATGTGATTCCTAAAATGATTAAATACTACAAAAAGAATACAAAATAATGGACAATTTTTATATAGATAATCCCAGTTTGAAGCATCATCTTAACCACCCGTTGATGAAGCGAATAGTAGAACTAAAAGAACGCAATTATGCGGACAAAGATAAATTTGATTACGCTCCTGTAGATTTTGAAGATACTATGGATAGTTACGAAAAAGTACTTGAAATAGTAGGTGAAATCTGTGCCAATACCATTGCTCCTAATGCAGAAGGTGTTGACCACGATGGACCGACTGTCAACAACGGACGAGTAACTTATGCAACGGGTACGCAAGAAAACCTTGATGCTGTACGCAAAGCGGGATTGATGGGTATTACAATGCCTCGCCGTTATAACGGCTTAAACTTCCCTATCACTCCATATGTAATGGCTGCGGAGATGGTATCGGATGCCGATGCTGGATTCGGTAATATTTGGGCATTACAAGATTGTGCTGAAACGATGTATGAGTTTGGAAGTGAAGAACAGCATGCTCGTTATATACCTCGTGTCTCTGCCGGAGAAACAATGTCGATGGATTTGACTGAACCTGATGCAGGATCAGACCTTCAAGCCGTTATGTTGAAAGCAACATACAGCGAGAAAGATGATTGCTGGTATTTGAACGGAGTAAAACGTTTTATCACCAATGGAGATGCTGATATTCACTTAGTATTGGCACGTTCGGAAGAAGGAACAAGGGATGGCCGTGGGCTTTCCATGTTCATCTACGACAAACGCAATGGTGGTGTAGACGTACGCCGTATAGAGAATAAAATGGGTATCAAGGGATCACCTACTTGCGAACTGGTATATAAAAATGCTAAAGCCGAGCTTTGTGGCGATCGTAAGCTAGGACTTATTAAATATGTAATGGCTTTGATGAATGGTGCCCGTTTGGGTATCATGGCGCAAGCGACAGGTATCAGCGAGGCTGCTTATCGGGAAGGTTATGCTTATGCTCAGGAACGTAAACAATTTGGAAAAGCAATTATCGAGTTCCCTGCTGTTTACGAAATGCTCGCTCTTATGCGTGCCAAAGCTGATGCTTCACGCACTATGCTCTACGAAACATCCCGTTTTGTTGATGTATACAAAGCATTAGAAGACATTAGCCGCGAACGTAAACTAGAGCCGGAAGAACGTCAGGAAATGAAAAAATACAGTAAACTGGCTGATGCTTTCACGCCGATGGGCAAGGGTATGACAACTGAATATGCCAATCAAAATGCATA
>POVV01000441.1_pt1 | contig 27110 bp, 21 predicted proteins | sample 1560271 | NCBI WGS metagenome assembly POVV01 (sample SAMN08337232, study PRJNA429181) | Bioreactor metagenome, whole genome shotgun sequencing project. | biome: cows' rumen and soil; feature: anaerobic; isolation source: anaerobic chemostat enrichment culture, galacturonate as sole carbon... | reverse complement strand
AAATACCAAATAGAAAGATCCAGAAGACCAAGCCCGACTACCGTAAAGCCCATAACCGAACCGGCTGAGAATGCCACCTGGAGTCCTTTATTCAAGCTTTTTGAAGCTCCTTCTGCAGTTCTGCAGTTAGCCATAGTTGCGGTGCGCATGCCTATGAAGCCGGAAAGACCTGAGAAAAAACCACCCGTTAAAAATGCAAACGGGGTAAAAAAGCTTAGGAAACCGTTAAATGCCATAATAAGTAAAATACAAAAAACAGCAATGAAAAATATGGCAACCCCTGAATACTGACGTTTCAAGTAGGCATTTGCCCCTTTTCTTACAGCTTCAGAGATACGGGCCATTTCTGAGGTACCCTCCGGTTGTTTTTTAACACGAAGGAACATGACCCAGGCAAAGACAATCCCCAACAATGACCCCATTGATACAAAATAAATTGCATCCATTAATTCATACCTCCAGTTTTATATTTTGATGATTTCATTATAGTACCAATTAATATATAATTTCAATAAAAAAATGAATGAATTTACTAAAAAAAGGCAAGAATTTGCCCATTATTATGAAGAAGTCTGGTATTAATTGCTATTTTTTAACACTTTCTTAACAGTGTTCCTTATGTCTGTGATTATTCGGTTTCAGTGGATCCCTAATAATGATGATATTCGATTTCTGCTGGATTATTATCGGTAATATTATATTTTTATTTTACTTTTGGACTTGATATTTTTGCAGGAACAAATTTTCCAACCAAAAAGAACCCTCTGCCCTCATGAGTGAGGGGCAGGGGGTTCTTGCTGCCATTGGCGTTTTTCTTTCATTTGCAGGTCATTGACTATAAGCGCTTAGTTCGCACCAGGACCCTTACTTTCAGAGACTGAGGGTGGAGCACCAGTCCCTTCATTCTGGCTGTTGGTATTTTGGGTTGTCTGAGTGGTCTGGGCTGTCTGGACAAATGTAGATTTACCTGCTTTTTGCAGATATTCCATAATTCCTTTTGCATCCGCCTCCCCCAGTGCCTTATACTGTTCCTCTGTTGACAGAAACAGGGTCAAGTCGCTGGTATGGTTTAAAAAGCCGTGCTCAATGATAAAGCCTCTGATTCCATACATCTGGGAGTAACGGGGAATCGCATAGTAATCGGCCTGGCTTCCGTCGGGGAATAAGGTTCCGTTTTCCGAATCCCGGAGAATCAGTCCCCGGTTGTTAAGTCCCAGATTATTTAACTGCTTTAGGATGGTATTTGCGGCTTCCTGGGACTGGAGGGCCAGTTCGTTGTTATAGCGGCCGGTTCTGGGGGCCATGGAACTTACTCCAAAAGCATTTTTCACTGTACCGTTTCCCAAAGCCGAGTCTACATGCTGGCTTACGAAAAGATCTGCCTGCACAGAGGCGGCAAAGGCGGCCCGCTGATCCAGAGGTACGGTGACTTCTGCGCTGTCCTTAGTTAAATAAACCGTATAATTGGAAAACTGTTCCAGATACTGCTTTGTATAGGAAGCGATCTTCATGGTGATCTCATCTTCATAATAGGTGACTCCATTGTATACAAAGTTGCAGCCGGAATAATGTCCGCCTGTCTTGCCGTGGCCCGGATCCAGGACCACGATAAAGTTGGAGCTGTTGCTTCGCATGCCCGGTCCTATTTCAGGTGTAATTGTCTTGGTTACCGGAGGTGCAAAGGCCGGCCCGGTTTCTTCTTCTGCCCATGAGACGGAAGAGGAGGTGGTAGAAATAAGAACGGCAAGTAAAAGGGCCTTGGCGGCTGCAGGCAGTAAGTTCTTTAAGTATGTCATGATCGATCCTCCAGAATAATGGCGTTTTGTATTATATTATAACACTCTTTGGCAGATTCTGTAAATGGCCTTCTATGAATTTGTCACCTATTGTGGTAAAATGTACCGATATAGAAATAACAGAAAATGGAGACTGAAACATGAAGTATTATTTTGCCCCCATGGAGGGGATCACCGGCTACGTTTACCGGAACGCTCACCATAAGTTTTTTGATCAGGTAGATCTATATGTTACTCCTTTTATAGTGCCCACCCAGAACCGGAAATTTACCTCCAGGGAAAAAAATGATTTTCTGCCGGAGCATAACGTGGGATTGCATGTGATTCCTCAGATTCTTACCAATAAGGGGGAAGATTTTATATGGGCGGCAAAAGAACTGAAACAATTCGGATATGAAGAGGTGAATTTAAATCTGGGCTGCCCTTCTCCCACAGTGGTTACTAAGGGCCGGGGGTCCGGTTTTCTTGGAGAGCCGGAGCTGCTTCAAATCTTTTTTGATCAGATTTTTTCCGCCTTGGATATGAAAATTTCCGTAAAGACCAGGATCGGTAAGGACAGCCCGGAGGAATTTGGAAGGCTCATGGAAATTTATAACAAATATCCGATCGAAGAGCTGATCATCCATCCCAGGGTCCAGAAGGACCTCTATAAGAATGAACCTAATTGGGAGGTGATGAAGGAGGCAGTCTCTATAAGCAAAAAACCTCTGTGTTACAACGGAAACTTGTTTTCGGCGGAAGATTATAAGGAATTTATCATAGCCTTTCCTTCCATAGACCATATCATGCTTGGAAGGGGAATGGTGGCAAATCCCGGTCTTGCAGGGGAAATGAAAAATGGGGAGAAAATGGAAAAGGGGCAGCTAAAAGCCTTTCATGACGAGATCCTAAAAGGATATGAGGAAATCATATCCGGGGACCGCAATGTCCTGTTTAAGATGAAGGAGCTGTGGGCATATATGATCCAGATGTTCGACGGCAGCGAAAAACATGGGAAAAGGATCAGAAAATCCCAGCACCTTGCAGATTACAGGGCAGTGGTTGACAGCCTGTTTAGAGAACTGGATTTAAAAGAATCGGCCGGGGCTTTTGGCGGCGTTTAAGAATGGATTATACGCTTATAAGAAAAATACAAAATGATTATAAATTTTTTTAATTAATGAATTGACGTTTCAAGCTTGAACCTATAGTTACTATAGGATATATAATGACCTCGATTTTAAATGACGGCATGGTGCCGTACTGAAAATGGAGGGATAACATGGCTTCAAAATTATTGATTAAGAATGCCAAAGCAATTATAACCTGCGATGAACATGACCATGTGTACAAAGACACCGATATCCTGATCGAAGGGCCTAAGATTGTGTCAATAGGCCCTGGGATAAAGGGAGAAGGGGCACAGGTCATTGACGGATCAGGAAAATTTGTATACCCGGGACTAATCAACACCCATCATCACTTCTTTCAAACCTTTGTAAGGAATCTGATCACCATTGATTATCCGAATCTGACGGTCATGGACTGGATCGATAAGATCTACCGGATTTTTCAGATCGTTGACAATGATGTCATTTATTATTCCACTCTTACGGCTTTTGCCGATTTAATCAAGCACGGCTGCACCTGCGCCTTTGACCACCAGTACTGCTATACGAAGAAAACCGGCAAGGATCCGGTGGACCGGCAGATGGAAGCAGCAAATCTTATGGGAATCCGTTATCATGCAGGGAGGGGCAGCAACACCCTTCCAAGGAGTGAGGGAAGCTCTATTCCAGACAATATGCTGGAGACCACAGATGAATTTTTAAAAGATTGCGAAAGGCTTATCCGTCTCTACCATGATCCAAATCCTTATTCCATGCAGCAGATCGTCATGGCGCCCTGCCAGCCGATCAACTGCAGGCCGGATACATTTATCGAAACCGTTGCCGCAGCCAGAAGCATGGGCGTGCGGATGCACACCCATCTGGGAGAAGGGGAGACGGAAGGGATCAAGGCCCGCTACGGAAAGCGTACTCTGGAATGGTGCAGGGACATTGGCTTTATCGGAGAAGACGTCTGGTTTGCCCATAACTGGGAAGTGCTGCCGGAAGAATACAGGCTGCTTGCTGAAACAGGAACCGGGATCTCCCATTGTCCTGCGCCGGCTGTGCTGGGAGGCTTCCCGATTCTTGATATCAAGGCCATGGAGGAGGCAGGAGTGCTTATAAGCCTTGGCTGTGACGGATCCGCGACCAATGACAGCTCCAATCTTCTTGATGCCCTTCGCTCGGCTTATCTGATGCAGACTTATCATACAAAGGAGAGAGGCGGCTGTCCATCTGCCTATGATATGTTAAAAATCGCTACCGTAAATGGAGCAAAGACTCTGGGAAGACCGGATCTGGGTTCTCTGGAACCGGAAAAGGCAGCAGATCTGTTTATGATAGATGCAGAAGCCCTGGAGCTTGCAGGAGCAATCCATGATCCTAAAAATCTCCTTGCAAGGGTTGGCTTGACAGGAAACGTATGGCTCACTATGATTAATGGAAACGTGGTTTATAAGGATGGCGTGATCACCGGAGTAGACGAGAAACGGCTGGCTTCTGAGGGAGAGGAGGTCTGCACCAGAGTGATACGTAAGCCAAGCGAGGCATTCCGTCCGTTTTTATAAGCCGCCTGATCATAGAAAGTTGAGGAAAACGGTTTGAAGGAATTTTTATCCATTGGAGAGATGGGATCACTATTCGGGCTGAATATACAGACCCTGTATTATTATGACAGCATAGACATATTTAAGCCAAGGATGCGGGACTTAAAAAACGGCAGGAGAAAATATGAGTTTGACCAGATTTATGAACTGGCAACCATATGCTACATGCGAAAACTCGGATACTCCCTGGAGGAAATTACCAGGCAGCGGAGCACACAGCATGCCGGTTCCGCTCTGGATTCCTTAAAGCAGCGTTCAGAGGAGCTTCACAGGCAATGGATGGAGCTGATTTCCATTGATGAGGCTATTCAGAGAAAGCTTCGTTTTATTGAAGAAGAGATGGAAAATATCCGCACGGATGAGATCACCATCCGCCATTTTGAGGACAGGGCCTATCTTGCCATAGGAGAAGAAGAAATGATCTATCGGCAGAATTCCTTCTATTTTTATCCTACCATTGCCTTTTATCAGGGAGAAGGGAAATATTTCGGAGCTTATTTATATCCCTCTGGCGAACCGCTGCCGGAGACCATAAGAAAGGATCAGATCCGTAAAATTCCTGCCGGCGATTTTTTGTGCGGCTATCACCTGGGCTCTTATGAGACGGTTCCTGCTACCATAGAGCGGATCCGGAACGCAAGACCGGATCTGGAATTTGAAGACCTTACCATTAATTTTAACATTCTGGATCAGTTTGTGGAAAACCAAAGCTCCAATTACATTACCCATACGCAGATCCGGATATTGAATCCTTAACAACGGCGTAATCGACAACAAGAGAGGAGTATCATTATGAAAAACTTAAAGAAACTGGCAGCCCTGGTTCTTACCGCTTCCATGGCGGCCGCATCCTTAGCAGGATGCAGTAAAAGCACAGAGACAAAAACGGAGACCCCTAAAACAGCTGAAACAGCTGAGACATCTGAGACTTCTAAAACATCTGAGAGCTCAAAAACTTTCAAGGTAGCACTTTGCCTTTCCGGTGCGGCCAATGACATGGGCTGGTGCCAGTCCGCTTATGAAGGATTAAAGCTTCTGGAATCCGATTATGGCTGTGAGACTGCCTATACGGAAAACCTGACTCCTGATGACATTGAAGCCGCATTTGCCGATTATGCTGCCAATGGCTTTGACGTAGTGATCGGCCACGGCTATGAGTTCGGTGATCCTGCCGTTGAAGTGGCAGAACAGTATCCGGATACAAAATTCATTGTAACAGAGGGAGAGGTTTCCTCTGACAATGTGGCTTCCTATGTCACCAAATGTGAAGAAGGCGGTTACATCATGGGAATGCTTGCAGCTGGAATGTCAAAAAGCAATAAGATCGGTTTTGTAGGACCCATTCAGGGCGCTTCCCTTGTTAAAATCATGAATGGCTTTGAGGATGGTGCAAAGTCCGTAAAACCTGACATTGAAGTCCAGACAGCATGGACCGGTTCTTTTACGGATACGGCTCTGGGAAAAGAAGCTGCCCAGGCTATGATCGACAATGGAGCCGATGTCATCGGCCATTGTGCCAACGAATCCGGTACAGGAGCCATCAATGCGGCTAAGGAAGCAAAGGTTTATGCAACCGGAGATTCCTATGATCAGAATGGACTGGCTCCGGAAACGGTTCTTTCTTCTTCCGTATACCATATCCCCCATGTGATTGAAGTAGCCTTTCAGACGGTGGCAGACGGAAGCTTTGCAGGAGGAATCTATGATCTGGGCATGAAGGAAGGCGCGGTGAGCATCGCTTCATACCATGAACTGGAGGCCAAAGTCCCGGATGAGGTAAAGGCGGAGATCGAGAAAAAGGTATTAGCCATTGCAGCCGGAGAATTTACGGTAACATGTGATACAAAGATCAGATAGGGAGTATTCATATGCCATTATTGGAAATGAAACATATTACAAAGGCATTTTCCGGAGTGTATGCTAATGAGGATATAACCCTTTCCGTGGAAAAAGGGGAGATCCATGCCCTGCTTGGGGAGAACGGAGCCGGGAAGACCACGCTGATGAATATATTATTCGGCATTTACCAGGCTGATGGCGGGGAAATCTTCTACAAAGGTGAAGCGGTCCGGTTTAAGTCTCCGGCCGATGCCATAAGCCATGGAATCGGCATGGTCCATCAGCATTTTTCTCTTGTAAACCGGATGACAGTGCTTGACAATATCATTCTGGGATCTGGCAGCAGGAAAGAGGTTCTTAACAGAAAACAGGCCTCAGAAGAGATCTGCCTGCTGGCGGAAAAATACGGCCTTTTTGTAAAGCCTGATGAACCGGTTTATAGCCTTTCCGTAGGAGAACAGCAGAGGGTGGAGATTTTAAAAGCACTGTACCGAAAGGCGGATCTGCTCATTTTAGATGAGCCCACAGGAGTTTTGACCCCTCAGGAAACAGAAAATTTCTTTCATGTGTTAAGGCGGTTAAAGGATGAAGGACATGGTATCATCATCATCACCCATCGCTTGAGCGAGATCATGGCGATCAGCGACAGAGTTACCATATTAAGGGATGGAAAGGCGGTTAAGGATCTGGTCACATCAGATACCACGCCGGAGGAATTATCTGCCTTTATGATAGGCAGACCTCTTTCCCCTAAAACGGAAGACAGGAAAAAGACATCAAAGGAAGCAGCATTAAGCCTTGAAGGCGTTTCTTTATCAAAAAAGAGGGCCGGTAAAAAGGCGTTAGATCATATCTGCCTTACGGTTTATAAAGGGGAGATCCTTGGAATTGCCGGAGTGGAAGGAAACGGACAAAAGGAGCTTGCCGAGGTTATCACGGGAATTCGTAAGCATACGGAGGGTACCATCGCATTTGATGGGAAAGCAATTGACAGCCGGTCTGTGAGAGAACGTTTTCATAATGGCATCTCCTATATATCCGATGATCGTCACATGGACAGTCTGGTTGTGGACATGACGGTAACAGAAAATATGATCCTGCGCACCTACAACCGTCTGCCTTTTTCAAAAAAATGGATTTTGGATTATAAAAAGGCGGAGAACCGGGCTTTAGAAGCCATTGAAGAGTATGGAATCCGAACATCGGGAAAAAGCGGGGCCAGGACGCCGGTCAAGCTTATGAGCGGCGGAAATCAGCAGAAGGTGATCTTGTCCCGTGAGATATCGAAAGAAGCCAGTCTCATTGTAGCCAGCCAGCCCACCAGAGGATTGGACATCGGAGCAACAGAATTTGTGCATCAGACTTTGATCAGGCAAAAAAACCAGGGAAAAAGTGTTTTGCTCATTTCAGCCGATTTAGATGAGATCCTTTCCTTAAGCGACCGGGTCGCAGTGATGTTTGAAGGACGCATTATGGGGATCCTTAACAGGGAAGAAGCGGATGTATTTAAAATCGGGCTTTATATGGGCGGAGTGACGGACAAAGGAGGAAGGCCATGAACCACATGAAGAAATGGAAGGCAATGGAAGTGACGGAGATCGCGCTACTTTCCATTGCAATGGCGGCCATCCTTATCATTTTATCAGGGGCCGATCCTTTTACGGCTGGACGGATGTTTTATAATGGAATCTTCGGCAATGTGAGCGGCTTCGGAGAAGTGTTTGTAAAAGCAACTCCTTTGATTCTCACCGGACTTGGCTGCTCGGTGGCCTTTCGGACCGGCTTTTTTAATATCGGTGCAGAAGGACAATTCTACATAGGAGCTCTTGCGTCTGCCTGGGTGGCTTTAAATGCCACAGGGGTTCCCGGGGTTTTTCGGATCATCCTTTCCATCGGCTGCGGCTTTCTCTTTGGAGGTTTATGGGCTTTGATCGCAGCCATATTAAAGGCAAAGCTTGGAATATCAGAAATCATATGCACCATTATGCTTAACTATATTTCCATGAATCTTTTAGGCATTGCAGTCCGCACCTTTCTCATGGATCCGGCGGGAAGCATTCCACAATCTGAAAAGATAGATGCATCGGTCACGCTTTTGCGTTTCTTAAAGCCAACCAGAGTTCATACGGGCATCTTTATAGCCCTTGGAGCCGTGTTCTTTGTATGGTTTCTCATGGAAAAGACGACCTCTGGCTATGAATTCAAAGCGGTGGGTTTTAATAAACGGGCAGCAGCATGCAGCGGCATTTCTGTGGTGAAGAACATAATCCTGTCAGCGGTGTTAAGCGGAGGCCTTGCAGGAATTGCGGGAGCCGTGGAGGTATTGGGAGTCCAGAAAAAGCTGCTTGAAGGAATATCAGGAGGCTGCGGCTATACGGCAATCCTCATAACTCTTTTGGCCTTTAACCATCCGGGCGGCGTACTTTTGGTTTCTGTTTTATTTGCGGCCTTGGAAGTCGGGGCAAACTCCATGCAGAGGCAGATGGGAGTACCCTCTGCGATCGTAGATTTTCTGATTGGATTTATCGTACTGCTTATACTGGGCAGGGAGCTTCTGACTGGAAAAATGAGAGCAAAGGAGGAGAAATAGATGATGCATCAGATCTTAACCGCCAGCTTTCTGACTGCCTTTTTATCGGCAGCAGTGCGAATGGCTGTGCCTCTTGCCTATGCAGGGCTTGGGGAGACGATATCGGAAAAATGCGGAATACTGAACATCGGAATGGAGGGCGTCATGCTTTCCGGTGCTTTTTTCTCTTTTGCAGGCACATTTTTCTCAGGAAGCATTCTTGTTGGGCTTCTTTGCGGTATGGCGGGAGGAGCGGCTGTCAGCATGCTTCATGGAATCCTGTCTGTCAGGCTGTCCAAAGACCAGTCGGTCAGCGGGATCGCCATTAACATCTTTATACTTGGTGTTACCAGCTTCCTGTATAAACTGATGTCCGGCGGACAGTCCTACCAACAGATCGAGCCTTTGTTAAAAGTGCGGATTCCGGTGCTTGCCGACATTCCGCTCATTGGCAATGCTCTTTTTAATCAGGATATTCTAACCTATCTGATATATTTTCTGGTCATGGGAGTATCGTTTTTTTATAAGAAAACAAACACCGGGCTTTCCTTTGCCGCCATCGGTGAAAGTCCCCGTGCCGCGGATTCAGCCGGGATACCGGTTTACCGGTACCAGTACATCTCCATGGTGTTAAACGGAATTCTGGGCGGGATCGGGGGCGCTTATCTGGTCTTGGTACAGGTAGGGAACTTTTCGGAAAATATGACCTCCGGACGAGGATATATCGCTCTGGCGGCTGTCATCTTAGGGCGTTATCTTCCCTTTGGAATGTTGGGAGCCGCCTTTTTATTCGGTGCTGCCAATGCGCTGCAGATCCGTCTTCAGGCGGTGGGAGTTCCCCTTCCTTCCCAGGCATTATCCATGCTGCCTTATCTGATCACATTAGCGGCCCTTCTGGGATCCGCCCATAAGAATCATGGGCCGGAAAGCCTTGGGAAGCCTTATGTGCGCGGTGCAAGATAAGGATTTTCCTCTTAATGAAAACGCTTGAAATCTTACTTTGTAAGACTTCAAGCGTTTTTTAACGTCATCAAGTAAGAGGGGGAAAGTCCCTTCTGACGAGCTGCGACAGCAGCTATGAGGTTATGCCCGGTGAAGCGGGCACACCGTGAGCAAGCAGCCAAGCGGATTGCGGATATCCGGTTGACTAATTAATTTTCCAGCAATTGTTTGGTAATAATAAAAGAAGGAATTCGCTTGAAAACGAATATTTTGTGCCTTGGTAGTTGAAATTAACTATATGTTGTGGTATATTTTTACATATGAGATCCAATAACAGTTATTGATACTAATATAAAACATGGAATGGCAGGAATTATGAATGGACAAGACAGATGGAAAAAAGGAAATTCTGGAATATTTTAAAGAGGTGCCAGAGCTGGAAGACGTTTTAGAGGGAATCCGGAAGGATTGGGGTTTTGCGCCATATGATTTGGAACACCTTTCCGTTAAATTCGCAGGGTTCTGTAAGAAAGATATGAGCCTGGGAGAACGGTTTAAGGCGCTCATCCAGGCGGCTGTGGAGCTGACGACCCAGGAGGCGCCGAACTGGGAGTATATAGGGGCAAGGCTCTCCATGCTGCGTTATGAAACCAGGTTAAAGGAAGAGCTGGATCGCAGAAAGATTGGAAGCTTTTATGATAAAATTCGTTTTCTGACAGAGGATGGGCTTTATGGGGATTACATTCTTACGAATTACAAGAAGGAAGAAATTGACCAGTATGAAAGCTATATGGTTCAGAGCAGAAATCATCTGTTTAATTATTCCGGACTGGAATTGCTGCTTAACAGGTACGTGATCCGCAGCCGGCAGAATGCGCCTTTAGAGTCGCCTCAGGAAATGTTTCTTGGAATTGCCATGCATCTTGCCATGCTGGAAAAGGATGACCGGGATACTTGGGTAAAACGGTTTTATGATATGCTCAGTACTTTGAAGGTCACCATGGCAACGCCCACCCTCTCAAATGCCAGAAAGCCTTACCATCAGCTTTCCTCCTGCTTTATCGATACCGTACCGGACAGTCTGGATGGCATTTACCGGAGCATAGACAGCTTTGCAAAGGTCAGTAAGTTCGGAGGAGGCATGGGCCTTTATTTCGGGAAGGTCCGCGCCGCAGGGAGTGCGATCCGCGGCTTTAAGGGAGCTGCCGGGGGCGTGATCCGGTGGATCAAGCTGGCCAATGATACGGCTGTGGCAGTGGACCAGCTGGGGGTACGGCAGGGAGCTGTAGCGGTTTATTTAGATGTCTGGCACAAGGATCTTCCGGAGTTCCTTACTCTTAAGACCAATAACGGAGATGACCGCATGAAGGCACATGATGTTTTTCCGGCCGTCTGCTATCCCAGCCTGTTTTGGAAGCAGGCAAAGGAAAACATAGAAGGAGACTGGTATTTAATGTGCCCCCACGAGATCCTGACCATAAAGGGCTGGGCATTGGAGGATTCCTATGGAGCCCAGTGGGAGGAACGATATCTGGACTGTGTGAATGACAGCCGTATCCACAAGCGGATCATTCCCATTAAAGATATTATCCGTCTGGTTTTAAAAAGCGCTGTGGAAACAGGAACGCCCTTTACCTTTAACCGGGATATCGTCAATGAAGCCAATCCAAACAGCCACAGCGGCATCATTTACTGCAGCAACCTGTGTACGGAAATTGCTCAGAATATGAGCGGGGTGGAACAGGTGGACCAGCAGATACAGAAAGTGGACGGGGAGACCGTGGTGGTTACCGTTACAAAGCCGGGAGACTTTGTTGTGTGCAACCTTGCCAGCCTTTCCCTGGGGAATATTGATCTTAAGGATACCAAAGAGCTTAAGGAGCTTACAAGAAGTGCGGTCCGTGCTTTGGACAATGTCATTGATTTGAATTTTTTTCCCGTGCCCTATGCAAAGGTCACCAATCTCCGCTACCGTCCGGTGGGACTTGGAGTAAGCGGATATCATCACATGCTGGCAAAGAACGGGATCTCCTGGGAGTCAGAGGAGCATCTTGAATTTGCGGACAAGGTGTTTGAGGCAATCAATTATGCGGCAATTGAAGCAAGCTGTGATTTCGCCGGGGAAAAAGGAAGGTATGACCTGTATGAAGGAAGTGAATGGCAGACAGGGTCATATTTTGACAAACGGGGATATTGCTCTGAGAAGTGGAAGCGACTTCGGGAAAAGGTAGCAGCCCACGGCATGAGAAATGGCTGGCTCATCGCCATAGCGCCTACCAGCAGCACCAGCATGATCGCCGGTACGACGGCCGGGCTGGACCCCGTTATGAACCGGTATTATCTGGAGGAAAAAAAGAACGGTCTGGTTCCCCGGGTAGCCCCGGACTTAACGCCGGAAACATTTTGGAAATATAAAAATGCCCATTATATTGACCAGAGATGGTCCGTAAGGGCGGCGGGAGTCCGCCAGCGCCATGTGGACCAGGCCCAGAGCATGAACCTTTATATAACCAATGATTACACCCTTCGTCAAGTGCTTAAGCTATATATCCTGGCCTGGGAAAAGGGTGTGAAAACCATTTACTACGTCCGTTCCAAGAGCCTGGAAGTGGATGAATGCGAGGCCTGCTCCAGCTGACAAAACGGACTGGAATAATAAAACGAGAGAGTGCGGAGAGAACGATATGGAACAATTAAAAAAAAGACCCCTTTTTCATCCGGATGGGGAAATTGAGGTAAGAAAACGGCGGATGATCAACGGCAACACCACAAACCTCAATGATTTTAACAATATGAAATACACCTGGGTCAGCGACTGGTACCGGCAGGCTATGAATAATTTCTGGATTCCAGAAGAAATTAATCTAAGCAGAGACAGGAAGGATTATCCCTTATTAAGTCCACAGGAACGGAGGGCTTATGATAAAATATTATCCTTTCTGGTGTTTTTGGACAGCATCCAGACCGCCAATCTGCCGGCCCTCGGAGAATATGTGACTGCCAATGAGATCAATCTCTGCCTTTCCATTCAAACCTTTCAGGAGGCGGTGCACAGCCAGAGTTACAGTTATATGCTGGATACCATCTGCGAGCCTCAGACTCGGAATGAGGTGCTCTATCAGTGGAAAAGCGACCCTCATCTTCTTGCGCGCAATACCTTTATCGGGGACTTATATAATGAATTCCAAAAGGACAAGAGCGCATTTGCCTTTATGAAGGCGGTTGTGGCTAATTTTATTCTGGAAGGTGTGTATTTTTACAGCGGATTCATGTTTTTCTATAACCTTGGGCGGAATCATAAAATGACCGGCTCCTCCCAGGAGATCCGTTACATCAACAGAGATGAGAACACTCATTTATGGTTGTTCCGCAATATCATTCTGGAACTGGAAAAGGAAGAGCCGGAGCTGTTTACCAGGGAACGGATAGAAGTTTACCGTAGCATGATCAGGGAAGGCTGTGAGCAGGAGATCGCCTGGGGATGCTATGCCATTGGAGATGAAGTTCCCGGACTTACAAAAGAAATGATTACGGACTATATCATGTATCTGGGAAACTTACGCTGCGCAAGCCTTGGCTGGGAGCGGATTTATGAGGGCCATGACAGAGAGCCGGAAAGCATGCTGTGGGTCAACCAGTACAGCAATGCCAATCTGATCAAAACGGATTTTTTTGAGGCGAAAAGCACTGCATATGCAAAAAGCAGCGCTCTGGTGGATGATCTATAGTAAGTAAACGTCCGCCTAAAAAAATGCGTGATTTCGATAATAATAATTGTTTTTATTTTAACGATGTGCTATAATTAAGAAAAACAATTCTTAAGGAGGCTATTTATGGAACGTATTGTAGTAATTGGAGCAAACCATGCAGGGACGGCTGCAATCAATACAATCTTAGATAATTATAAAGACAATAAAGTTGTTATATTTGATTCCAATGATAACATCAGTTTTCTGGGCTGTGGTATGGCTCTTTGGATCGGGGACCAGATCCATTCCTCTGAAGGCCTGTTTTATTGCAGCAAAGATATCTTTGAAAAAAAGGGCGCAAAGGTCTACATGGAAACCAAAGTGGAGCGCATTGATTATGATAAAAAGGTGGTTTTCGCTGAGGGAAAGTACGGCCAGAGATACCAGCAGGAATATGATAAACTGATTCTTGCAACCGGTTCTCTTCCAATTTCACCAGATATTGAAGGAAAAGAACTGGACAACGTTCAATTTGTAAAATTATTTCAGAATGCGCAAGATGTCATTGACAAGCTGCATAACAATTCCTTGAAGGATATAGTGGTTGTAGGGGCAGGGTATATCGGCGTTGAACTGGCGGAAGCATTCCGCCGTGTCGGAAAGAATGTTACCTTAATAGACAATATGCACACCTGTCTGTCAAGCTATTACGATCAGGAATTTTCGGATATCATGTCCGAAAACTTATCAAGCAATGGCATTCAGCTGGTTTACAACGAAATCGTAACTAAGCTTGAAGGTAACGGCAAAGTGGAAAAAGTGGTCACTGACAAACATGAATATCATGCCGATATGGTAATACTGGGAATCGGCTTTAAACCTAACAACCAGTTAGGCAAAGAGGAGCTTGACCTGTTTTGCAACGGAGCGTTTCTGGTTGATAAACGGCAGCAGACCAGCCGGCCGGATGTATATGCCATTGGCGACTGTGCCACTGTTTTTGATAACTCCATCCAAAAGACAAACTATATTGCTCTGGCGACCAATGCTGTGCGGTCCGGAATCGTGGCAGCTCACAATGTCTGCGGAACACCCCTGGAATCCATTGGCGTTCAGGGATCCAATGGAATCTGCATCTGGAATCTGAAAATGGTTTCTACAGGAATCACCTATGCAAAAGCTAAAAAGCTGGGGTACGACGCGGCAGCAGTGGATTATGAGGATACTCAAAAACCGGCCTTTATTGATCATGACAATTACAAAGTAAAAATCAGGATCGTATACGATAAGAAGACCCGCATCGTTCTGGGAGCACAATTATGCTCGGAATATGATATTTCCATGGCAATACACATGTTCTCTCTTGCGATCCAGGAGCAGGTAACCATCGACCGGTTAAAGCTGACGGACATTTTCTTCCTGCCTCATTTTAATCAGCCGTATAATTATTTTACAATGGCTGCTTTGCAGGCGAAATAGACTGCAGCAGGCGTGTGCTTTTCCTGCTGATAAAAAAGATTTTTGTTCTTAAACCAAAAAAAGGAATAAGGTGAATCTTCAGGCAGAGTTGCCACAAGGTAATAGCAGCAGGAATTGCACAGGTCTTGACAATTGATTTTTTTCATGTTAGTATGAGAATGCTCTCCAGAAGAGTACCAGTCAGGGGCAGTACTGGTTTCGACAGGGGCTATGCAGCTGGTGAAGCTATCCGCATGCGATGCGTTAAATGGCAAAACTAAATATAAACGCTAACAATAACGAATTAGCTTTAGCTGCTTAATGCAGCTTGTCGGCCTTAAGGCACTCACACTTTAAGATCCCGGCATCGACTATGTGAGAAACGACGTATGCAAAGCTTTGAGCATTCGGTCGTACTATGAAGCTACTGAAGCTGTCAGGGTGTTAGCTCCCGGGCGGTGGAGGGAATGTCAATAAACTAACTATGATAGTAGAAGAACAGGGAATTGGTTTTTGGACACGGGTTCAACTCCCGTCTGCTCCACTCAATGTAAAAAGCCGTTAAACGCCTTTATATAAAGGGTTTGCGGCTTTTTAATTTATGTAAAATTTAAGACCGGACATTGTCGAAATTTGTTATATATTTGTAGCATTTGCTGTTAGAAATTAAAAATAACTGTTATTTAAGAGTTTTTTATATAAAACATAGTTATTTTTAGAATTTTATTAAAATATTATTACAATTCCAAACAAGACCTTTACAAATCAAACTGGCTGTATTATATTAATGACAAATAAGGAAGTAATTGGAATTTATATGATTTAATGAAACCGTTAGTGAATGTTGGCAGTACCAGAATATGCCGATATGTAGCCCCGAAATGTATAACAATTTGATAGAAAGTGATTCCCATGGTTTGAGTTGATTTAACTATAAGACACTTATCTATAAAACAAATGAGAGTTTGAAGTGAAAGAGATAAATATGAGGCTCGTTTAAACTGAATACAGTGCCATGAAACCGGGACACGTTTCAGATAACGGCTGTACATATCATTCTCTTTTTCTTTATATCCGCAAAGAACCTTCGAGAGAAAGGATTAACAGTATATTAGAGAATTCATATGATTATTTACAAGAGTTCTGTAGTTAGGTTTAAATGGTATTGTACACTGAAATTTGAAACCTTAATATTGATAGTTGGTAAGCAAGATGTTATTCTATTTATAAAGTTATTTATATCATACGGGGGGAATTAGTTTATGAAAGTAATATTTATAATTGGAAATGCGTCTGTTGGAAAAATGACAGTTGGGCAGGAATTAATGAAAATTACAGACTTACGTTTGTTCCATAATCATATGACAATTGAGCCAGTAATTGAAATTTTTGGTTCCTACAATGGAAGAATAACTTCTCGTTTAAGAGATGTGGTTTTTGAAGAATTTGCAGCATCTAATAATTACGGACTTATTTTTACTTATATGTGGGCGTTTGACCAGAAGTCCGATTGGGATTATATCGAACACGTCAAAGATATATTCAGACCATACAAAACTGAATTTTATTATGTTGAACTTATCGCTTCAAGAGAAGTACGTTTGGAAAGAAATACAACAGAAAATAGATTGCGAAACAAGGCATCGAAACGGGATATTAATATTTCTAATCAAAGATTGATAGGTGATGATGGAAAATACCGTTTAGAAAGTAATGACGGGGAAATACCATATGATAATTACATTAAGATTGATAATTCATATATTTCACCTGATATTGTTGCCCAAAAAATAAAAACCCTCTTTCAATTGTAGTACGAAACTTCAAAATTGAATCCACAAAAGCTACTAACGAAATCCTGGCTGGAAAATGCGGATTTAAGCTATATATTCGCACCGCTTGACAGAACCGCATGGTTTGCGGGAATTCTTGCAGCGGTATTTACAGTCTGTTTCCTGCCGTCTACCTTTCTGGCTCTAAATCGGCGGATTTCACACCTTGTCTATGTGTCCCATATAATATAGTACAATAAAAGAAAAAAGGGGTGTGAATATGTGCTGTTTTTTCGGAGGCTGCAGAAATAACTGCAGATTCTGCTGTGGATGTTGTAGATGCCGTAATTTCCGCGATCGTGATTGTGAAGGTGAACGTAACGAACGTGAAGAAGAAAGAAGAAGGGCATTCTGTGCTGGATTCAGAGCAGGTTGTAATGATCCAAGGTGTCACTGCTGTCGGCGTGATCGAGATCGTGATCGGGATCGTGACCGCGATTGTGATCGTGATTTTGGAGAAGATTTTTGCGAATAGAGATTATAGAAGCGGGGGCCTGCACAAGATTCAGGCTTCCGCTTTTACATAAATATCCGGCTGCAGGATTATCTTTACCGGTCAGATAATGTTATAGACACAATTTCCGGAAATGGTGCATATACTGAATGATATGATAAAAATGTCAAAGGAAATTTGGTACAATGCGTGGGGAGAAAATGTGGCGGAACCGTCTGGCCGTTGAAACGCAGTATGATCATGGGGTCATCAGGCCTCAGATAAAAGGAATGTCCTGTTACATCAGGGCTGCGGAGTGTGAACCTAAAATTACAAGACAGGTCAGGGCAATGGCATGGCGGGCAGGAATGGATATGGAAGGTGTAGAAAACCGCATAAAATCCAGGGATTCTTATTTGGAAAAGATTCAAAGGAAATACGGCCCTGGCTGCCAGGGATATGAGGTCAAGGACATATTGAGATATACCTATACAGCTCCGGCAGAAGAGCTTGCAGAGAAGGTTTTAATAGCCATGGGGCTTTATTGGGAAGCAGGCTTTTATACGGTTGAAATAAAAAATTACTGGCTTGAAAGGCAGAGTCCTTATAAGGGGATCAACACCACCTTATATTCGCCTTACGGCCAGATTTTTGAATTGCAGTATCATACACCGGAAAGCTTTTCTATAAAGAATGGGGAAATGCATGAATTATACGAAAGACAAAGGCCAATCAAGGACATGAGCAGCAAGGAGTACTTAGAGCTGGGGAATCAGATGATTATGCTGTCCAATTCCATGGAGATTCCCAGGGGCATAGAACGGGTGTAGAATCTTACAGGCAGAGTGGACACAAAAGTTTTTTGGACATGGAATGGAAGTATAAAAATAGGTTATGCTATTAAAAATTCACAAAATTTTCAAAATTTTCCGGGTTGCAAACCGGGGAAAATGGTGATATACTGCTACATAGTTAATTAGCTAACTATTAGGAAGCTAACAGAAAGGGGAATGTTTGCTAATGAAACCAATGTGCCCATTCCGGGATAAGGGACTGAAGGGAGATTTTACACCGGCCCACGGCGTGATGGTAAGATATATGAGGATCATGAAGCTGCACCGGTATATTTTGGATGAACGTCTGAAGGAGACAGGGGTATACCGCAGCCAGCATCAGATTCTTATGATGCTTTCCGACCATTCCAATGTATCCCAGAAGGAGATTGCAGAACGCCTTTATGTGTCCACCGCCACCATAGCGGTATCGGTAAAGAAGCTGGAAAAAGGTGGGTACATCACCCGGGTGGTGGATCAGGAGGATAACCGGATGAATAAGCTTTGTCTGACGGAGAAGGGAAAACACACGGTAAAGCATAGCCGGGAATTTTTTCATAATGTTGAAGAACGGATGTTCCGTGACTTTTCGGCGGAAGAAATGGCTGCCATGGGGCAATACCTGGACCGTGTATATGATAATTTATCTCATCTCCCCTTAGAAAAGGACACGACAGAAAGAGAGGATTAATAACTTGAAACGATATTGGAAATATATCAGGCCGTATCTGGGAGCCTTTATACTGGCACCACTCTTAATGTTAACGGAAGTAGTTGGCGAGATCATGCTTCCCAGGCTGACGTCCTTGATCATTAACAACGGAGTTGCCGCAAGAGATGTAGGATACATTTTAAACATGGGAGGCAGAATGGTTGCCATCGCTGTTGTCATGGCAGCGGGAGGAATCGGAGCTTCCTATTTTTCCTCTAAAGCATCTATTTGCTTTAGCACAGATTTGAGAAAGGATGTGTTTCATAAAGTCCAGCAGTTTTCCTTTAAGAATATTGATGATTTCAGCACAGGGTCATTGGTTACCAGGCTGACCAATGATATCCAGCAGATTCAAAATGTGGTCATGATGAGTCTGCGTCTTCTGTTTAGGGCTCCGGGACTGCTCATCGGCGGCCTTATTATGGCTTATCTCATGAACCGCCAGCTGATGGTAATACTTCTGGTGGTGATTCCTTTGCTGGTCTTTGGTATCTTTTTGATTTTAAAGGCGGCATTTCCGCGCTTTGAGGTAATGCAAAAGAAGATCGACCGCTTAAACTCCGGTGTGCAGGAGGCTTTGACCAATGTGCGCGTCATTAAGTCCTTTGTCAGGGAAGATTTTGAGGAAAAGAAATTTCAGGCCACCAACCGGGATTTAAAGGAAGGCAGTCTTGATGCCATGAAGATTGTTATAATCAGTATGCCGGTGATGATGCTTGCCATGAATGTCACGACCCTTGCCGTGGTTTGGTATGGGGGCAATCTCATTATCGCAGGTAAGATGCCCGTAGGTGATTTAACGGCGTTTACCACCTACATCGTACAGATCCTCATGTCCCTGATGCTGTTGTCCATGGTATTTTTGCAGGCTTCAAGGGCCATGGCTTCCTTAAGGCGTGTCAGAGAGGTTCTGGATACAGAGATCGATTTGACAGATGAACATGCTTCTGAACTATCAGCCCAGGTTACAAGCGGTAAGGTGGAATTTCGTAATGTTTCCTTCCAGTATGTAAAGGGAATGGATGAAATGGTTTTAAAACACATTAATTTTACTGCAGAGCCTGGAGAAACCATTGGAATCATCGGTTCTACAGGAAGCGGAAAGACTTCACTCGTGCAGATGATCCCCCGCCTTTACGATGCGGATGAAGGACAAGTTCTGGTGGATGGCATTGATGTAAGGGATTATTCCATCAGGAACCTTCGGGAAGGTGTCGGAATGGTTTTACAGAAGAATGTCCTTTTTTCGGGAACCATTGAAGAAAATCTCCGCTGGGGTGATGAGAATGCCACCATGGAAGAAATCATCCTAATGGCGGAAAACGCCCAGGCCGATGGCTTTGTTTCTAATTTTAAGGATGGCTATGACACGGATTTGGGCCAGGGAGGTTCCAATGTATCTGGGGGCCAGAAGCAAAGACTTTGCATTGCCAGGGCTCTTTTAAAGAAGCCGAAAATACTGATTTTAGATGACAGCACCTCTGCTGTGGACACGGCAACCGAAGCCCGCATCCGCCAGTGCTTCCAGACGACCCTAAAAGACACTACCAAATTCATCATTGCCCAACGGATCGGCTCCGTGGAAAGCTCGGATAAGATCATCGTACTTGATGACGGACAGATCGTAGGTATGGGATCCCATGAAGAACTGCTGGAGTCCTGCGAGGCTTATCAGGAAATTTACTATTCCCAGAGAGATTTGGATAAGGAGGCAGGTGCATAATGGATGAGCAAAAGAAAATAGACAGCTTAAAAAGACGTTACAGCCGGTCTTCCCAGCCAGCCAAGAACCGTGGGATCATGGGTGGGAACAGAGGCAGCCAGCAGATCAAGGGCCGCCTTCCGAAAAATGCCAAGGAAACCATCCGGCGCCTTTTGTCTTATTTAAATGAATATAAGCTTTACATGGGAGCGGCGCTTGTCTGCGTCATTGTCGGTACGCTTGCGACGTTAGCCGGTTCTTATATGTTAAGGCCCATCATAAATCAATATATCGCACCTCCCGGAGGCGGGATGGGGAGTGTGTCTGGCCTTGCAAAAGGTCTTGCGGCAATGGCTGCCGTTTTTCTCATCGGTGTTATTGCTAACTATGCACAATCCAAAATCATGCTGACGGTTGCGCAAAATGCCCTCCAAAAGATCAGGGATGATTTATTCGGCAAAATTCAGACCCTGCCGGTACGGTTTTATGACACCAATAACACCGGTGATTTAATGAGCCGGTTCAGCAATGATGTGGATACCATCGGTCAGATGCTAAGCAGCACCCTTGTCCAGCTTTTTACCGGAGTCTTAAGCATTATAGGTACCCTGGTGCTTATGATATATACAAATATCTGGCTGACTCTGGTGACCATAATCATGATTCCTGTTATGATGAGGATCGGCGGTTTTGTGGCGTCAAGAAGCCAGAAGTTTTTCTCCGCTCAGCAAAGCTCCCTTGGCGCTGTAAACGGGTATATTGAAGAAATTATCAGCGGCCAGAAGGTCGTAAAGGTGTTCTGCCATGAAGACGTGGCAGAAGAAGAATTCGAAATCCTCAATGAGGATTTGAGGAACAACATGATCCACGCACAGTTTTTCGGTGGCGTGATGATGCCGGTCATGGGAAATTTAAGCCAGTTGAACTACATTCTGACTGCATGCCTCGGAGGACTTCTCTGTGTGCTCCGAGGCTTTGATGTAGGCGGACTGACCGTATTCTTAAGCTTTTCCAGGCAGTTTGGCCGTCCGATCAACGAGATGTCCATGCAGGTGACCAATGTATTTTCCGCCCTTGCAGGAGCAGAACGGGTATTTGCCGTTATGGATGAGGAGCCGGAGCCTGCAGATGACGAAGATGCGGCAGAGCTTGATCCGATGAACGGATATGTGGAACTAAACCATGTAACCTTTGGCTATGATCCAGGCAAAGTAATCTTAAAGGATTTAAGTCTTTATGCAAAACCTGGGCAGAAGATCGCCTTTGTGGGTTCTACCGGAGCAGGAAAAACTACGATCACAAATCTTCTGAACCGTTTCTACGATATTCAAGGCGGTGAAATTACCATTGACGGAGTGGATATCCGCCACATCAAGAGGGAAAACCTGCGCCATAATATTGCAATGGTCCTTCAGGATACCCATTTGTTTACAGGAACCGTTATGGAAAACATTCGTTACGGGAGGCTTGATGCAACGGATGAAGAGGTGATCCAGGCGGCAAAGACGGCCTCCGCTTATTCCTTTATCATGAGGCTGCCTGCCGGCTTTGATACGCTGTTGGAAGGTGACGGGGCCAACTTAAGCCAGGGGCAGAGGCAGCTTTTAAATATCGCCAGAGCTGCGATTTCAAAGGCGCCGGTTCTGATTCTTGATGAAGCGACCAGCTCCGTGGATACCAGAACGGAAAAGCATATTGAACGGGGCATGGACCGCCTCATGGCGAACCGGACTACGTTTGTGATTGCCCACCGCCTGTCCACGGTGCGCAATGCCAATGCCATTATGGTTTTGGAAAACGGAGAGATTATTGAGCGTGGAGATCACGAGGATTTACTGAATCAAAAAGGCAGGTATTATCAGCTTTATACCGGGGCAGTGGAACTGGATTAAACGAAAACCCAGATCTGCATGTACCTTAAGGGGAGCATTGGAAAAAACGGCAGTCACGGAGCTATTCGTGATTTCCTTATTACAATGCTCCCCTTTATTTATTAAAAATTCTAATAAGTAAAGGGTAAGAACCATGATATTACTTCATAGAACCAGGAGAAGAACCTTACCATAGTATAAAAATTTAGCAAAATTTTAACGAAGTATCGTGTATAAAATTGAGAACACTGTCAAAAAAAGGCTGATTATCAAGAGTTACAAAAAGATAGTCGAAATAAATGTATTTTTATGAAAACATACCAATAATTCTTCTGTTAAAATTGTTATTTATTTAACATAAAAGTGGGGTCTGAGACCCGGTTTCATTCATAATAAGTAGGGGGAATTGTATATAAAACACAGTATACAATATGTATTTATGCATTGTTTCGGTTACTAAATTATGTTATACTGTTTCAGGTGGCAAAATGCTGAAATTTTGCCAGGAGAGATAAAGAATTGTAGAGAAAGAGGGTTAGTTAAATGGGTCTGGCTACATTTAAAGGCGGCATTCATCCTTATGAAGGAAAAGAACTGTCGGAAAATAAACCTGTACAAGTGTTGCAGCCAAAAGGCGAGATGGTGTTCCCCTTATCCCAGCATATCGGTGCGCCGGCGAAGCCTTTGGTGGCGGCAGGTGATCAGGTGCTGGTTGGGCAGAAGATCGGGGAGCCGGGAGGCTTTATTTCTGCATGCGTGATCAGCTCTGTTTCAGGAACGGTAAAAACCATTGAACCAAGAATGGTTGCAAACGGCTCTATGGTTCCGTCTGTTATCATTGAAAACGACGGAAAGTATCAGGCGGTGGAAGGATTTGGTAAAGAGCGTGATCCAAAGACCTTATCAAAGGAAGAGATCAGGAATCTTGTAAAAGAAGCAGGAGTTGTAGGTCTTGGCGGTGCCGGATTTCCCACTCATGTGAAGCTGGCGCCAAAGGATGAATCAAAGATCGATACGATCATTGTCAACGGTGCGGAGTGCGAGCCGTACTTAACTTCTGATTACCGGATGATGTTAGAGGAGCCGGAGAGCATCATAAAAGGGCTTAACATAATCCTTCAGCTGTTTGACAATGCAAAGGGTGTGATCGGAATTGAGAGCAACAAACCGGAAGCGATCAAGCTCATGACAGAGCTTGTAAAGGATGAACCAAGGATTACTGTCTGTCCTTTACAGACCAAATATCCCCAGGGCGGCGAGCGTACTCTGATCTATGCCGTAACAGGAAGAAAGATCAATTCCACCATGCTTCCGGCAGATGCAGGCTGCATGGTAGACAATGTGGATACTGTCATTTCGATTTATAATGCGGTTGCAAAGGGCATTCCTTTGATCCGCCGTATCATAACCGTGACCGGTGATGCGATAGCAAATCCCCAGAACTATAATGTCCGGACCGGGACCAGCTACACCGAGCTTTTAGAGGCTTCCGGCGGCTTTAAGACGGAACCGGAAAAGGTGATTTCCGGAGGTCCTATGATGGGGCAGGCTTTGTTTAACTTTAATATTCCTGTCACAAAGACTTCCTCTGCACTTACTTGTCTGACAAAGGACGAGGTGGCAGGTAATGCGCCTAGCGCCTGCATCCGCTGCGGAAGATGTGTAAAGGTATGTCCGGGCAATATTGTTCCGCAGATGATCATGGATGCGGCGGAACGGTCTGACATGGAACGGTTTGTAAAATTAAACGGCATGGAATGCTGCGAATGCGGCTGCTGTGCATATATTTGCCCGGCCAGAAGACCTCTTACCCAGGCATTTAAAGAAATGCGCAAAGAAGCCCAGGCAAGCAGAAAGAAAGCGTAGGAGGAGGAAGCATGAGTAAATTGTTAAACGTATCATCATCACCTCATGTCAGGGATCAGGTTACAACACAGAATATTATGCTGGATGTTGCCATTGCCATGATTCCTGCGTCTGCGTATGGTGTATATCAGTTCGGGGTGAAAGCAGCGCTGATTTTACTGATCAGTGTATTATCCTGTGTTCTTAGTGAATATGTATTTGAATCCCTTATGGGAAAACCCATTACCGTGAGCGATGGAAGCGCCCTGGTAACCGGAATGATCCTGGGCCTTAACATGCCTCCGGCCATTCCTTTATGGATTCCGTTCCTTGGCGGTGTATTTGCCATTATTGTGGTAAAGCAGCTCTACGGCGGCCTGGGCCAGAACTTTATGAATCCGGCTCTGGCGGCAAGATGCTTCCTGCTTATTTCTTTTGCAGGCAAGATGACTGACTTTACATATCGTGACGCAGTTTCAGGCGCTACTCCCCTTGCTGCATTAAAGGCGGGAGAAGCAGTAGATATAACATCCATGTTTATCGGGAAAATATCAGGAACCATTGGTGAGGTATCTGTGATTGCCCTGCTCTTGGGCGCAGCTTACCTTTTGTTCAGAAAAGTGATTTCCATAAAGATCCCGGCAGCTTATCTGATCACTTTTGCAGTATTTGTATTTATTTTCGGCCAGCATGATCTCATGTTCGTGCTGACTCATTTATGCGGCGGCGGTCTTATCTTCGGTGCATTCTTCATGGCCACCGATTATGTGACCAGTCCCATCACTCCAAAGGGACAGATCCTTTTCGGCGTTCTTTTAGGCGTGCTGACCGGATTATTCCGTCTTTTCGGCGGTTCTGCGGAAGGCGTTTCCTATGCCATCATCATCAGCAACATTCTGGTGCCTCTGATTGAGAAGATCTCTATTCCGGTAGCATTTGGAAAGGAGGGAAAGTAAGATGAAAAACGGCGGATACATGAAGGATGCATTGATTTTATTTGTGATCACTCTGATTTCCGGCTTTTTGCTGGGCGGCGCTTATCAGATTACAAAGGATCCCATTGATAAGGCAACTGAGGCAGCCAATCTGGCGGCATATAAGAAGGTATTTCCGGAAGCGGCTGATTTTACATCGGATGAAAAGATGGAAGCGGCTGTGGAAGCCTGCAACACAGAACTGCTTTCCCAGAATTTTGGAAAAGTCGGTGTGGACAATGCTTTTAATGCAGTGGATGGAAGCGGGAGTGTCCTGGGTTATGTAATTACCGCTCATTCCGATGACAGCTACAGCGGAGTCGTGCAGATTTCTGTTGGTATCAAAGAAGATGGATCCATTAACGGCATTGAATTTCTGGCAATCAGCGATACCCCGGGTCTTGGCTTAAAGGCAAAGGAACCGGCATTTAAGGGTCAGTATGCAGGAAAGAACAAGGAATCCCTTACCGTTACGAAATCCGGCAATGCCGGTGATGGAGAGATCAATGCCATCAGCGGTGCTACCATTACATCAAGCGCAGTAACCAATGCAGTCAATGCCGCATTGTATTACGTGCACAATATTGACCGTTAGGAGGTGGGAAGATGAACAAGAAATGTATGGAACGTTTATTTAACGGTATTGTAAAAGAAAACCCAACCTTCATCCTGATGCTTGGCATGTGTCCGACTCTGGCTGTTACCACGTCAGCGGTGAACGGTGTGGGCATGGGGCTTTCCACGACCGTAGTACTGCTATTTTCCAATATGCTTATATCTGCCCTTCGTAATATCATTCCAGACCGGGTGAGGATTCCGGCCTATATCGTTGTCGTTGCGACTCTGGTTACGATTGTGCAGCTCCTTTTACAGGCATATGTACCAAGTCTGTATTCTGCACTTGGAATTTACATTCCTCTTATCGTTGTAAACTGTATTATTCTAGGCCGTGCAGAATCCTATGCTTCTAAGAATGGTGTTATGGAATCCACCTTTGACGGAATCGGTATGGGACTTGGCTTTACCATCGCTCTTACCTGCATCGGACTTGTCCGCGAGCTGTTAGGTGCCGGAGCTATATTTGGATATACCTTTATTCCGGAGGATTTTCATATCTCCATTTTCGTACTCGCTCCGGGCGCGTTCTTTGTGCTGTCTATTTTAACTGCGCTTCAGAATAAGTTTAAGGCACCTTCCGCTACCAACGGTTCTGTTCCTCCGTCTAAGTTGGCTTGCGGCGGCAACTGCGCTTCCTGTACCGGTTCCTCCTGCATGTCCAATCATGAGGTCCTTCAGGCTAGAAAGAAGGAGATGGAAGAGGAAGCACTGGCAGCAAAGAAGGCACAGGCAGCCAAAAAAGAAGCGGAAGCCAAAAACGCAGCTTCCAGGAAAGATGAATAGGAGGATGGATAGATGAAAGAATTATTATTGATAGCCATTGGCTCCGCATTGGTCAACAACGTAGTGCTCAGCCAGTTCCTTGGCCTATGTCCATTCCTTGGAGTTTCCAAAAATGTGAAGACCTCTGCCGGTATGGGCGCAGCCGTTATTTTCGTAATTACCATTGCAGCATTTGCAACCAGTGTCATTTATAAGGGTATTTTAGTGGGGCTTCATCTGGAATTCTTACAGACCATTGTATTTATCCTGGTTATTGCAGCTCTGGTGCAGTTTGTAGAAATGTTTTTAAAGAAATCCATGCCCGCTCTTTATGAGGCGCTGGGTGTGTATCTTCCTTTGATCACAACCAACTGTGCGGTTCTGGGCGTGGCCCTGACCAACGTGCAGAAGGAATATAACATTCTGGAAAGTGTTATCAACGGTGTCGGTATTTCCGTAGGCTTTACCATTGCCATTGTTATGCTGGCAGGTGTCCGCGAGAGAATCGAAAACAATGATGTTCCCTATTCCTTTAAGGGT
>POVV01000440.1_pt1 | contig 27199 bp, 15 predicted proteins | sample 1560271 | NCBI WGS metagenome assembly POVV01 (sample SAMN08337232, study PRJNA429181) | Bioreactor metagenome, whole genome shotgun sequencing project. | biome: cows' rumen and soil; feature: anaerobic; isolation source: anaerobic chemostat enrichment culture, galacturonate as sole carbon... | reverse complement strand
AGTTTGTCTTTGCATTTTCAGGGTGTTGGAAACTATGACCGTTTCATTGGTGGTTATGAAGGCGGATTCGCTCAATGGGGCGGAACACTCAGACCGTATTACCCTATATGGGCAAATGGAGATGTATGGACTTCTGAAAATCCGGATGCTAAATACCCACGTGTCATAGGGCAAGTCTGGAATGAAGCAGGAAGTACAGTCTCAACATTCTGGAAAAGAAATGGGGCTTATCTACGCCTGAAGAATTTGAATGTAGGCTATAATATTCCTTCAAAGATATTGAAGAATATAGGATTGTCCGATGCTCAGATTTTTATGAATGCGACTAACCTGTTCTATATATCGAGTGTTGGTGAATTTCACGATCCTGAGCAAAAGAATGCAGACTCATATCCTCTGATGCGGACATTTACATTCGGTTTAAATTTCTCTTTCTAATAACAAATGAACAAAATGATTATGAAAAAATATTTAATTATAACAAGTTGTTTGGTTGCCTCTTTTTTCTTGAGTTGCGACTCATTAGATTTAGAAAATCTAGGTAGTTATGATGCAGATAAGGTATGGAATGATGAAAAATTGGCGAAAGCTGATATAGCCCATATATATAGTAGCGTATTTCCTGTATGGAATACCGGGGCAGATGCTATTGGAGGGCAGCAATCCGGTATATATTTTGATGATTCTTATATCAGTATTACCTCTGATATCTTTAAAAAATGGAGTTACACTAATGTACGTCTTGTTAATGAGGCTATCACTTATATGGAAGCCGGAAATATCCCCGAAAATGTAAAAAGACCTCTGATCGGAGAATGCTTGTTTATGCGCGCCTATCTATATTTTGATATGTTAGTTTATCACGGAGGAGTTCCCTACATTAAGATTCCACAAGATAAAGATAAAGACGATCTGTATGTCACAAGGAATAGTTCTAAGGAATGTTTTGATTTTATAATTCAGGATTTAGATGCCGCATTGGCTAGTAGTCTGCCCGATAGGATATCTCCCTCTTCGGCAAACTATGGACGCATCGATAAAGCTTTTGTATTATCATTCAAAGCAAAAGTGTTATTACAAAAAGCATCGCCTCAATTCAATCCTAAAAACCCATATACAAACACGTATTGGAAAGAAGCATATGATGCTGCAAAAATCGCATACGATCACTGTATTGCAAACGGGATAAAATTAATGGACAATTATGCTGATATTTGGAATGATGGAGGATGTGCCGAAGAAATTTTTACACGAATCTATGATTATCCAAATACTACGACAATCTACTACGAATGGTATAGCCGCCCAAGTTCCCTGTCTTCAGGTTCTGTAGCTGGCAATGGCCCTACATGGGCAATGGTTCGGTCGTTTCCTATGCTGGATGGAAAGCCATATGATGACATTACAGGAAAATATTATGGAGGTACTGAAGATGATTTTATGCAAAAATATTGGGAGAATAGAGATCCAAGATTTTACGTTTCGGTATTATATCCCGGAATAGAATATCCGGTTTCGGGAACAGCTACAGGCTATCGGCAATATTCAGCATTGGGAATAGCCCATATAAATGATAACTATGGGCAGAACCCTAAAGCAGGAGTAGTCTCGGCTAATAATAACTTACTTTCAAGCTTCTATACACTGAAGGGTACCGACCCATCGCTTTCTAAAGCGGAAGTTGGAGCATTTAGTAACGATCTCCCCATAATGAGATTTGCAGAGGTGATGATGATCTATGCAGAAGCTGCAAATGAAACCGGACATTCAGACATCGCACAAGATATGCTAAAACAAATTAGAAAAAGAGCAGGTATAGAGATAGGTGATGGTAGTTATGCATTACCTGGAGCCAATAATAGAGAAGGCTTGCGTGACGCTATATTATTTGAGCGTAGTATTGAGTTTTGTTTCGAAGGACATCGTTTTTGGGATCTGAGGCGTACTCGCAATCTGCATATACTAAGCGGTCTTACCAAATATGGTTTAGAAACTATCGCTATCGAAGCAAGTGAGTCCGGAAAGCCCGAAATGGATATGGATAAAGCAAAAGAATTAGCGAAAGATTATAAGCTGACCCCTTATGATTTCAAATATATTAAACAGCAAATTCCTTTAAGTGCAGGGCAAGTCAAAGAGTATGGGCAAATGAAAGATTCTTATTATTTCTTTCCAATACAGCAAAATCATCTTGATACTAATAATAAATTGATTCAAAATGCTGATTGGGGAGGTACCTTCGTCCCAACTTTAGATTAGCATTTTTAACTACATATGTGATCTATCAGATAGTTGCAAGAGTATCCTTGCAACTATCTATTATTGCCACAAAATATATAAAAATAATTTATGAACAAAACAATTTTAATGTTTACCATCCTATTGACAGGATGCTCTATATTAAATGCGAATCCTATTGTCGGACTCCTGGAGCGTATTGATAAAGGTGCTTCCCAAAAATTCGAGATAGAATTGACTAAAGCTAGTGATGGGATTGATTTTTTCGAATTAGATCAGAATAACGATAAGGTTGTAGTTCGTGGAAACTCCTATGTAAATATTGCTACTGGAATCAATTGGTATCTTAAATATTATACCAATGTTCATCTTTCTTGGAATGGAATGTGTACAAAATTACCAACTAAACTTCCTAAGGTACTAAAGAAAGAAAGGTACAAAACAGATCATACAGTACGCTATTATCTGAACTATTGTACATTCTCTTATTCGATGGCCTTTTGGGATTGGGAAAGATGGGAAAAAGAAATTGACTGGATGGCTTTGCATGGGGTTAATTTATCATTGGCTATAACAGGTACAGAAACGGTATGGTATAATATGTTAAGCAGTTTAGGTTATTCTAAAGAAGAGATAAATGAATTTATTGCAGGTCCGGGTTTCCTAGCTTGGTGGCAAATGAATAATCTTGAAGGTTGGGGCGGCCCCAATCCGGATAGTTGGTATAAACAACAAGAAACTCTTCAAAAAAACATACTTTGTCGGATGAAAGAGTATGGGATAGAACCTGTATTGCCCGGTTATGCAGGTATGGTACCTCGTAATATCAAACAAAAATTAGGGGTGAATATTACTGATCCGGGAAAGTGGAATAGCTTTCCTCGCTCTGCATTCTTGCAGCCTACAGATACGAGTTTTCAAAAAATAGCAGACTTGTACTACGATGAGATGACAAAACTATATGGTACAACAAATTATTATGCAATGGATCCTTTCCACGAAGGAGGAAGTACGGAGAACGTAGACTTAGATTTGGCCGGAAAATCAATTATGTCAGCAATGAAGAAAGTAAACCCAAATGCTGTATGGGTTGCACAAGCTTGGCAAGCAAATCCACGGCCAGCAATGATTAACAGTATGAAAAAAGGCGATTTGTTAGTTTTGGATTTATTCAGTGAAAGTCGTCCGATGTGGGGAATGGATTGGTCGTCATGGTACAGGCCGGAAGGATATGGAAAACATAACTGGGTTTATTGTATGCTGCTTAATTTTGGTGGACGCACGGGAATGCATGGGAAAATGGAATCTGTAATAGATTATTATTTTGACGCACGGGCTCATCAAAGTGGAAAAACATTGAAAGGGGTAGGAGCTACTATGGAAGCTATAGAAAACAATCCGGTGATGTATGAACTGCTTTTTGAACTTCCTTGGCGTAAAGAACGATTTACGTATGAAGAATGGCTCGCCGGATATACTAAATCCCGTTATGGAGATAGTAATGAACATTTAACAAAAGCTTGGAATATTTTGGCAAAAACAGTTTACAACTGTCCTCCAAGATCAACTCAGGAAGGCACTATTGAGAGTGTCTTTGCTGCTATCCCAAGATTAGATGTGAGGAATGTATCTTGTTGCTCGGTTACGCGCCCATTTTATAATACCGATTCTGTAAAGATGGCTGCAGAGCATATGCTAGCTGTAGCTGATTTGTATAAAGGCAATAATAACTTCGAATATGATCTGGTTGATCTTATACGTCAGACTATAGCGAATAAAGCTTATTACATTCAGAAAGATGTCACGAAGGCATATAAAGACAAAGACATAGCAGGCTTTAAATCGTTGAGTAAGCAATTTTTGGATTTAATATTAGTTCAGGATGAATTGTTACAAAACCGTCCCGAGTTTATGTTGGGTTCATGGACTAATCAGGCAAGAAAATTGGGAAATAGTGACACAGAGAAAAATCTATATGAATGGAACGCTCGTACTCAAATAACAGTATGGGGGAACAGGACAAGTGCAGGAGTACTTCATAATTATGCTTACAAGGAGTGGTCTGGTGTATTAAAGGATGTCTATTACCCTCGTTGGAAGGCATATTTCGATTCTCTTGAAAAAGCATTAGAAGGCAGCGAACCTGAAAGGATAGATTTTTTCGGTATGGATGAAAAATGGACTAAAAGCCATAACTCTTATTCTTCTGAATCAACTGAAAATGCAGTAGAGAAAGCGAGAGAGTTATATTTTAGATATATTCTATAAGAGTAGTGAAGGTTATCGGTATTCGAAATCTTTTAAATTAATGAGAATTTGATATAGTTTTAAACGAGATAAAAATATGGAAATGGACTGGTCTGATACAGCAAAAAGGTTGCGTGAAAGATTCTATTATAAGATAGAAGAGAAGCCTTCAGGTTAATATCAGATAAAATAACTATTTTTGTAAAAGAGGATGAGTAAAAGATTTAGCAAGAAAGAGGTGTAGTCGCCTCATTAGTTCATGTCTTTTCTGAGATTTAGGAATGTTCTTTATTACTACCTAATTCTTACAGATTTGTAGGTGTACTAAAGAACATTCCTAAAAGTAAACACTCATCCTCTTTTTATTTATACAATGAATATAATCTTAATCATACTTATTATAGCTTTAGGATTATGGTTACTTTACAAACTATTTAGTTCAGGAGGAAAAGATGACTATAATAGAAATACTAGTAGCTATAATCGCACCGCTGATAACTACGATAGAGGGGAGGAGAGAAAGGTAGATAACAAAAAATCTATTTTTTCATTTTTACAGCAAAGAAGAAACAATACCGAGAAAAAAGCAAAAAGGCAAAGTCTTTTCGCCCGTATATTTTCTGAACCTTTACCTTTCGATGATGGAGCAATAACTTGGTGTGCTAATTTTTTAATTGTTGAAAAAGACACTTTGATTACAATATTAAGAAATACCTCTAATTGCTATACTCATTTTAAACTTAGTAAAAGAAGTGGTGGTTATCGTACGATATCTGCACCTAATGCAACTTTGTTGAATATCCAAAAAGTCATTTATAAACGCATATTACTCTCCGTAAATGTGCATCCTGTAAGTATGGGATTTCGTCAAAACACCTCTGTTAATCACAATGCAAAAGCCCATTTAGGAAATAAGCAGATATTAAAAGTTGATATTGCCGACTTTTTCGGCTCAATAAAAAAACATCGAATAATAAAGGCCTTTGAAAAGATTGGATACCCAGCTAATATATCACAGGTATTGGCTGAATTATGTACTCTCGAAAACAAACTTCCTCAGGGTGCAGCAACCAGTCCTACTCTTAGCAATATTATTGCATATGATATGGATGTGAAACTAGTCTCTGTTGCTCAGAAAAGTAATCTGACATATACCCGCTATGCAGATGATTTAACTTTCTCAGGAGAAGATATCTCTTTTGAGCTTATCCTATCCGAAATTGATAATATAATAAGGGAAGAAAAGTTTGTAATACAACGAAAAAAGACTCGCTTCCTGAGCGAAAAGAAGCGAAAGATCGTTACCGGTATTTCAGTTAGTTCAGGCGAAAAGCTAATGATTCCCAAAGCAAAGAAGCGTGAAGTAAGAAAAAACGTTCATTATATATTGACAAAGGGTCTGGCTGAACATCAACGGTTTATTGGTTCAACCGACCCTTCTTATATGAAACGATTAATGGGCTATCTCAATTTCTGGCTTATGGTAGAACCTGATAATGAATACGTAAAAAAGTCTATTGCCGCCTTAAAAAAAGTATAGACTATATTATTACCGCACGTCCATTATCTACCTTCAAATAGCCTTTATCCATAGCCTTGACTATTCCCCGATGCATTGCGGCATCGACATTCGATCCGCCTCGGGCAAAGCCTAGAAGCTGAGCCGATAGTCTTGATAAATCTGTTGTTGGTAAACTTATCTCATCTGTCAGTATATACTTCATTGCATTGGCTACTTCTTCAGGTGGAAGATCAACAGCATCTCTCAATCCAGTTCGGAAAAGATCATATCCTATATATTGCTCTTCATTCAACCAATAGAAAGATAAGGCCTCATAATGTGATACATAAAAAGGAGTAGACTGCAACAGTTCATTAAGATAACCATCTAAACGCTGTCCTAACCTTGAAATACCCCATGCAGCAAGTACCCTTTTACAGAGTAATGATTTGCTTATGGGCGCTTCCGTCTCCATAACGTCTTTAATCTGATTCAGTATTGCTGCTCTGTGCCCCGGATAGAAAAACTCCTCGCTGCTATATGACGAAGGCTTTAATGCTGATATCTGATAAGATGATACATTATTCTCAACAAGTTCGTTCGAAGATGATGTATCTATTGTTATTCCACTTTCTGGCTCGACACTTTTTTGTGGGGTTATAACCTCTATATCAACAATATCTTTTTCTTTGGCAATCAAAGCTTCCTCTATAGCCGCCAAAACTGCACTGGGATTTTCCCACCAATCTAAAGTCCATATTTTAAGCATTTTCCAACCGAGCATTCTCAGTACGCTATTCTGTACAATTTCCCTATCTCGAACCATTTTAGCCCGTCTGTAATTTTCCCCGTCACATATAATGCCAAGTCTATATCTGGACGGATTATCTTTATCTACAATGCCAATATCTATTCTATAGCCCGAACAACCGATATTTGTATCGACTTTGTATCCTAATTTTTCAAGTTGGCTGGCTATTAGATTGTTTATTGAATACTCTGCAACTGTATTTTGTGTTCTATTTGCGATTTGCCCCCCTTTTTCGGCATATTCCAAGAACCGTTTTAGTCCCGCAACGCCGATAGCACCTGTTCGGTTAAGGTCAATTTGATCGGAACGTAAGGTCGAATATATAATCATTTCATATCTGGCTCTCGATACGGCCACATTCAGCCTGCGTTCGCCTCCTTCTCTGTTAAGAGGACCGAAATTCATACTTACTCTACCATCTTTATCAGGGCCATAACCCACCGAAAACAGAATGATATCTCTTTCGTCTCCTTGTACATTTTCCAGATTCTTGATAAATATAGGCTCTTCACATTCCAATGCCAAGCTCTCCAACTGAGAATTGAGCATGAAAACATCCGACAGTAAATCTTCGATAAGTGATTGTTGGACTGAACTGAATGTGACTACGCCGATGCTTCTTTTTCTCAGTTTCTCATCTTTTAGCCTTCTTACTATTTCATCAACTATAGCTTGTGCTTCTGCTTTGTTTTGTCTGGACTTACCCTTGTCATAATGCCCATCGATAGGAACAAATCTGACTTTAGACTCAATATTGTCCGGCGAAGGGAATGTCAATAGTTTATTATCATAATATTCCGAGTTACTAAATGCGATCAAGCTTTCATGCTTGCTCCGATAATGCCAAAGTAAATATTTGGATGGCATAGAAAGAGCTAAACAATCGTCCAGAATACTTTCCAGATCTTCCATTTCAATATTATCTTCGTCGGTAGAATTTACAGAAAAGAAATTAGTTGGAGGCATCTGTTTCGGGTCGCCAACTATCACTACATTTTTTCCTCGGGCAATAGCTCCCACCGCCTCGTAAGTCGGCATTTGCGAGGCCTCATCAAAAACGATAAGATCAAACTTATCTGCATCGACATCTATATATTGAGCAACAGATATAGGGCTCATCAACATACACGGACACATCCTGGGTAGCAGAGTCGGTATAAGATCGAATAATCTGCGGATAGAAATACCTCGGGCATTGTTCCTGATGTTTCGTTGTAAAATACCGACTTCCGAGTTTTGAGTTGCTTCTCTTGTAAAAGATGGAAGGTTAGCCGCTAGCTTAGCTACCAACTCTTTCCGGGTCAATTGTTCAAAGTCTGCAACCAGCCTTTTGTATTTTTCTATTGTATCATTGAATATTTTCCCTTTAAACAGTTGTAGATTCGGTTCTTTTGAGATAATATATTCGATCACAGATTTATAAAGGCTTTTATAAAATATATTTAGAAGATTGGCCGTTTCAATGTTGTCATTTTTGTATTGATCGGCGATAAAACCTACTTGCAGAACTTGCATCTTATTATAGACAAGTAGCCATTGATACCAGTCTTTAAGTTTATCCAAATTCTCCAACCAAATACTAAGCTGTTCCAAAACAGAATCTACCCAATTGTCCGATTTTTTGTATAAAACATCTTCACTTGTGCCCAATACACTATATAATAGTTTTTCTTGCTGATCTAGCTTTGGTATCAGATTGTTAATTGTAATCAATGCTCCACCATGCATTCCTCTGAATGTATTGATTCCATCGGATAGCTGTAGTGATAGTACACGCTTAATATTTGTAGCTTTAGATATATCTTTTGTATGTTCCAGTATTGATGAGTTAATAGCTGATGTGTCTGTAATAATCTGTTCTATTGTTTTCCAATCTTCGTTACCATTACGTCCATACTTCTTAAAGTATAGAGGCATATCGTCCTCATATTTTTTCAAATAGGTTTGTTCTGATTGAAATTCAATTATATCTTCTAAAGTTGATGATATTTGATCATTATTCAATTGACTGGTTGCATATCCAATCAGTTGCTTTTTTATCGATCGTTGTCCGAAAAATCGAGTGATAAACCATTTATTTAAGGTCTGATTCCAGTCGAACAGCATTTTTTTCGCATCAAGAGATAATACTCCTTCCGAAAACCGGGAAAGTAAACTTTGTCTCAGGTGATCTCTATTTTTTCCATGTTCGCATACATCCTTGTATTCATCTAAGGTCTCGTTCAGTTGAGGTGATATAAGTAACGCAGATGTAAGTTCTGGAATATTTAATAACTTATCAATTATATTTGTTACAGTTCTTGTATTCTTCTTATCTCTGTAGACTTCGAATTCGGCAAATAGATCGGGTAATTGATCAAGCTGTTTCTGAATATCAGATATAAGACTGATTAGGCTTTGAATGCTTTTCGAAGCGTCATCTCTAATCGTAGACGAATATTGTCCAATGGTAATACCTGTCAACGGATGTTTATATGGATGTCCGCAAGCATTGGCTGTGGATATTAGCTGCTCTAATGTTTCGTTCCATTGCTGAAGTCTGTTTTTATCCAGCTCTGACAAAAGGACTTCGGATATATGAAATAGAGGCTCTGCATCTATCTGTTGATATTTTACAATAGCGTCGTAAAGCGAAATGCCGAATGGATATACCTTGTGCAAAGCCTCGATATAAGTATTCATTTCGGTACGCAAGACAAAAATACGATCAGCTTCCTCTTTGAAATTTTCAGGAGATGTAGTCTTTACGATCTCAGTTGTTTCTTTTAGCTGTGAAAGAATCATTCCCTTTTTTGTCTTGTTAGAGTGTAATTCCAAACAAAAGGGAGCTAAACCGATAGCTTCGAGACGGCGTTGAACTACCGATAATGCCGCCATCTTTTCAGCAACAAATAAAACTCGTTTGCCTTTATATAAAGCATTAGCTATGAGATTCGTTATTGTTTGCGACTTTCCAGTTCCGGGAGGGCCGTGTAATATAAAATTTCGTCCTTCGGATGCTTCCCAAATGGCTTCCAATTGTGAGGAGTCAGCGCTGATAGGCAAAACAATCTCATCGGGAGAAATCGTGTTGTCGAGTGTTTTAGCATCAACTTCGCATTCGTCAACATTCCATTCTATCTTACCGTTCATGAGACTGGAAACGACATTATTCTCAATAAGCTTATGAGAATTGTTATGAATGTCGTTCCACATGATAAATTTATTGAAAGAAAACAGTCCTAAAATGGCTTGTTCTTCCACATCCCATTTTGGCTGATTCTTTATGCTATTCCGAATAATTGAGTAAATGAGTTTAACATTCACTCCACTATCATCCACAGGCAGAGGGTCTAATCCTGAAATAGTAATATTGAAATTCTGACGAAGCATTTCCAATAATGTAATGTTCATCATTGTTTCTTCCTCTCTCGAACGGATTACATATCCTTTGGCTGCCGATTTGCGTATTATTTCGACAGGGATAAGCAATATTGGTGCATAGCGCGGACGCTCGCTCGATTTTGTTTCGTACCATTTCAATAAACCTAAGGCTATATACAACGTGTTAGCCCCGTTCTCCTCCATAGCTGTACGTGACGAACGATACAAGTATGTAAGGGCTTTGCCCAGTTCGTTTTCGGTCAGATAAGAGCGAAGCCGTTTTTGTGTCAATTCCGATTTTATCAGATCTGTTATAGGATCAGCCTCTGAAATTGATTTATATAGCCCATAGTCGAATAATGGATTGTCCCAGTCTGTGGGTTTATGCATTATTCTGAATTCTTCTCCATCGGCTAATGCATCTTCGAATAAGTCGAGATTGGCTGAAATGAGTTGCAATGTATTCTTTGTAATCCTTATATTCAGAAGATTATTTCGTAAGCTTAAATCGAGGAGTTTGCGCTCCCACAGTAATTGTTTGGTAACAACGACCTCTGAACTTATTCCTGACAAATCATAAGGATTTATAGTCTGTGGTGTTGCTTGTGATCTGTCTGAGATGGGCAATACTTCTTCCTTTATTTCCCAGTGCTGTCCATTCAATACTCGTTGCGGGATTGGTTTTATTCCTGAAAAGCGAGCTCTTTTTATATCTATAGCCAATATGAAATCGGGTTGTGAAATTCGTTTGTTGGCAATTTTGACAGCCTGATCGAAATCGACATTCTGCCCCATATTCATGCAGGTGGTCTCTACTAGAGTGATATCATTAATACCGTCAGCTATTCTCTTATTAATCAGAGATACATCCTCAATAACACTATCAGGAGATGTTTCAGGAACAAGCCAGCCTCCGGCAAATGCATGTCCGTTAACCACTATAATAAGCGGGTGTATCCCGATTGCTTCTAGGCACGAAGCATATAGCAAAGCCATATCAAGGCAAGTCCCCAGTTTTTGAGTCATTACCGAATCGACTAATCGGATTCGTTGCCCGTAGTCTTCAAAACTAGCAGGTACAGTGCTATATATAATTTCCTGTTCGGCAATGGCTGTATATATTGCAGCCATTTGTTTTTGAACTCTATCGGGATTGCGGCTTTGATATTCGTCTAATGATGGGCTACCTGTCCATTGTTCCAAGATGGTTGCGGCTCGCTTGATTATAGGCAGTGTTGCAGGATGATTGGGAGTCACAAATGCAGATAGCATTTCCGGTAAAATAGCAATACCTCCCCATTGATCATATGCCAAAACATTAATAGGGTATTTTTCTTGAAATAGGAGTTCCTCCTTCGAATATATTTTTAGAGATAGATCTCCGGATATGCGTTCTGTAAGTTGAGCAAAGTAATTGGCAGAGAGATTTAATTTAGGTATTTCTACTCTTATCTTTTCTTTTGCATTAATTACTTCTATGGATATAGGAGTAGCCGTTGTAAATTCGGGATCTGCTGCCAACTCTATCTTTAAAACCTTTAGTATTTCTTCTGTCAGGTTTTCTATCGAAAAATCTCGTATAACAGATACCCGATTCTGTTGCATGGCAAAGTTTACAACAGGCAGATAAGAAAATTCAATATTAAGTTTACTTTGCTCGTTTTCCATAGCTAGAGAACTCTTTGTTATAATTAGTTTGAAATACTTTTGTTATAAGGTTTAAAGATAATAATCTATCCTATAATTCTTACACTACTTCTCCCATTTGCAGACTTTATCACCTGAATCTGAGTTGTTATCCGTTCTTTCATTTCTTCCACGTGCGAGATAACTCCAATCTTCCGTCCTTGAGTTTGGAGATTATCTAGGGCATCCATTGCCACACTGAGCGTGTCAATGTCTAACGCACCAAAACCTTCGTCGATAAAGAGTGATTCTATTTTCATTCTGTTTGATGAAAGAGAAGACAGACCAAGAGCCAGAGCCAACGATATTAAGAATGATTCTCCTCCCGACAGGGAATGCACAGAGCGTACCTCCCCTAACATATCATTATCTACAACTTGCAGAGCTAATGTATCAGGGATTTTTTCTAGACTATAACGTTGGGTTAAATCCTCAAGATGTTTATTTGCATAGCTTAGTAACACATCCAGTGTATAGCCTTGAGCGATAGTCTTGAATTTATTACCATTGGCAGAGCCTAAGAGATCATTGAGCTTTGACCAATTTTCATATAGTTCTGATTTTTCATTCTTCTCTTTTTCAAAAGTCTTGACTTGTTCTTTCCCTTTTTCATGGCTCAACAAAGCAACCTCAATTTCTGACAGTCGTTTATTGATATTTTCAGTCAGTTCTGAGATTGTATTTAAACTTTCAGATAAGTTTTCTTTTGTTTCTTCATCTAAAGGTTTATTCTCCGATTCCAGATGGTTGAGATTTCTCTTCTTCCGCTCGGTTAATGTGGCTTCAATTGTTAATCTTTTATTTTGTATCTCAGCGAGGTATTGCTTTTCCTGATTGATCCATTCCCGTGATTTTGAGATCAGGTCTCTTAAAATCTCTGCACTTATCTGATGCTTTTCGTCTTTCAACCATTCCTGTATCTGTATTTTAAGACGCTCTATTTCTTTTCCATTCGTTTCTGCGTCTTTCTTTTGTTGGTCTATTTTACCAGCCAGAGAGGATTTTTGAGCATCATTTTTCTCTTTCTCGGTATTTAAATTCTCTACTAGTTTCGATTGTGATTCTCTTAGATTAGTATAATATACCTCAACTTCTTCTACCGATTTTCCTTCTAAAAGCTGTTTGCGTTGCTCTATATTTTTCTTATATAACTCTTCTTCGGTTTGATATACTTTCTCCTTATGGGATATATTTTCGAGAAGTGGGGCTTTGGCTCTCTCTTCCGTAATAATTCTAGCAGAAACGTTTTCGAGCAATAAGGCCGAACTATCTAACTTTTTTTTGTATTCATTCCATTGAGAGGCAAATGTAGAAAGGTCTTTACTTAAAACTCCTGAGTTGAACTTTATTTCCCAGTCTGGGAGCAGATTCAGATTATCTTTCAGGCTATTGTATGAGTTGATATATTGTTCCTCAAAATTCTTGATGTAGGTTTCAAATTCTGTTATGCCTTTTTGAATTTGCTCAATCTGTATTTTTAGCTTATTTATATTATTCTGAACTCTCTGCTTATTAGTTTCCAGTTCCTCTTCATTTATTTTCTGAGATTGCTCAATATTATCTTTAAACGGATGATGAGAACTTCCACAAACGGGACAAGCTTCGCCTTCTACCAATTTATGCCTGAGATTAATTATCTCTGTGGGTAAAAGGCTGTTCAATCGTTCGGCTTCTGCATCTAAGGTTTTCAGTTGCTCCTGAGATGTTGCCAACATGGATATATTTGTATTCAGACTATTGGTCGCATTTCCTTTTTGTTTTTGTGCAGAATAGGCGGCATTAATAAGGTTCTCTATCAGGTCAATTTTTGATACAATAGTTTTGTAAGCTTCATTATCCGAGAACCATTTTTCCAGTTGATCCTTATCTTTAGTTGTTTTCTCTTTAGAACCTTTTAAATTAGCTATAGTTTGATCCGAATTTAACAACTGTTTTTTATATGTTTCTAATTCCTTTCTTAGTTCTACCAGCTTCTCTATCGAGGCTTGAATTTTCAGATCAAGCTCTTTTGCTAAATTTATATCGGGTTTTAGACTATTGTATTTTGTCTCTGATTCTTGCAGTGTTTTTTTAGCCTCAGAGAGAGATTTAGAAATCTTTTCTAATTGTTCGGAAATACTTTTAAGATTGGCTTCATTATTTTCTATTTCTGTCAATATCTTTTTTTGCCCATTATTCTTATTGATATATTCGATATAAGAATCCCGTATTTCTAAGGATTTATCTATCATATCCATATAATCATAACGTTGGGAAGCTTCTCTTATAACTGTTTGAATAGCCTCAAGTTCTTTCTCCGCCTGATTGATTTCATGTTTTATTTGCTCATCATCTTTAATCCAAGACAGTTTCTTCTCTATCTGACTAGTTTGAATTTTGATCGGTTTTAATTCTTCATTCTTTGTCTTTTTCTCATTTATGAATGCTTCCAACTCTTCATCGGTTAAGAGCTTAACATCTTTCATTCGTTGAAGAATCAGATCAAGAGCAGTTCTTGCTTCTGATGTTTTCTGATAGATGGAAACTGATATTTTGGAATATATTTCAGTTCCTGTCAGTTTTTCTAATAATTCAGCCTTCTCGCTTGATTTTGCTTTAAGGAAATTTGCAAAATCTCCCTGAGCCAGTAAAACGGCACGGGTAAATTGATCAAAGGTCAGTCCGATTAATTCTACAATCCTATTCAGTAAATTACTTTTGGTTCCTTGCTCCTCACTGTTCGTAGTCAAATTCTCTAATTTGATAGATGTAGCTTGCAATGCTCCATCTGCTTTTCCTCTGGCTCGCCTGACCATCCATCGGGAACGGTATTTATCTCCATTCAAGGCAATAAAATCAACTTCGGCATAACCCTCACTTGTACCTCGTCTCAATATATTGCGACTATCTTTCTGAGTAATAGTCTTGTCTTCCACATCTGAAACATTGACAGATGCTTCCGCTTTATTTAGTCGGGGGGCATTATCGAAAAGAGCAAGACAAAGCGCATCCAATATGGTTGATTTGCCTGCACCTGTTTGCCCGGTGATAGCAAAGATACCTGATGACTTAAGAGGGTCAATGGTAAAATCAATATCAAATTCACCCTCCAATGATGCCAAGTTTTTCCCTCTTATTGCTAATATCTTCATAGATTGATTTCGTGTATCACAGTTTGTAACAAAGATTTCATTTTGTCGGGCATCTCGCTTCCATAGCGACTTGCAAAAACATCATCTGCCATTTCCATCGGATTGATAGTCTTTAACTCTTCGTATGTAATCACCTTCGACTCTCTATCCGATTTCACTTTGAATGGAACAGCAGTTGCCAACCGAACGGCTTTGCCTTGTAAGGCTTCTTCTATTTGGCCTCGCATAGATGGTTCAGGTTCTGTAAGCAAAACTTTCAGTTCCAAATAGGGAGATGATTTTGTAATCTCTCCATCAGGCAACGTTTTTATTTCTTCTAATACTTCTGCTAAAGGTTTTGGCTGTTTTGGCAAGCTTATCAAACCCGCTAAAGGCTCAAAGTCTAAACGTTCTATGTCTTTTAACTGACTATTCTCTATTTCAATCAAGTTTGCACCTTGCTTGTAATTTTTTTCGGCGAAGGACATGGGTAAAGGACTTCCTGCATAGCGTACATTCTCTCGTTTCGAAACTCGTTGTGGTTTATGCAAATGACCTAAAGCCGTATAAACGATATCTTTTTTGTCAAATACTTCAGGTGAAATACATTCCAGACCTCCGATAATGGTTCGTTCGGAACGGTCATTCTCAGAAACCTCAGATCCTGTCGCTTGCAAATGCCCCATTACCACAACAGGTAAATGTTTTTCTTTTGCTTGTTGCAGTTCTGAATAAAGCTGATCATAAAGAGCTGAAACTCCTTTCGAATAGCTTTCAGCATTGGGATAATCTCCCTGACGAAGATAGGGAACTGCAATACACCAAGCTTCTACCTCTCCATCTTTAGATAGAGGAACGAATAGCTGTTTGTAATCAATCTCTCCATTTTCATTTTTGCGAACAATTCCTCTAACATGTACATTCATCTCTTCCAAAAGAGGATTAGGAGCTTCTAATCTTCCAGAAGAGTCATGATTACCTGCAATGATAACTGTTTGCAGTTTGGGGTTCTCTGCTGTTACTTCTCTCAGAAAACGATAATATATCCTTTGCGATTCGGCAGAAGGGTTCGGACTGTCAAAAATATCACCTGCAACAAGTAGTACATCCACTTGTTGTTCTTTGATAGTCTTTTTTAGCCAGTCAAAGAAGTAAGTGTGTTCTTCTTTACGGTTGTAGCCGAAGAAGTATTGACCTATATGCCAGTCGGCTGTATGGAGGAGAATCATAATTATACGATATTAGAATCTACATCTATTTTTGCACATAATGAATTAAAATGCACAACATCAACTTTTTTATGGATTTTAATATAAGCTTAGCTAATCGCTCTGCTTCTGGAATATCTAATATATTTGTTCCTTTTTCTAACCAAATTGCAAGGTGTGAGAACTCATTGGGAGCTCTATTTAGTTCACTACTGTCACTTTCATTAAAAAAATATGGTAAAAAGTGAGACAGTTTGTTACAGTCTCGGCGCAATTATAGCAAACGTAACCGCATTATTTTTAGCTGCAATACTTCCCTGATAAAAAGCCTATAGCAGCGCCAACCAGTGCAGCAATCAATGTTATTATCCAGTTTATACTATTTATAGTCCACTCCCTTTTTATATCCTCTGATCTTATTTCTTCTTCTGTCTTTGGATTTATAAGTTCGGGATTGTCATTATAATATGCTATCCCTTTGTCCGTAAGCAAACAAATTGCATATCCATAATCTGTTTCTTCAAATTTAGCTTTTCCTTGTATTAAACCATCTTTTTCTAATGTTATAGTAGCGGATAACCAGTACTTAGAGTCCATACCAGAATTAGCAAACTGTAAGGACTTATTTTCAGTATTGTACAGCTTTCTCAATAGCTCTTTTGCAGCATTATTTAAATAAATATTTTCCATACCACCAAATTTTTAATTTAACAATCCTCAAAGCTAAAAATTAGTAGCGGAAAAGTAAGCGGATAGGAGTAAGAAAAATAGGGGTGTTGTGCAATCGTAAAATAAAAATAGCCACAAATGTTTTATTTGCAGCTATTTGACTTATTCTTCTAGTGATCCGAGCGGGATTCGAACCCACGACCCACAGCTTAGAAGGCTGTTGCTCTATCCAGCTGAGCTACCGGACCATCCTTTTGCTTTTAGCGAGTGCAAAGATAATAGATTTTGCCCTTTTAGCAAATAAATAAGTAAGAATATTTGTAAAGTTCGTATAGATAAGGTATTAAGAGGGGTCAGTATTAATAGAAAAATGAGATCTTATTAACGAAAAGGCTTATTTCTCTTTAAAATTCAATGATAAAATATCAATCTTGATTGAATAGATAGCCTGAAAAGTCATTATTTATTCAAATGTGTAAACCATAAAAACTGTGTATTGATAAGGGTTTCATACTGATTAGTTAAACCAAGAGTTAAACCGAAAAGTTATGGTTAGCATCTTGTGTTACAAATCAAAAACACTCTCAAATGGAGAAAATCCATTAGTAATTCGTGTATGTAAGAATGGAAAGAAAAAATATCAAAGTCTGGGGATATCTGTAAAACCAGAACATTGGGATTTTGTAAAGAATAAGCCAAAACCGAATTGCCCTAATAAGGAACTTATTTTAAAGATTATATTAGAGAAGGAGATTGAATTTCAGAAACAAATTTTAGAATTGAAGTCAGATGAAAAAGACTATACTGCTTCTTCTCTATTAAAATCAAAGGCAAAGATTCAAATAAAGACAGTATTAGAGTTTTACAATGATTTGATTAATCAGTTTATAACAAGTGGTAATAATGGTAATTCTCGTATCTATAATGATTCATTACGATCTTTGAAAAACTTTACTCATAATAAATTAGACTTTTCGTTTAATGAAATAGACGTTGATTGGCTAAAAGATTATGAATATTGGATGAAATCCCGCAATTGTAAAGAAACAACGATTAGTTTACAATTTAGGACGTTAAGAAGTACATATAACAAAGCAGTCGCAAATAATTATGTGGGTAAGGCTGAAAATCCGTTTTTGAGGTTTAAAGTATCAAAATTCAATACCAAGACGCAAAAGAGGTCTATTACTAAAGATGAGATTAAAAAGATAATGGAAATAGACTTAACTTCACAACGTTATTACATAAGATTTAGTAGGGATATTTTTATATTCAGCTATCTATGTGGAGGTATCAATTTTTCTGATATGGCATATTTAAAAGTAAAAAATGTTATTGAGGATAGGTTATGTTATATGAGAAAGAAAACACATAAAAAGATTAGTGTACCTCTTAATGAAAAGGCTCTTAGCATTATTGCGGAATATTCAATGGCAAAAAATGGAGAAGATTATTTATTTCCGATATTGGATAATGATACTCATTTGACAGAGCAACAACAATTTAACAGAATACATAAAATCATATCCAAAGTGAATGATAATTTAAAGAAGATTGCGAACATGATAGGTATTGAAACAAATTTAACTTCGTATGTTTCAAGACATTCATTTGCAACGATTTTAAAGCGGTCTGGTGTGAATATTGCTATTATAAGTGAAGCTTTGGGGCATTCTGATTTAAAGACTACTCAAATCTATTTAGATAGTTTTGATAATAGTCAGATTGATGAAGCAATGAAAAATTTGTTGTGAAAAAGAATTAAGTATTTCTTGAATGATAGGCTGAATAAAGATATTCAGCCTTTTTTATTTAAAGATTATTTATAATCTTTAAATGAATGGCTAAATTTATCAGTTGGCTCTAAATATTTGTTTGTAATACTATCAGGAATAAAAAAAAGAGAATGTATGTATCTTATAATAACTAAGAAACCAAGAAAAAAGAGAATATTTGTAAAGCTAAAATATATATTCCTTTCCGTTGGTTCTAAAATCCCTAATATTAATAAAAAAGACAAAATAACTGATACAACAATAACCAAGAAATTAACAATCAGCCATGATTTAGTTTCTGTGAGTAATAATTCACCACTTTCAGAAATTTCGCCATCAACTAATAATGTTCCCTTGTGTGAGATCTCAATTAATATAAATTTTGACTTGTTAAGTCGATTAATTTTTAATTTTATATTATTTTTTCTTCTACTCATAGAAACAAATTCTTTTCCTTTCAAAATCTTATAATCAAATATATCACCAGAAGAAATAATATCAAGTTTTTTAACTTCATCTTTTGAAAGGCTTTTTCTGCCATTGTTGTAGAATAATACTCGACTAAGAAAGGTTGCTTCTTCATTTTGTCTATCAAATACCAATTCAGAATTGGGGCAAATCCGTGATACCGAATAAACTAATCGATAAAAATTTTTAAAATAAAAATAATAAGCAAAGAACAGGCTGATAATAAATGTTATTATAGTTATGAAGTTGCCGTAACCGACAAAATTTATGATTTTTATTAAATAATCTAACATCTTCTTTATAATTAGGGCTAACTTATATAAAAAAACATAAAGTTAAAATTGGAAATTAAAAAATATAGACACATATAATTCTATCCTTTAATCTATATCTTCTTCGTCTTTTGCCCTTAGAGCCTTTCTGATATATTCAAAGAGAGATTCTTTTGTTATACACTTTAAAATGTTATTAGAGCACATTCTTTCATAAGCCAAAAATGTGGCAAATGATTGTATTACAATATTATAATTGGAATTCTGGTTGTCTGAATTTAAATTAATGAATGTAAATGTGAGTAGTAATAAAAAGTATAATGTAAATATTACCCATTTTATGATTTTTTGATTATAAGGTATAGGAAACACCTTTTTAATTTCTATCTTTTTAAAGATATAATTATAGATCCAGATAAAAAGCTTTTCACCATATTTTGTATAGAAGAATATAAAAGAAATAGTTAGAGTTAAATATAATATAGCATATTGGCTAACAACAAAGTTTAACCAACTTAAGATAAAAAATATATATGTAGTAATAATTATTGGTATAATTAATGTTAGCGCAGAACTAATTAAAATAGGGAAAAGAGGAAGAATTGAGGATATAAAGAAGTATAGCGAAAATGAAATTACATTGAAGATTCTAGCAAGGATAGAATTTTCCCAGTTTTCATTAATGAAGCCCGTTATAAATAAAATAAATACAGGTAAAATAAGTATCGCCAATAAAAAACACATAAATGAGTCTTGTATGTAATTAACAGCATGATAAAGAATACTAAATGCAATGATAAAGAATATTATATAAAATATATTTTGCTTTAGAATTGATAATAGTCTTTTCATTTATATAGAATGTTAATAAAAAAAGCTGGTCAGGATAATGCACTTGGTTTGGTTTTGTAAGTATCTTCCTATGTCCATAATATTAACTATTAATAGCTGGTATTAAAGCCATAGCCCCCTTAACGAATCGTGAAAGTTCTGTTTTTTGTTCTTCGGTTATGCTGTCAATACTTCCAAATTCAGCTTCGGCTAAATCCGCTTCCGAATATACTGGCTCTTTTTTCAACACATCTAGTCTATCTTTAAAAGTTATTTCAATGCCCTTTTTTAGAACACCACCTAGTTTATTATATAGTATAACATTTTGTGCTACACCAAAAACTTGGTCATCTTTAAATCCTAAATTACGACATTCCCTTAAAAAAGAAAACCTAGATAGAAGATTAAAAATTGCACTTCGCATTTCTTTTTGGTATTGAGTTTCCGCAACATCTTTAGTCTGCTTGATGCAAAGTTTAATTACAGATTTCCGTACAGCCTCCTCACTGACGCCTTCTATTATCCCTTGATTATCAAGTTTATACTCGAATTTCTCATTGACTTTGTAAAAAGGCGATTTAAGTGTACGAGGTTTTTGATTAGAAGCTTTTGCTTCCATTCTCACGATGCCATTTTCTGGCGAAAAATTTAAATTACTCATCTTTTTTTTAATTAAATAGTTTATGATAAAAATTAAAATAGGATAGAAACTACCCTAATATCTTTCATGTCAAACCAAGAAAAAAACTATTTAATAAGATGGAGAACATAAATACTGTTAAGAAATTTTAGATACTGAAATACATCAAAGAACTAACCAGCCACAGATATGTTGATTTGACATACTGTCTAAATTGGTTTTGCCAAATTAGTAAATTAATTTCAATTAAATATTCTTTACAACTGTTATTTTTATGATAATTTTCACAAAAATATAAGCTTTAAATAGACTCAGATCATATGAACTTACTCTAATATTAGCTGTAAAAGCAAAATCTTTACCTAAAGACAGGGGTACATAGATGAAAATAACCTAAAATTAGGCCGAAATACAAGGTTCGTCATTTTGCCATTTTTCTTTCTTTGTGAAAATAAGTATCTTTGTATAAGAAATTTAGGATAAAAACAGTTTTGTTAAACTTCAGTTTTAGCCTGATTTCATCTCTCCAGATTACACTTTCCAGAAAATATCTCTTTATGAACATATATTGAATCGAGACTACATTTTATTTTAACTTGATTCATACTTTGCCTCAATAAATAGAGACATTACTTCTGACATTTCAGATTACATCTAGACTAACAAAACGGATTTTCTGATTCTGAAATAGTAAAAACCACTATAAAGAAACAAATTCTAAAAAATCCGTCTGTCAGAATTCAGATTACCTAGACGGATTTTTGTATTCCAAACACAAGGAAACTACTATAAAGAAAGAATATACAATTTTTCCGTCCTGAACTTTTCCAGATTAAACTCACAAAAACTATTAAAAATTAAATTATTATGGATCGAGAACCCATCTATGCAAAAGAAAACTGTGATTATCTCAATGAATTTATGGCTGAATTACCAGTCAATTGCCTATTTGACAAAGGAAAAACTGGTTGCGGTGGAACTACTATTGCAATCGAGAACGACAAAGACACCATTATTGCAATGCCCTATGTAAATGTTATTAAAAACAAAGTGGCTCAATATCCGAATGAAGAATGCAGCAATGTATTATTCGGAATATATGAAGGTGTCACAGATGAACAAATTATAGATTACATTAAAAATAACCAGATAAAGAAATTTGCTATTACCTATGACAGTTTAGACAGATTAATTAATCTTTTAAATGAGAAAACGACTATCAATGTTTACCAAGACTTCTTTTTATTAATTGACGAATGGCATATATTATTTAACTCCTATGCTTTCAGAAATAAAGCGGTAAAAAGAGTGCTACACCATGCTAAGGAATTTAAAGAAGTAACCTATATGACAGCCACACCGATAGAAGATGAGTTTATATTAACAGAATTAAAAGATTTGCCTGTTATTGAAGTAATATGGGATAATGTTGTAACAGTTGATATAAAACCAATAGTAACAAATCAGCCTAGCACAGCAGTTTCTAAGCTGATTAAAGGTTGTATTGAAGAAAAGGTCTTTGGTAATCTTCATTTCTTTGTGAACAGTGTTGAATTTATTGCAGATGCTATCAAGAAAACAGGATTAAAACCAGAACAAGTCAGAATTGTATGCTCCAAAAATGAAAAACAGGGAAAAGGAAAAAAAACGAATCAAAAGAAATTAGGCGATGATTATATAATTGAAGATACTACAACAGAGCCTAAGAGAATCAATTTTTACACATCTACATCATTTGAAGGATGTGATATATATGATGAAAACGGAAAGACATATATTGTCAGTGATAAAACAAAATCTCATACATTACTTGATATATCCACGCTGATTATTCAGATATGCGGACGGATAAGAAATTCTCGCTATAAGACTAGAATAGAACATATATTTGGAGAAACCAGATATAACAAATCTATTTCCTACGAAGAATTTAAAGAAAGTACACAACGACAACTTGCAGAAACAAAGGATTGGTTAAATGAGATAAACCAAATGAGTGATGATAGCAGGAAGAAAACAATTAACCTGATAGAACGCAATAATAAATCTGGATTGAATGAAATGTATATTCATAAAGATAATGACAGATTAGAAATTGACGAAAACTTGATAAATCTTGATATTGTAAACTTCAAAATTACCAATCATTTATACCAAAACAGGATAACATTAACAGATGAATATTCGAAATATGGCTTTAAACCAATGAAAACAGTCGAAAAGATTTATACTGATGAATTAGCAGAGAATCCGAAAGCTAAAATATCATTCAAAGATTTATTTGAGGAATATATATCTATTGTTGGTGAAAGCCCTAATTATTTCTATTTCGGAAATATTGACGATAGAAAAAGCCTGATTGAAGAATATAAACCATTGGTAAAAGAAGCTCATGAGAAACTAGGAGCTCAGAGAGTAAAAGAACTAAATTACAATGTAACCAATATAAAAAGAGCAATCTGTAATATGAGAACTGATATATCTCTGGATGCTAAAATTATTAATAGTTTAAAAGAAAGGGGAGTAACTGAAGGAACAACAGCAACAGTAAAGGAGTGGAAAAAAGAGCTGCAAGATATTTACACAGCTTTGGAAATAAAAGATTCATACGGCAAGATAAAGAAAGCTAAGGCTACCGATTTAGATAATTGGTTTGAGATTAAAAAAACTACTCCAAAGATAGATGGCAAAACAACAGATTGTTATACCATTATCAGAAGTAAATTTATTTATAAATAAAAGTAAAAGCCACTGACATTAATTTGTTGGTGGCTTTTTTATCAAATAATAATTTATGTACGTAATTCGGTTTAATTTCCCTTGGACAGCGATATTTGTAAGATCAAGTATCAACTTTAGCATATTACGTTAAAATCTAAAATGGAGCTATAATTTCTTCTACAATTTTTTTCAAGTTTTGCTTTTTTAAACAGATTTCTCTTACATCTGAATAGTCCTCAAGATAATTAATGAGTTCGTCTTTTATAGTATCATTAAAATATAAGTCAGATTCTTGCATATTTTTAGAATCCAAGAACTGTTTAACTTTTTCTTTAACAATAATATTAGCCTTTTCAATATCAAATTCCATTTTGGTATGGATATCACGGCTTCTCTTCAAAATAGATAAATCTTGTTTTATATCTTTAATGGCTTCTAATATATATTTATCTGAGGTTATTTCCCTTTTTTCAAGTTGAACAATTTTATATTCTCCAAAATTCTTTAAAAAGGTTGTGTAATTTTCATCATTGATAGATTTATCATATGTACCTTGGATTTTCTTTTGTAAAAGTTCCTTAAATGATAAAATTTTATAAAACCTTAAGTCTCTTGGATAATTTAAATGCTCAATAACAGAAGTATCAAAAGAATAATCTGTTTTATCATCTTTAATTATTATTGTCGGTTTGTCAAAAGCCAACCTTATACCTAATTCAAACATAACGTTTGGATTCTTTCCGCTTACATCACATATTACGATATCACTATCATATAAGTTCTGGATAATTCTTCTCTGGATAATACCACTATCGTCCGCATCACTAACTAATATTGGTTCAAAGCCTGCAGCCTTAACGCTTTCCTTGATAATATTTAATACTTCTGTCCAATGTTCGGCAGAACAATTATCAATCGAAGATATAGGCATCACTATTCCACATTTTTTTCTTTCTGAGGGTTTATCTTCTTTCATCTTATTAATATTATTTTCAAATATACTGTTTTCTTATTCAATATTTACTTATAAACACGACTTTTGTCCCCCTTATGACCCCCGCAATGTTCGATAAGAAAAAGAATGCTTTAGAAACGCACAAGGGCACAGTAAAAAACAATCGGAGTCCCAAGAAAAAATCTATTCCCGTGAAAACCGATTTATTAATATTTAATATATAACTTCTTGATTGTACTTTAAATCAGATTGTTTTACTGATAAAGCAGAATAAAAATAAAATACCTCTTTTTCAAAAATTCTCAATTCAACTATTTGTAACTGAAACGCTTTTATCTAACTTTGTCCCAACTCCTATTTATTGAAGTGTCGATATTGGAGGGACTTATTAGTGAAAGCATAAAAGCATTATTCTTGATTTGAAAATCTCGACAATTTTTAGCCATCAGAGAATAATAGCAACTCGCTTTCATGTCATTTGGAATGTATAAACCTATTTGGTATTATATAAGATAATGGCATGAGGCGGTTGTCTATTTATCGTGAGTGGCGGGCTGTCGAGAGCCTTCAAATCAGGTATTTAGCAATCGTTCTCATGCTTTTTTATTTAATTGTCTTTTAAGGAGAACGGAAAGACATAAATTATGTAATACTATTATGAAAAAATTATTCATTGGTTTATTATTCGGATTTGGTATTAGTCAGTTATCAATGGCACAGACTTATACAGTACGTGTATATGATATGACTCCTAAGTATGCAACTTATACCCCCAAAGAAACACCTACTGTTAAATTGTCTGAATCAAAACAGACAACCAATGCTTATGCTGATTACCTAGAAGAACAAATTAGAATCAGACGTTTACAAGCAGAATTGAGGGAACTTGACAGACGAGAACAACAAAGACAAGAGCCTGAAAGAGAAAACACTCAACCAGAGCCCAAAAATCAAACATCGATTAACCATCAATCAGGAAAACATGCTGTATATGACTCTTCTCCATTGTATGATATACCCGATTTGCAAAAAGGGAAAGGATTGAGAACCACAAAAAGTGGTTATGTAACCATAATTAATAAACACAACGATAACTTTTTCTTTGTGGAAATGGACGGAGTCAAAGGCTATTTATGGAAAGGTTGGTTGAAGTAATAAGTTTTACAAATACATCTTATAGGAAATGGTATTTACAGATATATATATCGCTTGTATGGCATGTTATATTCAGTATTATAGGAGCTTTGGCACTTGTATTTATTTTTGAAAAATGGTGGGTTGTAATTGCTGCTATCTTATATTTCTTCTTTGCGCCGTATGGACACGAAGAAGAAATTAGAAACTGTCAAACAATGAATGGACACACGGTATCAATTATTGTTAAGTTCAAAGAGCCTATTATTAAACTCTTATGGACAAAACCAATAGATGTACAAGTAACATCAATAGATGGTCTAAAATATAACGTAAAACTTACTGAGAGTTCAAATAAAAAGGTATATGATGCAACAGTATTTGAAGGACGTTTTAGTAAAAATGGAAAGTCCAATACTTTACTGTTGGTATTGTAATCTAGTGTAATTGAAAAATAGAATAAAATATACGGCAAGCATGAAAGACTGTTTGCCGTTTTAGTATAGAAATAATTAAAATTAGTATAAATGAAGTTGGTTTTTCAAGATCAGTTAAACCCAGAGTTAAACCATACAGTTTATAAAAGAAATAAGTTACAACTTATATGGTTATAACTTATTCATATTTAATAAAATAATGATTCTTGATTTTAATATTCCGCAATGCTTAGAAGGCTGTTGCTCTATCCAGCTGAGCTACCGGACCATCCTTTTGCTTTTAGCGAGTGCAAAGATAATAGATTTTGCCCTTTTAGCAAATAAATAAGTAAGAATATTTATTGGGTATTCTAGAATCAAGTATGTATTGCATATTAAATGTTGAAAAGGTAGATAATTGGCAACTTATACCGCAATAAAAACAACCCCCACTAGTCTCACGACTTATGGGGGCTAACACAAACTTTACAAAACTACATTACTATCTTGAGATAGCTATATCTAAAGGGCAATTATTTTATTAATACCCTGCTTGTCTTTTTTACAGATAGATCGTTACTGATCGCTTTTACGATATATACACCACTTGAAAGATAATTTTCTGTAATATATTCAGTGGAATATTTCTTTACAGTCTTATAAATTAACATTCTCCCAGTCAAATCATAGATAGTTACAATACAATCTACTTCAGAAAGATTTGAAACAGAAACCACTCTGTTGTTAGCTATAATGTTAATTAATGGCGAATCTTCATTGTTATTTGATATAGAGTTACCGGAGATAACCTCAAAACCATTATTAGCAGAATTACTTATCCTATTGATTTTATACTCTGCGTTGTTGATGATAGGGTAGGTATATCCTGTCGAAAGATCGCGAAGGAGGAGGTTACGACTTTCAATGTCGGAAGTAACTGACATATTCAATTTGTAGCTTTGATCACTTTCTACTTTTAATCCGAAAGTGGTACCTGCGATCTTCGGTACTGTTGCTATCTGATATATGTTTTTATCTTCACCAGAAACATATACTTGAATTAATTTCTCTTGCAATAATTTATATCCATCCCATCCATTATCGAAACCGGTTGAAGTAGCCGAGTTCTCAAATAACCATACACGATCGGCTGA
>POVV01000439.1_pt1 | contig 27206 bp, 31 predicted proteins | sample 1560271 | NCBI WGS metagenome assembly POVV01 (sample SAMN08337232, study PRJNA429181) | Bioreactor metagenome, whole genome shotgun sequencing project. | biome: cows' rumen and soil; feature: anaerobic; isolation source: anaerobic chemostat enrichment culture, galacturonate as sole carbon... | reverse complement strand
TAAAAATTGATAAATGGTATCCAAGCAGTAAAACCTGTTCCTGCTGTGGAAAAGTAAAAGAAGAATTATCTCTGTCGGAACGAACGTATCAATGTGAATGCGGTTTTGTATGTGACAGAGATGTAAACGCTGCACGCAATATCAGGAAACAAGGAATGTTGGTATTGGCATAAATTGAAAAAAAGAACCGTGGGACACACGGGGATAGCTTGTTGATACTGTAGCCATCAGGTTACTTGAGCAGGAAGCCCCAACTTCAAGCATAAGCATTTGGCTGATCCCAAATGCGGTGCTAAGTGGTGGGAGTATGTCACCGGCTATAAACTTATTATATGAGGAGAATAGCTATGAGCACTCTGGTTGTATATTTTTCGTTTACTGGCAGTACGAAATTCATTGCAGAAAAGATTGCAGAAACGCTAGGCGCTGACATTACGGAGTTAAAGACAAGCAAAAACTATCCGACAGAAGGATTCCGGAAATACTTTTGGGGAGGAAAGAGTGTCATTTTTGGTGATGAGCCAAAGTTAACAAACGAACCCGTTGATTTAAATCAGTATGACACGATTATAATTGGAACACCCATCTGGGCCGGGTCATTTACACCGCCAATGAAAAGCTTTATCAGCCAATACAATATCCGGGGTAAACGGATTGCGCTGTTTGCCAGTCACGCAGGAGGCGGAGCCCAAAAGTGCTTTACAAAACTAAAGAAAGAGATTTCTGGGAATGAATTCATCGGAGAAATAGATTTTGTAGAACCAAAGAAAAGCTTAGAGGAAAATTTACCGAAAGCTGTCAGTTGGGCCAAGGGCCTTGGGATCTGATCAATACACACGTTTGTCTGCATAAGGCCGCAGCCGTCTGTCAGTCATTAAAGATGGCAGGAGATAAGGCTCTATTATATCGGATTTTAACAAGGTAGATTGGAGATGCAAGAATGGGGAATACGGATAAGTTTGAAATGATGGCTGATAGATACGACACTCCAGAAAGAATCCAGATTGCAAAGGTATCATCTAATGCCATTCGTGAATACGTGGTTGATGGGAAAAGTAAGAATGCCATTGATTTTGGGTGTGGAACCGGCCTTGTTGGAATGAATTTGCTGAACGATTTTAATTCTATGCTTTTTTTGGACACATCACAAAATATGGTTCATCAAATAGAGCAAAAAATTTCAAGCTCTAATATACAGAATGCAGCTACATTATGTTTTGACGTTGAAAAAGACAGCCCTTCAGATTTACATGCTGACTATATTTTTATGGCTCAGGTGTTACTCCATATCAAAAACATTGATTTAGTCTTATCAAGATTATATGAGACTTTAGAAAAGAATGGGCATTTAATAATTGTAGACTTTGATAAAAATGAAAAAATCGCCTCAGATATGGTTCATAATGGTTTTGCTCAGGCAGAATTAACGGATGTTATGACAAAAATAGGGTACAGGGATATTCAATCTAAAACAATTTATACAGGAAGCAAAATATTCATGGGGCATGATGCATCCTTGTTTGTTCTTGATTCTCATAAATAGAGTCAGAAGTAATTAATTCTGCCACTGGATTTAAGATTTTTACTATCTTAAAAAAAGTATGAACAGTTTTTTCGCTCAGTGTATGCTAAAAAACGAATAAAACAATAGAAAAACAGCGCAGCACAAAAAAACATCTTGCAAAGTCCAGAAAATTTCGTTATGATAATTTTAATGATATAAAAGGAGGTGGCTTGATGTCGTCTATTCGCTAAGATAATGAACAATAAAATTTAGCTCTCATATCACGAGGGGTTTTTTGTTGTACTTATTTTGCGGATATATGAAGCTCAGGCTGCCTGTAATTGGATTGAAAAATTATAGGTTTTATTTGCGCAGGCAATGAATCAGGTGAACATAGTTGGAAGTTTGCCGGGAGACTGCCGCAATTCCGTAAGAAACCAGCAAAGCGTGTTTTTTACGCTGGTTTGCGATAGGTGAACAGATAGCTCTAAGTGACAGAGTTATCTGTTTTTTTATTGTTCAGAATATCGGATAATGGAAACAAATTATTTCGCTTAAAAGGAGAAATATTATGATCAGAGAATTGCAAGAAACCGATATCCATCAAATTATGAAGATATGGCTTGATACGAATATCAATACAAAGGAATCGGAAGAGAACTGCTTGGTTATGCAAAAGAGAGGCATAACAAACTTCTTTTAAATGTTTATAAACGAAATGAGAGGGCAGCAGCGTTCTATCTGAGAGAAGGCTTTGCGGTTTCGGCGGAACAAATTGAGGAGTTAACAAAAGAACGCGAGCTCACGATGGTATGGAAGCCGCTTGAAGCAGAAAATTGTATCGCTTATATATAACCTTTACGAGGGGAGGAAGTGTTTTATGATATTTAGCCCGGTTCGTTATGCATAGCAAGGGCTATTGCATGGCATCAGAAAATTGATACTTGTATAGCCTTTGCCCATTCCTGAAAATACAGATTGGGAGGAGCATAATGAGCTATATCAAAGCAGCCGATGTGCTGCCAAAAGAAATAATAGATTTAATACAAGATTATATAGACGGTGAATATATTTACGTTCCAAGAAAAGAAATCAATCGCAAAGCATGGGGAGAAAACACCAGAAGCAAAGAGATGATTCATTTCAGAAATATGGAGATCTACGAAAAATATACAAAAGGAATATCAATTGACCATCTTTCGGAGACTTATTATTTATCACCCAAAAGCATACAGAAAATTATTGCAAAATTAAAACTGAAGAATCAGTAAACAAAGAAGCGCCATGAAACCGCATGGTGCTTCTTTGCTTCTGAAATGTTAAATCGGTTGCCGCTATATAGAAACAGAACCTATAATATCTTATGAAAAGAACAAGTGCAGCCCCAATGCCTGTTCCTGATCAGGAGGTAAATTAGGTGAATAAGAAAAAAGATATTAAAATCAAAAAGGATATAAATACGGAAGCTTTTCAGGCTACGGTTGTAAATATCATGAATAAACAAGTGAAAGTATTATCAAAAGGTGAAGTCTTTTCTTGCCTGCTTCCCGGTTCTTTGATCTCGAATAAGAATCCTCTGGTTGTTGGAGATGAGGTTGAAGTAGGAGATGCCGGAAATGGCCAATATAAACTAATACATGTACTCCCAAGAAAAACCGCCTTATATCGGGGAAACCGCCGTTGTCCAGAGGAGAAGGTACTGGTAGCAGCAAATGTTCAGTGTCTTTTGGCAATCGTGACTGCAGATTACCTGCTCAATCAGGCTGGTTTCCTGGAATCGGCGATCATTGCCGCCAGACGCGCAGAAATTCAAGTCGGCATATTTATCAGCAAATGGGATTTGATCGGGGAAAGCGCTCAGGCTCTGTTAGAGGCCAAACTGGAACTTTATAAAAATACCGCTGACTTTGTATTTGCAGGTTCCGCCCGTGAGCGGCAGGAAGAACTATTTAAAACGGTTGAGGGTAAAACTGTGGTTGTCGTTGGTGACAGGTCCTGCGGAAAAACAACTCTCATACATGGGAGTGATTCCCGATGTCCGATGCCAAGCACTCATACCAGCGTATTGGAGGCTGGCCTTAAAGGAACCTTATGGATTGATACGCCGGGTTTCCGGGATTTTGCCCTGCAGCAGATCTCCGAGGAGGAGCGAAACGCGGTATTCCCTGAGCTGACACAATTAACAAAAGGCTGTTATTTCAGGAACTGTTCTCATGTCCACGAAGATGGGTGTCGGGTTCTTGAGGCACTTCGCGCAAAGAAACTTAAAAGAGAACGATATGATGCTTATCAGAAGATGACTCATGTCAAAGCCGCTTCAAGCATTACCCCCAAAATTGATTACCGGCATTCTGCCTGCACAGAGAGCTTCACATGCAAAGTCTGCGGAACGCTTGTGGTGCCGGAGGGAGCCGGGAGCCGGCATCGAAACCATTGCCCAAAGTGTTTATCAAGCATTCATATAGACAATGACCCTGGCGACCGGGCTTCCCTTTGCAAAGGAATTATGGAGCCGGTCAGTGTGTGGGTACGCAAGGGGGGCGAATGGGCGATTATCCACAGATGCCGAATGTGCGGCACCTTGAGTTCAAACCGAATTGCAGCAGATGATAATCCAGCCATGCTCATGTCCATTGCAGTAAAGCCATTGGCTATGACACCATTTCCACTGAATAAATTGGAGGAGCTGTTTGGTCAGAAAGAGAATCGCAAATAGGGTGGTAGATACATTGTGAATACTAGACTTGACAGTAAAATAAAGAAGTGTTATATTTGTATGTACAAACAAAGGAGGGAATGTTTTGGATTGTAATTATGAATCAAACGATCAGGAGTGTATGCTTAATGGCTGCCTGTTTTTTACTTCTGCGAAACTTGCCCGGGAATTGGGAAAAATGGCAGATGAGGCCTTCAGCAAAACCGGGTTATCACCCAGTCATGCAATGCTCCTGTATATTGTAAACCTCAAAGGTGGTATACCACAGAAAGAAATTGGCGAAATGCTGCATTTGACACCGTCAACCATAACCCGCCTGCTTGAAAGGCTTGAGCGAAAAGGACTTATTGCAAAACAAGCGGAAGGAAAGAATGTATATCTTAGTACGACATCAGAGGGCCTGACCATGCAAAATGAAATTTTAACAGCATGGAATCAGCTTCAAGAGAAATACAAAGACGTTTTGACAGAAGAAGAAACTCTTAAATTTATAGAGATCAGCAACAAGCTTCTTGTAAGCCTGGACAATAAAAAAATAAAATGAGAAATCAAATGAAGGAGGTCATGTCTATGGAAGAAATTTATATCAGAAGAAGTATTCGTAAGTTTAAAGCGCAGGAAGTGGAACCTGAAAAAATTGATAAGCTGCTGCGCGCAGCTATGCAGGCTCCATCGGCTGCCAATCAGCAGCCGTGGGAATTCATTGTGGTAAAGAATAAGGAAAGACTGGCTCAAATTGCTCAAACTTCTCCTTATGCGAAACTGGCTGAGAATTCCGCTGTAACCTTTGTTTTGCTGTCCAATGAAAAAGATTTGAAAGTACCCACCGGTTGGGAGCAGGACATGAGCGCTGCGGCACAAAACATGCTTCTGGAAGCGGTTCATCTGGGACTTGGGGGCGTATGGCTTGGCGTTGCTACATCCGATGTTGTTACAGAAAATGTGCGCCGTTTGTTTGATCTTCCGGATCATATCAGGCCCTTTGCACTGATTTCCATCGGATACCCTGATGGACAGCATAATGAATTTGTTGACCGTTATAGGGCTGACCGCGTGCATTACGAAATCTGGTGACAAAACGAAAAGGAGAGTTTATAAATCAATGATTAAAGTTGTTGCGGAGAATTTTATAAAATCAGAAAAGGTAGAAGAATTTATTGTATTAGCAAAGCAGCTTGTACAGGATACCCGGCAGAACGACGCTGGCTGCATCCGTTATGAGCTGCTGCAGGACATAAAAGAACCACAGCTTTTGACAATACTTGAGGAATGGGAAGATCAGGAAGCGCTGAACAAGCATATGGCGGCAAAGCATTTTAAGGAAGCCATCGCTTTGTTTGCGGATCTCGTGGAAAAACCAGGTAATATCAATCTTTATAAGACGTTAGCCTGAAAAAGGAGGAGCAGCAAACTATGAAAATGGATTTCCCTGTTGCTAAAACAGTCAATGCACGCAGCAGTGTCAGGACTTATGAGAACCGTGATCTTTCAGCAAATGAAAAGGATCAGATCAACGCCTATATTGATAACTTATCCAATCCTTTTTCCGCAGATGTCACCTTTCGTCTTCTGGAAAAGGCTTCATCAGCCGATGGAGAAAAGCTGGGAACCTATGGTGTCATTAAAGGTGCAGGGAATTATATTGTTGCATCGGCAGCAGATAAAGAGCTGGCTTTGGAGGCCCTTGGCTATTCTTTCGAAAAACTGGTTCTGTATGCCACATCCCTTGGACTTGGTACCTGTTTTCTTGGGGGTACCTTTAACCGCAGCAGTTTTGCTGCGGCCATGAATCTTAAAGAAGGGGATCTTTTTCCTTGCATTTCTCCCATCGGATATCCTGCAGGTAAAAAAAGAACTAGGGACTCACTGATGAGGTGGGTGTCAAAGGCAGATCAGAGAAAAGAATGGAATGAACTGTTTTTCAAACAGAACTTCTCACAGCCTTTGACGAAAGATGATGCGGGGGAGTTTGCCTTCCCACTGGAAATGGTACGTCTGGCTCCTTCCGCTGTTAATAAGCAGCCATGGAGAATCGTGCAGGATAAAGACACGTATCATTTTTATCTGGCAAGATCTCTAAAAAGCGACAAAGAAAAAATTGACATTCAAAGAGTGGATATGGGTATAGCAACCTGCCATTTTCATATGGCCGCATTGGAAAAAGAATTGCCGGGGAAATTTCAAAAGCTTGCAAAACCCGGGATACAAACCCCGGAACAGGTGCAGTATATTTATTCCTGGATTCCAGGTTAATGGCAACAATCCGCTGATCCAATGTTACAGATCAGCGGATTTTTATATTAATAGCTTATATATCTAAATTCTATACCAGTTATAGCTACCGCGCCGGCATAGTCTTTAAAAGCTGGAATACGGGCAATACTTAGTAAGGCAAAATCTTCTGCATGTATAAAATCATCTAAAAAAAATTCTATTACATAATGATTATACTGCTGGCTGCCAGTTGAGTTTTGAACAAGAATGTTCTCCCTGTTAACAGTACTTAAATTAGCTATATCGATTACTTCGTTAGCTTTGGTAAATAATGATGAGAGTCTGATTGAGAACCGGTCTCCCATCGGTATGCTTGAATTATCACTTATTAAATGAACAAATACTCTCGTTTTATTGTATCCCTTTCGAGCATCTTTTGGTACACTGAAAGTTAATGAATATTCATCTGTATCACCTTGAGGCATAAGCCATCCTAATATAAAAATACCGGATCCTCCCAGTTGTTCCGTGTCAGATCCAGTAGTATTAGCATCATTCATATTTCCGGCGTTGAATATTAATGATTTATATTTCAGTATTTTATGATCGCGATAATTACTATATAACATATTAATATATCTCCTTTCACAATATAGTATATTTTGCATGTCCAAGTAATGTTACTAATTATAAGAACCTCATTTTCCGCTGTAAGTTTAATTTTTTGGGTGATATTTATATATGGAAAATCTCGCTGATTCAATGGGTAAAAAGCATATTTCACAATGTATGAAAGCAGAAGATTTTATTGATAGTAAAGACATCTGAAAGGCTGTATGAAAGGTAAGAAAGGAACAAGTTTTATGATACACACGTCCGGTTATACAAAAACATTCATAGAAGTTGCAGAAGATTGTAAGGCAGAAAAAGGGATCGAAACGAATTGATTTTTCATCTACATGTGATAAGAAATCAAATCCCGGAAGAACAAAATGATAAGGAAAAGGAACGATTGTTTTCAAAAGGCCAGGCATATATGCGGTCTTCAAGTTTGTCAAAAAAATATGGCTGGGGAATTCATTTTGATCAAGATTCTAAAATGGCAAGCTATGGGGTAGATTCAAAAGAATATTACGAATTTAAAAATAATCCCGGTATTAAACATAAAAAGGCAATGAGAAGTATAAAAAAATAACGCTTGACTGCATATTTCCCATAAAGCGAATAACATTGACTAATTTCGAAAACGAGTTTATAATCAAGTCTAATCTGAGAAAATATGATCTTATTAAATATTTAAGTAATCTAGGGTTCCGCAGCTTTACAGGTTTGTGACCGAGAGAGAACTCACAGTTTCATAGCTGTGTCACGGAAGGATAAAAGTCTGGGAGATATCAAGATGATATCATTCGGGCTTAAATTTTATTCCGGAGGAGAGAATATGACTTGTGGATATCTGATCATTGCAGGAGTTCGCATAGTTATATTTCTGCAGGAATACCATTCAAGGAAGGGGAGAAACACCAAATGTTTAGAGAAATGAGAAGAAACAAACAATTATTATCGCCTGAAGATACAATCGCAGTAATGGACAGATGCACCAATGGTATCCTGGCATGCTTCGGGGACGACGATTATCCCTACGCTGTTCCGCTGAGCTATGTGTATTTCAATGACAAAATTTATTTCCATTCAGCAAAGGCCGGGCATAAAGTTGATGCAATCACAAAATATCCTAAGGTATCTTTTTCGGTAATCGATGAAGATACGATTGTAAGTAAGGAATATACTTCTTACTTCCGCAGTGTGATCGCTTTTGGAAAAGCCAGAATTGTGGAAGGCGATGAACGATTGGAAGCATTTAAGGCTTTGGTGCAAAAATATTCAGGCGATCTGCCGGAAGATGCCAGGAACAAGGAAATAGCCGGTTGTACCCATGCTTACGTTATTGCAATTGATATTGAGCACATAACCGGCAAGGAAGCAATGGAGTACGTGAGAGCAAAACAACAATGATTTATAGCACACATCAACACTATATAAAGCAATGACGTTCAGGCCCCTCCATTCATCAAGCTTACGGATTATTCCTCTGGGCTTATGGGTTGATGAATGGAGAGCGGCGGGGAACGGCAAACAGATTAATCTGCACGTTGGTGCGGTTCCCATCAAAACAATCTTTTTCCATCTGAAATATCTATATCAAATTCTTTAGCTGCACTGGTTTGCTTAAATGGATTTATCTTATCCATGACTCCATCATGTTTAAATAGTGAGCCTGTGTTTTTAAACCAAAATGTTATATTTGCTTTTGCACATTGTTCACGGATATTAAGCACCCAATCATAATCACATTCACGAGCTTCCCGCCCTGTTTCCCCACCAACTGTAACATGGTCCACTCCATGAAGATAAGGTGTTAAATCTATCCCTTCTAAAAGTGGTGCACAGGCTATAAAGCGCCGTTTTATCGGATAGGATAAAAATAAAGGAAGTCTATAGTCCGCCAGTTCTTGATTTTCGACAGTACACCCAATATTTACATTGTCATATCCTGCACCCCAATCCGATGGAAGCGACACAAGAAAACGGTCAATTCGCTTTGTCAAAATCAAAAATTCTATATCTGTTCTTTTCCTGATCATAGACCAAACTTCTTTACGCCATTCGTCTGCTTCAGGTAGAAAGAAATCTGTGGCAAAACATGTGGCTAGAATTTTATCTCCTTTAATTCTATAATCGCCTTTACCATTTGTCCGTATCGGCCAGTCGAATTTATCTGTTTTTTGTATCGTGTTTTGACCATAGCGTTTCGCATATGGCCCGTAAAAATAGCAATTTGTGCAGCCATCACTTGCTTTGTAGCAGCCTGTCCACGGCTCCCAGTTCATAGGCATCCTCCTTATTTGTTTGGGTGTCATTTATCAAAGCACGATTCATACTGTTTCACAACTTCAATGGGAAACATAGTGCGTTTGGCGGCCTCTTCAGCCGACATGCCCTGACTAAAAAAGCGTTTTATAACCGTATTCATATCTTCTGCAATTTCCACAATATGTTTATCAGGGTCATATACCCGAATGTCACGCTGCCCCCACGGGTATTCCTTTATTTCATGTACCCATTGTAACCCAGATATATTTTTTATTTCGGCATATACCTTGTCTAAATCTTCCACTTCAAAATAGACTTGAAAGTTATGTGATTGTTCTTTAACACTATCGACTGCTACACCAACGAGTTCGGCATATCCTTGTTGCAGAGAAAAGCCCTCAAAGGTTACATGGGAGCCAATATCCATTACAATATTTTGATGAAGAATTGTTTCATAAAAGTGTTTGGAAACAGATATATCCCTAACCGCTAAAAGACAACCTTGATATTTCATTTTTCATTCCTCCTTTGAGGATATTGTATTATATATCTCAGTTCCGTCATAGTAAAAATCCGACATGGTTTTCAAATATTCCTGAGGGGTAACACCACTAATAGCTTTAAAGTCTTTATCAAAGTGGGCTTGGTCAAAATATCCTGCTTGTTGTGACAATGCTGCAAAGAAGCAAGGCGATTCTTGAATGTGCTTTAACACATAATTAAAGCGAATTAAGCGTGCATAGTCCTTAATATTCATTCCGATTTGTGCAAGAAACAAGCGGTTTAGCTGTCGCTCGCTATAACTGCATTGCCGGGCGGCTTCTTTCACTTGTACTTGTCCATGGCTATCAGAAATCACTGCAGCCGCTAATAATAAAGCATCCGAAACAATGTGATTTTCCATGCGTCCATATAAAATTTTTTCACAAGTATGTACCAATTCAACCCCTGTTTTTGACATTATAAATGCTTGATACAGTGAATTGAAAAGTTCGTTGTCAATGTCAGCAAGCGAAAGACGTTTGTCGGCAAACTCCGACTGACTTTGACGTGTGATTTGATATAAGCCGCAGGACGAAAGCTGAATAAGCAATAGGACATGATAACTATTTGGTTCCTTTCCTAAGAAAACAGGAGTCATAGATGCTCCCCACAGCTCAGCAATTACCGCGTTTCCATCAAAAGCAAGCGACAATGTTCCGCAAGCATTAGGCATGAGTGTATATTGCGCCATGAATGTATCTCTCTCTGGAAAAACAATGTTGTAATAGAGAATATATTTTCTCATGCCTATGTGTGAGGGAAACATATTGAATTGCTTGTTGTTTTTGATAATCAAATCATTTCCCCCTCATTTTTTATAGCGAATATAGCGTAGTTGGTACCTATTTCCGTCTGTGTTTATATCGATCATTATTCAGTATTAAATCTACTATATTTATATTATATGCCCAGTTGTTAAAAACATCAAGGGCGCTATTTAATGGTAGCCACGTAGCCACTTCACCCCCTGCTTTTGTTGCGTCATTTCGCTTTCGCTTATTCACGGGACAGCGAAAACAAAAACCAAGCGTATCGCTCATTAAGAACGATACGCTTGGTTTGACATTTCACCTGGCAGTTGCCCATAAACAAGATTTATTTGGTGTAATTATCGAAGTAGCCTTGAACTAATACAATAGGTGTTCCTTTATCACCACTTCCGGAAGTAAGGTCACAGAGGGAACCGATTAAGTCGGTTAACCGGCGTGGGGTGGTTCCCTGAGATACCATGCTTCCAACTAAATTGCTGTCCTTGCTTTGAATATAATCTGAAATAGCAGCCTTTAATTCCGCTCCGCTTAAATCAGCAAAATCGTTATCTGCAAGATACTTTAATTTGACTTCATTGGGCTGGCCTTCCAGACCTTCTGTATATGCCGGAGAAACCACCGGATCTGCCAATTCCCAAATTTTACCCATAGGATCTTTGAAAGCACCGTCGCCATAAATCATAACTTCAATATGCTTTCCAGTCTTTTCAAGAAGTCCGTCTTGAATCCTCTTAACAATGGGGTCGCAGTCGCGGGGGAATAACTTAACGGTGTCTTCGGTAGCTTTATTGCTGCCAAGCAGGCCGTAATTTTCGTTATATCCACTGCCTTCAACCGGTGTGGTTAAGATATCATCAAGACCAAACACAGTCTCTGCATTGGCAGCTTTTAATAAGCGTTTTGTTCTAAAACGGGTATGAATATCGCAGTTAAGAACATGTTTTGTATAATTTAAGATTGTCCGGCAGTCATTTGCAAGAATAACTTCTACTTCACAGCCTTCTTTTTGGATAAGTTCCTTGTAATATTCAATGTAATCAACTCCGGTAAACGTATGCTTCCGATAGCCAAAAAGTTCACGGTAATGTGCCTCAGTTAAAACATCAGTCCAGGGATTAATGCCTTTTTCATCCAAAGCATCAAGATCGATTAAGTGATTACCTACCTCATCAGAAGGATAGCTTAACATGATCACGATCTTTTTAGCGCCTCTTGCAATGCCCTTAAGACAAATGGAAAAACGGTTGCGGCTTAAGATAGGAAATACAATACCGATGGTTTCATTACCGAATTTATTTTTAATATCAGCGGCGATTTGATCTACAGTAGCATAGTTTCCCTGAGCGCGGGCAACGATGGCCTCAGTAGCTGCGACGACATCACGGTCACGTAATTCAAAATCTTCACTTTTGGCTGCATCAAGTACACTAGAAATAACGATATCTGCGATATCGTCTCCCTGGCGGATAATTGGAGCACGTACACCCCTTGATACAGTACCTATTAATCTCTCCATATGCATGATTCTCCTTTAAACCCATGACAAATGCTGATGGGATGTATTTAATTCACTTTATTATATCATGATAATTGATATTGGTAAATTTAATGCTTTTTATATATGACATAAGTTGTACTTATATCAAAAACGTTTATCGATATGAGAAAACAATATAATATGGATAAAAGAGCAATTAATTATTCATGTGTCCCGCTTTTTAAAGAATCATGATCCAGGTACTTTTTTCCGCATTATAATGGAAAAATACGAAATTGAATCGGTAATTTTAACATGCTATACTTTGGTTATCGATGAAAAGAACTGCAGTTACAAGTATATTGATAATTTGGTTATGGAGGAGGATACAAGTGGATGGACGACTGTATACATTGTTGGCTAACCTTTCAGAGGATAATTTCATAACGGTTGGTGAACTTGCCTTAAGGCTTCAGCTGAGCCAGAGAACGGTCAGAGATCTGCTTAACCAATTGGAACAACAGTTGAACGAAAAGGGCGCCATAATAGAAAGACAGAGAAAGAAGGGGCTGTGGCTTCATATAACGGACAGGGAACGGTACCAGGAATTTTGTAAGAAAGAAATACCATCCAGAATTCCGGATTCCGGGGAACAGAGAATGGAATATGTGCTGGCACTGCTTTTTCAGACTCCAGGCTACATAAAAATAGAGACTCTATGTGACCAGCTGTTTGTGTCAAGAAAAACCATATCCGTAGACTTAAAAGGAGTGGAAAAATTCTTAAACCGTCATCATATATCGTTAGAACGAAAGCCTTATTATGGTCTGAAAATGAAAGGAACTGAGTTTGCTTTCCGTTTAGCCTTAAGTGCTGTGTTTTATGAATTGAGTGATGTGTGGTTTCGGAAAATTTATGAAACTTTTGAAGAATCTGAAATAATCAGAAAACAGATATTAGACAATATCCGCGAGAGGGGGTACACCATTTACGAGACGGATATTTCCAACATTGTTCTTCAAATTCAGATTGCTCTTTACCGATGGAAGATGGGGAGCGGAATCACCATGGAAGAGGTCGACAGCAAGGAGTGGCTGCAGGAGAGCGATATTAAGGTGGCCGAGAGGTGCAGTCTGGGTTTGGAGCATGTGCTGGGAATATGTTTTCCGGTACCGGAAATCAAGTATCTTGCCATTCATTTGTCAGGGAAAAAGAAGCTGCTAGCCAGTGAAGATGGGAATGTGGTCATTGATATGGAGATAAATCAGCTGGTCAATGAGATGCTGGAAAATGTTTATCAGGTATTTCAGCTGGATTTTAAATCAGATTTCGACTTAAGCACATCTCTGAGACAGCATATGATATCCCTGCGGATAAGGCTGCAGTACCATTTAAAACTTGAGAATCCTATGTTAAAAGAAATTAAGGAGGTATACAGCTTCCCATATGCAGTAGCGGCGCAGGCGGCTACCGTACTTTCTGAATATTTTCATGTTATGGTATCTGAGGATGAAATTGGCTACCTGGCATTATGCTTTGCTCTTTCCATGGAGCGGAATAAGAAAAAGAAAAAACGAAATATTCTGCTGGTTTGTGCATCAGGAGAGGGCAGCGCCAGGCTGTTTAAATACCGGTTCAAAGAATTATTCGAGGGATATTTAAATAAGGTGGAAATCTGCGATATTGGTTCTCTGCCGGGCAAGGATTTTAATGATGTGGATTATGTGTTTTCTACAGTTCCCATAGCATTCCCTGTTCCGGTTCCAATTTACCAGGTGCAGTATTTTTTTGACAGACATAATATTAACCAGGTAAAGTGGATTTTAGAAGATAATCATCCGGATACGATAAAGCGGTATTTTTCTGAGGATTTGTTTTTTGCAGATGTAAAAGGGGAGAACCGTGAAGAGGTGATTCACACGCTTTGTCAGCGTATTGGAATGGTGCGAAAGACACCGGAAGAATTTGAAGAAAGTGTCTTATACAGAGAGAAGATCATGCAGACGGATTTTTGCGGACAAATTGCAATTCCTCATCCTTATAAGCCCTTGACTGATGAAACCTTTGTATGTGTTGCAATTTTAAATAAGCCCATACGATGGTACCTTTGTGATGTGCAGGTAGTATTTTTGCTGTCTATTTCAATCCGAAAAGAAAATCTGGAAACCTTTTACAGAACGGCGCCCCAGATCATGATGGATGAAGACTGTATGAAACGCTTAATTAAGGACAAACGTTATGAAACCTTGATGGGGATTATTGACAATGTGGAGAAGTGTGAATAAGGCTGATGTGTAAATTATGGAGGAGATATTATGGGTACATTGAGAGTGTTATTGTGTTGTGGTGCAGGCTTTTCCAGCGGATTTTTGGCCCAGAAAGCCAGGCAGGCCGCAAAAAAGAGAAAGCTGGATATGTCAATCGATGCCAGGAGTGAGAGCGTAGTCAGCGAATATGCGAATAAGATGGATGTGCTGTTAGTTGGTCCTCATTATGAAGGAGCGCTTGCCAAACTGAAAGAGGAATATGAACCTCTCGGAATAAAAGTGAAATTGATTCCTTCCGTTATTTATTCCACTTTAGACGGAGAAGAACTGGTGAATCTGGCGATTCTGGCAGAAAATGAAAAAGGAGGGACATTGGTATGAATGGGTTGATGATATGGTTATCCGATGTATTTGCTCCAAAGGCCAGGAATGTATTTGCCAATCCATGGATTGATGCGGTTGCCAGTACAATGAAAAAGGTACTTCCATTTATTTTGACAGGCTCGCTGATCTTTTTTTACAATGTGTTCCGGTCTTATCTGGCCTTTTTACCGGATTTAAGTATAATAGCTAACTTTACTTTTGGACTTTTAGCCGTATTCGTGGTGTTTATCGTAACGCATGAAGCTATGCTTAAGCTGGATCATGGGCAGTATCAGATCAATGCTTCCCTGACAGCAATAGCAGCTTATTTATTGCTCTGTAAACCGCAGGTAGTTGATGGAGTTTTTCAGATCGCCAATGGTAGAATCGGAGCTGCCGGCATCATGTTTGCATTAGTAGTGGGAATTTATGTGGCGGTTGTGTTTCATTTTTATGCAAAGCTCCACGTATTGGAAAATAATATGGCACTTCCTGATTTTGTCAGTGAATGGATTAACAATATCATCCCCATTACCATTACATTGGGAATAGCCATGATTCTGGGCAATGTTCTTGGACTTGATTTCTATCAGCTGATCGTAAATCTTTTTATGCCATTGCAGAAAGGGGCTCAGACTCTTCCTGGATTTATTATGATCTGTTTTGTTCCGGTTATCTTTTACTCGATGGGAATTTCCAGCTGGGTATTCAATGCGGTGACGACTCCGATTTTTATGGCCGCCATTGCAGAGAATATAGCCGCAGTTGCAAATGGGGGAGCACCGTTAAATATCGCTACCAGTGAAGCTGTTTTTACAGCGGCATTGATTACCATGGGCGGCAGGGGAGGAACTCTTCCTCTTAATGTGCTGATGCTTAAGTCGAAATCAAAAAAGCTTAGGACGATGGGAAAGATTTGTATTGGCCCGTCCGTGTTTAATATCAACGAGCCATTGATGTTTGGAGCGCCGGTAGTTTTTAATCCTCTGCTTATGCTTCCTATCTGGGTAAACAGTATCATCGGTCCTGCGATTGTCTGGCTCACCATGCACTTTGGTCTTTTAAATATACCATCAAAAATGATACAGGTGGGACAGATTCCAGCGCCGTTTTCCAGCGTAATGATTACGGAAGACTGGCGGGCTGTGCCTTTGTATATTGCGTTGTTTGCTTTGTATCTTGTAATCTGGTACCCGTTTTATAAGGTGTATGAAAAACAGTGTATGGAGGAAGAGGCAGTAAAATAAAGAAAGAAATATGAGGAGTTAATTTATGGAAAAACCGCAATTTAAGGATGAGGACAGGGTAGTAAAAGTGGCAATGGAAATTGTCATGGCAGCAGGAGATGCCAGGAACAAGGCTGGCAAAGCCCTGGATTGTGTGGAGATCTTTGATTTTGATGGAGCAAAAGAATATTTAGAGGAGGCAAAGCAGGATATATTAAAAGCGCACAATGCCCAGACCGAAATGATTCAGGCAGAAATCTCAGGAGAAGAATCCATCCCGCCAAGTCTGCTGTTTAACCATGCACAGGACACGTTGATGACAATCATGACAGAAGTGAACCTAGCGGAAAAAATGACAGTGTTATTTGAAAAGTTTTATAACAAGATTGAAGAAAAAACGGTACATAAATAAGGAGATGACGGAATGGATCAAAAACCAAAACAGATGCCGAAAGGCTTTTTGTGGGGAGCCGCTACTAGTGCATATCAGGTGGAAGGAGCCGCTGCAGAGGATGGAAAGAAGCTGTCCCAGATGGACGTACTAAACCAGAATACAGGCTTTTCTGATGCCAGTATTGCCAGCGACCATTACCATCGGTATAAAGAAGATATAGCGTTGATGAAAGAGTGCGGATTTAATGCCTACCGTTTTTCTTTTTCCTGGTCCAGAATTTTTCCTGATGGGGTAGGAGACGTAAACCCAAAGGGTGTCGCATTTTATGATGATTTGATCGATGAATTGCTTCGCGATGGGATCACGCCGGTCCCAACAATTTATCATTATGATATGCCTATGGCTCTGGTTGAAAAATATGATGGCTGGATCAGCAGGCAAAGTGTGGAGGATTTTGCTTCTTATGGAGAATTTTTGATACTGAGATACGGGGACAGGATTAAAAACTGGCTGATTATAAATGAGCAGAGCATTATTGTGGAATTCTGGAAAAAGAAAAACTATATTCCACCCAAATACCATGATAATCCCCAGATAAAATTTCAAATCAATCACCACATGAACTTAGCTCAGGCCAAGGTAAGCAGTCTGATTCATAAATATGTAAAGGAGGGGCGGGCTGGATCAGCTATCGGATACTCCCCGGTATATGGGTTGGATTCTTCGCCTAAAAACATGTTGGCCATGTTAAATGCAGAGGATTTAAAGAATCATTTCTTCCTGGATATTTATTTTAAAGGAGAATATGCACCTGGAGCCTTAAATTATTTAAAAGAGCAGCAGATGGCGCCGGTGATTCACGAGGGAGATATGGAGATCATAGGGGAGGGCTGTCTTGATTTCCTTGGAGTCAACTATTATGCAAGTAAATGTGTAAAATATCCTGATAAGGAGAAAAACCATCTCATAGAGGCAAAAAGTAACTTAACAGGACAAAAAGGCGCAATGGGAGCCTATGAGGTAATGCCTGATTTTTATGAATACATTAAAAATCCCAATGCAGATACCAATGACTGGGATTGGACCATTGATCCGGATGGAATGGAATACTTGCTGCGTGATATTTATGAAAGATACCGGATCCCGATGATGATTACGGAAAACGGAATTGGTGCCAGGGATATGCTGGAAGCGGATGGAAGAATCCATGATGACTACCGGATCGATTACTGGAAAAAGCATCTCAAAGCGATACATCGTGCAATAGAATTGGGCGTGGAAGTGGAAGGATTCCTTCCATGGTCGTTTGTGGATGTGCTTAGCACCAGCAACGGGTATCAAAAGCGTTACGGGCTTGTATATGTCAATCGGGATGATGAGGGTCTGAAGGATTTGAACCGAATGAAAAAGGATAGTTTTTATTGGTACCAGAAGGTCATTGAGAGCAATGGAGCTCTTATATGGAATACGGATCCATTTGTTAGATAAGCAAATATGAATCATATGAATAAAGTGCGTTCTCCATGGAAACGCACTTTATTTATATCAAAATGAAGAGATTCCTTCATAAACATTTAGCAAGGCAGGAGCATCTTTCTAATAAAAAGAATGCTATAATACCATATAAGTAATGGAAGGAGGGATATACTTTGAATTACAGGGAACATATAGAAAAAAGTATTGAGTTCATGGAAGATCATATAAGAGAAAACATTACAATAGAGGAAATTGCAAATCAATCCGGGTACTCTCTTTATCATTTTTGCCGGGTTTTCAACCTATGCATGGGTGTATCTGCCATGGAGTACATACGAGAGCGCAGATTATCTTTGGCATCTACGGAACTATTCAAGGGAAGGAAAGTCATTGACATTGCTGTGGATTATGGGTTTGAGACCTCAGGTGGTTTCACAAAAGCGTTCCGTAAAGCGTTTGGCTATACGCCCACACAGTATGTGGAGCGGATGTCCGGGTATGCTGATGTAAAAAATGCAAGTCCTGTTATTGTAAAGAGACCCGCATTTAAGGTGGCCGGATATGGGATTAAAACTGATATTACCGGAGCAGCCTATACAAAGGATATTGCTTCCTTCTGGAGCAATTATAACGGTGAAAATTTAGAAAGTAAAATGTACAACATTCTGAATCCTGCGAAGCATGGGGAAGTGGGGTTGTATGTTCCTTTATCAAAAGAGGGCAATGCAATTTATCTTTTGGGCGTGATTGTGGATGATTTTACAAATGTCGGGGAAGATATGCTGACAGCAGAAATTCCAAAGGCCGAGTACGCTGTTTTTACAACCAGCCCTGTGGATACCACCAATGATAGGGAACAAAAAGAGTTTGCAAAGGTTATTGCAGGAACATGGAAGTATATTTTTGAAGATTGGTTTCTGGACAGCGGCTATGTTTATGACGAAAGTAAATTTGATTTTGAATTCTACGATGAACGATGTCATCATAGGCAGGATACGGTTATGGATATCTATATTCCTGTTAAAAAGGCATAATGACAGAATTTCAGAAAGGAAAGGTGATAAAGGATGTTGAACTATTATGGTAGATTATCTTCCGAAGTCTATGATTTGGATAAGCCTGTGGGCCATTCTTTTGGAGATATAGAATTTTATGCGGAGCGGTTAAAGTCGTGTAAAGGCCCGATTCTTGAACCGGCAACAGGAACCGGCCGTGTACTTATTCCGCTTTTAGAAAAAGGATTCCATGTTGAGGGATTTGACAGCTCAAAGGATATGCTGCGTATCTGTCATGATCATTGCAAAAGGAGAGGCTTAAATCCTAATCTTTTTGAGGCAAAGATGGAGTCTTTTTCATTGGATTCAAAATATGAAGCTATTATAGTACCATCGGGAACCATTCTTTTAATATACAAAAGAGCTGATTCCATAAAAGCATTACAAAACTTCCATGAGCATCTATCCGACGGCGGCCGGTTAATCGTAGATCTATTATTGCAAAGTGATATTTCAAAAGGAATTGTATCCACAAGGACTTGGGAGTGTCCCAATGGGGATATCATTACATTAGAAAATAAAATTGTAGAAGTTGATGATATCAATCAATATACGATTTCCCACGGACGGTATGAAAAGTGGCGTGATGGTGTGCTTGTACAGACAGAATTAGAGCGTTTTCCGCTGCGGTGGTATGGCGTGGAGGAGTTTCGGTCAGTGCTTGAAAGCATCGGATTTAAAGATATCGTGATTTCTTCAGATTATAAACTGGGGAGATATCCAACAGCATCAGAAGATATCATCACTTTTGAAGCAGTGGCAGCGAAATAATAACTTAACGTGCCTGCAAAACGCTATGCAAAGATTATTGACGAATGATCTCATAAAATATATAATAATAACCAGTTGAAAAGATATCGTAATATAAAAAGTAAACGGTTAGGTTTTCTAGGGTTCCGCAGTTTTAGCCGGTCTGTGACCAAGAGAGAACTCAGAGTTTTATAATTGAGGTGCGGAATAATAAAGGCCTGGGAGATATCTGTATGATATCTTTCAGGCTTTATTGTCACTTGCTGCTGATTCGCCGGCATTGGGAAAGGAGAAAATAATATGAAGAAAAAATTTGCATTTATACTGATGGGGGGTCACTATAACCCAGAGCTGCATCAGGCCTGTTTTGAGACAGAGAAACAAATCAGCTATGTATTTACCGTAAGAAATTTTAAAGAAGCCTGTGATAAGCTTGTTTTTTTAGAAAGTGAAGGTGTAGGGGCAGTTGAATTATGCGGAGCATTTGGTGAAGAAGGCGCGCAAAAATTGATAGAACTGACAAACAATAAAATTGCAATCGGCTATGTCACCCATAATCCGGAACAGGATCAGTTATTTGCTGATTTCTTTTCGAGCTTTAACCGATGAAACGAAAGCTATGCACAGTTAACAAAACAGGAGGTACAAAGTTATATGAGTGTCATCATCAGACCTATTGAGGAAAACGACGCTGAATCACTTTGGCATATGATGTCCGCACTTGATGCAGAGACAAAATATATGATGTACGAGCCAAATGAACGGACGAAAAATATCGATAGAATGAAATCCACCATCAAGGAAGCTGCCACAGGCAATAATCTGTTTATAGTTGCTGAAGCAGATCATGAAATTGTTGGATATATATCTGCGCAAAAAGGCATTTTAAGAAGAGTAAAACATTCTGCATATATCGTAGTGGGAATTCGTGCAGCCTATCAGCGGCAGGGGATCGGCACTTCGTTTTTTAAGCAGCTGGATAAGTGGGCCGATGAGAAAGGGGTCACCAGGCTTGAATTAACGGTGATGTGTATCAATGATGCTGCGAGATACCTCTACGAAAAAAATGGATTTGTGGTTGAAGGAATAAAGAAAAATTCCATGGTTGTGGATGGAACGTATGTGGACGAATATTATATGGCCAAGCTATTATAAGTGATGGATATAATTTCAGTCCCATTAACAGGAATTTGGGAGGTGATTTCAATTTGAAGCTGTTTATTATAGAAGACGATATCGTTCTGAGAAAAGAATTGATTTCGCTGCTGGAAAGCTATAATTATTCTTGTGAAACAAGTGACAACTTTAAAAATATAATATCGGAAGCAACGGATTCAGATGCAGATTTGATTTTGCTTGATATCAACCTGCCTTATTATGATGGATATCACGTATGCCGGGAGATCCGTAAATTATCGGATGTGCCAATTATGGTTGTGACAAGCCGAAACAATGATATGGATGAACTGATGAGCATGAACCTGGGCGCAGATGATTTTATAACAAAACCCTATAATGTTCAGATCTTGCTTGCAAGAATCGGAGCCATACTAAAACGCACCAACCAGAAGAATTATTCATCAGAAGTAGAATATCATGGCTTAACATTGTCAATGGCAAAAGGCACAGTATATTATGAAAACAAAGAGGCTGAGCTCACGAAAAATGAATTGCGTATTCTCTCTGTTTTAATGCAGAACGCAAACAGCATTATTTCACGGGATGATTTGATGGATGAGCTTTGGCAGTCGGATGAATTCGTCGATGATAATACACTGACTGTTAATGTCAACCGTCTGCGTAAAAAGCTGGAAGAAATCGGTGCTGCAGATTTTATAAAGACCAAACGTGGCCAGGGGTATATGATATGAAGTTTTCAAGCTTTTTGAAGGATAAGATCCTGTTCTTATTGGCGCAAAGCTTTATCATTGTTTTTCTGGCCTTCCTGTTAGATGCCTACCATATCAGCCGCTATGCCATGATACTTATTTGCACGACCATAGTCATAACCTCCTTCGTTGCACTGGCTTACGAATACCTGGTACGCAGCAGATATTATAACAGATTAAAGAAAACGCTGGAGTCAATGGAGCAAAAGCAGTATATCGCTTCCCTGTTAGAAGAGCCTAACTTTTCCGAAGCGGAAGTTCTATGTGAAATTCTTAAGCGTGTTACAAAAGCAATGAATGATGAGATTGCTTCCTATAAGATATCCCAGGAGGAATACCGGGAATATATTGAAACATGGATACACGAGATAAAGATCCCTATTTCCTGCATTGAACTAATCTGCCAAAATAACCGCAATGACATAACAAAGAGAATATCCGAAGAAACTGTACGGGTGGATTCTTATATCGAACAGGCTCTTTATTATGCCCGGAGCAAAAACGTAGCGTCTGACTACAGCATCAGAAGGCTTTCTCTTGACAGCTTAGTGAAAGCTGCGGTAAAGAAACATTCAAAACAGCTGATAGGGTGCGGCGCACAGGTAAAACTGGACAATCTTGATCATACGGTTTATGCCGATGAAAAGTGGCTTGATTTCACTATTGGGCAGATTATTGCAAATAGTATCAAATATAAAAAGGATGCTTTGACGCTATGGTTTTCGGCTTCAGAAAACCAGGAGAATATTATTCTTTTTATCCGGGATAACGGAATTGGAATTTCTGAAGGCGACCTTGGGAGAGTGTTCGAAAAGGGATTTACGGGAGAAAATGGAAGGGCGTTCGCCAAATCTACGGGGATCGGCCTGTACCTTTGCAAAGAACTTTGTAATAAGATGTATCTTGGATTAGAAGTTCAGTCATCTGTCGGAAACGGTACAACAATTAAAATAGCATTTCCAAAAGACAGACAGTCATTCTTACAGTAAAGGGTTCCGCTTATAAATACGCGGAGCCCTTTCGCCTTTTAGACAAGCAATTTAAGCGTCAACACACTTGCCCTGCTTGCCGTTTTATAGTCGGGAGTATTCGTCACTGAAGGAATTTTTTTTATTGCCCGGAAGTAAACTATAATTGTGGATTAGAAACATGTGCTGTATAATTGTGTTTGAAGCAGAGATATGCAGAAAATTATTAATTCTAAGACGGAAGAGGGGGATTCATGTTCATGTTTCGCTATGTACACACAAATATTATTGCTAAAGATGCAAAAAAACTGATTGATTTTTATAAAAAGGTGTTTCACTGCAAAAGTATCAATGAAACTCGTGACCTGCGAGGGGTGTGGTTAGACAGACTAACAGGACTGAAGGATGCACATATTACAGGAGAGCATCTTCTTCTGCCCGGATACGCGAAAGACCACCCAACGCTGGAAATATTTTCATACGACAAGCTGGAAGGAACCATACCTTCGGAGATTAATCGCCCGGGAATTGCACATATAGCTTTTGAAGTGGATGATGTGGAAGCAGCCTTAGCAGAAGTTATTAGGGCGGGAGGAAGTAGCCTCGGAGAGTTGGTTACTGCGGCATACCCAAACGGCAAAGAAGCGGTATTTGTTTATGCGCGTGACCCTGAAGGCAATATTCTTGAACTGCAAAGCTGGAGACAGATAGATCAAACCTAAAGAATGTGGCGTTAAATCCAATTGATCGTTGTGTCCCGGCAACGTTGACAGAGCGTATCACACATGATACGCTGCAGGCAAAGCAGTGTGTCAGCAAAAAAGGCTGTATGTTCCCTCGCCGGGAGCATACAGCCTTTTATCTTACAAATTTGTTCGATTATCGTAAGTAAAATCTATGGTTCCATGATTCTTCTCCTGTTATACTGAGGAAGCAAACCACGAAAGGAGTGATTTTGATGAAAAATAAAACAATTAGTATCAGTATATTGTTACTTGCTGTCATCAGCTTCCTTATGGGTAGTTTAAAAATATCTCCTATAGTTTCTGCCGGATATGAAATGTACAGGAATGCGACAGAAGCCATAAGCGTGCCGGATAAAGTAGAGGAGCTTAAACAGCAAAACAGTTATATTGCATTTGATGAAATACCGGATGGGTATAAAGAACAGGTGTTACAGTCAGAAGACAAACGTTTTTACTATCATTTCGGCTTTGATCCCATTGCTATGGCAAGGGCTATGGCAAACAATCTGATCGCAGGAAGCTTCGTGCAAGGGGGGAGCACGATCACCCAGCAGCTTGCAAAAAATATGTACTTTTCTTTTGAAAAGAAATATGAGCGGAAAGTGGCAGAATTATTTGTTGCTTTTCAGCTTGAAAAAGATCTTACAAAGGATGAAATACTGGAGCTTTATTGTAATATTGCTTACTACGGGGAAGGATGCTATGGACTGAAGCAGGCGGCGAATCATTATTACGGTGTTGAGCCTTTGGACCTGACAAACACGCAGATCAAGGCACTTGTATGGACGATTAAAAGCCCGAATAAGTACAATCCCAATGCTTACAAAGCGCTTCCTGTATAACAGACGCAAGCGTCTATTGTCGTGCTGCATTCGTAGCATGCTGCTTTGCGGCGCTTGGCTCATTGTTTTCCTGGTATAATAAAAAGTGACAATAATGTTCGTTCTCTGTAAGCAAAATCAATGGCTGTACAGAGGCAGATGGAATTATAATAGACATAAGTTAGAAATAGAAAAGGAGATCATAAATGTTACAAAAAGGACTCAATAGTTTTCAGATTAAAATAATTGCTTTGGTGCTCATGGTATTCGATCATATTCATTATGCCTTTACAGGTGTTTTCCAAATTCCGATGTGGTTTACAATGCTGGGCAGACTATCCGCACCTTTATTTATCTTTGCTACGGCCAATGGCATGAGATACACAAGAAACCCGGTAAAATATTTAATGCGATTATGGATTGGATTTGTATTTATGGGCTTTGGAAATGATCTGATTAATCATTATTTCCCGTTGCCTAGTGGGGGTATCGTCATAAATAATATTTTTTCTACGCTGTTTGTCATATGCCTGATCATATTCAGTATTCAGCGGATTTCTATATGCAGGAAAGAGAATCGTCCGTTTCTGCAATATATATTATTAATGCTTGTTCCTGTTTTCAGCACTATCATTATTCTTATGACCTTATCTAATCCCAGCTTATTATTTATAACAAGAGGGATAATGTTCTTTGTTCCTTCCCTTTTATTCTGTGAGGGCGGTTATATATTTGTTGCTATAGGCGTTGGATTATATTTATGCAACCAGGATAAAAAGAAAATAGGCATATTTTATCTGGTGCTCAGTCTGTTAGTCTTTGCAATGGGGTATAACCCCGAGATCGGTGTGGAAAGCATGTTTTTGGATAACATTCAGTGGTATATGGTATTTGCTTTACCATTTATGCTGCTTTACAATAAGCAGAAGGGCCGTGGAATGAAATATTTCTTTTATGCCTTTTATCCGGCCCATATTTATATTTTTGCGATTTTAGCCAATATTATTTCTAAATACTAGGGGAGAGGATAGACACTATGAATACAATCTTAAAGGTTCAGAACCTTCAGAAATATTACGGTAACAAAGGGAATGTCACAAAGGCTGTTGATAATATCAGCTTTAATGTTTCGGAAGGAGAATATATCGGAATCATGGGGGCATCGGGAAGCGGTAAAACCACCATTCTTAACTGTGTTTCCACCATTGATGATGCGACCTCAGGTCATATTTATATTGACGGAACTGATGTCACTGAGATGAAAGCAGAGGCTCTGTCAAAGTTCAGACGTGAAAAACTTGGCTTTATTTTTCAGGACTTTAATCTTCTGGATACCCTGACAGCCCATGAAAATATTGCCCTGGCTCTGGCAATCATGAAAGCTCCTGCAGGAGAAATGGATGAGCGGATCCACCAGGCTGCCTCCCTATTAAACATCACAGAGGTACTGCATAAGTATCCGTATCAGATGTCAGGAGGCCAAAAGCAGCGAGTAGCCGCAGCAAGGGCTATTATTACGAATCCAAGCCTGATTCTTGCCGATGAGCCTACCGGGGCCTTGGATTCTAAGTCTGCAAAGATGCTTCTGGAAAGCTTTAAAAATCTCAATGAACAGATAAATGCTGCCATTTTGATGGTAACCCATGATGCTTTTACCGCCAGCTATTGCAAACGCATTTTGTTCATCAAGGACGGAAAGCTGTTTAATGAGCTTATCCGGGGAAAGGAATCACGCAAAGAATTTTTTGACCGGATCATGGAGGTTATGGCCCTTCTTGGAGGTGATTTAAGTGCTGACTAAGCTTGTTTTAAAAAATGTCGGAAAAAGCATGCAGGATTACACGGTATATTTTTTCACTCTTGTTTTTGGTGTTTCTATCTTTTATATGTTTAACTCCATCTATGCACAGAAGGATATCATGGTAGTGACGGAAATATTGACCGATTCCATGATTGCACTTAGAAAGATATTATCCGTCATATCTGTGTTTGTTGCAGTGATCCTGGGTTTTTTGATCGTATATGCAAATAGTTTTTTCATCAGGCGCCGTAAAAAAGAAATGGGTATTTACATGACTCTTGGTATGAACAAAGGTAAAATTTCTGCCATTCTTGTACTTGAAACATTTCTCATGGGACTCCTTGCTTTAATTGCAGGGCTGATCCTCGGTGTTTTCGGCTCCCAGTTTATGTCCGTGTTCACTGCTAAAATTTTTGAGGCAGATATGAACGCCTATAAATTCATATTTTCTCCAGATGCAGCGGTGAAAAGTATCCTTTATTTTGCAGTAATTTTTTTAACCGTAATCATTTTCAATACAATTGCAGTGAGCAAGTATAAACTGATTGACTTGATCTATGGCGGCCGGAAAAATGAAAGCTTAAAAATCAGAAGTACCAAATTATCGGTGCTGGTTTTCCTGGTATCTATTGTTTTCTTAGGTACCGCATATGTATTGGTTTTGAAAAATGGAATTATTAATATTAATTACATCTTCCTTTGGTCCATTATTTTAGGAACGGCTGGTACGCTGCTGTTTTTCTTTTCTCTTTCGGGAATACTTACTAAGCTGGTACAATCAAATAAGAAGCTGTATTATAAAAACCTGACCATGTTTGTAACCCGTCAGCTCACCAGTAAGATCAACACAAATTTTATATCCATATCCGTGGTCAGCATTGTCTTGCTTCTGGTAATCGGTATTTTTTCAACCGGTTATAGCATGAAGAATATTCTGTCAGCCGATGTAAAGGAGACTGCGCCTTATGATGTCAGTTTTTATGGCGATGGGAGAGGGAACCTTAAGACCATATATGAAAGCCTGCCTTTATCAATAAAAGGTATTGATGGGATCAGCCATGAATATGGCATTTACCGCGGGGACCTTCATTTCAAGGATTTCCCGGTCGATGATTCTTCCCTGTCCTTTGATATAGGGAAACGCGGCCTTGATTTTGTTATGTTTTCTGATTATCTGAAGTTTTTAGAAATGCAGGAAAAGGAAAAAAACGATCTTCCTGGAAATGGATATTTCATCATTGCGACCGGCGAAGTCTACCAGCATATTGCACAGCAGTTCCTTGACAGAAATGTAACAATTACCCTTGGAGGTAAAACGCTCCAGCCAAAGGGGGAAGTACAAAACATAAAGC
>POVV01000438.1_pt1 | contig 27292 bp, 23 predicted proteins | sample 1560271 | NCBI WGS metagenome assembly POVV01 (sample SAMN08337232, study PRJNA429181) | Bioreactor metagenome, whole genome shotgun sequencing project. | biome: cows' rumen and soil; feature: anaerobic; isolation source: anaerobic chemostat enrichment culture, galacturonate as sole carbon... | reverse complement strand
CGTTCTGCGCGGTATAGAAGCCGCCTGCCGTGCTCACGGCTACACCCTGCTGGTGTGTAATACCAATAACGAAGTCAATCAGGAAGAGCACTATCTACAGCTGCTGAGTAGCTATCAGGTGGAAGGCATCGTGGTTAACGCGGTCGGAATGCGGGAAGATTCGTTAAATAAGCTCCAGCAATCCTTTTTACCGATGGTTCTGATTGACCGTAAAATCCCTGACTTCGCCTGTGATGCCGTCGGGTTGGATAATATTCAGGCTGCTACAATGGCCACTGAACACCTACTCCAGCAAGGGTTTGAAGCCATTTTATTTATCAGCGAGCCTCTAGGCCTGGTTAATACTCGTCTGGAGCGCCTGCAAGGGTTTAACCAAACGATTCAACAGCATAACGGCGCAATTGCTCAAAATGCAGAAGTCCCGCTCAACGATCCTCAACGGCTGGAAGCCATTCTGCGCGAATTTAACCAAAGCTACCGCGGAATGCGCAAAGCCGTACTTTCAGCTAACGGTGCCCTGACCCTGCAAATAGCCCGCGGCCTGCGTCATATTGGTCTGCAATGGGGAAGTGATATCGGCCTGCTAGGTTTTGATGAACTCGAATGGGCCGAGCTGGCAGGCGTCGGTATTACCACGCTGAAACAACCCACCTATGAAATAGGCTATGCCGCGCTGGAACAGGTGATTCAGCGAATTCAGGGGGATAAACAGCCCGTTGCTGAGCAGCTCTTCAGCGGTGAGCTAATCATCCGCGGTTCTACCACCCACTAACCAATATCCGTGAATTCGATCATACTTTTGTACTTTGGCTCTTCTTTATGGAACCGGTTCCATATAATCTGAAATCAGTGATGAATAACTGACCAAGGAATAGATATGAGCAGAGAAGTCATTGTGGTCACCGCAGCCTACGGCCGTGAAAAAGTCGTTGAACTCGGCGGACAGCAAGCTCTACTACCCGTCATAGCCCAAGCCGGAGCCGACGGCGTTGAGATCCGCCGCGAACTGTTTAGTGAGCCAGAGCTACAGAATCTACCCGCTCTGGGCCAGGCAATTCGCGACCATAATCTGGTTGCTTTCTACTCGGTACCGGAACCGCTATTTAACCCGGCCGGAGAACTAACCTCCAACCTGCAGCACTATTTCTCTGAAGCCGCACAGCTTAATGCCCGGTTGATTAAATTCTCTCTCGGCCACTATCAGCCCGGAACCCGTTTGTCCGAACTAAAAGAACGGTTGAGTCGCCAAAGCATCAGGTTGGTTGTCGAGAACGATCAGACCGCTGATTGCGGTATTCTGCCGGCGCTCAGCGCCTTCTTTCAAGATGTCACCGATCAACAGCTTCCGCTTGAAATGACCTTTGATATGGCCAACTGGCACTGGGTCGATGAGTCACCGTTAACCGCAGTACAACAGTTGAGCCAATACGTGGGCTATATCCACGTTAAAGCGGCCATAGCCAGCCAAAAAGGCTGGCGGGCAATTGCGTTAGACGATGCCGATAACCTATGGCAGGCCTTACTGGCACAGTTACCGTCTGATGCGCCGCGCGGTATCGAGTTTCCGCTTGAAGGGAACGATCTGACCGCAGTCACCCGTCATTACGTCAATATCGTTAAAAAGGATTAATTCCCCATGCCAACACCTGTATCTTCTGTACGCAATACTCAACCGCTGGATGTGGTTACGCTCGGTGAAGCCATGGCGATGTTCGTGGCGACCGAAAGCGGCGATCTGGCGGAAGTGGAAACCTTTACTAAACGTATCGCCGGAGCCGAACTGAATGTCTCCATTGGATTAGCCCGCTTAGGGTTAAACGTTGGCTGGGTCAGCCGTATTGGCAACGATGCTTTTGGTCGCTTCACCCTGCAACAGCTCAAAAAAGAGGGAGTCGATGCCCGTCAGGTTACCACTGACTCACGCTACCCGACGGCTTTTCAGCTCAAATCTAAAGCCGAAAATGGAACCGATCCCATTGTGGACTATTTCAGAAAGGGCTCGGCAGCCAGCCACCTGTCGGTAGACGATTTTAACCGCGACTACTTTGGCTCTGCGCGCCACCTACACCTCAGCGGCGTTGCGGCAGCGATTTCCGCCAGCTCACTGGAACTCAGTCGCCATGCGGCTCAGGAAATGCGTTCTATGGGGAAAACCATCTCCTTTGATCCCAATTTACGCCCGGTATTGTGGCCAAGTCAGCAAGAAATGGTTAAGCAGCTCAACGCGTTGGCATTTATGGCTGACTGGGTATTACCGGGTTTAAAAGAGGGCCAGATTCTGACCGGACAACAAACGCCGCAAGGCATTGCCGATTTCTATCTTAATCAGGGTGTAAAAGCCGTGGTGATTAAAACCGGGGCCGACGGAGCATGGTTTAAATCGGCCGATGGCACTCAGGCGGTGGTTCCTGCTATCAGAGTCGAAAATGTCGTTGATACCGTCGGCGCCGGTGACGGATTCGCCGTTGGTGTTATCAGTGCGCTGCTTGAAGGTAAGTCTCTGCCGCAGGCCGTTGCCCGCGGTAATAAAATAGGTTCATTAGCGATTCAGGCCATCGGTGACAGCGAGGGTTTACCAACCCGTGCAGCACTTGGCGAACAATAACAATACTGTGCCGTATCGACGCTATCTCTGTAACCTACAAATCCGATACGGTTAACGAATAATAAAAAGGATGTATCGATGAGCATAACTAAACTCTCAGCCAAACGCTGGTGGTACATAATGCCGATTGTGTTTATCACTTACAGTCTGGCTTATCTCGATCGGGCAAACTTTAGCTTTGCCGCCGCGGCCGGGCTGAATGAAGATCTCGGTATCACCAGAGGCATGGCATCTCTGTTAGGTGCACTGTTCTTTCTCGGCTATTTTTTCTTTCAGATCCCCGGAGCTATTTACGCCGAGCGCCGCAGCGTTAAGCGATTGATCTTCTGGTGCCTGATTCTATGGGGCATGTGCGCAACCCTGACCGGAATGGTGAGCAATATCCCGATGCTGATCGGCATTCGCTTTGCCCTCGGCGTAGTAGAGGCTGCGGTAATGCCGGCGATGCTGATTTATATCAGTAACTGGTTTACGAAGTCAGAACGCTCGCGGGCCAATACCTTCCTGATACTGGGTAATCCGGTCACCGTACTGTGGATGTCTATCGTCTCAGGCTATCTGGTCCATGCCTATGGCTGGCGCGAAATGTTTATCATCGAGGGTATTCCTGCCGTTATCTGGGCATTCTGCTGGTGGATGCTGGTTCAGGACAAACCCTCACAGGCTAAATGGCTCAGCGATGACGAAAAAAGCGCGCTACAGCAGCAGCTAGCTAAAGAACAGGAAGGAATTAAAGCGGTACGTAACTACCGCGAAGCCTTTAAATCTCGCAACGTCATTATTTTATGCATGCAGTACTTTGCCTGGAGTATTGGCGTGTATGGCTTCGTCCTGTGGCTACCGTCGATTCTACGTAACGGCTCAGAGATGGGCATGATCGAAGCCGGCTGGCTGTCCGCAGTGCCTTATCTGGTTGCGACCATCGCCATGATTGTCGTCTCGTGGGCATCAGATAAGATGCAAAACCGTAAGCTGTTCGTCTGGCCACTGTTACTGATCGGGGCTCTGGCCTTCTTCGGCTCTTACCTACTGGGCAGCAGCAACTTTTGGCTCTCTTATATCTTACTGGTGATTGCCGGTGCGGCGATGTATGCCCCTTACGGCCCGTTCTTCGCCATTATTCCTGAAATGCTACCGCGTAATGTGGCAGGCGGGGCGATGGCATTGATTAACAGCATGGGTGCGCTGGGATCATTCTTTGGTTCGTGGTTTGTCGGTTACCTAAACGGCGCAACCGGTAGCCCGTCGGCCTCATATATGTTTATGGCTTTGGCTCTACTGGCATCGGTCGGCCTTACGCTGATCGTTAAACCGGCACAGGAACAAACCGCCTGATTCAATTAGCGCCGTACCTTTGGTACGGCGCTTTATTATCTAAAATCCATTAGTGAGAAATGCCATGAAGCCCTCTGTTATCCTGTACAAAATTTTACCCGACGACCTGCTGGCCCGGCTGGAACAACATTTTACCGTTACCCAGTTTAATCGCCTGACGGCCGAAAACCGGCCGGCCTTTCTACAGGCGCTTGAGCATGCAGAAGGATTAATAGGTTCCGGCGGTCAAATAGACAAAGCCGTTTTGGATCTGGCACCTAAACTACGGGCCGTCTCAACCATCTCCGTTGGCTACGATAACTTCGACGTTAATGCCATGACTGAGCGAGGTATCGTTATGATGCATACGCCAACGGTACTCACCGAAACCGTGGCGGATACCGTTATGGCTTTGATTCTGTCCACTGCTCGTAGAGTGGTTGAAGTGGCTAACTGGGCTAAATCCGGGCAGTGGAAAGGCAGCGTTGGCAGCGATCTGTTCGGCCTCGACGTACACCACAAAACGATAGGTATTCTCGGCATGGGCCGTATCGGGCTGGCATTAGCTCAACGCGCTAACCTCGGATTTAATATGCCGGTGCTGTATAACGATCGTCAGGCTAATCCTACAGTAGAATCGCGGTTCAACGCCCGCTTCTGCGATTTAGATACCCTGCTGTCCGAGTCGGATTTCTTATGTATTAGCCTGCCGTTAACCCCTCAGACTCACCATTTGATTGGAAAAGATCAACTGAAGAAAATGAAACCCAATGCCATTTTGATTAACACCGGCCGTGGCCCGGTGATTGATGAAGCGGCACTGATTGAAGCACTTAAGGCCGGTACAATTCATGGTGCCGGGCTGGACGTTTATGAAAAAGAGCCGCTGGCCCCAGACTCTGAGCTGTTTCGCTTGCCCAACGTTGTCGCCCTTCCTCATATCGGTTCGGCCACTCACGAGACCCGCTACAATATGTCGGCCTGTGCGGTAGATAACCTGATTACCGCACTAACCGGTACAGTGGAAGTTAACTGCGTGAATGCGCAGGTTTTAGCAAAATAGTCGCGAGTTATTTAAAGCCACCATTCCTTGGTTAATCGCGACTGAAAAAAAAGCACCGGACCAACGCCAGTGCTTTTTTATTACTAAAAACTAAGGATTAATCCAGCTTTGGATGTTGATCGATAAGCCGCTGTCTTTTCTTCTCCAGCTCTTTTATCTGACTATCAATATCTTCCACTCTTTGTTCAATATTATCGTACTGTTCCTGTAACAGTTCTTTAGCCTCAGAACGGTCAGATGCCGCCGGAGTAGCGCCTTTCAGCGGCATATTAGCCGTCTCTTTCATAAACAGGCCGGTAGCCAAGCCAATCACGGATACCACCATCAGATAATAAGCAGGCATATACAAATTGTTGGTTGCTTCAACCAGCCACGCGGCCAGCGTCGGTGTTGCACCCGCAACCAGAACCGAAATATTAAACGAAATAGCCAATGCACTGTAACGGATATGGGTTGGGAACATCGCTGGCAGCGTCGAGGCCATTACGCCGGTAAATGCATTAAGTAACACTGCCAGTATTAACAAACCAACAAAGATCAAACCAATCACATCGCTGTTAATCAGCTTAAAACACGGGATCGCCAGCACTAACAGACCGATACTTCCGCCTATAACAAAAGGCCTACGGCCGAGACGGTCACTCATTAAGCCCATCACCGGCTGAACAAACAGCATGCCGATCATGACCGCAATTATAATCAATACCCCGTGGTCCTCCGAATAATGAAGATTATGGGATAAATAGCTCGGCATATATGTCAGCAGCATGTAATAGGTGACGTTGGTCGCGATAACCAGCCCAACACATACCAGCAGGCTCTTCCATTGGGTCGATGCTATCTCTCTGAATGACATCTTCGGTGGGTTTTGAATGGCATTACGGTCGTCGGCTTCCATTTTATCTACGTGCTGTTGGAATGCTGGTGTCTCTTCCAGCGCATGACGTAAATACAGGCCGATTAAACCTAGCGGTGCCGCAAGGAAGAACGGAATTCGCCATCCCCAGTCGAGGAAATCCTGCTCACCGACCATGCTCGAAATAAGTACCACTACGCCAGCACCCATCACAAACCCGGCAATCGATCCGAAATCAAGCCAGCTTCCCATGAAGCCACGCTTTCTGTCCGGAGAGTATTCAGCTACAAATATGGCTGCACCTGAATACTCTCCGCCAACGGAAAAACCCTGCGCAAGTTTTGCCAGCAACAATAGAATTGGCGCCCAAATGCCGATAGACGCATACGAGGGGATTAAACCAATACAAAAGGTACTCACGGCCATAATGATGATAGTGATGGAAAGTACTTTCTGGCGGCCAAATTTATCACCCATAGCGCCAAAAAACAGACCACCCAGTGGCCGGACAATAAAGGGAACTGAAAACGTCGCCAGTGCGGCGATCATCTGAATACCCGGTGATGCCCCCGGAAAAAATACTTGCCCTAAAGCATAGGCGACGAAGCCATAGACGCCAAAATCAAACCACTCCATTGCGTTACCCAGTGCCGCTGCCGTTATGGCCTTCTTTAGCTTGGCATCATCAATGATTGTAATATCATTAATTTGTAGTGGCGTAGCGCGTTTTCTTCTAAATTTCATTGAGTTAAATCCTTACTTTTACTATTACTCTTGGGTCCTGATTCACCGTTTAAAATAAATCTAACGTTGTAGATACCTATGGATATCAACATGATGGATAACAACAAAAACACCCTGACAACAATTATTTTAGTCGATAAAATTAGGATGCTAGGTTTTTTTTCATTAATTAAAGCGATAGGTACCACCAATTAGCTATCAGATTGGTCATATACTCATCTATAAAATTGCCATTTATATAGTCGAAAAGGCTGATAAATCAAAAATTATCAGACAAGAAAAAACGACTGATTAGCCGGAGAACCTACCCAAGCTCACCAGTAAGAAATAAGGGAATAAAGGGGCTAATCAATCAATGCGTGCCGATATTTCTCCAGCATCTCAGCCAGCCGTCTGACCGGTACGGTGACAATCTCCGGTGCCTGATAATCCACCAGTTTCTGCTGATAAATATTCAACTCTTCCAGCAAGCGCATAAAATATTCGCTTCTTTTCACATCGCTGTTAGTCGAACAGACTTTATCTGCCGTTGCCCGAATCCGCTTATGAAAATCTGACAGTTCCTGATTGACAGGAATAGGCGCATTGCGCAATCGCTGTTGAGCAATAATCAACGTTAAGGCTAATCGATACTTGGCAATATCGTTAGGGAACATATTCAGTAACTGAAACAGCTGCTGGTACAGCGCAGGAAGGTGATTTTCATTACGACGGCTCTGATTAGTGGTCAGAGAAGACACCGCGCTGAACACAAAGCGGTTGAGCAGCGTACGTCCGGTTCGGGCCTTCGCATGGTCGCGAATTAAGAACAGAACAATCATCGACACAAAGCAGCCAATAATCTGGCTGACGGCATTATCAATAAAAATACTTACCGGAAATGACATCGGGTTGCTCAACACAATAATATTAATGGTTGAAGCCAGCGTACCCAGCGATCCTAAACGACGCTTCTGTACCTGTAGCCCGATAATAAACGACAGCAATCCTAAACTGATACACAGTAAAAGCATGCTTTGCTGAGTCGAAGGCATGATGAGCATATAAAACAGTCCACCAACCGGTAAGGCAATAATGGTCCCGAGCAGAAAATCAATTGATGCCATGCGCGGGTTAGGTGTCCGCATCGCCAATGCGGTAACAACGGCAATCATAACCATAAATCCGCTGCCGGATTCCCAGCCGGTCCACAGCCAAAACAGGCAGCCCACCGATGTTGCCACCCAAGTTCGTAAGCCATTAATCATCGCGTGATGGCCTTCCGCCGATGACGGCTTCACAACGTATTCGCTTGCCAGAATAGCGTCTTCAACGCGGCTAATGCTGCTGTTAGTGTGAACCCCCTTTGCCAATAGCAGGTAACGGGTTGCGGTGCCAATCCAGCCGCTGAGAGTGACTGGAATATCACTACTCAGGCCGCCTCCCACCAGATAACGTAGCTGTTTTATACGGCTATGCACATCAGCTATTGTTTCTACCGGTTGGCCAATCAGCGTCCGTATTTGGGCGGGGAGCCGATCGGGATTCTCTTTAGTAATAAAGAACGTTTCACAGGCATGGGTTATCAGAGTCAACGAAACGGTATTCAGCGCAGTCAAACGTCGATTACAGCGAATCCAGCGGGATGACTCCAGCATCAGATTACCGCGCATTCCGTTCAACCCGTTGGTGGCTTTAACTAAGTTATTCCACGCGGTATCCACCGCCTCTTTGTCTTTGCCACTAACACACAGTTGCAGTAAGCGGAACTGATCGACCATTAGCTGGCTTACCGTTCGGTCAATATCGTTTTTAATTGAGCGAGGAGAAAACAAGATATCAGCCAGTACCGCACAAACAATTCCCAATACAATTTCGCTACAGCGCTCTACGGCAAACTGGGGGCCTAGCGTTGAATGGCTTGCCCCGCTGGTAATCACAATAATTAATGCGGTATACCCCGCCAGCCCAAGCGCATAGGAATTCTCAATCCGCACTAATGAAGAAAGCCAGGTACAAATTCCGGCCCAGGCGCAGCCGACCAGCAACATCACTACCGGAGCCCTGATGAATAGCACCATAATGATCAGGCCGGCAATAGATCCGATAAACGTTCCGATAATCCGCAGCCAGCCACGGTGGCGAATGGCACCGGAAAATGGTTCACCACCGGCGGCAAATGCCGGGCCGGCAACCACAATAGCGGCAGTCAATACTGACCACCTCGGCGTTTGTAGCTGCAGATGAAAGCCTAAAAACAGCGCCAGCACAATGGCGAAAGTCAGCTTACACGGGAAGCGCAGGCGTAAGAATACGCTACTGTTCATCATCGGCTTCGCTTAACCAAACTCGCGCAGGCGGTGCATCAGCATCATCACCGGTGAAGACTGGTTATCGGCCTCGGCCTTCTTGGTTACGACAACGGTCGCCGTGGTCCCTGCCGGGTACGGGTGTTCCTGCTCAGCGGACGCCAGCAAAATTTTCACCGGCACCCGCTGGGCAAGGCGTACCCACTCAAGATTAGAATCAACCGTTGCCAGACCTTTACTATCGGCAACAGAACTACTGTTATGAATACCGGCTGAAATGCTGTCGACCGTTCCGGTCAAAATTCGATTGCTGCCCAACGGCGTAATTTCGACCCTATCGCCTTGCTTAATGGTATTGAGCTTGGTCTCTTCCATATAGGCCAAAATATAAAACGAACCTTTCTTCACCAATGCTACCGTGGTTTGACCCCGATTAATAAACTCACCGGCATGAACATTCAGGTTAGTCACCCAACCGTCGGCTGGCGCGAGTACCACGGTTCTTTCCAAATCTAATCGCGCTAAATCCCGTGCAGCGGTGGCTTTAGCTAACTGGTGACGAACCGTCGCCAGTGAATTATTTGACTGGTCGATCTCTTCCTGCGACATAGCCTGAACGCCAAGACGCACGCGACGACCTGCTTCGCGCTGTTTTTCAGCGGCCAGCGTTTTGAAATATTCTACATCGGCCTCAGCTTGGTTAAGCGCCTGTTCATACCGCTGCCGATCGATAACCATCAGAACCTGGCCTTTTTTAACCAACTGGTTATCAACGATCGGCACTTCTGATAACAGGCCACTGACGTCGGGAGAAATCGCCACTACGTCGGCGGTAAATTTGGCATCTCTGGTCCAGGGCGATTCGGTATAGAACGCCCAAGTTTTAAATACGGCAATCGCGGCCAGCACGACAAGAATCACCGTAATGGCAATTCGGCTTGTTTTTATCATTAATTGATTCACGGTGGCCTCAAATAAATAAACGGGTAATCAAATAGAACAGACAGCAATAGAGGGCCGTATTAAATAGCGCCGGATGCCAGACAAAGTCATATATTCCAGTCGGCTGTAATAACCGCCTGCATAAAAAAAATAGCGCTAAAGCCAATAGTAGTTCGAAAAAAATCGGTGGAAACGACAGGCCAAAAATGACCATCACCGGTAGCAACTCCATGATTTACCCTTACGATTACAATGATATTAAACGCCGGTTTCACTGAGTTAATTAGTCCGGTTCTATATTTACTGCACCAATATTTACTGCACAAACTCTCATTCCCGTGACGTCACAGGCAGGCACTCATATACAACAAAAATGAGATCGATCGGAATAAGAGTAACGACCACTCGCCTTGGCCGGAAAGTCATAGTCGGGAACCACGTCAACAGGACTGAAGCCTGTCAGTTGTAGCGTTGTATACTAGCTAAGAATAATCGCCCTGCATAGAATCTGTGAGCTAAATCACTTTTCACTTTAACTTAACAATCCCCCCTTTTTTTCAGCTATTATTAGTCAATCCTTTTGCCGTACAGAGGGCGTTTCCCCTTTTATTGCATATCACCAATTCAGGCAGAATAAAGAATGGAACGACTTAACCGCATGGCGGTATTTGCTAAAGTAGCAGAATTCGGCTCTTTTACCCGCGCGGCCCGCCAGTTAGAAACCAGCGTTTCATCCGTTAGCCAGACAATTTCTAAACTGGAAAATGAGCTCAACGTTAAGCTGCTTAATCGTAGCACCCGCAGCATAGCCCTGACCGAGGCCGGTAAGATCTATTATCAGGGTTGCCGCCGCATGCTGGCTGAAGCCAAAGACGTGCATGAACAGCTCGATGCTTTCAATAACACCCCGACGGGTACCCTGCGCATTGGTTGTTCAACCACCATGTCTCAGAACGTACTGGCGAATATGACTGCAGAGATGCTGCGTGAATATCCGGGACTGAAAGTCGATTTAGTCGCCGGCGTCCCTGCTCCGGACCTCATCTCCGACGGTTTGGACGTGGTTATTCGCGTTGGTGCACTTCAGGATTCCAGCCTGTTTTCTAAACGCCTGGGATCTATGCCCATGGTCGTATGCGCCGCCCGCAGCTACCTCACTACCTACGGTACCCCCGAAAAACCCGGTGATATGGTGAACTTTTCGTGGCTGGAATACAGCGTTCGACCGGACAGTGAATTTGAGCTGATTGCTCCGGAAGGCGTGACGACGCGAATAACGCCTCAGGGGCGTTTTATGACGAATGATGCTCAAACCATGATTCGCTGGTTAAAAGCCGGAGCCGGTATTGCCTACGTTCCGTTAATGTGGGTAATTGATGATATTAATTCCGGTGAAGTAGAAATTTTGTTTCCCCGTTATCACTCGGATCCGCGCCCGGTCTATGCGCTATATACCGAGAAAGATAAGCTACCGCTGAAAGTACAGGTATGCATTAACTACCTTACTGATTACTTTATTCAAGTAACGCAGATGTACCAAAGCTATCGTCAGCAAGCTAAATCCCGGGAACGGCAAAGTTAACAGGCGTAATTCGCTATGCATGAGATTATCAGTAACATTCATTTTATTTATCAGGCAAAACGGCCTCAGGTATTACGCCAGCTCTCGGTGACATCTCCGCTTCTGGCCTGGGTACGCAGCGGGCAAAAACGCGTAACGACTGAAGACAGTCACTATACGTGCCATACAGAGCAATGCATCGTTTTACCGGCCCCTTACCAGTTCGGCATAGAAAATATTCCGGTACATCAGGGGCGATATTTTGCCCACTGCATTGTGCCACCAACCGCCTGGATGGACCGATTCCGGCAACGCTATGGTGATTTAATTTCTCAGCACATTTCTCACAATAACAGCAGTGCTCCGGTTTTTGACTTATCCCAAACCCTGCACCGACAGCTTGAAGAGTTTATTAGCCTGACTGAATTGAATGACCCCACCTCGCTGGATCGGGCCCGAGTTGAATTAGTATGGCAGCAAATTCTACTTACTATGATGTATGACGGCGTTGGCGCCGCGCTGTTTATTAATCCGAAAGAAAGCCTGGCCGGTACGGTTAGCGCTCTGATTAATGCAGACTTGGCCCACGACTGGCAGAGTAAAGAATTAGCCGGCAGGCTGAATATGAGTGAATCGACCTTCAGGCGAAAACTACAAAGTGAAAATACATCGTTTACCCAGCTACTACATCAGCTACGCATGAGCCATGCGGCACATTTACTGATGGCCAGTAGTCACAATATTCAGCAAATTGCTCTGGATACCGGCTACAGCTCGCCGTCTAAATTTACATCTCGTTTTAAACAACAGTTTGGTTTAACACCCGCGGCATTAAGAAAAACCCTGTAAGCCTCACAATAACCGAATCGGGATATCATCTGACCGGTTCGGGCGCGAAAGTATAGGCTTAACCGGAGGATGATAGTCACCTCTGATTCAATTTGAATATGGATGTGCCTGATGACAAAAATAACGACTACAGCACTGCTACTGGCTTCGATTTTTTGTAGCGCTGCTCACGCCAATAGCCATAACTTCACAATGACTAGCCCACAAATAAAAGCGAACCAGACGATGCCCGCAGAGCAGGTATTCTCTGGTTTCGGCTGCCAAGGGGGCAACCTCTCACCGGAGCTAAACTGGCAAAATCCACCGGTGGGAACGAAAAGCTTTGCCGTCTCGGTATACGATCCGGCGGCACCGACCGGCAGCGGCTGGTGGCACTGGATGGTGTTTAATATTCCGACTGATATTACCCGCTTACCATCGGGCATCACTGAAGCAGGCCACAACTTACCTCATGGCGCAGTTCAAGCCCGTAACGACTTTGGTTTATCCGCTTATGGCGGAGCCTGTCCGCCGGTAGGCGATGCTGCTCACCCCTACATTTTTACGGTTTACGCCCTTAGCGTGGATAAACTCCCGTTAGATAGCAATACACCGCCCGCCATGGTGGGGTATATGATTAACAGTAACCTGTTGGGTAAAGCGACATTCACCAGTTACTATCAGCGCTGATTACGATGCGTTAATGCCATCAAACCCGTACTGTTTGCGGGTTTGATGCTATTTAGGTTCGCCGTTTTTTTGCCTGCGTCAATATTAATGACGGCTATCGTCAGCCTCTGCTTTTCCCGATAAACTCAATGCCAGAGTATTTGAAAAAACAGGAGCCTTGATATGAGTAACGCGCCCATAGTTAAAAACTCCGGCATCAGCAACGTTAGCTTTGGCCATAACGTTACCCTTGTTCAGCCGGTTAACCTATACGGCTGTTTTATTGGCAATGATGTTTTTATCGGCCCTTTTGTTGAAATACAAAAAAATACTCATATCGGTGAACGAACTAAAATTCAGTCCCACAGCTTTTTGTGTGAATACATCACTATCGGCGACGATTGTTTTATTGGCCACGGCGTGATGTTTGCAAATGATATGTTTAAAAACGGTAAGCCCGATGCCCGTTGTGAATCATGGGCCCGTATTGCTATAGGAAATCGGGTATCAATCGGCTCTAATGCCACGATTCTTGCCGTAACTATCTGCGACGACGTGGTTATCGGTGCCGGTTCCGTCGTCACTAAAGATATTTCAACTGCCGGGATTTATGCCGGAAATCCGGCCCGTTTTTTACGCCCGCTGCCCGATGAGGTAGAATGAATAGCGTTACGACAATAAGTCTATAAATTAAGGTTATTCTGTGCGTTATTATATCCGCCCGATGACATCGGTTGATTTAAGCAATGTGCTTCACATTCAAGCCTCGGTTTATCACGCCGATCTTCTGGAAGGGATTGAGTTCTTTCAAAATCGGCTGCTGTTGTCAGCAGCTAACTGTTGGGTAGCGGAAGGGGAAGCATCCCTGCTTGGCTATTTGATCTCATACCCGTGGCTACGTACTTTTCCACCAGAGTTAGACGTTATGTTGGAAAATATTCCCCCCGATGCCGATAGCTGGTTTGTTCATGACTGTGCGATTTCACCTGCGGCTCAGGGCCTTGGCGTTGGCAAACAGCTATTTACCTCAGCTCAGAAACATGCGCTACAACAGGGGTTTACCCACACTAGTCTGGTGTCCTTAGCCCAGGCTAACAGTTACTGGCTACGCCATGGCTATACCGCGGTGGACAATACTCTGCAGTTGGATAAGAAACTGGCCCAATATGGCAACGGTGCCTGTTATATGTACCGCGAGGTCGGCTAAAAACCGGCGATACCCATCGACTTAAGTCGTTGAGCAAACAGTACAACCTGCGGATGATGAATAAACTCATATGCCTGAGCTGCGCCTTTCTTACCTAAATGCCCATCACTCAGCCAGTCGTCATAGCTGCGTTCCTGTAGCATAGCCCAGTCTAATGTGCCCCAGTCTTTGGCCGGTATAAAGGTAAACCCCAGAGCAGGCAGCCATTTTTCGATACCTTTGGCGCGGGCTGAAACAAACTGCTGGTAAACCTTTTGCGCCGTCACTTGACCTAGCCCAGGTACACTATTCAAATCCTCGGCAGACAAAGACAGCCAGGATGTCATATCCGTCACTTTCCCTGATGCCACTAACGCTTGCCAGGTTTTAGGACCAATATCTTTTAAATTGAGTCCCTGTTTTCCACTCAACCAATCCAGACGAGAGACAAACTGTTGTTCACACCCTTGCGCCGCAGTCCAGCAGCTCAGAGCGTGATATCGATTCTCGTCGGGTGCTACCACGTCAATACGCTGTTCCAATCGCCAGATTACCTGATTGATCTGCGGAACCGCCTGACCGGCCAGCGTCAGGGAAACCCGATCGCCCGGATGAATATCCCACTGCCGCCAGCGTGCCGGAGAACCGAGGCTAATTCGCCGTATCCATTTATCATCCAGCTTAACCGGCTTAACGTTAACGACCGCTGAGATTCGTCCGGTCCGACCCACGTTAAAATCTATCGACTGGACTTCAGCAATAATATTCTCAGCCGGGTACTTCCACGCCGCAACCCATAGCGGAGGCTTAGTGATCCATAAACCACCCGCAGGGCGATTACCCTGCCGAATAACCACGCCATCACGTGCAAAAGGCAGAACGGTATTAAACCAATGCTGATACCAACGGTTAGCGTCTTCAAATGAAGCCACAGGACGGGTGTTATCTGTCCCGTAGGTAAATCCCATGGCTTTTAGCTGGGTAATGCGATCGGCCATGTCTTCCGGCCCGTCCGGCCATTCCCATAGCCAAAATTCTATCCGATCGGTCGCTTCACTTGATAACGCCCGACTGACCATCGCACCCGCAACTTTAGAGCGGGCATTCTGTCCGCCATCCCGCCGTTGAATATGATTGTCCATCCGCCAGAACAACTCCCCCTGAACCACTAACCGGCTACGCTCAGTTCGAATTTGCCTTGGAATACCTTTAAGATTCAGCGCATGAGCCGTCCAGTCTTCGCCTTGAGTATTATTACCCCGGCTGATTGCCGAGCTCAGTCGACCATTTTGATATATCAGCGTAACGGCAACGCCATCAATCTTGGGCTGAATCCACAGGTTATTACGTTGACTGATCCAGTGCATTACGGCCTGAATATTCGCTAACTTGATTAATCCGGTATGAACGACAGGATGCCGTAAAGGAAAATCAGGCGTTTCACTACTGGCAGGTACCTCCGCCGAAACCCACTGAGGAAAACAGCCGCGCCATAGCGCCCGCTGCTGAAGCAGATGGTCGTAAATATCGTCATCAACCTGAGAAATGCCCTGAAAATAGTAGGTCTTATCCCAACGTGCCAGTTGAGCATCCAGCACGTTCACTTCTCTGATAGCCTGTGCTTTATTCCATGTCGGGCAATCCTGATGGTCCTGCCCCGATACCGCATAGCTATTTAAATAAAGTAATAGTAGCCCGATCAGTAACTTGATAAATAATGTCATCCAACACCCCTACCTCTTACGTCAGAAAGGCATATTGGAATCAAAATGACCTCAGACTAATAGCAAGAAAAAGAGCGGCTGGAATAATGTGCGTAAAAAGAATTTAAAAAGAATGTAATCCAAAATAATTTTGTAAAATACATCGAAATAAGCGTTAACAAAGGGGAATTTAATAAAAATTATCCGTTATTGTGTGACGGCGCTTTATGCTTTGCCGCAGCGGTGTATACTATGTAGGGATTTTGCACGCTTCTATTCAGACAATTCAACAACAGCAAACAGACACAATGATGGCTAAAGGTACACTTTATATTATCTCCGCCCCTAGTGGTGCAGGGAAATCCAGCCTTATTCAGGCTCTATTTAAAACTCAGCCAGCTTACGATATGCAGGTTTCTATTTCCCACACGACCCGGGAGAAGCGTCCGGGAGAAGTTGAGGGAGAGCATTATTATTTCGTGTCCGTTGATGAATTTAAGCAGTTGATTAAACAAGATGCATTTTTAGAATACGCTGAAGTTTTTGGTAATTATTACGGCACGTCAAGACCAAGAATTGAACGCGTTCTGTCTCAGGGTATTGACGTTTTTCTGGATATCGACTGGCAGGGTGCCCGCCAGATTCGGGAAAAAATGCCTAACAGCCGCAGCATCTTTATTCTGCCACCGTCAAAAGACGAGCTGGCGCGGCGCCTTCAGGGCAGAGGGCAAGATAGTGACGAAATTATCGCTAAACGTATGGATAAAGCCGTACAAGAAATTTCTCACTATGCAGAGTACAATTATCTGATTATTAATGATGACTTTGATTTAGCGCTACATGACCTAAAAGCAATCATTCGTACTGAACGGTTGCTGTTAGAACGTCAAAAGCAGCGAAATGAAGCTTTAATCAGCAAACTGTTGGCAGACTGAGGCCGGTTTAAGTATCATGCCCAGTCTTTTCTTTATCTGTGGAGTTTCACCATTATGGCACGCGTAACCGTACAAGACGCTGTAGAAAAAATTGGTAACCGCTTTGACCTGGTTTTGGTCGCGGCTCGCCGGGCTCGTCAACTTCAGATTCAGGGTAAAGATTCCCTCGTTCCGGAAGAGAACGACAAATATACCGTTATTGCACTGCGTGAAATTGAAGAAGGCCTGATCACCGGTCAAATTCTTGATTCACACGCACGTCAGGAACAGCAAGAGCAGGATGCAGCAGAGATGCAAGCAGTCACCGCCATTGCTGAAGGCCGTCGTTAATTAGGGCTGCGTAACTACATTGTACCTGTTTGAAAGCCTTAATATACTGGCTAAACAATACTTGCCGGACGAGCAAATTGAGTGCCTCAAACAGGCATATATAGTCGCGCGTGATGCCCATGAAGGGCAGACCCGATCCAGCGGTGAACCTTACATAACCCATCCTGTTGCAGTTGCCGGTATTCTTGCCGGCATGCGTTTGGATTATGAAACGCTAACCGCCGCATTACTCCATGACACAATCGAAGATACATCCGTAACCTATAAGGATGTTGAACAACGCTTTGGAAAAAGCGTTGCCGAACTGGTCGACGGTGTCTCGAAGCTGGATAAGCTCAAGTTCCAGGACAAGAAAGAGGCTCAGGCCGAAAACTTTCGCAAAATGATTATGGCGATGGTGCAGGATATCCGCGTCATTCTGATCAAGCTGGCTGACCGCACGCATAATATGCGTACGCTGGGTGCACTTCGCCCGGACAAACGCCGCCGTATTGCCCGTGAAACCCTGGAAATATACAGTCCTTTAGCCCATCGTCTGGGTATCCATCATCTAAAAATCGAACTGGAAGAATTGGGTTTTGAAGCCCTGTATCCAAATCGTTATCGCGTTTTGAAAGAGGTGGTTAAAGCCGCCCGCGGTAACCGTAAAGAGATGATCCAAAAAATCCTCTCTGAGATTGATGGCCGATTAAAAGAGGCTGGTATCCCCTGTCGCGTAAGCGGTCGGGAAAAACACCTTTATTCCATCTACCGGAAAATGCACCATAAAGAACAGCGTTTTCACTCCATTATGGATATCTATGCGTTTCGCATTATCGTTAATGAAGTGGATACCTGCTATCGCGCATTAGGCCAGGCTCACAGCCTGTATAAACCCCGCCCGGGCAGAATTAAAGATTATATCGCTATACCCAAAGCTAACGGCTACCAGTCGCTGCATACCTCTCTGATTGGCCCTCATGGCGTTCCGGTTGAAGTACAAATTCGGACTGAAGACATGGACCAGATGGCAGAGATGGGCGTTGCTGCTCACTGGGCGTATAAAGAGAAGGGCGAATCAGGCACCGCGGCACAAATTCGTGCGCAGCGCTGGATGCAAAGCCTGCTCGAATTACAGCAAAGTGCCGGTAACTCATTTGAATTTATTGAAAGCGTTAAATCCGATCTGTTCCCCGACGAGATTTACGTTTTCACGCCGAAGGGCCGAATTGTCGAACTACAGGCAGGAGCGACACCGGTCGACTTCGCCTATGCCGTTCATACCGATATCGGCCATGCCTGCGTAGGTTCCCGCGTTGATCGCCAGCCTTATCCGCTGTCTCAAGAACTGCATAATGGTCAAACGGTTGAGATCATCACTGCGCCGGGCGCTCGCCCGAATGCCGCCTGGCTGAATTTCGTGGTCAGTTCTAAAGCCCGAACCAAAATTCGTCAGATGTTGAAAAACCTCAAGCGTGACGACTCCATTGGCTTAGGGCGCAGATTGCTCAACCACGCATTAGGCCAAGGCCGCAAAATTGCAGATATCGAACCGCAAAATCTTAACCGCGAACTCAAACGCCTGAAATTGGCGACCCTTGACGATCTGCTGGCCGAAATTGGCCTGGGCAACGTCATGAGCGTGATGATTGCTAAGAATCTGCTGAATGAAGAGAACCTCGAAGTCGAACAGCCAACCAATGGCCGTAAGCTGGCTATTCGCGGCGCTGACGGCATTCTACTGACCTTTGCTAAGTGCTGTCGCCCTATTCCGGGTGACCCGATCATTGCACACGTTAGCCCGGGTAAAGGCCTGGTTATTCACCATGAGTCCTGCCGAAATATTCGCGGCTACCAGAAAGAGCCGGAAAAATTCATGGCCGTCGAGTGGGCTGAAGATACCGAGCAAGAATTTATTGCCGAAATCAAAGTCGAGATGTTCAATCATCAGGGCGTACTGGCTAATCTGACCGCAGAAATTAATTCGGCTAAATCCAATATTCAGAGCCTGAATACGGAAGAGAAAGATGGCCGGGTTTATGTTGCCTTTATCCGATTAACCACGCTTAACCGCGTTCATCTGGCAAATATCATGCGCAAAATACGAATCATGCCGGATGTGATAAAAGTCACCCGCAACCGAAATTAATTGTTATGTCTCCTGAACGTTACGCCCGCATTCGTCATATGTTAACCACCAGACAAATCGACTTAACGGTCTGTCTGGAACAAGTGCATAAACCCCATAACGTCTCCGCGATTATACGTACCGCAGATGCGGTAGGTGTCCATGAAGTTCATGCCGTTTGGCCGCATGACCGGATGAAAACTCAGGTTGCAAGCGCCGCAGGCAGCAACAGTTGGGTGCAGGTAAAGACCCATCGGGATATCGGCGCTGCCGTCGGTCATTTAAAACAGCAGGGGATGCAGATTCTGGCCACTAACCTGTCAGATAAAGCGGTCGATTTTCGCGAAATAGATTACACCCGCCCGACCTGCGTGCTGCTCGGTCAGGAAAAAACCGGTATTACCAAAGAAGCGCTGGCGCTGGCCGATCAAGATATCATCATTCCGATGATCGGCATGGTTCAGTCGCTCAACGTCTCTGTTGCATCAGCCCTGATTCTGTATGAAGCCCAGCGCCAGCGTCAAATGGCCGGCTTCTACAACCGTGAAGCCAGTCCGCTGAACGATGAAGAACAGCAGCGTTTTCTGTTCGAAGGCGGCTACCCGGTTTTGGCTAACGTCGCCAAACGTAAAAATCTGCCGCGCCCGCATATTGATGACCAAGGCCAGATCGTTGCAGATGAAGACTGGTGGGCCGCAATGCAGGCACTTAAGCCTAAAAAGCGAGAGGTCTGACATGCAAGCCCGCCTGCTGGACGCCATTTCGCTGAATACCCTCTCCGGCGTAGGTGCCAGTCAGGCTGAAAAGCTGGCTAAGATAGGCCTGTATAATATTCAGGACCTGCTGTTCCATCTCCCTTTACGCTATGAAGACCGCACCAAACTCTACCCTATCGGCGATTTACTGCCGGGCCTGCACGTAACGGTTGAAGGTGAAGTTATTCGCTGTGATATCGCCTTTGGCCGCCGCCGGATGCTGACCTGTCAGATAACCGATGGAACCGGCGTTCTGACGCTGCGCTTTTTCAACTTTAATGCCGCGATGAAAAATAGCCTGTCGCCGGGCAGGCGAGTCAAAGCCTATGGCGAGGTCAAGCGCGGTGCACACAACGCCGAAATTATTCATCCTGAATATCGTATTCAGGGTGATAACAGCGCCATTGAATTAGAAGAATCTCTGACGCCGGTTTACTCCACTACGGAAGGCGTTCGTCAGGCGACTTTGCGTAAGCTCACCGATCAGGCGCTCAAATTACTCGATACCTGCGCCATCAGCGAGCTTCTGCCGCCGGAGCTAAGCGCTAACTTAATCAGCCTGCCCGATGCGCTGCGAACCCTACACCGCCCGCCGCCGGATACTCAGTTAACCGATCTTGAGCAGGGAAAGCATCCTGCCCAACGCCGTTTAATTTTGGAAGAGTTACTGGCCCATAATTTAAGCATGCTTTCGGCCCGGGCCGGAGCACAAAGCTATAACGCATGGCCGCTGAACGACAGCGGTATATTAATCAAGAAAATGCTGGCTGCCCTGCCGTTTAAGCCGACTAATGCTCAGAATCGTGTGGTCACTGATATTCAACAGGATATGGCCAAACCCTTTCCGATGATGCGTTTGGTTCAGGGCGATGTCGGCTCAGGAAAGACCTTAGTTGCCGCGCTGGCTGCCCTGATCGCCATTGAAAATGGCAAGCAGGTGGCCTTAATGGCACCCACCGAACTCCTGGCCGAACAACACGCCAATAATTTCCGCCTGTGGTTTGAACCGTTAGGAATTAAAGTTGGCTGGCTGGCGGGTAAGCAAAAAGGTAAAGCCCGTCAGGAACAGATGGCGGCTGTCGCATCCGGAGAAGTATCGATGATTGTCGGTACTCACGCGATTTTTCAGGAACAGGTTAAGTTTTCCGGGCTGGCACTGGTGATCATCGATGAGCAGCATCGGTTTGGGGTTCATCAACGGCTGGCCCTGTGGGAAAAAGGCGAAGAGCAGGGCTTCCATCCGCATCAGTTGGTGATGACCGCCACGCCTATACCACGGACGCTGGCCATGACCGCCTATGCAGATATGGATACCTCGGTTATCGATGAGCTACCTCCGGGGCGAACCCCGGTCACTACCGTCGCTATTGCGGATTCCCGTCGGGAAGAGATTATCCAGCGGGTAAGAAGTGCCTGTAAGCAAGAAGGACGCCAAGCCTACTGGGTTTGTACCCTGATTGAAGAGTCGGAGCTGCTGGAAGCTCAGGCCGCTGAAGCGACCGCCGAAGGTTTGAAACAGGCGCTGCCTGAACTGACTATTAGTCTGATTCACGGCCGGATGAAAGGCACAGAAAAGCAGGCCATTATGCAAGCCTTTAAACTGGGCGAAATTCAGTTGCTGGTCGCGACGACCGTTATTGAAGTTGGGGTGGATGTCCCTAATGCCAGCCTGATGATTATTGAAAACCCTGAACGCCTTGGTCTGGCACAGCTCCACCAGCTACGAGGCCGAGTCGGACGCGGGGCAGTGGCTTCACACTGCGTACTGCTTTATAAAACCCCGCTGAGTAAAACCGCCCAAAAACGCCTTCAGGTACTACGGGATAGTAACGACGGCTTTGTTATCGCTCAAAAAGATTTAGAAATCCGCGGCCCGGGTGAACTACTGGGCACTCGCCAGACCGGCGTAACCGAGTTTAAAGTCGCCGACTTATTGCGCGATCAGGGGATGATCCCTGAAGTTCAGCGCGCCGCGCGCTATATTCACCAGCAGCATCCTCAGCATGCTAAAGCGCTGATTGAACGCTGGCTGCCGGAAAGCTCCCGATATACCCACGCCTGACAACACACCTTCATCGATCTTTTATCGTATATTCCTGACGTTATCGCATAAAAATGCCCGCAATATCGCAGGCATAATTAGTCGAGCAATCGGCCATCAAACCAAATAGCTACTCAAGTAAATCAGTTTGCTTAGTCTCTCGGCCCAGAATAATCACCGCGCCAACGGCGATCATGATCGATACGCAAAACAGGGTGAAGATTAGCGTAATGGAACTACCGCTGGCCACCAAGTAGCCGACCATCAAGGGTCCCAAAATCCCGCCAACCCGACCAATGGAAGCCGCCATTCCGGCGCCGGTTCCACGAATGGCCGTAGGGTATTGTTCCGGGGTATAAGCGTATAAAGCGCCCCAGGCTCCGAGATTAAAGAATGACAACAGCATACCGAAGATCAATAACTGACTGACCGTCTCCGCAGCACCAAAAAAGTAGGCAGAAACAGCCGTTCCGGTCAGGTAGGTCGCCAAGACAAACTTGCGCCCGTAGCGTTCAATTAACCACGCCGCGGTGAAATACCCCGGTAACTGAGCCAGCGTCATAATCAACACATACTGGAAACTCTTCACCAGACTAAAGCCCTTAAGCATCACCACGCTCGGTAACCACAGGAACATGCCGTAGTAGGAGAACACCACACAAAACCACAATATCCATAGCATAATCGTGGCCCGACGGTAGTCGGCAGACCATACGTCGGTAATATTTTTCAGTATCGATGGTTTATTTTCTCTGCTTTGAAGCTGAGCGAAGCGCGGGGAATCCGGCAGGCTCCAGCGCAGATAGATGGCATAAAACGCCGGCAAGGCACTGATGGCCATAGCGACCCGCCAGCCGTAATCAGGAATAATAAAGTAAGCAATCAGCGCCGCGGCCAGCCAGCCGAAAGCCCAAAAGCTCTCCAGCAGCACCACAATCCGCCCGCGCTCATGAGATTCAACGCTTTCAGCCACCAGCGTCGAGGCGACCGGGAGTTCCCCGCCCAATCCCATCCCGATGAAAAAACGTAAAACCAGTAGTGCGCCCAGCGTAGAAACCAGTGCCGTCAGGCCACTGCCAACGCTGAACAATAACAGCGTGACAATAAACGCGGACTTACGTCCGGTGCGATCGGCCATTACGCCAAACAGAAAAGCGCCTACCGCCATACCGATAGAGTTAACGCTGCCAATCCAGCCCATTTGCTGAGCGGTTAATCCCCAATCTTGCTTTAACGCTGCCAATAAGAATGACAGTAACCCAACGTCCAGCGCATCAAACATCCAGCCTAGTCCGGCAATGGTTAACAACTTATGCTTAGATACCGTCTTCTGAACTAACGCTTTTCGCTCAGTAGTTGCATGCAACAAAATATTCATCCCCATAGGTAACATGAAGTCCGGATACCATCGTCCCTTGCCTTAAAGAGTCATCAATAATGATTCCCGGACCCAACCTGAAAACGCTTAACCCGCCCCATTGCAGCCAACCTTAGCCACACTTCAAATCATCCACACCGGTTTAGCATAAAACATTTACCATACATTCGCTGTTTAATCAGGCAAAAAACACATCAGTGACAGCGCTTTGGTCATCCTTTCTGACTATTTACCATAATAATCAATGAGTTTTATTGTTGGCTTTTCCATCTTTGCCGGTTATTAGTTATGTAGTAGTATTTCCGGTTATGTGCCACAAGAATGGTTGACCTATTGATGGACCAAGAATATCAACGCTGGCTGTTTACATTTTCCGCTCCGACTGCTGCCCTGAATCTGGAATATGGTGCTTCCTATTTTGCGCCGAACTTCTTCCCAGAAGACTCTTCAATCGATTTAAAAGAGAGCTGGGACATCACCTCTAAACAGGATTTGATCGCAACAGTTATCCGTATGGTTGAGGAAGGCCACGCCGATGAACTGGCCTATCCTTACTTCTTATGGCATCAGATTTTGCCCGATAGTTGGCAGGCTTTCGTCAACGCACAGGAAGAGCCAAGGCAAATACTGCTGGAGTTTGTCGCTGAAACCGCAGGCATCTGCGGATCCGGTGGCATTCAGGCTTGGGACCTGAGTCGCATGGGATATCTTTGCCGCATCGGCGTATTAAACGGCTGGTTTACTGAGCGGGAAAGCCTGTGGTTTCAAAGCCGTATTGCCAATCGTGCCCGCCACTATTACGACAGTTGGCAGCAATATACCAACGGCTTTCTGACCGGCCGGGCCTTCTGGCTGAGCCTGAATGAAGAACGCGATCGCTACAAGCGCTATGCCTTACACAACAAAGGTAAACTGGATACTAACGTTAGCGTCATCCGTAACCTGTTCACCCGCCCGGATAGCCCCTACCTTAGCGTTGCTTGGGATATTGAAATAATTGACATCGATAAGCCGGAATCACTCAGCGAGGTTGACTGGTCATGAGCCTGAACTGTTGGGAAATGCTAGGGATAGAACCTACGGACGATCAGGATATTATCCGTAATGCTTATCGAAAAAAACTGCCGGAATATCACCCGGAAACTAACCCTCAGGGGTTTCAGGATTTACGCCACGCCTATGAAGAGGCGAAAAAGGGAATTCAGGCTGAATTTGTCCCTGTCTCAGCGCTGTCGCCCAAAGAAGAATTCGAACAAAAACTGCTGCGCACCGATGAGAGTGAACAACAGCCAGAAGATAACAGCGAACCTCACCCGGAGCAGGCCGCTATCGACCAGATGCTGGCTGAGTTTGATATCTTGCAAACCCGACCTGACAAACGCTACACCCCTGAAGGCTGGCATGAATATATTCAGTCATTGGATCTCAACTCATTTGAAGTCATTGACCAGCTACGCTGGCGACTGCTGAAGAAGTGCTACGACACCGATTGCATCTCTAAGAAATGCGCCTTAATTCTGGCAGAACGGATGCGCTGGAAACAGCGTTTAACCGAGCTGTCAGATGAACAGGCGCATTATATGGGCCGCTATTTAGATTTTCTGGAAAAGGGCGATATCTTCGATTTCGAGATCCTGTCAGAGATGAGTCTGGGGGCCCAAACCGACTGTGTGCAGTACTTCAACTACATCCAGTATCTGTTCTGGGAAAAACCCGCATGGATGCTGAAAGCCTATTTGCAGATGGATACCGCAGTCTATTGGCCGGATATCCCTGAACTCAAAGAGCTACTGCCGCGCTGGTATTCTCATGCCGGTTTAGGCTATCAAGAGCTGGCTGACTATTGCCTGCAAAGGCTGGCTGATGAACCGGACAGCAATAACTGGCTGTATCTGTACGCTTCGCAGTGCTCACTGGCTGGTAATGACGAGCGCGCTCTGCCCTACTGGATCCGCCTGCACACCAAAGAGCAACATGCCGCCGCCGAAGAGTGGCTGATTACCTGGTGTCTGAACCATTCACCGGAACGTTTACCCTTGCTGATTCAGGCGTTTGATCGCCCGCAATATGCCTCAGCTCAAGGGGTGAATATTGATGCGATGGAACAGAATTACATTACCCCGACGCAAACGACAACAACCTTAGCTCGCTGGGGCTTGGCGGCTCAGTCTGAATTACCTCAACTGGCACAGGATTACGTCGCATGGCGGCTAAGTGATTCACTGCAACACAAAATTCTGCGGCACTTAATACAGGATGACGGCTCGGACCCGCTGCTGCGTTATTATCGCCATGCCAGTATGCTGACGCTGGGTGAGGAGAGGTTGTTACAGCAAGTTCTGGATGAAAAAAGACCGTCAGATCCGCTGGATGCACTAATCCTTAGAGGGTTGAAACATCAGGCTCAGCAAAGGTTAACCTGGCTACAAACCTCTGCCGTGGTCTCTATTTTCACCACCTGGCTATATGAACGACATTTGGGCACTCTGCCGGATATTTTCAGCGATCGCAATTCAGATGCCTATCGTCAGTGTATTAACTGGCTGGCGCAGCGCCGTTGGATGAGCCCTAAAGAACTGGAACGGCTCTATCAGTGTGAACTGTTTTCGGATAATTTAGATATCAGCTATGACTGGATCTGCTTTATTGCGCTCAATAACAATACCCTGTTGCCACAACCGGATGAGCACGAAGACTATTGGGAATGGTGCCGCCGCAGTTATCTACTGGTGCTACTGTTAGAGAAACCGGCTGAATCTCTTGAGATGATTCATCAAATAGAACGCTTAAATCTTCCCCAAGAGCATCCGGCCTATGTGTTCTACCAGCTGATTAAATCGCTTAATCCGACTCAGGGCGATCTGGTACATCAGTATCGGGATAAACTGCAGCTCAACAATATCCTGCAGTATCATTCATGGACTCGTTTACCGATTACGCCGGAAAACTTCCTCGACAGCGAGCAGGTGACCATCTCTTATTCTACCGACCACTTCTACATGACCAGCCAAGAGTGGCGCGAAAGAATATGGGCTACGCCAGCCTTAAGCCAAATGATTTTCTATGCTGCCTGCGGTTATCACGGAATCAATAGCCGGACCGACCGCTTTACTCAGCTAATAGAAGAGATTGAGCCGGACGGCGAAGAAGACAAAGATCTGAAGAAAGCCCTGCTGAATTCCAAGCCGTTTACCTTATCAAAACACGGCAACAAAACGTTCTTATCTGCACTGGCTGATGCCATTATCAGACTGAATAATGATGTACACCGTACGCTTTCCGAAGCACAGAAAAAAATATTACTCGACGGGCAGTCAAACGTTGAACAGGATATCGCACTGCGCTTAGCGGCGAAGATGATGTTACTGACGTCTTCTTCTCGCTCAAAACAGACCGGTAAGGCAAGCCATAGCCAGCCGAGCAAAGTCTGGGAGTTCTGGCGCTTAAACTCACGGCTCAACCGTACCGGATTTGCGGCTCAATTAGTCTTAGGTTCCCTTGCCTCCTTTATCTTGGCCTATTTAATGAGTCGCTCAAGTAGTGCCGTCAGCGGGCAGCTATTGCTGTTGGTTTATTTACTGGTAAACGTACTGAGTGCACAAATCCGGCGGTTAAATGATTTAGATTATGCAACACCCGTTAAGATTGGTTTGATATTGATAAGCATTGTATTTCCACCGGTCATATTATTTCTGTTATTTAAGCAGGGCGTGCCCTCAGCCACTAAGGCCGGACCACCGGCCAGCGGATGGTTTAATCGTTCATAGGGATAAGCGCCTGTTGGTTTAATTTAATCAAGAAGGGCCCGGCAACGGGCTCTAAGAGGCAGCGATGAACAAAACCTACAGAATTGCCGCTATTCCCGGCGACGGTATCGGCAAAGAAGTGTTACCCGAAGGTATTCGCGTTTTAGAAGCGGCAGCTAAACGCTGGAACCTTAATTTATCCTTTGAAACCTTTGAATGGGCCAGCTGTGACTATTACCAG